>ERZ724508.58-NODE-58-length-71964-cov-5.837948_pt1 | contig 71964 bp, 111 predicted proteins | sample MGYA00376041_ERZ724508 | MGnify/ENA primary metagenome ERZ724508 (study PRJEB28724, sample SAMN07190887) | wastewater metagenome | isolation source: effluent of sewage treatment plant in Hong Hong | place: USA: Christiansburg, Virginia | collected 2016-03-01 ...
TTTTTATCGCGAATACTGCATCCGTTCCCAGCCAAATACGCCCAAATGTACTCTGCTGGGATACTCACCATCGTTATTATTGACAGCTATCCTATCGTTCAAGTGCTAAATTTTCGAGCCAAACCTTCATTATAAGTAACAAATTCGAGCTGAGAATCATCACTCCTCCTCCTCCTCTCTTGCTAGCTGCGGCCGTTCGACAGGCGCATCCTTCTCGTATCTCGTGAATTTAGTTGCCGGCTTGTCCTCCTACTCCTTACGTAGGTTATACACCGGTCGAGCCTGTATCACTGGTCGTGGCTTCGCCTTCGATTTGTTATTGTTGTTTGATTTGCGCTTGTTGTCTGCTATCTGCTTCTGTTCCTTTTCCTTCTCAATATACTCTCTTGAGAGACGCAGTGCTGTGCTCTTTGCTAACTTCTTCAGCGTGTCTAGCCGATTGTTTTTGCTACCCAACAACGAGGAGTACATACTCGTCGCTGGCAAGCTTACTTCTTTACCTTTGTATATCAGGTCGAACCCTCCAATGATCTCTTCGTCGCCTTTGAGACTATCTTAATCTTTTCTTACATTTTTTCTAAGTCGAGGGTGGTCATGACGTCGTCAACCAGCCCGACCTTGAGCTCGCTGTCTGCTTCGGTATTGGCTGACATTGAAGGACCACCGTTGACCTCCAGCAGCCATGCCTTCATCTTAGCGTCAAACAGAAAGTCGTAGCCGTACAGTTCAAACGACCGTTTATCATTGGCTACTAACTTCTGGACAGCAATGAGAGACTTGATGATAGCTTTCTGAATGCCGGTGAAGGCCTGGTTCGTACGGTCAATGCCAAACTTGGACATCATGAACAGTTTAATGTCGTTGAGAAACCACTTTCCTCCAATCTTTTTAACGTAGTTGGGCGAATTGATGTTGATGGCAACGTTGGTGAGATGTTTGTCTGTATCAATGCTATTCCTTACATAGGTTGTCGAGATCCACACACTCATACCGGTCGTGAGCGAATCTTGCAAAGCCTGATCTGTACAAGTACACTGTTAGAGGCTGGTAGGAAACTACCAGGGCGTAGATTCGCATATCAAACTTCCTGCCTCCGATGCACAAGGGCTCGGCAATGTACTTTTGGCAGACATATGGGTCTACCTTTTCTCCTTCCTTGGAAGGGTTCTTCCATTTGGCGACCTCACTTGCTTTAGTGAACAGGAAGATGCCCTTGCCTTGACATTTGGCAGTCTATATTAACGATTGCGCTACCGGCTTCATAATCCAGACAGAGCGTTCATTTTCTGCAGTCTTTTTAAACTCCTCGTAGAAAACAACATATTCGCTGGGCATGAGATACGTAACTGGCAGGAAGTCGTATTCGTTGCTTTCCTGCACGTTTCCCTGCTTCTCCAAGTTGCGCTTAAACTTCTTGAGGTTCTTGTTGAGCATGTCCTTCCGACATAGCTCGTGGTAGCCGCGAAAATGGTTTACTCGACTGGTCGGGGCTACTCTGTACTTCTAGTAGACCCAATCGACCTGCTCCTTCTCGCACCAGATGAGATCCCAGTCGTCGCCTTCGGTCTCACGCCACTAGCGGTTGAGTAGGCCCCGATAAACGCAGTTCCGAAAGGAAGTCTTGAACTTAATATTTGAGCTGAGCTAGCCGCTTCGTTTACTAGTGGTTGGGGTAGTGCTCCTTCTTGATGAACTTGCGAAAGTACTCCGACATGTTATTTATATTATATCGGTAGACGCTATCAGACCTGGGAAGCCATGTCCTCTGTTTCGCTTTCCAAGAGAGTTTCCTTCTTGAGCTTTCGCTGTCGGTAGTATCGGTGGATGATGTTGGCTCCCAGCAGTAATGCGATGAGGCTTCCACAGACGATGATGACCACCACGTACCACTTGATGCTGTCGTCGGTTGGCGGTGGCTGCCGGAATTCAATGTCCAGCATCTGCACTGCATCGCTCTCTTCGTTTGAAGCTTGCAATTGAATCTGAGTAAAGTTTCCGGGTTTGGAGTAGTTCATGATAAGGCTTACTGTGGAGGAAAGGGTGTAAAGCAAGTCTCCATCGGGATCGACATTGTGAGCGAACATTAGCTAGTTCTGCACAAGGAACAAAAGCCCGAAAATATCTGGGTTTTGATCTGTGTCGGCTTCGGTGACACCTCCAGTAAACCACTGTGGTTCCAATTCCAAGCCGTTGCTAGCTTTGGTAAGATTGTACCAACCGAATGTGACGCTTTCGTCGCTCCTGTATGCCACGATGAGCTGGGAATCGCTACTGCTGGCCCAATTGAGGACATCTGAGTAACCGTACCCTCTCAGAACCTGCTTCAGCGTAATTGACTGCCCAACCACTGCTGTCTATTGGCTCAAGTATACTTGAAGCTCGACCTTGAGATGCTCAGCATAGGCAGTGGTCAGAACCATGCTGATTAGTACAGTGCTGCCAGTACCGTTCGTGTATGACACACACCCCAACACCTCGATTTGCATAAGTTCATTTCGGTCGACTGAGTAGTCGGGGAACAGCTCCTATTTCTCGAGGTCGACCACATGTTAGGATTCGAACACAAATTCTTGTATGGTCGGGTCATACAGGCAGTACACCAGCTTAAACTCGCTGAGGGTCAGCATCAGTATCTGTTTCGACTGCTCGTCCAGCATCGTTGTCGACATGATCTCGATGTCCTGTATAATTTGGTCTCGATCCGTTGTAAAGGAACTTGCTGTAATAAGTCTCTCACCCTTCATAGTTAATCCTTCCCCGTTTGGTTCTATCGTGAATACCAAGATTGTTCCTTAGCCTTCACCTTCAAGATCATTGTCCAGGACGAACAGCCTCCTACCCGATATCTTCATCGTCAGACTGTAAGCTGCTTGATACTCATCTGGAATTAGCTGGGGAAGTCCAACCACCTTTCCATTCTGCTTGTCAGCCTGCATGCCGACTGTCAAGAAATAGTCTTTCTCATCAGGGAATGAACAGTAGAGGATTAGCATCGTATCGTTGTACTGTTGCCAATTGTAGCATTCACTGCCGTCCTCCACGTTGAGGTCGATGTCGCAAATCAATTTTCCTTGGGTGTTTCGGATGTAGATTCCGGTGTCACAGAGAGTCCAGATCAACGATTCGTCCTTAAAGAAGATGTATCGATTGGCTTCAGTGAGCACATCAGCCTCAACTTCTTCAAAGAAATCGGTGACAATTATCTGCTGACCGTCACACATTGGGCACTCCACTTCAAGATCAACAATTGGTCCATTGAAAAGGTTACGAACATCCAAAACTTTCTCGAGGTCTTGGGCCTGTTTCGGTAAGTTGATTTTGTCGTTGCGGCTGCTGGTTGGACGGATACTTGTATCGTGATTGAGTACCCTTAAGGAGCTGTTGAGTGATACCGAGGTAAAGTTGTTGCTTGCGTTGACCTTGAATAAGGCATTGCTGGCCAATTTATCTCCACCAACTGTAACCATAGCACTCAGCAACGGCTCGCCATAGTAGAGCTCAGCGTAAAGTTCATTGCTGCTCGAGGCTGTTTCGATCAACAGTGATTCACCGAAAGGTACGAATCCCATTAACGTTTTCTGATTCATGGCGATTGCCTGATAATTGCAATTGACAGCCTCACTGCCAGGTCTGAGGATGGTTAAGTGGCTGTTCAATCCTTTGGTTGTCTTGACTGCCACCATATTCGTTCCAGTCTGCATGAGCTCCAGATCGATGAGCTGATGCCCCATCAGATCAATGGTCTTCAAGAGTCGAAGCTTTGACAGATCCTCTAATGAGTAGTGCTCAACGATGATGTCGGTGATGTTGCGGACCAGCACCATGTCTCCACTTTGAGTCAACGCGAAGTTCCAATCGTAGACCTTGTCATCCATTCCTGGAATAAGGATTTCAGAAAGAGCAACTGGCTGTTGGTTGCCTGATAGTCTCCAGAATATGAGACTGTTGATATTCTTGATCAGCAGAATATCTCCCCGGAACCCCAGGAGCGACTTAGGATAGAAGCTCTTAACTGAATCTGTGAAGTTCAGGCGTGTAATATTGTTGACCATAATGAGCTTGTCGGTTGCCTTATTGTACTTCACCATGTGGATGATGTGATCTTGGGGAAGGGTTACAAATAACCACTCGCCATTGCTGTACAGGTTACCGATGCTTGAGCTAAACGTCAAGGTGCTCACAGAGACTGTCGACGGTTCTTCAGTTGCTGCCAAAGGAACGTTTGCAACCTGCAGAGTATTCGGAGACTTCTTGGTAACATATGCGAACATCGTCAAGATCGATGTTTCGTTCTCCCGGAACCTATACATAGTTTGCTGAGAGATATCGGTGAACACTCCCAAGGCCATTCGTTGCTGGCAGTCGATCCTATTGACAGTCTCAACTCCAATGATCGAGCATATTTGTAATGACAAACTTGCCGTAGGGGTTGATCGACTGACCCTGAGACTGATGTATTTATCGATTGGGAAGAATATGTCAGACACTCCCTTCTTCTCACCACTAAGTGTTACCTCAGTCTTGAGATTGACATCGCCTGTTACTCCCGGGGAGTCCTCGAAAGTATACTGCAGCTGTCCACCCGAGATAATTTCCTCTATTTTGAAGGTGAGGATAATAGGGGCCGGGACTCGCATAGTAGAAGGCAGGGTGCCGGTGGGATAGATGCTCTCCGTATTCTGGATTTTTTTTAGAATGAGGTTCATACTACAAGTGATGTTCTAATCTCCCATGGATGTTGCTATAATAGTCACTTACTCGCTTGCAGCGATCTCGTTGATGAGTAAGGCACCACGCTGAAGTGCGTAAACCTAAGCCGCCTCTTGGTTGACTGTGATCATGATATCCTGGATCTGAGAAAACCACAAGAAAGTATCTGCCTTGACTGGCAGCGTAACAAACAGCTCGTTGAGACTCACAGTTCCTAGCTCGTACACGTAGGTCAACGACTATGTCTTGAGTGTGAAATAGTGGCTGTTCAGAGCGAGCTCGGCAGATTCATCCCATTCAAAGTCTTCCGGAAGCTCGTATTTGCGTACCAATGTAAGCGTCTTACCCTTGTACTCCAATTCTTTGATTTCGCCCTCGGCTCCCAGGAGAACAATGGTCTTGTTTGTGTCTTGAAGTAGCACACTCAACTTGTGGTAAGTGCCAGCAAACTGGTAGGAGGGTCCCCTGACGATTCTATTTGATTTCAGATATTGGAAGGTCCTGACACCAACCTGCTGATCCACGATGTAGATGTTGCTATTGCTGTCGATCGCAATGTCCTCCACGATCAGTTGCTTTGCGTTGAAGCTGGCTGCATCCAATGTCAACACCAGCGACGGTTTGTATGATTGCTCCTCGTCGAGATGATAGATATTGATGTAGCTTTGGTTCACCAAACCCGAAGACTCCTCCGGCTTAACTGCAGTTAGCAAGTAAGTGTCTTCACCCATCACCAGCACAGCTGTTTTCCTGTCTGCTTTAATCGTTTAGTACCTGCTGAGCTACCCAACGGCGATTCGAATTCATACTCGATCACTTCGGCCTCGGCTTCATTCTCGAGGAAGTAGAATTTGTCAATGACGGTTGTTTATGATATGGTCTGGCATTCAACCATAGCGACGCCCTATCCGAGTATACTCATCGAATAACAGGTCAGGTTCTCCGCAGGCTCTGGAAGTAGGTTTCGGGTATCTCCGATCTCCATCGTTCCATTGTTAAAGAGTTTGAGAAACCTGTACTGGTATCCTTCTTCTTCGTCTTCACTGAGAATGCTGCCAGTCTGTTCCCACTGAATTCCATTACTTGACAGCCTGATGCCAACATCCACGATTCCTAAGTGGGTAATTTCAATACCTTTGATTGGCTCGGGGAAGGTACTACTATTAGTGTTTTTGATCCTCTGCTCGAACTCCACCCCTTCTACTTCCTCTGATAGCGAATAACGGAGGTTGGCGCCTTTGAAATACTTGGGAATATCCAATCGGTAGGTCTCTTCGGCTGTCAGCATCCTTGTTAGCGGTTGTTGGCGCAGCTCAGCACAGTACGGCTCGATGCAGACAGCGTTGGCAATGAGCAGCAGCCCGGCAATGATTCTGAGCAGGTTCTTCATGAAATGCTCGATATAATCTACATACACAGTCAATGAGAAACTTCAACAATGAGCCTTCATTAGTTCCTGAACCTGCCTATCGATCTCGCTAAAGTTTGTTCTGCTAGCTTCCAGGACGAATTCTTCGAGCTCACCTTTCCGACGGGCGTATTCCTCTCGAAAAAAGGGATTGGCGGCAGCAGATTACGGGCACTTTACGTGGAGCAGCTTGTCGTAGAAGTGGTCGATGAAAGAATCAGAGCTCCCACCGCTAATCATGTATTTGACATCTCTTCCCTTTATCACCTCCTCAATATCAGATCTACTGTGGACCACCGGAGTTGTTTGGCAGTATAGGGGATTCTTGGCAGTGGTGGCATACTGATAGCATCGAATGATCCCTATGAACCCTGTTGCCTCAAGTCGATCCGCATGTCTTGGGTAGTAGTAAAGTGGATTGACCAGTGCAGACTCTTTCTCGCCATTCTTGCTGAAGGACACGAGCTCTATCATCTGGATAGCTGCGTCAATAGACTCTGGGGAGACTCCAACTTCGTTCATAATCTCTCTCGCGTTCCTATTATCTGTGCTCTTGGGGAACAGCTTCTTATCGTCAGCATCGTGCAGCAGTGCGGCCAGCTAACAGCTCTCCAGCAACTGCTTTTAGACATTAGTGTATTCAGAAAGTCCTTGAAGATGTGCGGCAATAGCCTGTTGACAATTGCTTAAGACTTTCAAAGAATGGCCCAGCCCGTGACTTACACACACCTCGTTCTTCGACAAGAAAGTGGTATAGGCTGCTACTGCCCTTTGCGTAGCAGTCATCCACGTCAACACTTATTTATAATTCACCCGTAGCTAATGCTGTAAGAGAAAATATCAGTAAGATGAACAGTACATCCTGTCGATGAGCCTCGGTTGGCTAGGGGATACCGGCCGATCGGTAATTTATCAGTGTAAGGGCTTAGGCGCGAGCTGCTTTTCTAATATTTCGGTTGTGTTGTAGGATTATTAATCATTGAGTGACGACAGCAACAGCTCAATATGCCGTCAGCATATTCCTGCACATATCGACATTTAATCGAAGTGGCTTGATGATATGTTGTGCTTGGCTTTTGTACCTTCCCCCGTTGCATACCCTACCGACCGAAGCACGCCGATTTTCAAGCGGTTATATTGACATTGCTGGTGATAACAACTCGCAAACGAAATATAAAGGTAAAGCGAAGCAACAGCAAGGCTGTCAGGGGCTCTAAGAGACTCCCACGTGGCTTAAGTGATTTGAATCAATCCCAATCCCGTATAATAATATTTAGATTTCATGCGTAGCAGAAAGGGCAAGTGCAGATATGCGAAGGTCTCCGGGCTCGTCCGACGTCAGTTCATTCAGCAAGTTGTCGTTAAGAACTGTACGATAAAACAGGTAAGACTATCCCAACCCATTTCCATTTGAATCAACAATGAACCATGTAGGCTGCAAGGGACTACAAGATAAACTATTCGACCGCCAAGACCATCTTCCGACTCTACCGGAACCGTACAGAACAGCTCCAGCGAAACGAGGGAGCTTGCCATTGGAAACTCACCCCCGAGTCCTAAACCGACTCATCCAGTCAGCGCAAGCAGTGTGTCTATCGGGAAGTCAGGAAATCACCTCTGAAGACGCAGCAAACACCCCGGGAAGGGCCAAATCTCTCACCTTCCAAGGTTCTGAAACGCTTCTTCAGGGAGCCCCAACGGTGCACCGTTGAAGTAATCTCTACTATCGGTAGCTCCTACTGATCTCATGTCTCCATTCTGTACCCTGCTTGTGCCCCATTACTTCTTCCACCCGAGTGCCATAATGTTGGAATTGTTGATCGTCCCGTTACCAAATGAGAAAGCCGTATGACATCATAGACCGGCAGTAGTCAGCCCTATCAGACATGACTAGGGTTGCCTAGGCTCACCTCCATTCCAGCCCTTCTGGACCATTATACCGTAACTGAATGAGCCGGCATTAGAGAGCCGAGACCAGGGGGTGACCGGGTAGCAACCTTGTCGGTGCAACAGCTCGCCATTAGCAGTAGGAGATTTAAGCTTGATGGTACCAGCCTGATTAAACTATACAGACATTCCATTGCCCGACCACCGTTTATCAGTAAAAGGAAGCACTGTTTATACTGTCGGGAAGAATATACCAGTCAAATACCATCGTTTCCGGGACGACTCGCCTGTTGGTTGCTTCCGAACGGCTCCCTTCCTTCCGAATTCTAGAGCGAAGCCACGTACCGAAGTTGTACGCCAATCTGCTCCTATAGATACTCGTTTTCTTTCGTCAAGCGGTTACTGCGGCCAACCAGTGCGTCAAAGTCATCTTGCAATCGAAGAATCTCGTGGATTAGCTACTCGCGGTTTATACTTGGCTGGGACTGCATCTCTTCGAACGGGCGGATATTAATACACAAATCAATTAAAATGTTGTTCAACTATTGCCAAGTAATTTCCGCTTGGTCATTACAAGGAGAAAGCTTCCTGCACCGAAGCGCATAGATGGGCCTAACAGTGGAGCTACCCTTAACCCTTCCCTTAAGCAGGTGTAGTTGACGGCTATGCTTGACAGTACTTGCTCCTCATCAGGGCTCACGATGTTAAACACCACCATCGCTAGGTCAGGACAATACACCGTGAACTTGCACTCCAGGTTGAATACTGGGTGGAAGCCGCACTGAACCATGACTTTGCTTTAGTACTTTTGATTCACTTTCTCCTCAATCGAATTCCCTTTCAGGTATACCTAAAGCTTTAGATCGGTATGTTCGGTCTCGGCGATGATGCATTTCTGCCCTGAGATGACAATGATGTCGAGCTATGCCATCGGTTTGTCGAAAGATGATGGAACTCTTGGATTTTTGGAAGTCGGTAGCATCCACTCCGGTTTGAGCAAGTACCCGCAAGTCGAGCCACCATTTTCAAGGAATTTGGAGTGCAGTAGGTAGTGTGCACGATCGGGAGTCTGCAAGTTGAGAGCTATGATGTGAGCTCCAATGTTAAACATAGCTGCAATAAGGAAACGCATTACGCATGGGATCGTAGTTGCTAGAGTTGAATCGAGCACCTGCTGGATACGTCCTAATGAAGAATTTCTTCGCGTAATCAATAACCCTTTCCTCCTTACTTTCTAGCAGCTGAGTCACCTTGTTCTCCTCCAGTGAGCACACATTCCACATGTTCCTCCGGAACTTATCAAGGTCGATCTTACTGTTCAACATAGCTACGAACTTCATCAGCTTCACGAATTGCTCTACCTTCTTCACAAGTTTCTACGGTTCCTTGCCTTTTGCGGCTTTCTTCTTCTTCAGTTATGGGGCTTCGGCAGGCTTGACTTCCTCATCTTCTTCGCCAGGATCGGACTCCTCAACAGGCGCTGCTTCCTATACTTTATTCTTCTCAATCGGAGGATGGATCTTCTCGAGCTTTCCGTCACCCTTGATGACTATTCTGCCTCTCAGTTTTTCAGGTGAAGGGTAGGACTGCATGGTGCCGTGCGAGGCAGGGATAGTGTAGACCAGGTCATCGAGAATCTCCTCAATCATATTGGCCATGACCTCCTGTTGCGACTGGCTACAGTGGTTTTCGAAGGATAGGACGATGGGGTAGTCGTTATGCACAAAGCCAGTATTGTGGATAGTCTTGATGACATCTTCGAAGAAGATAGCTTTGGTGAGGGTGAAACCGTGCTTGACGATGGGAATATTATTGTTGCCATCCTGCATTAACATCGTCGTACGTGAATATCGAGTTCTACACACCGACAGCCCTTCTTCAACGCCATTTCGTACATCTCGCATTGCGAATCCGAGTTAAGCTGGTTTCCCGATAAGTAGGTGTTGTGCGAGCTGTAGATGTAGTAGTTTTGCATCGGCTGCGTCATGTCCTGGTACACTTAGCTCTTCTTGGGATCGATGATGCTGTTGCTCGGCGAAAATATATAGCTGCAGAAACTCAGGAAAGACAGACCATTGCTCTTCTACTTCTCCTTTCCGGTTGCCTAGGTGCCGTCGCTGTAGGAGAGGATGAGTTGCTCGGCATCTGCCAGGGAGATTTATTCCATCTGCTCCTCGCGCTTGAACAGGATAAACTGGTCAGGCGACATAATAGGCTTTTCGAATACCTTCATCATCTGAATGACCTTGGGGTAGTGTTTCAGCTTAGTGTCAAAATGCGGACAGTACTTGTGGAATACTTCCATGAGTTCCGTTTTGACAGCGAAATACTTGATCAGCTTCTCGAACGACCTGACCTGCAGCTTATGACTGTCGAAGTTCGCTGGCTTGCGAACGTTGTAAGTCGTGTAGAATTGTTCGTTAACCTGCTGTACCTTCTGTTTGATTTCCTCGGGAGGGCGGTAGATCTTCATCTTCTACAGGATCTGGTAGATCTCGTCTACGTCGAGCACCTTTCCTCCGTCGCTATCGGCCTCCAGGAACAGCATCATAGCCTCAGCTCTGAACGGATCTGTTTCGCTGATTCTGTCAAAGAACATGATGCCCTCGATGATGAAGTACTGCAGCCCCTCCCAAATGAGCATCTTCTCGTTGAGGGTGTTCATGGCCACCACGTAACTGTCCAACGTCACCGTCTGCAGAATCAGAAAGTGTTCTGCCTTACTCGCCAAGTACTAATGTTAAACTTCGCTAGCCGGGTCGTCAGTGCGATGTCTGTATCGGCGATGCTCTGAATTTCGTTGAGCTTGATCAACTGGGTACTGGTTTTGTTGAAGATAACCTGCAGCACGTTGATGAATTCGTCGTGGATGTGCATGATGCACTCCCATATCTCACCATTGAGCTTGTTGTAGTACAGGCACTTGACTCCATAAGTTAGGCAGTTCATAGCACGGTCGAGATGGCTGGGCGAGAAGTGAGTGATTTTGTACGAATTCATGCTGCTTCGTTGATGGAGATTTACAAAGTATGGAGATAATCATATGCAACGAGTGAGGGTGGAGCCTCGATAGTAGTATGACTCGTGGGTGCTGAAGCGAAGTAGGCAGGGTGTGGTGCTTCTCACTCCTTCCGACCAAATTTGATTGTCTTCACCGCTGAACTGCCATTCCCCATTTATGCATTCCACGCAAAAGAGATTTTGAATTTCAGTGCGGGAAGACATGCAGAGGTAACCAAACCCATTGTTGGCAATCCATATCATGTCTCTCTTGACAAGCTCCATGACCGATGTTTCGGTGATGTCCAAGCTGTAGCTGCGTAGATTTGCCAAGATGTTGCCAATGTGACTCTTTAATACTACCTCTTCTTCTGGATCGCATACGAGCCTGTACTTTTGGTGTTGTTTCAGGAAATTACCTAGCAGCGATGTATAGTCCAGAAGTCTATCTTGCTTGGGCATACGAACAGGCTTCCAAATTTCCACTATCCGAAACAGGAGGACACGCTGCTGATTGCCCAGCATAAACTCTTTGTTTCTGCGGATCCGATAAGGTTCCTTGATGGTCAGTCGATCAAAGGCTTTCGATGCCTCATAGTTTTCTTTCTTGCGCTGTGATGATTTATCTTCATTATCGACTTCGCTCTGGTTTGCCTCCTCGGGGCTTAGTGGACGGTACAACCTGCTCCCACTGATCAGCCGAAATACCGGTGACTTGAATACGAAAGGTGTGCAGAAGATGTACGATCGGATGAGCTCGAGGATATGCTTGGGTAGATCGAACTTCCTCCGCAACAGCTTTTCCAGCAGGGATAGTTGAAAGATGTTGCGGGCATTTGACTGACTGATGTTGAGCTTGTGATCAACATCGTCGATTCCGAGTAGCGAGACAGCATGCACACTTGAGCATTTTGTTTTTGTGCCAGTACAGCGGGCATAACTCATATCAAAGATTATTAAGGCAAGCAGTAGCTGAGATGGGGGACTATCCAACTCAGTTTAATTTCTCACTTAATGTTATTTGGTGGAGGGTGAGATCAACTATAACTTCAGCGACTCCAGGCGATTTTTAGTCAATGGGATTATTCATGGATTCAGGCATCAACACATCAAGAGGGTTCTTACACGCAGCAGATATGCACGCCCCCTTGATGATTATAATCCTTTTCTTATTATATAGTAAGTTCGGCGAGCCAGTCGGCTACCGTTGGCGTGTTGGGTGAGCGCCACATGAGATGGGGGGTCAACGTCCAACAAAGGCACAGGCGTCAATCATCCACAGAACATTTTCTCGACGCCACCGAAATGACATACAGACACACCCTCAGCCACGTAGTTACTACAGTTAGGACACAGGGCGTTCGAGTTTGGGGAGGTGTATACCGGAAGCCACCAAAAATATTTTTCCACTTTCCAACGAAATCATCATGGACTTATAAAATCGAAAGGACAGTCAAATTCGATGGGAATATTTCTACGGCCTTTCAATTTGCGATGTGCTGAGGAGGTGCCGTGCCTAGCCTCCCCCACCTATAATATCATATTTGTTGAGCTATAATAATTACATCGCGTTATTATATAATAATTATTTTTATTGGCTGGAAAGGTGTTCAGCGATGTCAAACTAGCTCTCAGAGGAAAAGCAAGACGGTGCCACTACAATTGATGCCGCTGGCAACAACCGTCAGCGTAAGCAGCCGGGTGTTGCGAGGGACTATAAGTGTCCCTGTGGCAAAACTTATCTGAGCTATCCAGCTCTCTTTACGCACATTAAGCAGAAGCATGGCGGACAGGTATGCGATCACTTTATGCAGGCTCCTGGAGAGATTGTCAAACCGTTAACCAGCAATCACGCCAGGCGTGGAAGACCGCGCCTTCCTCCAAATCAAAATTCTCAACGATCAATGGACCCCCCGGTTCCAGCTCGAGTGCTCGACGAACCAACGAAAGTGCTCGTGGAGCTATCCGACTTCCTCAGGTAGATTCCGAAGGTTGACGTGGACCTGAAACTGTTCTATGAGAATACGCCTCTGTATCACTTATACCGTCAGCGTATGGCCACCGATTCGACATACGTGGACATCTACGGCAGCTCCTTCGGTCTACCAGCTGAAAGGGCCCTAAGTGAATTCCTCTACGGTATGAGTACTTCCGTAGAAGAACCAGCATTTATTCCAGAACTTATCACCTTGATGAGTTTTCTGTTAGACATGCTGCACAGTAGCGGGGCCTCCGAAAACGCCATTCACATAAGCTCGCTACGGCTGATAGAAGTAGCCAACGAATTCGTTCTCCAGTTCCAAGACCGATACATCCCCAGACTGAAATCTTTTGGGTAGGTGCCATCATTCTTCGAGCTTCTCAACGTAATCCGAGTCGTCGAGCAAGTCTTCATGTGGCTCTACAAGAAACGCTACTCAAATTCGTGGGTCAAGATCAACCAAACATTCGTTGACTACAATAAATGATGTTCTCGAAGATGCATTATCCTTACCAATTGCTTGAAATCCAGGAGAAATCTCCAGCCGGATGGACACATCATCATGAACACAAGCTATCAGGCTCGCAGGCTGTCAGGCTGTCAGGCTAGCAGCTTCATTATTCGCTGTAGTATCTCTTATGACTTGAGGTTGTTTCGAACAAACTCCTCGGTGAGTCCCAGACGCACCGAGAAGGTCGAGAACTTCTCTCTGAACAGGGGGTTCAGATCCAGCTCCATGACTGGAATGTGCTTCCGGAAAATTATCCGACGTCGACTGGGGTTGTTCTTGCGAATTACTGGCTGTGGGGTTTCGCTAGGGTTTAAGTGCATCAGAGTCAGCCTAATGAGCCACTCGAAGCGTGCTTCTACGTGCTTCCTTTCAAAGTGATCAATCATCTGAAGGATTGCCACTGTCAATAGCTTTCTGCATTAGGTATGTAGTTACTCAGACTCGTAGGTATACAGCAGCCGGGAGTGTTTCAGCCAGATTTCGATCCAAACCGACTCCGCAGAGCTCAATGCTTGACAGACCAATGCACTGAACCCAGCTGGGTTTCTGCAGATGAATAAGTCGATGATGTTGATGAGGTTGCTCTGCACCTCTATGTTCTATGCGTTGGGATGACCGTCAATAGCCTCAAGCGTTTGGAACAGTCGCCGGAGTATTTCTGAATATAACTCTTCGTACCTAGAGGCACTACTATTGCTGGGTTGAGAATACTGGTGTACAAGTACAGGCTCCAGCATTGAATGCGAGCCAGCTCGCTGAGTCCATCGCTTTGCAGTACATGCAACACGTTGACTGTCAGTTGTTCCCAGCTCAAACTCAGCAGTCCCAGTAGCATGTACTCTGTCAGCAGCTAGCAGTAACACTTCAAATCTTACTCTTCAACATTCCCAATAAACTTGTTGAATAGGTGCAATAAGGCGTCCTCGAGTTGACCTCCTGGTTGGTAATTTCGCACAGTTACGACCCATAGCTGATGGACTACCTCGGGGTTATCCAATTCTTTATCAAGGTTGCCATCAAGGAAGAGGAGAGCCAACCGAGTGATTTGAGGGCTGCTTGTCTTTGTTAGCAACCCCTGTAAAAATTCACATAGCAAGTAGAGCAGAGCCTCGTTCGGTTTCCTGAGAACCTCGTGGACAGTATTTGATTCGACACATTGGCGGACAACATCACTATCAAACTCCACGTTGCTGAGGATGTTGTTGATGACTTTGAGCAAGTGCCTGAGAGCTGTTGGGTTCTGGAACTTAGGGAACATCTGGATTATTGTGAGGATCGTTTTTGGGAGGTTTGCGAGATTGACCGAGCCCTCCTTCTTGGTGAGTATCAATGCGAGTGTTTTGCACGACTCGAACACTGTGATCTTGTCGTTGTGGGTCACAGTGATATCGATGAGGCTGTCGAATATTCTCTGTAGCTGCTCATTGGTGAATACCATGTAGTACTTGGCAACCATGAGAGCAAAGTGTTTGTTGAACTGTTTGGTACTGTGTAGATGATCGAGCACCACAAAAATGCGATCCATGGGTAGCTATTGCTCCTCGTAGATATTGGGGAGGAGGGCCAGCATGTAGTAACTGTTGGATTGAAGGTGCGTTGAAACACTGAATCCACTATTGATGAGGTTGTTCAGTATACCCCCCACTATCATGCCGCACGGAACCTTGAACTTATCCATGAGGATCGAAAGCAAGTTGCTGCCGATGTTTGCAGGCGAGTTTTCCATTTAGTTGATGCTAGAAGTATCTTATTCCTCTAGTTCATCCTCAGTCTCCTCACCACGGAAGCCCATAATGTTGGTCACGATCAAACTCAACACTTATTCAAGGATGCCTGCGGTAAAAAACTCTCGAAAGACTCTATGGCAGTTTTATCGGACAGGTAGCTGCTCCTGGGGGGTTGTTTTCCTCATAACACTGGATCTGAATGTCTACTAATCAGCGTAGTAGGCGTAGGTTCTCAGCACCCGAATCAACGACATCATAGTTGCCTTGGCGACAAGCTGTTATTTGTCCAGCCTCAGAAATTGTGGAGTTAAGCGGATGAGATTGACCAGCATATTCAGGTATTGCGTCAAAATCGGGGCAAACATGAGCGGGAACGTGCTCTGAAGTATCCCCGTGTAGAGCAGCAACCGTTTCATGCATTTTAGAACCAGGTCGATATAAGAGCTGTCGGAACTATGCTCAAGCAGCGAGAGATAATAGGAAAGCCTTGTGAGGAGTCTGCCAACAACCTGTGCCAGCTCCGGATCAGTCTGGAGTGCAGAAGTGATTGTTGCTAGGCAACTCAGTAAAGTTCGGTCAGTGATGCTGCAAAGTCTTAGCTCCTGCGCACTAATCACTGGGGACTTGTTGTTGAGCCTGCTATCCATCGCAGTTGAAATCAACTCGAGAGGCCGCGCTATGTGCACTGTGAAAACCTCGAAGACCTTGTCCTTCTTTAAAAATGAAGATTTCCTCCCTTAGCCCTTCATAACTACTCTCACCAAGTCGACATCTTCAATCAGTCTTTAGCTCAGCACTCCGTTAGCATTGTACAGTTTCTCCAGGTTCTGCACCATCAATTGCTGAAGTTCCGGCCAAGCATGAGGATATTCGATATGGCTGATATACCTTACGAGGTCCTTGAGGTAGCTCCACTTCAGTCCTACAGGCCTGTCTCTGCAGTATCTCACCAGCGTCTCCTTAATGAATGGCTTCATCCTATCAAGATTCACTACATCGTCTTAAAAGTACCAACTGCCGTAGTCTTCCGGTTATGATGCATGTTGCGTTTGATGACGTTTACGCATGTAAGGTAGACAATCTACCGAAGCGGCCCTACCTCTAAGCGCTCGAAAATGTTGAAAAGAATTTTGACGAATTCTGGGTGGCGCTCGCATTGCTGCAGATAGGCATGGCTTTCAGCTAGCATATTGTTGCTAAGAATCAGGCTGACGCAGGTGACAACCTGCTCAGGGTTGGGCTATACCAGCGGTTGATTGTTCATGTAAATATTATGAAGAGCCTCTCCACTTTTAGTTAGTATGAAGAAAACTTTGTACAGGCTTCTCTTGAAAAGTTGCACTTTCGAGGGCAGCCAACCCCTTCCGAGCTTCAAGCTAAAGATAGGCAAGCAAGAGCGGCTTATCAATCCGTTCTGCACAGCAGGTGTCTAGCAGCATTACAACCACGAACTCATCATTGAGCGAGGAGTCGAGACGGAGATGCTGGTGGATTGTCTGGCTAAGGAGAAACTACTGGCCGGCGGCAAGCTAGTGTTTGACGACAAAAAGGAGGAGCAGAAGGTGGAGTTGCAGGACGTCAAGAAGAAAAAGATAGGAGTGTTGACAATATCGCTTAAGAAAATCGAGAAAAGGTTTCCCGCTTACGAGCTGAAGGTGGAGGTACTTTCCGGGGAAATAGCAGGCGAACCAGAGAACCTCGGAAAGACAAGTTACTTTCTGATTTTGAAAATGGGTGATACGCATATCAAGTCAAAGAATTCTGAGACTGGCTCGAAGGAACCCCATTGGGCTCAGACATTCGATATGAAGAGCGTGGAAGAAAGTGGAATCGTAGTGGAGTTGTGGAGTGAAGATGTTAAAAATACTGCCTACTTGGGTCTCTCAACCATCGATTTGGCTGAATCCATCAATAAGAAGAACTCGTATGATGTCATAGGTGCAGGACAGAAGAAGGTTGGTCACGTGCTGCTGAGGATTTATGAATAGGGAAGGACCGAAGATATAGTCGTGAACGACAAGAATATAATTCCGGTCAGGATGCTCAAGATGTACATTCTCGAGGCCCTGATGAAGCAAGATTCAAAGAGCAAGAACGCCTATGTAAAGGTATAGGCAGACGGGCAAAAGACTCAAACAACCACCAGCATATTCGGTACAATAGCATATAATACAGCTGAAGGAAAGAATCCCAAATGGAACCAAACCTTCCAGTTAGAGATCAAAGATTCCTCAGACGGAAAGGTTAAAGTGAGTATATGCTAAAAGGACGATAAGGGTGTCTAAACGGTGATTGGCTCAGCAACGCTCAGCATCAAGGATATTGAGAACAAGCAGTATGAGTTGGCCCTTAAGAACTCGTCTAATAACGAGCTTGGCAAGCTGTACATGTAGTGTGATGCCGACTGGCTGGAGCATAAGCAACCTCCTCACCCACCCATAGAATAGGACGAAGAAGAAGTTCAGCAATAGCTACCAAAGGTGAAATCAACAGTGCCAGCGTACAAGTCAGCTGCAGGCAACAACTAGTAGCTTGAACGAAAGATCAGTGAGATGAAGGCAAAGTATTCATCATCGAAACCATCCCTACACGAATACTTTTACGCAGAGTTAAATACGGTCTTGGAGGAGGGACTGTTGAAGATCGCTAAGGACAAACCAGCAGATCCCATTCGGGAGCTGGGGTTGTTCCTCATCAACTACAAACGCAAATGACCTTTATTAGTGATTATATGCTTTTAGCACTTCTCGCGGTGTGTTTGGGACACGTCACTGCATATCTCGAAGTAGAGCTGGTCAGGGCCGCTGATGGGCACAAAGTCAGCTACGGCATCCCGGTGACCATCAAGGACTACGACTACACCATCGGGGTGGCACTCGACTCACTTTCAGCCGAGTCCATTAAACCCGTTGAGGGACTGCATCACAAGAAATAGCACAGGAAATCACATGACAAGGAATCGAAGAACCACCAATTTAACAATGGAGTGCTTAAGGCGACCTCAGTCGAAGGATACACAGCCGAAGGTTGGAGACGCTTTTTCATGGAAGCCATCTTCTTTGCAGAGAAACGATATGAGCACGAGTTGACCCTGGAGCTGGACTTCCTATAGGTCAAGGATAGCGCAAGCAAGTTGAACAATGGCAGTATGAACCTGGCTCCTGTGGCCACAGATAACAAACTATACATGGAGATCAAGAAGAACTCCGATCTCATCCAAAACGACGTATTCGCAGTGTATTTGGGTGCAAGGGACACCGACCATCGCATACAGTTCGGCGGTTACGAGGATGACTATGGCAGGTTTTACGAGGGGAAGAAATTTCAAACAGTAAAGGCAGCCGATAACAACTAAAGCTGGCTGATCCCAACAACCAAGATTCTGTTTTCGAAGGAGCACTCCAACAAGTGGCAAGAGTTCAACCTCCTGACATCACCAAGCGAGGTCAAACTCAGCCTGGATTCCAACACAGTGACAATCAAGCAGTAAATCGTGGACAAGCTGGAGATGGCTTTGGAATCACAGAGCATAACCTGCCACATAGAGCAGAAACTGGTGTGTAGCAACATTACCTCGATCGAGCTGTCGCTGCATATGCTGGTATTCCAGCTCGCAGAAAACTTTTTTGTGAATATCTCACTCTACAGGATGCTGGATAGCTGCGATGATCACCAACACAAGTGCAGCTTTCACCTCTATGTTGGGGAGGAGTATCGGCTTGGAGAACAATTCTTCCATGAGTACTACACTTCCTTTGACATGAACAATCGGACCATAACGATGGCGCTCTGCAACAAGTACCCCGAAACGTGGTTCAGCACAGTCTACATCCTACGTTTCATCATTGGCTTCTTCCTGCTAATAGTTGTCTCCGCAGTGGTGGCTGCAGCACCACAGTTCTACTAACGCTATGTCTACTGGCGCAAGAAGAGATCAGGGTTGGAGGGCATCGAATTGGTCAACCAACAAAGCTTGGCTGCTCTCGAAGAATGACCTTGTACATTACAGGATTGTATTTGAATTATGGGAAGGAGTACCTCCCGTCACGACTTCGAGGAACTCCGTAGTCGCTACTAGGTTGTCTCCCACGATGAATTAAACAATCTCACCTATCTGAGGGACAAAAGGACGCGTCGCCACTACATGCTGAAATAACTCTTTGCCAACGACGAGGCATCAGTGAAGCATATTGAAGGCGAGCTACAGAGGAAGAAGCAGTTGCACCATGAACATATTGCAGTGCTGAAGGGTAAGTTGTGGTCTACGTAGAGTACTACATCAACCTCAACGAACAATTCTGCAGCAGAATGTACTCTTCGGGGGCATTATACGAGCTGCCGCAGAGAACCTTGGAAGATGAGAGGAACGACCGCGTGCATAACCACGTCCCTTTTGACGAAAACTAGTTATGGTCTATCGTGGCAAGTTGTATACTTGGGTTCGGCTATCTTCAAAGGAATTACGTGCAGCATGAATCGGTTAGGGCATCTAACCTCTATGTCGAGGAAAGCGGAACTATAAAGATAGCAGATCCTTTTTCTAAGCAGCTTCCCACCAACTATGAACTGTATAGGCAGGGGAGAGGCACCGCGGGAATTTATCTTTCTCCAGCCGAGCTAAGATCCTATAGATAGCAGCATAAGTTCGCTGTTCATAACCCATATAAGTCGGATGTCTTCAGTCTGGCATTGGTACTGATTGAATTGGCCTTTCTTCAAGAGCAGTCCGACATCTATCAAAGAAACAGGGGAACGATAAACTAACATATTCTAAAAGAAAGGCTCGATCGGGTTGGGAGGACATATGGAGAGGAACTCCGGCAAATTCTCACTGTTATGACAAACTTTAATGAGAGCTAACGGCCAGACTGGTCACATCTTGAAGGTCTTGTCCGATGGCACGATACTGCGTCTGACAGCAAACGTCATTTGTCTCAACTCGAGCATCCGAAACATGTTAGAAAAGGTAGCAGCAATAATTCAAGTAATGTGAAACCCGAGACAGCCGAATTTAATCCTGTGGAAAGGCATTTTTTTATGGAACAGAAGGTGACTCAAAGAGAAGGGTCAGAAATACATCATAAGATCCAGCTCAGTCCACATCCTCATCGACACAAAAGGGAGTTGGCTGTCATTAACTTGGACACCCCTGATCACAGGAGTGCTTCTGAGGCGGAGACTCCAGCGCATATACAAAACAAGACAGAGATTGGGGTCGCCAAACCCCCGAACCCTCCACGAGCCGTCAGGGTAAGCGAACCTCCGATGCGCTCTGGGGAGGAAAATAGCTTCTATGGAAGCGGTCAGCAAACACCATCGCGGCCTCCTACCCAATATATACCCAAAATTGTGTCTGTGTTCCAACACCACGATCAACACTTCCAGCAACCATTCATCTCAACTGGGAGCAATACGCCTCAACTAAACGTGACAATAAATCACCAACCTCACCAACCTCTTCATCCTCAGAAAGCAAGAACTGTCAATAGTTTTCACTTGGCCAACAGTGATCATCAACACCAAGCCCCAAATTCACAACAGTATTAAAAGGTCGAACAGTTGTATTACATCCCGACGACCCAACGGGTCTTCGTCCAGCAACAAATGAGCCCTGCTATTCAGAAGAATCCTCCACCATCAGGAGTGAACCAGACCATCCAATCGAACAACACAAGCAACAGCCACTCTCAGAGAACAAAAACAGAAGAGCGACACTCCCATGAATTTGTGGTAACAAGTCAGCATTGTACAATGAAATAGCCAACTGTGCAGGTTGTCAAGCGAACACCAGTCTAACACCCGACTCCAAAAGATGTTTGCTCATTATCGCCTGTGAAGGGGGTTCAACCCTTTTTAATTGTGGATCCTTCCATTCCAAAAAACCTTCAAAGTGAATAGAAAAGGAGACATGGCAGCCAGGCTAATTCCCAAGTGAAGTCGACCTCGGTGATGGAAAAGCCGTAACAAAAGCGGCCACCTCCAGAACCCATCCCAAAGAGATAGCCAACGCAGGCAATCAGCTTCAAACCGATGGAGCTTTCGGTGTTGGACAAAGTTTGCTTAAGGGAAGGACTTCCTCATCCCTATTACGAACTCAAAACCAAGGCGGATGAGAATCTGTTGGATAAAAATTTCAGTTGTGACTCACACTCATTCTTCAGCGAATAATACTAAGTGGAGTACTCCAAGAAAAGGGCGTAGAGCGTCGCGATCGGTGGTAAAATTTCATTATAGATGGTCATTGAAGAGACGAGGAAAAATCGAGGAAGTACTCCACGCAGCAACATCCCACCCAAGGTATAATCCTCCCAAAGTGCTGCTAACATAGCCAAAGAGTCTGATATGGGCTCTCAGTACAAAGGCTCGGAAAGCCGAATACCTGTATCTCCACCGACTGTTGTTATCCCGCCACCGACCTTTTACAAAAAGGCATCTGTTGAACCGACTGATGAAATCAAGTTCGTGAAGGAAACTTACAAGCATGGATCTCGGTACGAAGGACAAAAATGGAAGGGTATGCGTCACGGCAAGGGGCGGTTCTATTACGATGATGGAGGTATGTACGACGGCAACTGGAACCTCAACCGTATGGAGGGGTTCGGAAAGCTATATTACGTTAATAGTGAACTGGCATACTAAGGCAACTGGTTTAGCGACCACTTTGAAGGCCACGGCAAACTGTACAACGAGAAACCGAGAAATGTGAGTATGTACGACTATCGAAGCTTCGATGACATTGAAGAATATTGGAAGACTTACGAAGGTAAAGTTGTACTGACGTAGGCGAGTTCAAAAGAGATCTGAAGCATGGACGAGGAGTGCTGATCTTACAAAATGGAGAACGCTACGAAGGAAATTTCCGATAGGATCAAGTGCATGGAGAGGGAATTTGGAAAGGCAAAGAGGGGTTTGTGAGAGGAATATGGTAGTAAGGACAGCTGGTGAAAGTTCTTAACTGAGCGATGATTTTACATAACAGTTCGAGCCGAGGATCAATCTTTCAGACTTTGATGGCGATGTCCTTGCCGTAAATGAGCTTAGTCTTCGCTTTGAAGAGTTCAGGCATGCCGTGCTGACCCTCTGCTATTTCGAATATGCGAATGAAGGTAAGGTTACGCATCATCGGGTAAAGCACACCGACAGTAATCGTACTGCCCCCTAGGTTATCAAATCGATTACAAAGGTAGAGCTCGCAGAGATCTTTCCAACTGCCTCGAGATAGCGAGATGACTCCCTCATTGCCATAAAGGTTGCTTCCAAGATAGAGCTTATCCAAGACTGGGAAGTTGCAGTGTGCTAAGTCGTAGAGATCGGAATCGGTGAGTTTGCACTCAAACAAGTTCAGATTTCTGAGCGTTGTCCAATTGACTGCCTCTAAGATTCTTGGGCAACCGGGCCCATACGTGTCGAAGACTGCAATAGATCTCGGGTGTACATATTCCAAGCATGAATATTCGGTTCTGCCACTTATCTTCGGACTCCACAAGTTTGCTGACAATCTCTTTCGGATGGTGCTTATCCCCTGTGTTAATGAATTGCGTACAGAGAGTGAGTTGCTCCTCAGACACTGATTGAAGTTTCTCCTTCAGCTTGACCAGCTGCACATTCGTGAGCCTTAAGCATTTCCGGTCGCCTAGATATAATCCGATGACTTCCCGGTCATCATGTTTCTTGTTATACACCAGCAGCGGAGTACCTTTGAGGAACTCGTTATTATCAGTCTGTTCAAACTAAACCTTGGATATAGGTGAGGTCGGGTCAGCAGTAAGAGGCAAGTCCTCAAGGTAGGTTAGTCTTTGACTATCCTTACGGATTCCGAAGAGGCAGGCTTATGCGTGTATAGGGTTGGTAAAGTTAGCTCCGAGGAATCCCAACTTTTTGTCAACGTTCTGATTGAGTTCAATCACCGCAACATTAAAGCTGTCTGGCTCATTGGAAGTCTTGTATTCCTGAGGGAAATGCCATTTGGTTCCGTGATAAACTCCACCTTCCAATGTCGAGGCTGTAAAGCTCACTCTTGTGGCCTCCTGGTTTGTCGATCGGTTGAAGACGTTTTCTGCCGCGGTTATGAGAACATTGCGGTAGATTAGCGCAGCGCAACCGTACTGAAGCTTGTCGTCAGTAAAGGTTATTGTGAGGGTACCGATTGCGCAAGCAGGTAGGTTCAAAGGAACAGGCTCAAAAGGCTTCATGCCTCGAGAGAAGGGTTTCGGCATCCACGTAACATTCCTTTCACGGAGCTCTTTTCTCAGAAGGAGGTCGAAAGGATTGTTCGAAGTTTTCATATGCGCCCAAACCGTAATAATCAATGATGAAAATGCAGCAGAATCTGAGCTCCACTGAGGTTATTTCCCAAAACTAAACATACATAGTAGCACTTTTGGTCGAGCACTGCTGCTTGGTCATGAGTTCGTATTTGAAAAAGGGGTGCTGGTGGTTTTTTAATTTTGGTTCATCTCATCCTTGCTCTGTTGGGCGATCATACAGGAGGTGGGACCTTTTTTAGGCTTTAGTGGCGAGACACAACAGTGCATAACGCTCGAAATTCAAGGAAAATTCCTCACTTGAGCTGAGCAAAGAGCATAGGTAAAAGGAAGGTGTTGCAAAATTAATAATGACAACGCTCGAAATGAGAGCAAAATCGATGCCACTGCTGTTCTCAGACCTTGTGAGACTCAAAACGGTAAATTTTAATAAGATTCTGCAGCCTCGTCATATCCATTTTGGTTGCTTTTTCATCAGCGATATGGGTTTTCGGATCTTTTTCACTGCAGCCATGTGGCTGAGACCTCAACCGAGAGATCCATCCATAAAACCCCAGCTCTCAACAGTGGAGACTCGCCCTATAAAGCCCAAAGATGCAATGAACCCAACATTTGATTCATTAAGATCCAAAAATGCAGAGTTACGCAGAAGGAATTCGCAACGCCGTTTGGAGCAAACTCGAGGAAATCTTCATCAGGTATGCTGGCGGCAAAACCTACATTCGAAACGAGGAAATCGAAAAGGTGATAACCGAAGTTCTCAACGAAACTTCACAAGCCGAAATCGACTACGTCATGAAGAACCTATTCAGGCTGGACTCAGACAACAACGGGTCCATCGATTTGCCTGAACTGGGTAACTTCCTGCTCAAGAGGCACTGTGGAGAAATCGCCTTACAGAGAATGCACATGCGGGATGGCATGTCAATGGGAGCTCGGCGAAGGATGAACCTGAAGGAGTTTACGATACTCATGAACCATGCCTACTCATTCTTAGGCGTCAAGGTTGAAGATGAAGGTGCGAAACTAATCTTCGATGATGCTGATAAGGACCACGACGGCATTATCAGCTATGAAGAGTACTTTTCCTTTGTGGAGAAGCACATTCTCAAGCCCCAGAAGGTTGTCGTGGTGTAGGAACCAACCCAAGCTAAAGAAGTTAATAGTCGGTTAAGGAGATTTATATGGCAGCAGGTTCTCCGCCTCTACAACCTCTACGACAAGGATGGCAACAAGCAACTGGACTTCGACGAACTGGAAGCTATCCTGAAGGACATCATGAAGGGCTCTTCGAAGGAAGACCTTGAGTTCGTGATGGTGAGTGTGTACCACCTGAACCCAACCAGTACCTTGGCTGTTGAGGTGTTCACACCTTTCTTCATCGTGCATGCTGGTGAGTTGGGGCTCAGCAAGTTTGCCAAGCAACATCCCAACCAGCGCACTCTCACTCTCGATGAGTTCATCCTGCTTTTCAGAGCCAGCTACTATATGCTTAATGTCGATCGAGTTAGTAGCCGGCTTCTCGGTCATTTCTTCCATAAGATTGACACTAACAAGGATGGTCAAATTAGCTTCGGGGAGTATCTTGACTGGGTCAAGAACTTCTTGGCAGTACGCTCCTATTCGGGACTACAATACTACATCGAGGAAGACGACGCTGACCTTCCCATTGGCGCTGATTTCATCTTGACGGATGAACAGTTGGCTCTCATTAAAAAGCAGAGGTACTTTAATCCATTCAAGTTCTCGAGTTTGGACCTCGCAAGGCGAGCACGGAAACGTACCTTGGAACTGATCGAGCAATTCGACGTCAACCAAAACCGCAACCTCGAAGACAATTAAATCATCGAGATCCTGAAGAAGCTGATGAAGTCGGATAAGTTCGATATCTTCTATGTTCTCGCTAATGCCTTCCGCTACGACCAGAACAGCGACGGACTGATCAGTTACGATGAGATGGCAGACTTCTTCTTGGAGCTTCACAACGGAGAACTCGCACTCATGCGACTGCACCGAGTTCATAGCTTTGTGCGTGGAGACTAACGTCTCATGTGCCTCAAGGAATTTATTCTGACTCTGACGGATAGCTTGGCATATATCGATGTGGTGCCAACCACTGAGGAATTGACAGTACTGTTCTCTGAAATCGATTTGGACAACGACGGCTGGGTCTCATACAAGACTTACTTCGAATTCCTCACACTTTACTTTGGTAGTAAATCTGAGGTTTCCTTGGAGAGTCGCAGAGACAACGAATTCCAATCCGTTGTCAGGAAGCATAGCAGCCTCAACCTGTCTCCAGAACAGCGGTTCGCACGTATTATTATGCGGGAGATGAAGTACCTGCTGGACGACTACAACCCATTCCAAACATACGATGAGCAGCTGATCCGTCGTTTCCTCAAGGACCTCTTCAAACTTACCGACGACGAAATTGACTACGTTATGCGCAATCTCTTCAGGTACGGAGTCGGCAGTGGCGGACTTTTTATGGAAATGGAGATCGCTGGCATTTTCCTCGAGATTTTGTTCGCAGAGATTGCTCTGAGACGTATGCACAAGGATAAAAAGTTTCTCAGATGGAAAGATAGGCTCATTAGCCTTCCAGAGTTCCTGCAGCTTGTTGATAGCGCATGCTATTGGATGCGGAACAAGCCACCTCAGGACCTCCTGATTGAAATCTTCGGCAATCTGGACACTGACAAGGACGGGTTCATCACTTATGAGCAGTACATCATGTTCATCAGAAATTTCCTGTCCAAGCGAAGGGATAATTCCATTGACTGGAAGCGCTTTATCGAACAGGAGCCACCCAAGACGAAGGATGAGAAACTCTATGAGGATATTTGGTCTGACTTGAGAGTTCTGTACATGCATTACGTAAAGGGCCAGTACCTCCAGGAGGATGAACTTGAGCTTTTGGTAAAGGAAGTGCTCCACGAGACGACCCAAAATGAACTGGAGTATATTTTCTGGAACATGTTCCGCTATGATCCCAACAATGACAAGAACATCCAGTTCGAAGAGTTTGCGCCGTTCATACTGATTCACGCTGGAGAAATCGCCCTTCAACGATTCCACTTCCAGCAGGTCCTCGGTAAGAACTCCCTGAGCAACCAGGAGTTTAAGCTGGTGTTCCGTCAGGCTTACCATTTCTTGAGGACACTGAACAAAACCGACCAACTGCTCAACGTGATCTTCGGTGAGCTGGACACCAACAATGACGGGTTCATCACCTACAAGGAATTCATGACGTGGATTGTGCTCAACGTCTCCAGAACAGTCCGTTGACTCGAGTGATTGTGGATTATCTGCTGTTTGCGAAGATGAGTATAATAATTTGCGAAGAATGATCCAGATCAAGAAGGAACCTAAATATAAGGAGCTCTATGAGAAGGTCGGCAAGATTGTGAGGCCTGGGTGGGGTTATCTTAATCTCAGCAACTCCAAAGAAGAGGTGATACTCAGCGAAGATTACTATCGGTATGTGGGAGCAGTCATCCTACCAACAAGTGTCGTGGCTGATTAAAGATACGTGAAGAATGAAAAGTATCTCACAGGGACTGCCCTTTTCGTCAAGGATGCCAATAATAGTACCTTTGGCGAAGCGAAGCAGCAACTCGAGTCGCTCAGCAGCAAAATCGATATAGTATACCTCGACTTTACCGTGGAAAATGCCGAACTTCCCTTGTTGGACAATGTTGTCCGAATCGCATACCACTGCCAGGTATGAGAATCAATACTATCGTAGACATTAGGCATTGTGCCAGTGTTAGGGGTGCACCTAGCTGAGAAAGTCTCTCTCCTTGAGGCACAGCTGATCTATCTGACCTTAGCTGAAAGATTCAACGACAGAAAGATTTTCTTCGAAGGTCTAATCCTGGAAACTAGCCTTGTGAACACTCATAACGAACGGCTTTCTTTCCAAAATTTGGTGGTGCTCAAACGTACGATCTCATCGCTGGTCAGTTCAATCATCGTAAGGTTCGATAGTAATGCGCTAGCAAGCAAGGAAGTTTTCAAATTGTCCTTCACACGAGGCATCAAACCTCCTTGGGTAATTGGCTTCAGCTTTGAGGGTCCTACCGAGCTGAATTGGGTGGAACAAGCCGCCTATCAATGTTCGGGCATTGAGTGATTTGTATTTGGCAATCTGTCAGCTATGAATTTGAATCTGACTACCAGCAAGTGTATACAAATTATCTGAGCGAAAATGTGTCGCCGCCCTATGGACACTTTGCTGTCAGGCCTGCTTTACTTGTGTTTCGGGATCAGCCTCTATCTGATCTACGACTGGAGTACAATCTGACTTAGTTAGCACTCACTGAGCGTCAAATTCAATGTGCAGACTCTCCCCAAAATTACGGGCTGTATACGTTCGAAAATTTCACTGGGGTGCTCCTGAAGGATATGGAGGATGCAAACAAACCTGCCGATACTCAGGAGATCGACGAGTTCAAAAGTCGACTTGCCCGGGTGGACTGGAATCAAGTCGATACGTAACTGAAGCGATTTGAGACTGTGATAGGTCGGCTACTCGAGCAATTGGAATCTGCAAGTGGGAGGTTCATTGGACCGATTCGTCTGCGAGATAGCCTCATAAAAGAAATTGAGGACTACAATCTATGTCGCAGCAAGATCAAAGGGGACAACCGAGATCTTTCCCACCGCTACGAAACCTTAAAGTCACAGCAGAAAGAAAATCAGGAGAAGCTGAAGGACATCGAATAGAGAAAGCTGGAAATGAGCAAGCGACAATACGAGTTTAACGAACGAAAGTCGATGAAGAGGATCGAACTTGCCGACAAAGAAAACGAACTCAAGAGAGTTGAGGAGGATCTTGATAACTTTCAGGAAGGAGGCAAGGAGAAGATCGATAAGCTGTACGAAGAGATGCAGGAAAGAGCAAAACTTGAACTTGAAGAAGCTAAACTGCAACTCGAAGAAGCAGAGAAGAACATTATTCGAGTCCGATCTCGTCGCGAGCTTCTAATTGAAGATAGCGTTCGGCTCAACGGTAAAATTGAGATGTTAGTGGCAAGCCGTGACCAGACTGTCAAAAGACTTGACAAACTGGAGTTGAGGATCGACTACGATATTGGACTGTAGAAGTTGTTGCCACAAAACGAGACGATTGTGAAGACTCGCTAGCTTGAAAAGACCTTAACAGAGCGATTCAACTTGTACAACAACATGCTTGTAAGCGCTCGAGGGTTGCCAAACGAGCCAGAAATTCGGAAGAAGGCAACGGAGATGAGAGATCACGTTCGAAAGGCCAAGAAAATTCTTGCTGGTTGCAGCGAGACCAAGTTCAAATACAATGCTGGCTTCGAGAGAGATATTAAGAAGGCGAAGGACGAACTCAACACCATCGACGCTGAGTTGAACGATGTAATCAGAGCAAGGGACCAAGCAAAGTAAAAGATTGCAGAACTATCACGAGAACTTGATGAGAAGCAGGTTATTCGTGACGCAGTCAGTGCAAAACTCAACGTAAAGGAAAGGTTCCAGGTACCCAAGGATGTTGAAGCTGAGCGTCAATACGAGGACAGGAAGGCCTATCTCACCAAAATGGTATCCACCCTCAAACAGGAAATTGAATCACTCGAGCTGACTCTGAGCAATATGGAGCATGATCTCAGTATTCCAACCTTGGACGGTGGTGATATGGTTCGAGATTTCTCTGCATAGTCGATCTAGGTCAACAAAAAAATCAAGGAGACCTAGTCCTAACTGAACAGTAAATCCTGTCTTACGTAGAATTCAAACGGATTATGTACGGCAAGCTCTCAGAATGCAACAACAAGAAAAAGTTCATTGAGAGTATCCAAAGACAGGGTGCTTAGCAGTTAGAAGATGCTGTGCGCTATTACAATGATATCCGAGCCACCAAGCAATAGACCAAGTCAGTACTCGACCGCCTCTACATCCAATGATCAGTGGTTGACCAACTTAAGATTATTGCTTTGTTTATACAACTGAGATGGCCAGACGAGAATATTCCGCAAGGATGGAAGTCTTGGAGCTACCAAACGGAGATCGCTACGAAGGTTCCTTCCTCAATAAGGAACGACATGGATACGGTGTCTACGAATATGCGAACGGAGATCGATATGAGGGAGAGTGGAGCGAAGATAAGCAGAACGGGAATGGAGTTTACGTTTTCAATGGCGGTAGTCAGTATGAAGGAGAGTGGGTAAACGGAGTTCCAGAGGGAGAGGGGACATTTATCTACGCAAATCCAGACTCAAAGAACATGAAGCAATATGTGGGAAGATGGTAAAGAGGAAAACATCATGGGTTTGGAAAGGCAGTCTACGCTAACGAAGATATGTATGAAGGAGAATTCGTAAATGGGAACCGAGAGGGAAAAGGCAGCTACACTTTCAATCGCTACTATAAGTACACCGGGGAATGGCAAAACAACCTGTTTCATGGAAAAGGTAAGCTCTATCGGCGCAACGAACTATTCTTTGAAGGAAACTTTGTGGCAGGGCTAAAACAAGGACCAGGAATGTACAAGTATGAAAACGGAGATAAGTTCGAGGGTATCTACTTCAAGGACGAAAAACGAGGGAAAGGCAAATACACATTTGCCGAAGGCAGACAATTAGATGCATAATTCAATCCTGAACCATCGCAGATTGTTAAGATCATCCTTTCAGATGGATCTGTTTACGTAGGATAACACCGAAATGGGTCACGGAATGGAAACGGGAAGAATACCTACATCGATGGGAGCTACTACGATGGCGAATGGTTGTAGGATTGCAAACACGGGAAGGGGTTGTTCCATTACAACGACGGAACAAAATATTACGGGGATTGGCAAAAGGATATTCGATGCGGTGTCGGAACATATAACTATAGCAACGGTGATAAGTATGAAGGCGACTGGGATCGGGATTTACAGAACGGCACTGGAGCCTACTACTACTCCAACGGTGACATCTACAAAGGTGAATGGGTAGACGGCAAGCAACATGGTGAAGGAGTGTATATCTACTCCACGAATTCAGTCTATAAAGGGCATTGGATAGCTGGTTCAAAAGAAGGTTTTGGCGAGCTGATAATCGATGAGAAATTCGGGTATTCTGGAGATTGGAAATAGAATAAAAAGAACGGGCGAGGGACCTACATTTACGCAAACGGCGAGAAATACGAGGGTTCTTGGAAGAAAGATAAGAAGGATGGATACGGTGAGTACAAGTATAAGAATGGAGACAACTACCTAGGGAACTGGAGAGACGATAGGCGGCAAGGGATGGGCACGATGAAGTATAGAAATGGTTCCCTTTACAATGGGAACTGGGAAAAGGGTAAGCAGCAAGGTCAAGGTAAATTTGAATTCAGCAATGGCGATCGTTATGAGGGCTACTGGTAGTTGGGTAAGATGAACGGCTTCGGAACTTACTATTACAAAAACGGGGAACGTTACGAGGGAGAATGGAGAGATGGCAAAGCAGTAACCAAGCCTCAAACAACTCACTATTCTTGACGGATGATGATTCATGAGAGGCTATTCAGAATATTCAGTTTCTCGCGTATTGAGTCGATGTATCTCAGCTCCAGCTCGTCGAATGAAGCGATGGGTTGTACGTGGGATAGTTATTCAGCTCTCCTAATGAACTCGTCTTTGCGGCTGTTTTGGTAGATCAGCTATTCGACATCGTAGTGGTCACGAATTGAGATCGGTTTAGACCGGCGGCGGTGTTGAACGATCGGTATGGATGGCCGTCGAGTTGTTTAACCACTTTTATGCTTTCTGTCGTTCGGTTATTCTGGCTGCCTTTTAGAATGAGGGGAAGCGGGTCTTGTAATCAGTGATGGGCTGTCGAAACGTTAGCGAGGTTCAGTTCTACCTCTTCCCTTGTTGTATTGCAGATACTCATCCCCCAGTGACTTCATTCGTTCTTTTCTGTCTATTTCAAGTGGCTCTTCTGCGACAAGTTCCTTCGTATTAAAATCCTTCCGAACGATAGGTTTGTGGAGTTTTTTTAGTATGTTTTCGTAGTACTCCCGAATGCGTTGAAGGGCAGCATCCTTTTATTGCTGCTCGTTCACCTTTTAATACTCCTCCTCAATGATTTGATGACTCCTTCCTCGGTAGTACTCCTTTCTTGGAATTTCATGAACAAGCTTTAATCGTCTGCTGATGAGCTCTCTCTCCATCCTTCTTTTATCTTACACATATTTCCTCTCGTGCTATTCAAACTCTTGGAGGGAGAGAGGCTTGAGGAGAGTATTCACCCTCGACTTTCTTTATGACTCCTTCTACCGAAACTGCATTTCCTCCCTCATCTTAAATTCAGATTAGCGTAACTCGTGCAACGGTCGTACCTGGTGATATTCCCGAATGAACTTTAAATACGCTTCGTTGGCTATTTTCCTTTCCTCATTTTTCTTCGACCTGAGGATCCTTTGATACTCCAATCGCTGCTTAATCTTGCTCTTCTTGAGGTTACGGACCTCTTCAATGAGCGACTCCTATTCCTTGAGTTTTTAGCTGATTCGCTGCTCATTGATTCTGTTAATCTGCTCCCGGCGATGCTTAATCTGGTCTTTGTCAGATTGGATTCTGAGTAGAATGCGCCTATGCTCCTCCCTGATCCTCTCTTCACTTGAAGGAGACCGGCTTGGCACGTTTTACCTTTTGTTATTATTCTGAGGCGACTGCATTTCTGTCCTGGACATGCCTCGCCTATGCTGCTGTTGCGTTGTGGCGACCGCCCAATGCTCGAGATCAATACTGTTCTACCGCTACTACATTATTCTTTGAATTGTCTGCTTCAGACTCTTATTACCTTGCCTTCATCATCCGTGAGAGTCGTTAGCTGAAGGTAGCGACGCAGAATTCCCTCCGGAGTACTTTCCGTGTAGTAGTAGAATGTACGTTGTTAGACCTGCCTTTTTCGATAGTTAATTTGCTTGGTTACGAGTAAAGTTACATCAACCTCATCTGCGTCAAGTTGGGTCCGAGAAGCCATGAGAAGTACCTCCAGCACTTTCAGAGCTGGCTCTGCGATGATTTCGGTGGTGCTAGTCCGCCTTTTAACGCTACCCGTCATGAATTCATTGCCGGTGCTGAGGCGAATGCTGTCATTCATGTAAATAACCAATAACTTGGTGGTTGCGTTCTGCTATAGAACATTTATCGAATAGTCAGAACATGCAGTAGAATCAGAAGGACTACCGCGATCTTGACTTCTCTGACGTCCGCGGCGAGAACTTGCTGTCGGACATACTGCAGCTTCCCAGCTTCTACATTCAGTTCAGCTCGGTGTGTCACCCCCTGCTCGGTACCTCAGCAACTCACTCAGAGAAACACATGTACAATCTGCCACAGAATATGTATCCTGGGCGCAACCTGAATCGCTATCTTGAGCTACAGAAGGAAGCAACCACAAAAGCAGTAAGCTTTGTTCTACTTAGAAATCAAACTTCAAGAGTATTTTCTTTGGAAGAATGATTGTCTGGGAGATTGCGATGGGTGCGATGCTAGCTCTAATGGCAGCAGCTATGAGCTTTGCCGGCCCACTAGTTATTAAGTCAATCCTGCAGTTCATCAAGGACAAGAATGCCACAGTAGAAGATCAAACCCGAGCCTACCAGTACGTCGTCATATGGTCAGTACTGTTCTTCCTTCGCATTTTTGTCAAGGTCAACTCCGAAAAGATCTTCAGCAGAATTAGCATCAAAGCCGAGCAGATACTTTCGGGACTGATATTAGCGAAGTTCCTGAGAATTTCGAGCAGCTATAAAAAGTACTTGGAGAAGGGTGACATGATCAACCATATCATCAACGACGTTAGGTATGTTAGGGAGTCCATAGAGACCATGGGAATGCTGTTTGCTGCTCCAGCTACAATCATAGCTGTACAGTGCTTTCTGTTTGTGCAGGCAGGTATTTATGGACTGACACTGGTGGGAGTGTTTCTTGTCGGTGGGTTGCTTCAGTTCTTCCTTGAGTCCAAAATGTCGAAGGTACGCATCAAAAAGCTCAATATGTTCGAGGAGAGGGTCGGTACCAACCTATAACTGCTTGGTTCGATCAAGCATTTGAAGTTACTGGGCTGGGAACAACTTCTCCCTAAGAAGAATTTGGAGTCGCTGAAGCGTGAGAACAACTGTAACAACATCTACTTTCTGCTCAACAGTGTCTTTGAACTCATCATCAATGTGCTGCCGACACTAACTGTGTTGATCATGTTCGTCATTGAAGGTATCTATGGTGACGGCAGGCAGTTCGATACTGTTGCTGCCTACACGATGATATCTGTGGTGGGCATGGTCTACTCGCCAGTTAGGCAACTCTTTGTGCAGATCATTAGAACAATTGATGGTAATAACGCTGTCAAAAGAATTTGTCACCTACTCGAAGCAGAAGAATACCATCCTCTGGAGCAGGCACTGGATCTGCAAGAGGGGGATTTCGAGGTCAAGGATTTAGTGATGAGTTGGGAGACATAAGAATCGTACCGGCACTTCTGCAAAAGATAGCTGTTGACTATGAACAAAGGTGAAGATGAGGAGGGTGGGCCGTCAGGAGACTTAGTTTCTGAATATAGCATTGAGAAGAACGACCACGAAGACCCCTTTTCAGCAGCAAAAGACAGCCCCGAAACTCGGAAACCACTAATCAACTGCAAGGAATTTTCGATAGGTGAATTTGATATTCGGCTCCACAAGGGGGATAGATTGGTGATACTGGGGTTTCCTGAAAGCGGAAAGACCACCTTTATTAGCACCATTCTTGGAAGTGTGAACATCCTCAAGGGGTCTGTGAAGTATCGTGGTAAAATTGGCTACGTCAGCCAAAAGACTTGGTATCGCGATCAGTGGATCAAGAACAACATCATCATGGGGAGAAAGGAGAATACTGAACTCCTGAAAGAAGTGTACCGCTTAGCTGAGCTCGAACAGGAACTAGAATTTTTGAGTCGAAAGGACAGAACTCGCATGAACGACACAAACTTCTTCTCTGAGGGACAGAAGAAGAGGATATCAATAGCTCGGGCACTCTACGGCAAGCCCGATATCTTGCTGATGGACGACCCCTTTATCTCGCTCGACAACGAAACTTCCAAACTCATCTATGAAAACATCTGCAAAGCACTGCCGGACAGCTTGATCATCACTGCTACCCATACAGCAAGCATCATCCAACCCAAGGATAAGGTTATGATTTTCGAGAATGGAGTCGTGAAGGAATATGGAGAATATTCGTCCATCCAAAAAACGTCCGTTCTTTTGCACAAACTGACGGAATCGTCTCCAGCCAATGAGTCCAACCCAGCCTACAGGTAGTAGCAGTAGAGATTTGCCTTGCATCGGCGTCAATAAATAGAAAAGAAGAAAGCCTTCCACGAGAAGATTCGGAGACTCATGAAAAATATTATTGAGGCTGCGAAAGACCATAGCAAGTTCACTAACAAACTCAAGAATCTGGCTCAAAGCGATAATATTTACGTGAAGAAGACCAATCGAGTTCCGGGAGTTAGCCTCGACATTTACAAAAAGGTAATGCAATCCAGCAAGCTCGCCTACACCCTCCTCAGTAATGCCTCTTCTAATTGTAGCCATCCTGACATGCGTGACGTATGTTATCAAGGTTTATTCGGATTGGTGGCTGGGGCAACTCAAGACCATGACAGGGTATTCCGAAACTGATAAGTTGCTCATCTACGGAGGGCTCATCCTTGCTTTCGGATGTGCCTTTGGTATGGCACAGCTGTGTCATATCTGGACTTCCTCACGCATTAGTTCTTACATCGTTGACCAGGCCTGCACATCTTTAGCGTACTGCAAATTGAGTTGGTTCCAGGACCAGAAGATCATCAAGGTGGCCAGCAGAATCAATAAAGTAGTGACTTCGTTCGATTTAGGATCACGAAAAGTTCTACGGATTAAATTCAATCTGGCAAAACATTGTCAAGAATATCACTCTCTTGCTGGCAACACTCGGTCTGGTGGGGTTTAACTCTCCGATTTTCTACCCGTTGGGAATCGGCATCCTCATAATCAATGTAGCAATCCTGTACTACTTCATGCGGGCAGAAAGGGAACTATACAGCCTGGGTTCTCCCACTGTCGATCAACTGAACATGCATTACGAAGAGTCGATCAGCGGAGTAGACTATATCCGAGCCTATGGGCAGATTGACAAGACGATCGAAGAATTCATGAGGCTGAGTTATCGAGTGACGGTATTCCGCGAGAACTATTCGGGAATCTTCAAGACCATGGAGATTCTGAGCCAAGTTGTTTCTTTGGTGCTAATGACTTGTGTAGCAGTGATGGCAGTCGCCAATAGGTTTAGCACAAGCTCATCTTAGCTCGGTATTATCGGACTCACCATAACCTTCTCAATGAGAATTGCTGACCTGACGACCAGCCTTGTGAGCGATGTGAGCCGTCTCGAACTCACCATGAAGATAAACATAGTACGAGCTATCTTACCTTTAGAAAAGTATGGTGGAGATCATCGATAAGAACCAATAGTAGGATTATAGCGAGCCACCGAAGCCGCTAAACTGGCCACTCGACGGGTCAATAACCTTTAATAAGGTATCTCTCAAGTACCCAACTGTTACATTTCCAATCATCAAGGAGGCCAGCTTTCACGTCGAGAGTGGCTAAAATATTATCATCTGTGGGAGTTAAGATAATGGCAAAGATCTCATCCTTTCTGCAATCCAGAGAATAACCAACCCAGTCAAGAACATTGATGGGACACTCGGAAGCATCTCCATCAGCGGTGTTGATCTAACCCTCGTCGGACGAAAATGTACTTGTCGATTACGAAGGAAGACATAACGCAGTATGTCATGTATATCAACTCCATGCCGTTTATCTTCACATCATCGATCAAGGAAAACCTTGATCCGTTCGAGGAGCACTCCGAAGACGAACTCGTGGAGGCTCTCAGAAAGGTCAAGCTCTGGGACGCAATTGAAGTGGAGTTCGAAGACTCACTTAACTAACGATAAAATAAACTTGGGTTCGTGCTGAAGGATGCTGGAGCGAATTTGAGTATGGGAGTTCTGCAAAAACTTAATTTGGCAAGGGCGTTGCTCCGCCGCCCTCTTATTTTACTATGTGAATCTGCGACATCTTCACTGGATCCCGAAGCAGAGCTCGAAGTGGGTAAGCTGATCAAAAGTGAGTTCAAAGAGGTAAGCCATTTGTTATCAATAGTCCACGCTCATTGAAATTACGGAGAGTATTGCTCCGATCATGGATTCCGATCGAGTCATCTTCTTTGTCAATGGAAAAGTGAAAGAACAGGACAGTCCACTCCAGTTGCTGAGGAGCGGTGGATTCTTCACGTCGATGGTTTAAACTCTGGAGCCAGAGCTATACTATAAGCTCATGGATGCCGGAAAGCAAAATTTGCTCCAACCGCCAAAACTCAGGGAGCACCGTCGTTCGAGACGTGCAACTGATCTCGAAGAAATGTTGCAATTCCTTTGAATGCAACCACAGTATATATCCTGCTTTTATTTTCCATAACCATAATTGTTATGTTGGGGGCACTCTTACTTAAAAGGGCTGCACTTATCCAGAGGATCCACTATGGGTTGAACATTACTAAATTCGCTCACGAACTTCAGCCAGTGCTCGACACCGCACCGGTGAATCGAGCACCTGATGTTCAATCGACCACCGACCGAGAACACTAGCGGGCTCAACACAAGAACCAGGTCAAGAGATGTCACCGAGACTTCCAGGAGGACTGGACACGTGGGCACCACAACCGAATTTACACAGAAAAGGAAGCCATGACAGAGGCCAACCGATGCATGAAGTGCGCCGATAGCCCTTGCCAAAAAGCATGCTCCACAGGAATCGACATCCGTCAGTTCATCTACCAGATACAGAACCAGAACTACTACGGCGCTGCAAAGACCATCCTCAGCGATAACCCTCTTGGGCTTTCTTGTGGAGGATTGTGTCCTGTTAGTTAATTGTGTGCCTCCACTTGTAACGCCCATTGGCTCGAAGGAGGTACCATTGAAATTGGCAAGCTTCAGGAATTCGCTGTCAAGGTATTCAAGGAAATGAATGTCAAACAAATACGCGACCCCAACCTCAAACCGTTACCAGAGAATGTTCGCGACGTGAAGATCGCTCTAATTGGTGCTGGCTCAGCTTCTCTCTCGTGTGCCTCATTTCTGGCTAGGTTGGGCTACAACAACGTCCATATCTACGAAAAAGCAAATTATTCGGGTGGACTCGTCACTTCTGAAATACCTCCGAATCGTTCCAATATTTCGGACGTTGAATGGGAAGCAGACATGGCTCGAGAGTTAGGCGTTAAAATCTTCTACAATAAGGAATTCGGAAAGGATGTTACTTAAGAGTCCCTGAAGAAGTCGGGCTACGAAGCCGTCTTCATTGGAACCGGCCTGAACGACCCAAAAAAACAGTTGGGAAACGATATTTACATGCTTCCAAACGTGTTCAGTTCAAAGACGTTCCTACCTAACGTGTGCGTCAATACGAAACTAACCAAAGCCAAGGAAAAAATATTCAAGCTTCACGGGCACGTCGTCGTCTTAGGCATTGGAGACACAGCTATTGATTGTGCCAGGTCTGCTCTCCGTGTTGGAGCTGAACGGGTTACCTTGGTCTTCCGTCGGGGTTTTGAAGATCTTCGAGCCAACGACGAGCTATTCAACCCAGCCCTGTATGAGAACATCAACTTCATTTCAAACTTGGTGCCGTTGAAGGTCAACAAAAAGGATGGAAAGGCAACTGGACTGGAGTGCGGACAGTATGTGATTCAATCTAGCAGCAAAGGCAAGAACGAGTACGGAATGTCAAGCGAGAAGATCAACCTCGAGGCCGATTTCGTCATCACCGCTTTTGGTTCTGAGAACACTCAAAGTCCCGTGAAAGACGCACTGTTCTCGAACGGGAAGCTCAACATTAACAAAAAGACTATGCAGCACAACCAAAAGAAGCATATGTTTGCTGGAGGTGATATTCTCGGCACTCAGAACCTAGTTGATGCAGTCAACGATGGAAAGGTGGCTAGTTGGTTTATGCACAAGTACATCTCCGAGCAGAAGGGGCACAAGGTCTCAGATCAACCGAACCTCCCTGGCTTCTTCACTGAAATCGATAAAGTTGATCTTTCAGTTACGATGGCTGGAGTTAAATTTGCTAACCCCTTCGGTCTGGCTTCTGCACCTCCCACCACATCCTACCCCATGATCAGGAGAGCCTTTGAGCTGGGATGGGGGTTCGCAGTCACCAAGACATTTGTGCTGGACAAAGATGAGATTGTAAACGTATCGCCTAGAATCTTCAAAGCCACCAACAACCCACTCCGAACTGAAGCTTCCTTCTCAAATATTGAGTTGATCTCAGAGAAGAAAGCGAAGTACTGGGTGGAAGGTGCGAAGGAACTTAAAAAGGAATTCCCAGACAAGGTGATCATCGGTTCCATTATGGCCTCCAATAATAAGGATGATTGGCATGCGCTGGCCAAGATGTGCGTCTAGGCAAACTTCGACATCGTCGAACTAAACCTTTCCTGCAACCACGGCATGCCTGATAAGGGAATGGGTCGTGCCTGCTCTGATGTTCCAGAGGTTGTCGAGCAAATCACCCGATGGGTCAGAGACTATGTAAAAGTTCCAGTATTCGTCAAACTATCCCCGAATTCCACCCTCAACGAAACAATTGCGAAACATGTTCAGATGGCAGGTGGTGCAGGCGTATCAGCTACAAACACAATGTTCTCCTTTATGGATCCAGATCAAAATATGGACCCATACCCGGCAGTCGGAAAGAACAAGCATGTGTATTACGGAGGTGCAGCTGGGTCAGTGCTCAGACCTATCGCTCTGCGAGTGGCTTCTACCATCGCCAATAACCCTGACTTGAAGGGAATAAATATTATGGCAACAGGAGGTATTATCAATGCACAGCACGCTCTTGCTTACACAATGTTCGGTGGTGCTTCCGTCTACCAAATATGCTCAGCAGTCCAGGAACAAGACTTCTCTATCATCAACGATCTCTCGACAGGTCTGCGAGCCCTTCTGTATCTTTCTCAGCGCAAAGATCTAGTCAATAACGGATGGAAGGGACAAAGCCCACCAGTCTTGAAGACCCAAAAGCTGAAAAAATACACTAATGAGTTCGATTAGTTGCACACTGGTGATAAACGAACTGAAGTGAATATTAGCAAGGTTCCGACAATCGAGCAAGTCAAGGCTACCGGAAACAAGCATATCTACCACATCAACGATATGGATAAGGACCAGAAATTCCCCTTCATCAACGATGACTTGTGTGTTAACTGCGGCAAGTGTTACCTCACCTGTCTGGACAGCGGCTACCAAGCAATCAAGTTCGACACTCATTCCCACAAGCCAGAGATCACTTCCGACTGCACTGGTTGTGGACTTTGCTTTGCTGTCTGCCCGGTTCCAGGAGCCCTTCTGTACGAAGCCAGACCAAGCAGCATGCCTTACATTCCCAATCGTGGCACAAAGTATTTCAGCGAGAAGCACTGATAAACGATACGTTGAAGATATAGCATTCAAATTATTAAGAGGATGAGTCTGCTAAGATCACCACCAGGACAGCTCTTCACGGTTTCAGCTAATAGTAGGTGTTGGTCTTGAAATCGTAGTAGCAGTTCAGCACATGGTCGTAAATTAACTCGAGCTACTTGCTGTCGTTACTTGGCTTCCTTTCCAGTTCCTTGGTGTCATGAGAGTGTATTGGAGGAGTATAGGGGCGTTAGATTTCGCCCATCATTCTTCGGAGGTGTTGCTCCATAAATCCCTCTTTGGCCGGGGTTTACTTTTATTCGAACAGCGGCGGCTATGCTGAACGCCGGGTGGAAGGTCTTTCCGATAGCTCTGGGTTGCGGTTGGTTTCATGGAAGGAAGTGCCGTCCACTTCTATGGCCTCCTCAATTTCCTCTTCATCCCTCCTCGTAGCTGGCTTCACTTCTTGCATGTTCTGAGACATTTTGTTGATGATCTACGGTTTAAAGAACTTGGGATCGGTAATTGTCGAGAACTTTTGGCTGAGTTCGAAATACTCAGAATCACTGTACAGGTTGGCTTCTAACCGAGAGTTGGTTTGTAGCTTTGGGTCGAGTTGCTTGTTACCCTTCTCACCCAAGGGATTTTTCTTTTTGAAGACAGTCGTGTTTGCCGATTTTACATCACGGTCGTCGATCTCTATTTCCTCCTTCACGTATGTTTCCTGCTACCTTTGGTTCCCTGAATCATTGCGCCAGGGGTTGAGCTGTGCAACATCTGGTCTTCGATCGTACTTCTTGGGCGAGCGAGTCCTCAACTGCTAAGCCTTCTTGTCAATGCTTGTGTTGTTGTTGCGTGTCTTTGCTAGTTCTGGGTTTGTCTTAGTCGTGGTAGCAAGCACCGACCTGTTAGGCTGTTGTGGCTTCTGCTTTGATGGCTGTTGCCCTCCGTACTTGTTCGCTGACTTGTTGATCAGCTTCTTTTCTAGTAGTGTTTCTTCTTCCTTCCGGTTCCTCATCATCATCTCGGTGCTGTTTGTATTGGCAAGAAATTTCCTTTGGCCCGTGTTATTGAATTTATTGGAGGCTTTGAGAGGCTCCACTTTTGGAGTGGAGAACTCTTTTCGGGTTTCCTTGAGACGTTGGTTGCTTAATACATTTGAGGCATTGCTCGATAAATTTGATTATTTGAACTCATGCAGTTCCTCCTCGATTTCACTGCTCATCTCATCCGGAAAGTAGTCGTGGTACCGGAGACATTGATTACTGTATGGTACACCCGGAGGGAAGTTGAAATGGCTGGGAAGGCTACATAAGAGCTTACTTACAATGCAGTTGACTTTTAAGCATGACTTTCCTCCTCCGCGTCCATATCGATTCGTGGACTCTGTGTAGTGTAGATTTTCTTAAGCCGGCAGGCTCCACTAATGTAAATCTGATCGAGCGAGCGATAGTTCTGCCCAGGAAACCCATTGATGAAGCTGTGCACATCCACGCAAAGATTGAGCCAGCGTCCTCTCCGGAAAGCCTCACCACTTACCTTCACGAAAAAGGGTTTTCGTTAGGATTTGACAGCTACATGAGAGAAAATGATTCTCCTTTTGGTCTGCGTTTACCAACCAATTACTTTGGTGCTGTCTGTGATTATTATCTCCAGAGCGAATCCTCCGCCTGGCTGAATGAACAATTGCAGGTTTAGGTATTGCTGTGTCAAGTACAAGTCGAGCTTCTCCTCGCGAGGAAACACCAGTCTGTTGGTGGCACCTTGCATGTCGAGCGTATAGCCTACAATCAGCCACTGCCTTACCTTTGAGCTGCTTATCGAACTGCTTGCTAGCGTTGCTGGAGTTGGCCAATTTGAAGATAGGTCGTTCACGCTCCTTGATATCTGAGTAGCCTACTGAGGTACTTTTGGCATCGAAGAGCTCGAAGTAAGAGTTCCCCTGGTAGCTATTCTGAAACATTAACAATTTCTTATACTGTTATAACTGTGCTCTTGGAAGAAGCAGATTGGCTGCCGAAGAAGACAGTGGCTACTCATATTTGATGCGTTGTGGGTTGGCGGTGAATTACTGGCGCCTCCCTCCCCAGTATTAATAATCCATGTTAGAAATTGAGCCGCAGGAGCTGCAGCTGTGCAAGTACGACAAGCAGAAATCCTTAAAGCTCACCAACCGCAAAAGCTTTCCTGTGCTGTACAAGGTACCTCCCGATCGAACGTAGATAAAAACCACCATCCTCGAAGCGATTAGCGCTTTCCCCACTGCTGGGATGCTTGAACCGGATTCAGCCGTGGAAATTGGGCTACGCATTATCATGGAAAAGGATTTTGAGGCAAAGATCATGGTGTCGTGCTTGAATATCAGCGGTAGAGAACATCAATCGCCTGAGACCATATGGCCAACGGCACCAAAATCGGAGATAAGTAACACCATCGTTCGCATTAAGAAGCGGTCGGATCTAGATCCAATAAAAGAGTAGGACACCACTTCGAAGGTCTCGGAGGCAAGTCAGCAGGTACCTCGACATACATTTCCTCACCCTTAGGAGGCAATCTGGCAAAAGAAGTACCAGGATGAACTGAGCAACTCGAACCGACTAAAGCAGAAGCTGTAAATCGCGTAAGGGAGACTGGTTGAAGTCATGAAGCAGTCACATCAAGTGCGGATCAACCATTCAATAAGAAATGGGACTGACGAGTACTATTCGGTGACGCTCAACAACATCATACTCACCTGCCTGCTGTTTTTCATCTTCGGTTATGTTCTCGCCAGGCTCTACTGATTGTGTATACCATCTATCTTCGACTTAAAGGAAGACCAGAGGTAAAATCATGAAACTGGTTCTGTCAGAGAGAGTGCAGCAGGGCGTCCTCGCTCAATAGCGTTGACATCGCCCGATTCCGATACTGATTTGTGAAGTGGTGCAAGCCTTGCTGTACGAACACAACGCCGTTTAACTTCGATTGTTCTTCCGATAGTCTGTATTCCGTGGATAGCCAGCCCTGCAAACTACGCATCACTTGACTCTCCTGTCAATTTATTGGGGTTTGGTGTTTCTGGTGGAACCTACTATGGACTGACCTGCGAATTCCTCAGTTTAATTATTAATCCGATAGTTGACCTCTTTGTGGCTATGAGGTAGATATGCAGCACCGTGAGATAGAGTAAAGCAAGCATCGGAAGCACGTTGATGACGATGGCTACCGATTGAATGACTATTTTTGAGGTGGTAAGTTAGTTGCTCAGCCACCAACTATTCAGGGCTTGAACTTCCACTTCGAATGCGAAAGCGACTGTAACAAGGGCAAAGAAGAGAAAATAGTTGCGACGACCAATACAGTTATTTACCCACCGACAATGATGGTCGAAGTAGTCCACGCAACGATTGCACTTGAGGCAGTGAAAACTATTGTTTGAAGTGTAGGTGCGGCACAGTTTGCAACGAAACTTTCTGAGCTCAGGGTTCAGTTCCTACCTGCATCTAATCAAACTCGTACTCATTCAAGATGGCCGCTCGATGCTGCAACTGCACGGGATCGGTGGGATCTGATAATGTGGTGAGGACCCACAGCACGAGAAGGGCGATGAAAGTAGCGAGAAGCGCCGTCAGTAGCAAGGTCAGTTTTAGAGAGGGAATATCAGTCGTGATCATGTAGACAGCTTCGGTGAGGTTGAGGAAGGCCAGCAGCACAGGCGCAGACTGTTGAGGTGTCATTGGTCCAGAGAAGCCATGACGGTTGATTTCTTGCAAGGGAATAAAATGCACTCGAGGGTCGGCTTCCGTGTGCATGTACCGAAAGGATGATTCTATAAGCTTTTTCCATAAGGAAAATACCCAATCGAGATTGACTCAATAGCCGACTCAGCAGGTACACTGGGGATCGGAGTGACCTCTTCAGATTTATCATTGAACCAGCTGGATTGATTTTGGGGCAAAGTCGGATTATTCAAGGCTCGGTTATTTTCATTTGTGGATACCACTTACGCGAAAAAAAGATAGATTGGATACGCACGTGATTGCACATTCGATAAATAAAATTATGTTGACTCTACTTCGAAGGTACAGGTTCAGCAAGGTGGTGGCCTCCGCTAAGGAGGCGCTGAAGGACCTCAAAGATGGTTCCAGGCTGCTCGTAGGAGGGTTCGGTATCTGTGGAATCCCAATGAACCTTATCCATCAAGTGGAGGAATCTGGTGTCAAGGATCTTACAGTCGTGTCCAACAATGCAGGAATCGATGGGTGGGGTCTCGGAGTCTTACTTCGCACTCACCAGATCAAGCGAATGATCTCATCGTACGTTGGCGAGAACAAGGAATTCGAGCGTCAATATCTGAGTGGCGAATTGTAAGTATAACTCGTGCCCCAAGGTACTTTGGCTGAGAAGATACGGTGTGGTGGTGCAGGTATCCCAGCCTTTTATACCCCAACGGGTTACCAAACCCTCATCCAAAAGGGTGGATTCCCTATCAAGTATAAGCCTGGGAGCAAGGATGTCTAGATTGAATCTCAATAGCATGAAGTGAAGTCGTTCAATGGGAGCGAATATGTCCTCGAGGAATCGATTGTGGGTGATTTCGCACTGGTCAAGGCTTGGAGAGCAGATAAAAAGGGAAACTTAATCTACAATAAAACAGCTCGCAATTTCAACCAGGACATGGCAACCGCAGCGAAGTGCGTTATTGCTGAAGTCGAAGAGATCGTGGACGAAATCGATCCTGATCTCATTCATACACCAGGAATCTATGTTAACAAGGTGGTACTTATCGATAAGAACAGTCCATTCAGCGAAAAACTCATCGAAAAGAAGACAACTAAAGAGGGCACTGAAGTACTCTCAGCAGTGGACTACGATAAGACGACGAATACCTTGAAGAAAACATACAAAAAGCTAAAGGAGGATAAAGGTGCTGATTTGAGGCATAAGATTGTCCAACGTCTCGCCAAAGAGGTTAAGAATGGTATGACCATCAATATTGGCATCGGAATCCCAACTCTTCTCCCCGGATACCTACCCAAGGACATGGAAATAGATCTGCACAGCGAGAACGGAGTTCTCGGTTATGGCGAGTATCCTCTTAGCGGGAAAGAGCTGGCTGATCTCATCAACGCAGGAAAGGTACAACTTCTATGATTCAGGAAACCATTACTCTCAAGAAGGGAGCTTCGTTCTTCTCCTCTAGCCAATCCTTCGCAATAATCAGAGGAGGCCATCTTGACCTGACAGTTCTCGGTGCCCTTCAGGTCAGTGAGACCGGGGATATAGCCAATTGGATTATCCCAGAAAAAATGGTCAAGGGTATGGGAGGCGCCATGGATCTGGTTGCTTGCAAGAGCAGAGTGATCGTAGCAATGGAACACACAGCTGGCGAGAAGAAAACTCACAAGCTGATGTAGAAGTGCACCCTTCCTCTGACTGCCAAGGGCGTTGTTAGCATGGTCATCACCGAGAAGGCAGTCTTTGAAAATATCAACGGCAAACTCGTTTTGACAGAAGTAGCTAAGGAATCAAGTCTCGAGGAAGTTCAGGCATTAACATCGTTCAAGTTCAAAGTCAGTCCTAACCTCAAGACCTTTTGACACAAACATAGAGCGTAATCTTATCAATCGCCTTGCCGGATTCCTGCCGCCACGATAGTCTCCAAATATATAGCCCCCACGACGTATTCTGCATGCTCGATTTGGCCCATCACTACAAAGTACAAGTAGATGCAGATTGCGCTCCAAAACAAGTAGGTCGAAGCAGGATATTCCTTGTCCTTCAGAAGGTTGACTCCATCTTCCTTTCCCTGCCGGTCGAGTGCAATTCCGAGTAGCACAATATGAAATACAAGAGAGAGTTTCACGCTGTCCTCTGAGTGAAGCTGTAGAAACTTAGTTATGAGCACAAACCCTACAACGATGAGCCCTTGAGCAAGTGTGGCCTTTGGAGACAGTATGGAAGCTCCCAGCAAGATGGCGATATAGATGTGAAAAATGAATTCACTTGCCATGTACATATTCAGCTTGTCTGCTAAGAGTAGAGTAGAGAGTCCGAGTAGCACCACCGCAATGATTTTGTTGGTCGAGCTTTGTTCATGAAGCTTTTCGCAGCCTACGTACCATGCGAAGTCCACTAGGTACATTGACATGTAGCTGACACAGAAGTAGAAGAGGATAGTGTTGATCCACGGCATGCCTCCGAAGTTGATGCCGATATTATAATGAAGCCAGAAGCCTCCAAGCACAAGGAGGTAACGAAAGCCTTGAAAGTACCTCCAATAGGCGAATCCAATTCCCTTTAGCAGCCCTGTTAGAAAATTTCCTGCCGCCAATGACAAGAGAAGAACTTGGGCAGCATGTCGCAAAGATGCCAACCCAAACTTCTACAGCAAGCCAAAGGAAAGGCGCCATAGTCCACTATAAATTGCGTCCATACTATAATTAATTATGTTGTTGCTAGCGAGGAGGCTGCTGCTATGTCGCGTTCCATTCCCGATCCGCCGGTTCTCTGACAGCAAGGTAAGCGCTTCATTTAGATTTCTTTTATAATTTTTTAAGTAGCATGTAGGAGAAGGAGGAGGAACATAAGACAATAAAGGCCCTCACCGCAAAGGTATAGCCCATTCTCATGTAGGAAGTCAAGAAGCTGGTCAGACCTCACTTCTAGGCCAATCCTGAGCAGTTCTACCCAACAATCATCTTCAACAAGCTGGGCTTCACTCGCAACAGATGTAAGTGCGGAGTTTATTACTGGCGCAAGACTGAAAAGCGAGACACCTGTGGCGACTCAAAGTAGCTTATTTGTGATGTAGTTGCGTGGGCAAGTATACCTTCATTGGAAAGGGCTGCGGCATCGGAGCGACAGGAACTAAAATCACCTATGCGGAAGCTTGGAAGGGATTCGAAAGGTCGTTGACCTCTTCTCGGATTCCCTGCAAGTCGATTGAACGATATCCAGTGGTGGCACGCTGGCGTAACGACGTCGACTACGTGGCAGCTGGTATCTTTTGCTTCCAACCCTACTGTGTGACAGGCGAACTCGACCCTCCGGCTAATCCGTTGATCTGCCCGCAGTTTTGCGTGAGGTTCAACGACCTGGATAACATCGGATTGACTGGTCGTCATTACTCTGGCTTTGTGATGCTTGGTATCCAAGTTTTCAATGCTCCCGATAAATACGTCTTTTTCAAGTAAGAATGCGTCGAGTTCAATTATCGCTGGCTCACTGAGGAACTCAAAATCGACCCTGAGGAGATCACCTTCATCGAAGACATTTGGGCTGGAGGAGGAAACCTTGGTCCCAGTATCGAATACTTCGTTCACGGACTTGAGCTCGGAAATATGGTGTTCATGCAGTACAAGTACTTCCCCGATGGAAAATACGAGGAGCTGGCCATCAAGATCATCGATACTGGTATCGGATTGGAGCGTATTCCATGGCTCGTTAACGGTTCACCCACCAGCTACTACGATGTCTTCCGAAACGCCTTAGGTTTCCTGAAGGACAAACTGGGCGTCTCCATGAACAACGAAATCTGGGAGAAGTTAGGTCCCTATACATGCAAACTCAATATCGATGAGGTCGAGGATATCGAAAAGACTTGGCAATAAATTGCAGAAAAGATTGAGCTGCCCATAGAAAAGGTTAAAGAGGCCATTGTGCCAGTCAAGGACCTTTATGTAATTCTGGATCACACCCGCACAGTATTCATGATTGTTCAAGACGGTGGTCTTCCCAGTAATGTTGGAGGCGGTGCGAACTGCCGTAACATTCTCAGAAGGGTCTTCGCTATTCTCAAGAAGAACGATTGGTGGGACAAGCTGGGGAAAGTCGAGGGTCTGCTGCAGCTTTTCGAACAACATAAGATCGATCTCAGCGAACTCTACGGAAAGTTTGAGGACTACAAGAGTTTCACTGCAATTATTACCGCGGAGTACAATCGCTGGGAATCTACCGATAAAGACCAGCAGAAGAAGTTGATGAACCTCTTCAACAAGAATAAAAAGTTGTCGATTGACGATTGGATCATCGCTATGCAGAGTTGGGGAATTCCCGCCGATGCTATTTCCCAAATCACCAAACTACCCATCCCCGGTAACCTCTACTATGAGATTGCGAATCGTCAAGAAGCTACGCAAAAGGCCGAGGAAGTCATTCTGTATGATACAACAGCTTTCCCGTAAACCGAAAATCTATACTACAAGGACCATAGGCAGCTGGAGTTTGAAGGTACGATTGTTGGGCTGATTCCAAACAAGCAGAAGAACCTCGAGCTCAACATCGTTCTGTTGAATCGAAGTGCTTACTATCCACTTTCTGGAGGACAGCAAAACGACATTGGAACCATGACAATCGAAGGAGAGTCTTATCAGGTAGTTGATTGCCAAAAGATCGGTAAATGTGTCCTGCATTATCTCGATCGACCAGTGGTTGCAGAGGTTGTCGGTAAAGTTGCGAAGGGAAAGGTTGACGCAGAAAGGAGACACACCCTCCGCACTTTCCATACTGGAACTCACGTGGTATTCGCTGCATGCAGGAGAGTTCTTGGCCCACACATTTGGCAAAATGGTGCAAAGAAGACCGAAATCAACGCTCATTTGGATGTCACTCACTTCGCTTCACTGACCAAAGAGGAAGAGATGGAGATTGAAAACGAAGCCAACAGAATTATCTTGGAAGGCCATCCAATTCAAAAGTACTTCATGGACAAAGCTGAGGCTGAGAAGCAGTTCGGCTTCCGACTGTACCAGGGAGGTATTGTTCCAGGAAACAACCTGCGAGTCGTGAATATTGAAGACACCGATGTCGAGGCTTGCTGTGGTACTCACTGCGATAACACCAATGAAGTCGGATGGATTAAAATCTTCAAGACCAGCCGCATTAGTGACGGTATTCTGCGTCTCTACTATGTGGCAGGAAAGAAAGTGCTTCCCATGCTCAATGCTGAGACTAAGGTAATCAACCATCTGAAGGATATGTGGGGCATCAATCAAACTGAAATAGTGCCAACCGCTGAGCGAATCTTCAAGGATTACCGCCGGTTTGAGAACGAGTCAGTCAAACAGAAAGAGGCTCTTCTCAAGCTTCAGGTAAGCAGCTTCTTGAGCTCCAAGTCCGACCGAGTTCTGATCGACTCGACATAGCAGGCGGCAACTCTTTACTTCTCTGCAGTTCCCGCTTACCTCCAGGAACTATCGGTAAGACAATCATTAATTCTAGGCCAACAAGAAGTCGATCGTGTTCTGGGGCGAAGGTTTCATCTTTGGATTGGCAACTGACCGTACTCATTTCGATGTCCCTTCGTTTAAGAAAGTTCTGCTGGAGATAGGAAACACCGAAGAGGCAATCGCAAAGATAGTTCTGAGGGAGAATCTACAGGCCGGCAAAGGAAAGGTAACATTTGTGGCCAACTCAGTAAAAGAAGAACATTGAAGGCGCCATCCAGTTCTGCTTTATTGGCAACCTCAAGGATAAAGGCAAGAAGCTGGAAAGCTTCTTCAAGGAACTCAAATATGAGTTCTTGTGATTATCGGCTGCAGGCAAATCAAATCGGAGTTGCATAATCGTTGTATAATGAGGCGATCGAGTCTTTTACCTGCAGAAGAGGAGGACTTTGTGAACTTGGTCAAGGAGAAGACCAAGCATCGTGATGCGACCTAACTGCTTAGGTATACTCCGGTCGAGTACAAGTCATATCTCAGAGATGTCAAGACATCTGCAGGTAGCCGAAGTAAAAACGATTCAAGGGGTGTCTGCTCTTCGCATCGTTCAAGATCAATTCGGGATCCAAGACGATCTATCAAACAGATACCACCAACACCCTCACATACCGAGCATCTTCCCAGAAGCAACTCCTACTACTATACCAACAGGTGTGAATTGCTCTCTCTCAAGGAATTTAATATCCTAGTGGAGCAGGCTCAGTCGGAGCAGAAGCGTCAGCGACAGAGAGAATAGCGTGCCAGCCGGAAACGGTTAATCGCAGCCATTGAAGACAGCATACAACCCAATAATAAGGTCCGCCTCAGGCTGACCTCTGCTGTGGCCCAACGAATGAAGAACCTTATCGATCCATGAACAGCAATCAAGCTTAGTCGTTTTCATCATCTTCAGACTCCTATTCCTCGCTGTCCTGATCTTACACATCCTTGTGCTTCATGAACCACTGCTTGCCGCTAAGTTTCTCTTCGTCTTCTGCTTTCTTCTTTTTCTTGAGCTCGTTCATCTCAATTTCGAAGGCCTGCTTCCATTTCATGAAATTCTCTGCAGTGACGGGAGTATAAGTCGCAAACTTTGGCCTTTCGAATATCTCTGCGATTGGCTTGGATAATGTTTCCTCTTCGATAATGTCCTTGCCCTCAACTAGGTACTACTGAATCCAGTCCTGAGTGACCTACGAAGTACCCTGACGAGTTCTACGATGTCGTAGACGAGAGGTCTTCCCCGAGTGTACCCGAGCATCTGATCCACTTTGCGCTCCATCGCAACGATGTTGTCCTGTGTGATGCCCACCAAGGGTTCAATTTCAATGCGTGGATGGTTGCGAGGGTATTCTTTCGTGAACTCAATGTGAATCTTCGATTTGTATTCTTCTTTCAATTTGGCTGGTACCTTCGCCATGCACTTCACTGTAAGGGCAACACGATATGGACAGTTTGATGGGGAAGGTTGATCGATGTAGCTCCAGGTCGCTGAGGTAGATGTTGCTCAGTGCATCCAGCTATTCCTTTTGAGTACGCAGAATCTCGGCGTCGTTCATGTTTATGATTGTTGTTTATATACATAGTTTGTCAAAGCTCACCGCACTCGGTAATCGTTACTGGTTGTTTGGGTCGCCAGGTATTCTGGGCTACTGGCGTCGTCTCGATCTTGCGAATAATATCAAGGCTCTGCTCGTCAATCACCTTGCCGAACACAACATTCTTGCCGTCCAACCACTCACATTTCCCACAAGTAATGAAGAATTGGCAGCCATTCCGATTCTTCCCTGTATTGCTCATCGACAGGAGTCCCGGTTCATCGTGATTCAGCAAGAAATTTTCGTCATCGAAATATTCCCCGTAAATGCTGGTAGAGCCTGTTCCATTGTGGTTGAGAATATCACCGCCTTCCAATCTCACATCCTTGGTGATCTTGTGAAAGATGCAGCCCTTGTAGCCTGTCGGTTTGCCATTAACAAGGAATTCACCCGTGCACATTTGTCGAAAGTTTTATGCTGCACGCGGAGCAACATCAGCGAATAGTTCGATCTTCAGCCTCCCCATCTTATTTGGTCCAACGCTTATGTCGAAGAAGACAACTGGGTTGGTCTTGCTGCGAATCACTCCGGCCATCTATTATAAACTATTCAGGGTTCGATCAAAGGTCAGTGTCTGCGACTGGCTGTTCTTTAGATGGCTGCTCCTTGGTTGCCGCCGGCTCGGCTGATTCTTGGCTGGTCAAGGGAGAGGATGCCTCTCCGTACCGATACTTCTTCAGCTAGGTATCCAACCCATGCGAGAACAATACCTCTCCAGATAAATCGACACCAAGAACCATGTTATCGTTGAAGGTGTTTCCAAAAGCATTGTCCTGATCGTTGAAGCGAGGATCTGTTACGATATCGGGGTTCAAAACATCCCATTCCACCTTCTTGACGAAGTTACTTGTCGCGGTTTCCAATAGACCTTTGTTTTCTTTCAGCAATAGCCGAGTCTCGTTGATTGCTTTGAAGATGTTGTAGTAGCAGGTACAGTTGTGTTTGGTGTGATTGACAGCTGCCTCCACCAAATCGTGGTACTCATGAGTGTCACATTCACCGAAGCTGACGACATCTTTCCACAGGGCGATCTGGTTGGCAAGGTATTCGTCAGTTATGACACGATAGCGTGCCATGTACTTCCCCAGCTCTGATTTCGTGAGATGGCTGAAAGTAAACTTTTTCATGAAGTAGTACCACAGTTTATAGATAGAGGAGTAAAGTGGATGATCCGAGGTAAAGTCCCATTTATCGAAGAGTGCCACAAGTTGATCGCATTCCTTTCGGATACTTTCATCTGGGAGGTAGGTGAATTTGGCTTTGCGATAGACAAATAGCATCAGCTGCGCTATCTTCTTGGTTGTTGGATCGAAAGTTATCGAACGAATGTGTTTGATCAGTTCAGGCAGCGAGACTTTAGTGTTGTCCTTCCACTTTCGGATACTCTCGCTCAGCACCTCCTCACGAGAATTAAAGATTTATCTGTCCAAATAACCTTCGGGCTTCATTGAAGTCATGAAGCGATTACTGACGACAAAGAAGCCGCGTCTTGGGTTGGATACCCATTTGGATTCCAATTTGCGTGTATCCCCCAGCAGATCTGGATACAAGAAGTAGGAAGGGTGCTCAGGCGGGTATACGCTGAGGTGGATACCTTCCTTGTTCACCAACACTAACCCAGCAAACGGATGATGCAAATCGGGTTTGCTCAGAGGGTTCTTGACTAGGTCGACCATTTGGCTGAAGAGGAGTCGAACCTTCTGCTCATTTTCTCTCCACTTAATAAAGTACTCCCGAACCTTTGCATCAGAACTGGGGTTACTAACCAATGGTCCTTGCTCTGTCCAATAGAAGTTATTGATATAGTCCTCCTCCCCTTTGACTTTAATTGCCTGGGTAATGTTCTTAACCTTGATCCATCGTTCACTCTCCTCCTCAAAGTACTTGTACTTGGAGATTTCGATTTGTTCAATGTTGGTTCGATCCACCATAATTCCCGTGAAAGCCCAAGCAACATCCTTTGTGCTTCCAGCAAACAGTAGTGGTAGTCCAGGGATTGTGAAGCTGAACACTTCGGAACCGTCAATCTTCATGGTTATGGGGAAGAAGACATCCACGTTGTAGTTTCGAGTGCTGATTGAATTGTAAAGGAGAGGCTGCCCTGACTTGCTGTAGGCTGGGGATACTGCCACCACCTCGTTGCTTCGTATTGTCGTGATCAATGGGTAGAGGTAATCTCTAAAGATCATATCCTCCAGGGAATCTAGGAAATCGTTTGAGTAGAGCTTTTACAACCGTAGTCGCTCTCCTTTCTGGTCACCATCGATAAAGGCGTTTTCCTTGAGGATCTCATAACCAAACTGTCCTCGCATTTCAGTACGGATCCACTCATACATATAGTCGTTGTTCACCAGCAACCTTAAGAAGCGCCAGATGGCGTATACCTCTTTGGTTTCCCAATGCAGTCCACACGAAAGGAGCCCTTTGGTGTATTCAATTACCACAGCATCGTCTTTCGGGTCCTCTTCCTTTGGTTCCTCATCATCCTCGGAAGATTCGCTATCAGTGTCGATGTTCTCGTAGAGAGGGTTGTCCACGTTATCTACATTATGCCTACTGTACCATAGCCCACATACTTGCGGATATATCCGTCAAGCTCCCTGAACCTAGATCCATAGAGCTCTGATACTCTTCCAGTCGATAGCCTCCAGATCAGTTCGACAGGAAATCTCTTACAATGTTCCCGAGCCAGCCCCTCAAACCCATCAACTTGAGTAGGTTCCTGAGTTGCGGCTGAGACAGCCAGCCCGATAGCCAGCAGAATGAAGACTGCTTTCTTGAACATGAATTAAACAATACGTGTTGAGCTGTCGTGAATGAGCGAATTAATTGACGAAGTCAGCTACAATAAACACCCAGCATCACACCCTCAACTTTAGGACCTTTCCTTCGTTGGAGAACAAATCCGGGTATCTCGTACTCAACATCTTTCGTTGCTCAATTATCTGATGTTCTTGCTCTTCCAGCTGCCGCTACACCTCCTTCTTTTTGTTCATCTTGATCACCACCACCTCGACGATTTGTATGCATCCTAAAATCAGTCCACCGAAGATGGCGTTTCGGAGGGCGACACGCGGCCCGGCTGTGGATAGATTTCATCGATACCTCTGATTGCAAGAACACCACCAGTGATAAATCCTGCTGCGATTTGGTTCCATGCACTTTATTTGTTCCGGATGAGGGTGAACATGCAGTCGGTCAACGAAAAGATGCCGCCCCATAATGCAAAACTTCCTCCCATAATGGGACCACGCCTTGCCATTAACTTCAGCCCTCCTATGAATTTCCCACTTCTGGGTGCTCGCCATGCGCCTACTTTTATCACTTCTGTTACCTTTGCCAAAGTTCCAGATGACACCGCCCACACAACCCATCGAGAATGCACTTCCGAAGTCGTCGACGATGCGATACGGACACGGTTGTTAGCGCGCAGCCATAATTATTTTATAAGTTGGTGATTCAGCCAACACACAAGTTATCGACAGTCAGCCCTTGGCATGCCCAGTTTTTTGGAGATGCTGGAAGTGCTTATTGAAATCTTTGAAAATCTCCTTGCATTCAACACACTGGTGCTTCGTTAGTTTTTCTCGACGTTCCTGAATCTTGGGCTTTTCAATCATCATTTGCCTTTACTTCTCCCGTTCCTCCTCGGTTTTCATAGCTTCGACCTGCTTTCGAGCTTCTTCGATTTCCTTTTGGCGCTGCTCCTATTGTTGCTGGCGCTTTAATCGGTCTTCTTCAATTTTTCTTCGCTTCTGCTCCTGCTTATACTCTGCTTCACGCTTCAAGAATTCATTGACCTGCTCCATGCGTGGATCTTTCTTTTTAATCTTGCTGACCAGCTCTTTGATGGTTTGAATATACTTCTTCTTTTCGCGAAGGCGCTCTTTTTTATTCTCCTTTTCCATCTGTCGCTTCTCCTCTCGGCATGATGCTTCCTTCAGGTTATACTCGTCTGCCCAAGCGAAAGTCTTGAATGAATCAAAGACCTCCCAGTCGGCATAGAACTTGATGACATCTTCTGGCTTTGAATTTGAATCTCCGAACCCCATATACTTTTTGTACTCTCCCTGTTCTTCTTCCTCTTCGTTACGATTAGCTCGGTTGAATTCATAAGCCTTTCGCTCCTCCTATTTGACTAATTCAAACAGTTTTCGGAAGACTGCAAAATAGCCCTCAGCTCCATCCGTAAAGTCCTTATAGCAGGCTTCAGTGAAGTACGGCTTGATGTTGAACCCAAAAGTTTGGAGCTCAAACTCCTCTGTCGTCATGTCGTGCTTATTGAAGAGCACCGCCTCCCGATGGTTGTCATACCACGTTCTCTCGTTGACATCTGAGAGAACCTTCCAAGCCTCCTGAATCTCAACGAATTTTTCTTTGGTGTCCTCGTCAGGGTTCTTGTCGGGATGGAACTTCAGGGCAAGTTTTCGGTATTGAGATTTAATGTCTGTCAGAGGGGCATCTCGGGCCACTTCAAGAACCTCGTAGTAGCATCTACGCTTCTGTTTTTTCAGCATCGCCTCCGGTGTTTTGTTGTCGGACTCCATCGAAATTGTTGTTGAAAATTGAATAGGGCGAGAGTTTACTAATTATACAATACTTTTAATGAAACGCACAAAGGAAGCCTATTTCAGAGAGCACCCAGAGTGGCAGCAGACTGCAGGGATATCCGGGGTAACTACCCTCGAAGGGGAAGATAGGCGTACCGATGATGCTCAACTTAGGCTACTACGATAGAAAGAATGACTACAATATGGAACAAAAGGAAGCCTACATCAATCAAATGAAGGAGAAGAAGGAGCGTAAGGAGACCACCAAGCAAGAACAAAACGCGTTCGACCAGCAGATCATCGAACTGAATCGACAGAAAGGATTGCTCGAGGATGCCCATCGTTAAGCCAGATTTAACATGCACAAGGCCCAGTAGAACGAGAACCTGCAGTTGCACCAATAGCGAAAGCTCAGGGAAGAGCACTAGCGTAAGCAACGTCTCGAGGAAGAGCGTAGGGAACTCGAGATTCTCAATCAACGAAAGGTGAAGCGAGCGGTGATACCTCGGGAGCCAGAAGCGTGATATTCATAAGATCTACGCAGCACAGCTGAAGAGAAATACTCTAAAATTGAAGGTCACCACTCGTCAGTGTTCTCAGGCCGAGTTTCTGCTTCGTCGATTGGAACTTTGACCTTGAGCGTGGGCACCTTATTAATTTCGGTGCATTTCGAAAAACATTTGACATAATTCTCTTCAATTGCCTTGAACTCAGAGATTGCTATCGCCAGGTAGCTCAGCTGTTCACTTTCAACCCTTGGCATCTAGACTACGAATAAGTTGATGAGTACAATCCTAGTCGTTTGTGCGAATTTTGCGGATGGAGGGAGGTGTAACTGCGTTAGGAATCTCTATGCTCAGCTTCCGAGTATTAGGGGTGTCAGCAGCTCTGGTTGGGCTCATTGTAATATCGTGGCTGTCCTTCTGGTTAAGGAACTCATGCGGGTATGTCACAATCACCGATGGAATTACTTCAGAGTGGTATCGTTGCGCTTGCTTCTAGGCCTGTCTTACAGAAACGCGTTCGAGGTCTACTCCCACATTACGTTGCATAAAAGACTCGCGGTTGTTGCCTTGCCTCATAAGCTTCTTCTTTTCGTTGAGCTTTTTTCTCATACGTCTGGCGAAGTCTTTTTCGTAGTTAGAAGCGAATTTCATGGTTTCTTGTTCTTCTCTTAACCGAATACAGTTCTCGAGCATGCACATCAGAGTTTGATAACGCTTCTTGACTTCCTCGTTGTAGAGTAGCTGCTTCTGGGCCATTCCTTGATGCCGTGATGAGTCTCCGCCCACGGCTCTATGAGTAGTTGACAGCGCATTGGCCTGCAGGTATATCCGGAACATAAGCAAGTGCTGGAAGACGACTCTGACATTATACGACCAGTTTAAGAACATCTTGAAGAAAGGTTTGCTGAGAAGAAAGAAGGTGATATCCCTGCGACAGTCGAAGCTAAGGAGGTTGAAGTGCTTGTATATCAGCAGCAATGATTTGGAGACCGCAAAGCAGTGATCACTTTCCAGCATCTTCTTGATGCCTGCGAGGAAGAAGGCGTAGTTAAAGGCCGTTGGAAAGCAGCGACCAGTATTCTCCAGAAAGCTAAAGTAACCATCCAGCAGTTCCGTGCACTTGATTACAGTCGCACAGTCGAATAGGTTGGTCTTTTAGAAAACGATGTACATCAGCTTGTTGAGTAGCCTTTCATTGGCGAGTAGCCTCGTGCTGGCATCTCTCAGGCTATCTGGGTATGCTAGCAGAGGTCTTTTTCGCATTTCACCGAGAACGGCGCTCACTAGTTGGCTATAACACGGCAGGTAGTCCCATTTGACACTCTCAGAGATTATCAGAGTCTGCTCGACATACTTCATCCAGTAGAACACGAAGTAGAAGAAGGCGACTCCTCGCTTCTCCATGCGATGGATCCACTCTCGCTGGTTTAGCACCTGCTAGAGTTACCTCAGGTTATTGATGTACCTCGGGTCATTTGACAGTGGCTTGTAAAAATTTTAATCCCAGTTGAATAGCATGTCCAGAGTTTGCAGCTCGTTTGACCTATTCTGATCGAAGCTGTCCCTTCTAGCCTGCGGCTCTTTCTCCAACTCATCCTAGGGCTTGCTGATTACCTGCACAATTCTTTGTCGAAATTCAGGAATTCGAAAGAAGCTATATGCACAGAAAAGCTCGACAAACATACGCTCGTTATCCTGAATTGCCTTCTTGGTAAGGCACTCCAATACGATTCCGATCATCTTATAGAAGAAGGATTGGACACGAAGCCCCACCTCGATTTTCTTTTTGGTCGGTTTCTTTGGTTAATTATCAGATATTTCACGCTTTTCATCATCTGTGAACCCCAGGCATCTCAGAGTGAGCTAGCCACGTTTCATCAGAGCAATGAGACACTTCCAACAGATATCGTGCAGGTTGTTATCGTCCTCCTCGATACACTATGCCAGCTTAAATCCGACATCAATGAGAGCTTCCTGGCCCCTTAAAAGATCCTTTTCTGAACTATAGCCGTATAGAATGACAGATTCCTTCTTGGAGCATTGGAGAACCTTCAGAATTTCGCACAGGTTTTCGTATATTTCCTGCTTGAGCAGTCGAACACGCATCTCGGATGCCTTGCCTTTGGAGTGGAGGCTACTGAGTTCCTCTAGAGTCTAGTCCACGTGTTTTTGAATGCGGATAATGGACACGATCTCTGAGCATTGGCCTTTTTCAGACGAGTGCGTGTAGAATGGAGTGAGCGTTTGAAGTCCTTGCTCTGAGCGAATGTACACAACCATTTGACGGAAGAATCGAGGAATGCTGACTGATATGTGCAATCGCACCTACCCAATGTGCTTTCCGCGGTTCCACAGCTTCTAAGTAACCTCCACCTGCCGGTTCTAACAGACCATGCCGTCATTTGTTGCCTCTTCGAAATCCCGCTGCAAAATCTTTCCGAAGGAAATGTAGCACTCGCCAGTCAAACTGTATGTGTGTTACACATCCAAAGTTTTCTATTATTTCGAACGACTGCTCTTTGGCTCTGAGTCTACGACCCACATGAGGAACTGTAAACTTAAGTTATGCAGCTCACTAACTGAAATGCCTGCGTTTATAAACGGCAGTCTTGCATTACTCCTTAGAGCCCCGCTACAGTCCCAGTAGATCTTGTGCAGTTCTTCAATAGTTGATTCCACCACCTGCTTCGACACTACAAGTTTATGATTTTTTGTGCGACTGGCCTCAAGTTCCTCCCTGAAGGTGCTTTCCAGCGATAGTTTTTAATTGTAGCTGTGATCACTTTCGTATTCCTTATTGTGGTTGCTCTGCGATAACAACACCTTTACTATGGTCTTGACAGAGTAATTGAAGGTTTATCCGGGCCTCTATTTGATGAGAGTAACAGTGGCAAATTTGGTCTCAATACGGGAGTTTAGCATCTGCGACAGGCGAACATCCACACATATGCGACCAATTGCTCGGTTTGAGTACTTGATGGGGAAGTCGAGGTGGTACGGCCCTGTCGCGATCAGAAAGAGATTAAACTGCATTTCGGCAACTTTGACTCCTAGGTGCTTGACATGCACCATCAAAAAAGCCCTTCGCAGTTGATACTCGTTCATCGCGAAGGATGCCTGCTTCTCGAACGTCCACTAGGTTAGAATTCGCTTTACTTTTAGGGACTCCGGATCAATCTCATTATCGATTGGGTCTTGCGCATTCAGTTTGTGTTCCAGTATGTCCAGCAGGTAGAACTCTACAGATACTTCCCGCTGCTGCTGTAAAGTGCATCTTGTACGTATGGCACTCCCTTCAGCCGAACATTCGATAGCTTGATCTAGAAGTTAAGTGGTGGCAGGTCGGCTTGTGTGGCAGCAAGTGCTGCTGTATCACTGGGCTCCTCATCGCCGCTGGAGCTCCCAACATACTTTTTCCTGCCGGAGACACATGCGGCTCCCATTCCGTCGTAATTTGATTATAAACTTCAAACCGACCTCCTAACTATAATCCCGCAAGAGCGCTCAAACTTGAGGCTTGCCTTCTAATCACAATTAAACATTTATGTGGGGTCGCCGGTTAGCGAAGTTTGCACTCGCTACGATGATGACTCCGGTCGTGGTGACCTCGGCCACGCTGTTTTATCTGTACCCAGAACTCAGGGACAACCCTCTTGGAATCCTTCGAGCCAACTACCGGCTGGGAATAGTCACGTATGCTGGCATCAGGATGGCAGCAATCTACACTATGTCGAAGCAGTCTATGCACCAGAAACATATGGAGGCCAGTAAGGTTCTCAAACAGGCGTTCGTGCGGAGCGGTGGCCTATATCTCAAGTTTGGCCAGATAATCGGATCACTCGATATTGTTGTTCCCGACGAGTATCGAACTGAATTGAGGGATTTAATGACGCAATGCAGGTAAGACGACTACTCAACGGTGAGAAAGACAGTGGAACATGAGACAGGAAGGAAGATGGAAGACATGTTCTCATAGTTCTAAGAGAAGCCGATTGCATCTGCATCGATTGCTCAAGTTCATCGAGCAAGGCTTGTTACGGGTGAAGAAGTGGCTGTGAAAGTACAGCATCCATAACTCATAGAGAACACTCGGTTTGACTTGGCAGTGTTGGGTGGGTTCGTTGCCTTGGGCGAAAGGATGTTTCCCAAGTTCCGTTATAGATGGCTCGTTGAAGAACTATCGAAGAACCTTCCTAAAGAACTAGACTTTAAGCTTGAAGCAGCCAACATTGAGAAGATAGGCAAAATTATTTAAAAAGATGGGATGGGATGTGTAGTCCCTAAAGTGTATCTACCCACCAGCAGACTACTGATCATGGAGTTCCTCGAAGGAGCCCACATCCATTAGCTCACAAAGATTGACGCGATGGGCGTCAACCGCAAATAGTTGTCGCTTGAACTTACTCGACTGCTCAACCGAATGATTTTCGTTCATGGGTTCGTGCATGCCGATCCACACTCCGGGAACCTGAAGGTGCGGGTGAAGCCAGGGACTAAAGACAAGCCCCAAGTAATTCTCCTGGACCATGGCCTCTATCAAAAACTTTCTGACGATATTCGGCTGAGTTACTGCCGTTTGTGGTTGGGGATCCTTACTCAAAACTAGCAGCAAATTTTCGAAGCAGCCCGCAGCTTGGGAACAAAGAACCCTCGACTGTTCTGTTCAATGCTCACTTCACGCAAGTATGACACCCTCAAATAAAAATCTGGCCTGGAAAAGCTGATTGTGAAGGAAGAGGAACTCGGCGAGCTGCAAGATCTGGCCAAGCGGGAGTATCTGAACATCTCCGAAGTGCTAAATGAAATGAACAGAGAGCTGTTGCTCCTCTTCAAAGTCAACGATTTTTCACGTTCGCTGGAAAAGATGCTGGCTGGAAGAGATAGCCGAGTCTACCTCGAAGTCGCTAACTGCTGCTTCGAGTCGCTAAGTGTGAGCTGGTTTGACAAGCTATGCTTTCGCATAGGCTACTACCTTTACTCTTGACTGCCAGTGACTGATGACATGTACATTAAAAATTCAGAAGTCCAGTGCAGAAACAACTTCCACTAGGATGGTCCGTAGTCTTTCTTCGTGCTGGGGGTAGGCATTGACCATATCGATGAAGAGTTGGTCGAACTGCTCGTCCTTGATTATGCGGTTTTTCACGACGTGGTTGATCAGTCGCTTGAAGATTCGCTTGTTGGAGTTCTCACCTCTGTTCATATCGATGTGCCTTAGGGCCTCAAGCAGCTCCTTATTGTTGTAATCGCGTTGTATTACCCCAAGGTCGAGATCGTTGTAGCTAGTTTTGGTTATGCAATTTGAAAAGGTGTAAATTGGTCGACGGTTGCTCAATTTTGGCTGCTGATGGTGCTCCTTCAACTTCTATCTGCTACTACGGTAGGTGGGTTTGGTATCGGAGTTCTTCGAACACCTTGAATGGCTCTTACGAATTATCTTTCCCTGGCTTGTCATTCTGTTCCTGTGTCCCTATGGGGTTCGTTGGCTAATTTTATGAAGGTTGATGGTATGCGCGACCAATCCATCTGAATCAAGGCGATGGCTACCCACTATGATGGTTCTTCCACCGAAATTTCTTGCGTCAGGTGAAAAACCAGTCCCGTACATCCCAAGCAGCCAAATTAATATTAAGGCCTCTGACAAATACCCGTCGAAAAGACCGCCAGTGAAAGAATTACGCGTGCCAGTATATATTATTAGCGTGTCTCAACAACATATATTTCATGAGCGACGAACTCCACACTATTGTCAAGCTCCGCTATACTAAGCGTGAAGGCGAGAAAAAACCAAAGGAAAACAAGCAACCCGCTGAGGAATGGCACAAGTTTGTCGGTCACCATGATGAACTTAGCCGACTCATCAGTCTCAAGTATGCCAGCCATGCCAAGAAGTCTCATATCTTCCCAGTTGATATTGACTTCCCTCTCCCAAACGAAATTGAGGGCTCAGACAAACGAACGAACAAGGCACTCAAGTACGAGGTTCCAAAGGAGCTAAGCTTGAGGCGTCAGCCAACCTTCCTCATCGGAGAAGTACTGAGATGCGACGAGGTTCTCCGAAACTACAAGAAGTATATCGGGAAGGACATTGTGGTGGCAGGATGGGCTAACTCCACAAGGCTCCAGGGAAAGGATACCCTTATCTTTGTTGAGCTTATGGACGGTACCAGCCCGAACCCGATCCAAGTGGTGATCACCGACAAGGTGTCGAACTGGGAGGAAGTCAAGAAGGCTAAGAAGGCCTATAGCTTCCGTATTCGAGGAAAATTAATCGAGTCACTGGGTGGAGGTCAAGCCATTGAGCTAAACGTCAGTGGTGAAGGCGAACAGTTTGTGAAGATTCTGGGAAAATGCGACGACAAGAAGTACCCTCTCGGTGGATACAAATTTACCAACGAGTTCCTGCGAGATATCGCCCATCTTAGAATTAGAACCAGGATCAACGGTGCAGTTGCTCGAGTCAAGAACAGCCTTGCCTACTCGACCCACCTGTTCTTCCAGAACAACGGCTTCAACTACGTGAAGACACCTATCATCACAACCTCCGATTGCGAGGGAGCTGGTGAAATGTTCCAAGTTACAACAGTCCTGCCTCAAACAGGTTTGATTAAGGATATCCCTCATACACCAGATGGAAAGATCGACTACTCTCAGGAATTCTTCAAGAAGTCAGCAAACCTCACAGTCTCTGGCCAACTCGCAGTTGAAAACTATGCTTGCGCTCTCAGCAACGTTTACACGTTCGGACCTACCTTCCGCGCTGAAGTTTCCCATACCACTCGGCACATTGCTGAGTTTTGGATGATTGAACCTGAAATCTGCTTTGCTGATGTCTACGATGTCATTGACTGTGCTGAGGCATACGTCAAGTACTGCATTGACTTCATTCTCAACAACAACGTTGAGGATCTCAAGTTCCTCGACGAGCACGTCAAGAAGGGACTCGTCGATTATCTCAAGCACATCGTTGCTGGACCCTTCGCCAGATCGTCGTACACCCAAGCTATTGAAATTCTCAAGAAAGTCATTGCCAAGGGAGTTAAATTCGAAAACGAAGTTGAGTGGGGCATTGATCTTGCTTCTGAACACGAAAAGTACCTGTGTGACCACGTGTTCCACCGCCCAACCATTCTGTACAACTATCCCAAGGACATCAAGGCCTTTTACATGAGGCTCAATGACGACGGCAAGACAGTCGCCAGCTTCGATGTCTTGGCCCCAGAGGTAATTACTTACTAATTCAGATCGGTGAGATTATTGGAGGATCCCAAAGGGAAGAAAGACTGGAGGAGCTGGAGCAGCGCATGATCGCCATGGACCTGGATCCGAAGAACTACTGGTGGTACCTTGACCTGAGGAGATACGGAACAGTACCTCATGGAGGTTTCGGTCTTGGATTCGAGAGGCTGGTTATGATGTGCACAGGCGTCGAGAACATTCGCGATGTGGTTCCCTATCCACGTGTGCCCGGCAACGCCGAATTCTGATGAATGTATCAGGCAATGAAACGTATGAGCAGTATCAGTCAGGCAGATTGCCTCCGAGCTATAGAATGACTTCGTTGAGCCTCGCCATTTATCGCTTTTGGGTTGCCACTTTATTCTTCTACTTGCCCAACAAGTCGACGAGCTTGTCGATGAGGGTCTGCTTGGATTCTATTTACTTGACGATCTCCTTCTTGGATTCATTTTCTAACTTGTACAACACGGAGTAGTTGCCAATCTCCTTCTTGATCTTCGCGAACTCATCCAGCAGAGTATTCTGAAGTAGCTCCAGCTCCCTCAGCTTGTTGATTTCGTGGTTGTTAATTCGGTTCAGCTCGAGCTCCTGTTGTTTCAGCTTCTATCGGAGGTCTGCGATGATGCTGCTGCTTCCCTTGAATTCGTGCTTCATCTCAGCTATCTCGTTCTCGCGCTGGAAGAGCACTGTTTCGTACTGATCAAGTTTCAGTCGGAGAGATGAGACGTCGTCTTTATCCTCATTTTTTATATTCGCCTCGCGGTAGCGTTAAAGTAATACCGCGTAGTTCTCGCTCAGTATTTGGATTTTCTCACGGAAGCTCTTCACAACCTTGGAGTTTTTGTTAATGTCTTCAAAGGTCTCAGGTTGGTCATTCAAGCGCGAGTAGTTCCTGACTATCTACCCAACCTCCTTGAGATCGTTGTTCAGGAGTGACATCATAGTCACCAAGTTCGGTTCTGAGCTTTTTCCAGCTTTTTGGCTGAGTGACCAAGCTCCTACCTCTTCGAAGCTGGGTGGTACAAACTCGATTAAGGTAGGTGCATACCCAAGCTCATCCTGCTTCTCCTTAATGAGTTCTTGAAGTTTCTTGGACTCATCATGAACGAACTGACTTGTGTCGATTCCGATGTCCATCCAAAGCATCTCCTTGCGGTACATAACGGATCTCAGCATCTGCTTATAGACGAAGTCCCGAGCGTTGAGTATGGCGAACAGCTGCTCAAAGAAGTTGTTGGTGTCTGTTTGGTCTCGCAAAGCTATGAGCTTGCTCTCGTACTCCTTACAGATCGACACCCAGGACCCCTTTTTCTGACTTTTGTTCACACAAAAGTAACTATCAGCTCGCTCCATGATCTCGAAGAATTCTGTCTTGATCAGCTCGCAGAACCTCTCAAACTGTCGCTTGAAATCGCCTGCCTTCTCACTTTAGCTTTTGGGTTGTTCGTTGTTCATAAATTTCTTGATGTACACTGCCTGGGACTTCAGAAGCGGCTCCATATTGGTGATAGAGTGCTTCAGCTTCGCCATGTTGTTGAAGATGTCGGTGCCCTGACTGAGTCCTCGACGTGCCGCCTCAAACGAGTTGACGGTGGTTTTGAGATCCCCGATATTGTACTTATCGGCCATCGCAGCAATATTATATAGGCAGAACAAGAATCAATCAATATCCGCAGGGGGCGGCTGCACGCTGGCGAATTCTTAGTATTCGTGCTTATCTTATGAGGCGTCGCCAATCCTCTCCGAAAGCTTGGAGTTTTTATAGAGCTCCCGAAGACGATTGCCATCTCGCAACTCATCAAAGATCAGTTCAAACTTGTTGAATGCTGAGGGACTTTCGCTGATATTGTGTCGCTAGCACCATGGAACCGAAGAAGGTGGAGGAAACTGTGGGTCCACTGCAATCCTGAATGCATTTTCGAGCATCGTTGGGATAAGGCGTTCCAGTATTCCACAGCAAAGTTCAAGGCAAGGATTTGTATTGACCTCCAGCAACCAAGGGTGTAGTGCATCATCAATCATAAAGTCGAGTCCGAACAGTTCGAAGTTATTGATTTTCCTGGCAGGATCCAACAACAAATAAGCGCCTTCCACGCACTGCGATGCAACTTTCTTCATCTGCGGTAGTATATCCCCATAGAAATCCCCCTTCGAATTCGACCGGATATACCGGTTCAGATCGCTAAACGATAGTTTGTTTCCTTCTTCGAACTTACCGTATCCCTACCCATTTTTCTGAATAGCGTCGTTCGTGAGATGCACCATCTGATCCTCAAGATGCTTCAGATCGAACTTGCAGCTGGCAGTTCGCACGTAGCCTTAGCGATACCAATAGCCCTTGAGTAGCCCATTGCTCACTGTGAGCAGCATGTATACTCTAATATCAAACTTCCTTCCGTTGTACAGCAGTGGGTTCGTAATATACTTCTGAAGAATGTAAGTTCGAGCACTCTCCTTACCGTTGAGAATCTTTCTCACTGCCGAGAGGCTGTTGCAGCAGGTGATCCCACTGCCTCTGTTGGTATGCTCTCCTGGTTTGACTATCCATATGCAGCTGCCCTGCTTTCCCTTGCTGTGATTAAATGCTTCCACGAACTGATGGTATACCGAGTCGTTGACTCCACGCTGAACGTGAAACGTCAACGGAACTATCCTGAACACATCGATATGCTGCAACTCACAGTACTCTTTCAGCAGATAAAACAGTGCCTTTTTGTTTCCAAGGACTCCGTTATTGGGCAAATGATTGAGCTGAAGTAACCGGTCCACTTGCTTTGCAGGAGGTAAGCCCATCATCCGAGATCGAATTTACAGTGGCGGCTAGTTTCTCAACTGTCGGATGAGTATCTGATGTCTTTTATAGGTCATCAGGTCTTAGTTAGTTGTGAGGTTCGCCAGAGAACTTGTTACGGGATCTGTTGGAGATTGGAATGTCTTCAGGAATGTCTTTCTGTCGACAGGCTCAGGTGCAATCAGTTCAGGCAGCGCATCAGGGACTAACTATTGGCTGGGCTGGTCTTTGTAGAGTCTCTCAATTTTGATTTGTGTCCACACCAGGTTGCTCTCATCCAATGAGGATGTCTCAACAAGCCAAAACCTCTTCTTGAGAATACTGCGGATGAGCTGAGCATTGTTCCCCCTGCCAATCCAATACTTCTGCGGGACCGTATAACTCTAGAACTCAAGCTGGCGGTAGATGCGATTGGACATGTTTACCACAAACAGAAACTCACGGAACTTACGAAGCCGGATATTTAATGCCTCGTTGACAGTCTCGACAATTTCCATAGATTGGGAGCAATCCTTAACCACTTTAACTGAATAACCCATTGTTTACACTTGGAGTCCGAATCCAGCTGCCTTTTAATATTTCTTTTGATCAAGTCTTGTAGGACTACTGGTTATCGCTCCTTTCGCTGTTACCTATTCATATTGCAGATTCGAGGCTTGCTGGAGCTCTGTCTCTGTGGGTACACTGTCCTCACTTCAACTCCAGAGGTAATCTTTGGCCTCACTGATATGTTGTATCGCATGCTCTCGATTTTGAGGCCGTAGGTATGAACAAGCTCTGCATCAATACCCAAGTACTGTCCAGTTGGTGCTACTCAATGCCCTTCATGTTGCATCGAGCCAGCAACTACTTGATCAGCTGGAGATTGTCCAGGTACTGCTTCGAAATTTCTTCGTTCGGCTGCGGTGGTGGTGTCTCCTCTGTTTTTTATCTTTCCCTTCCTCGACAAAGTGACAGCTTCTTAAAAATACTGTCTCGCGTTGAGGGGTACTTCTTTCGTATAGGTTTGCACTCAGACCCCTTTCTGAGCAGCCGGTCTGAGTCCAGCTAACTTTACCTCCTGCGACTTCCAGGGAAATTTAATCACTCGGGTGCGCATTGCTTTATTTATGAAGCTCACTTTCAATGAGCTCAGTCTCGTCTGGGACATGAGTTTTGTTCTTGAGTCTGTTGCGGATGCGCAGTGGTGATAGCGAGTACTTGGCAATACAGGCTCCCTCCGCGCGTTTGATGTAGTTTGTACTCTCGAACATATAACTTATAGGCAATAAACTGCAAGTGATGTACAAGAGTCAGGGCATGCGCAACGAAGACGGAGCTATTTCCACGAGTTTACGAACTATTTCCACCACCTTGTTGGGAGTATACTCTGGAGGGCGGATCTTTCCTGTCTATACGTTGGCGCTGCGGTAAAATCTTCAGTACTTCTAAATCTTATGGCGGAAGTAGGAGGGAATACTGCTATACCCGACTGCCGCTCCAATCAGGCTGCATACGATTGCTGCATTGCTGTCTGTATCTCCACCTTTTCGGAGCACTTCGATCAGAGTATCGGTGAAGTTGAGGGTTGGCTGGTTCAGCTCGATGAAGGCGTAGGTAAAACTCGTCTTTAATCTGCCAAGATTTCCTTTGCTGGGAATTATACTTCCTTTTTCAACAATTTGCCAAAGGTTCTGCAGCTCCTCACTACCCGAGTCGTAAATGCTCTTCGATATCAGGTAGAATGCCTCTTCATGGTCCCCCTTTAAAAATAGTAAGTGAAGTGCTTTGACCCAAATAAGTGCAGTCTCTATGACCAACGGGTTGGCATCTATCAGATGCATTTCATCTGAGTTATTAAGGTGTTACGTCGAACCACCTCATCGATCTCGTAGCTAGTCAGGTTCATTGACCAGACAGCCAGAGGTAGCAGTCTCACGAGCCCGACGTTACTTTCCTGATTGGTGTTCTTCTGAGCCAATTTTCGGAGTTTATTGCTCAGTCCACGTACCCTCTCCGCACTCATATCCGGCTCGAGAATATCGTTACGAAGTCCGTTGAGAACAATAGCCACCAAGGCCGAAATGTCAAATGGCCTACTCTTAAGCCACAGCCCGTAGTGCTTCGCTATGATGTCCTGGTTGTACGTTCCCGCGCTTTCTATCAATCCATACGCCAACGCGAAAGCAATCTCCGAATCATCGGTAACTTGTCCAGGGTTTAATCCATAGGTTCCTCCGCCATTCATCAACAAGGATTGGAGAACAATCTCATCCAATCCTGGTTGTTGGAAGGCAATTTCACTACCAACAGCGTCTCCAATAAGGAAGCCGAAGAAAGCACCGTATATCCTGTCCAGAAGATCTGAAGTTGCTAGCTCTGCGCAACGGTAGTTCGATTGAAGTAGAGAAGTTATGTGCCGAGGAATTTGGAGTTTCTTCACTGAAAAGTAGTATCCTTCGTTATCCTTTCCACGGTAGCTGAGAGTAGTGACCTTCTTGTTCACCGGGGACGGAGGTCTCAAGCCCAACTTGCTCGACTGGTGTCTTTTCTTATCTTCGATCTCGATAGTTTTCAGAAACTCCCGCACCTGATCCTTTTCGACCAGAATCGAGTCACAGATTGAGCGATCGGCACGGACGGTTGAACTGGAGTCAAGCTCGTAGGAGATGTCCCATCGGATATTCATTTTCTCGTTGGAGAGGAGCACTTATAAAATTAAGAACTGACGACGCTCATGACAGTTTACCACTCTCCAAAAAGCAGTGCCAACCAACACGAAACACACTTTACCGAGATCAAGGTCGATAAGTTCAGGGAACTGCGAGTGAGTAGCTGTAAAAACCTCAACCTTCCATAAGCGAGATCGAGTAAAAAACTTGTCGTTCCTGAGCACAATCGAAAAACGCTGAAGCATCTCAATGGGCTTCCACTGAGCAGGATAACATCGATAAAGGAGGACCTGACAGATAAAAAGTAGAAGATCAAGGAGAAGATCAAATCGAGGATAAGCGAATACTTTCGGCTGAAGGTTGACAAGAAGCCAAAGAACACCGAGAGCACAAACTCGTACCATTACAATGCGGCAGACACCAAGAAGCACAACATTGAATCCGAATACAGAAAATATTTGGACGACCTATACAGAAGCTCAGTGAGCGAACAGACAAAGACAGTGACTCGAGTCACTTAGCAAAGCATCAGTCCGACACACAATACAGTCAAACCAGCGGAGGAGAAGGATCGCAAGAAAATTCAGACCTTCTTCCGAGTTCCCAATGAACAGAGCGAGAAAGAGGTACAGCCGAACAAGCATTACGAAAAATTCAGTAATATTATGCGACCTGTACTGATTCCCCGAAAGATGGTACTGAACTTGAAAGGCCTGCTAATCTAAAAGTATTTGGATAAGGATCAACACCGAAGACACACCAACAGCAGAACCCAGAAGGTAAAGGTAAGCCACTGTAGTTCCAAGAGATTAATCGACGAAAAGGATAGAGGATGTGCGTCCCCTCCTTATCAAGGTATGGGAAGCCCAACACACAACCGAATTGTTCTTCAAGAGTAAACTGAGGGTATCTAGCCATGGGGAGCCCAAGACGACAACGATATTCTATAGAAATAATATTCTTGAAGCTGAACTTGTCAATAACTGTCTGGATCCATGAGGATATAGGCGTGTCCCTCGATGGTCCCAACCACTGCTACCGATGAGTCTGCGTTGCACTCGAAACACGATATCCTCGGAGTTTCGTTTTTCTTGAGTTGTATTTTCCTCTTGATCTCCAAGAAAGGTAGTTCACAGACTTGCATCGTCTTTGCCGCGTTGATGGATATCTTTATAGATGTAGCAAGTACAAACGACTCGAGGTGGTTGGAATCTTTCTGTATGAATGGAGGGTAGACCATATCGGAAGGGTCCACATAGTGGTTGATGTACTGGCCGTTGATGCTATAGCAGTAGACAGTCTTGTTGGTGAGGCTGTAGAACACTATACAGAATAGCGGACTGCTGCTGATCCTAGCCCAGCCGATCCTCCCACCTGCGAAGGGATTGTCGAAGCACCGAAGAAGCCGATCTGAATTAGCCGAAGCTTACATGAGAAGAGGTTGTAAAGAAAGACAGAGGAATCTTCCCCAGAGGTGCAGAACAGATTCTGGCTGGAACTCACAGATATATCATTCACCTTTCCCTGGTGATCGAACTTGGTCTGCAATTTCTTTATGCCGAAACCTGAGGAGAAGTTATAGATGGTCAGATCGCCTTGCAGGGAGCCGACGAATACCGTCCTATCATGCCGAGCAATGGCAGTTATCGTGCAGTCAGCCATCTTTGTGAATTGATTCTGCTTAGGATCCTCGTGGAAGACAATATTGACGTAGCCAAAATAGTAGCCGGCGATGAGGAAGCATTTGAGCAGTGGAAGGTACTAAACTGGCAGGCTGGTGCATCCTTGGAGGCTTCGAATATCCAGTCTCTGCTTCGTTGTCTCCAGTTCATACGCAAGTGAATGTTCCTTGGTGATCATCACATCCTTCTTCTCACTCCGGGAGATCTTGTAGAGTCCTATACTCGTCCTTTTGAACATAGCGTACATGTTTTCTTTATAGAATTTCGAGGCAAACACTGAATAGGGATGCTCCAGCACAGAGTTAAATATTACGCTGGGCAATTTCTTGAGCACTTCGTTCTTGTCAATATTCTTCATAATCTTGGCTTCAGCACCATCACTCAGCAGTTTTCCATAGTTTTTGCGAGAGACAACTCCTCGGACGGGGTGAGGTGTAGCAGCAATAATCTGAGAGGGTGTTTGGCCAAAGTGGGCAATTTGGCTTTCGAACCCCAATCGCTCAGCTACCTCGGTAACTGATTAGAGGTCGAGCGAGTCCTCGTAGGTGAGGTGATAGAAGATGTTCATTTCCCCGATAGCTTATCTGCCACGTTGCTTGTAGCCATAAACTAAGTCAACCCAGCCGGACAGGTATTTGGAGACGTAGTCCGACTCCACCGATTTTCTGAGTGTGGCTACAAACAAATAAGGGTTTCCACCAGTCCACTTTGGCAGCACTACGTTGTCAATTCTCTCCTTGGTCTGTGTCATTCCGAAGTCGTAGTTGTTGATGTTGATAAACATCTCTGGCAGCACGTAGAAATCTGGAATCAGCTAACGGACATCGCTTGGAGAGCTTGTCGCGTTGACCCATGAATCTTCGTAGTGGCCAAAGACTCTATCCGCAACATCGAACTTCCCGCTTTGCAGCGACATTGCTCCGTCCGAATATGGCTTTAACCTTATCAGAAAGTTGCAGATAATTGCTGATGAGCTGTAATGTGTTCCATAATGGTATTCGGACACTAATTCGTACTAATTCTTCGACTCGTACTTCTCGATAAAGTACTTCTTGCGAGACTACTGGCCAGCGTTTCCCATATTCTTGGTCAGGTCCCGAAAGTTGCTGGAATTGAGCTGAAGGTCAGCGGCACTGAATCCAATATAAATCCAAGGAAACACAGGATACTGAGTCAGGTCTTGATAGCTTCTGCCTGACACAAAGTTGAGCCACATGAGGTACTAAAAGTTGCTAATCTTTCTGTCGATCCAATCGTCGGGTTTGTGTGACTGTGTAAAGTGTTCGAGAGGGTCTGCATAAGTGATTGGTTACTCTTGTAGACTTTAACGCCTGCTAGTTTGGAGAGAAAGGTGTCGACATCACGGTTGACAAGGTAGAAGACATAGGAGGAGGTGTCCGTGAAGAATATTTCGATACTGCTGCGAGTTTGATTGAACCTTCTCTTCTTGATGCTTTCGATTTCAGTCAATTTCCATCGGATTGTGAATATCTCAGTGCTCTTCCAACTGCAGATTGCCATGTGGTCGTAAATAGGCACGTGACCGGAGGTAAATCTACATTAATACTTGCTTACGTCAACTATCCGTATTCAATTTCAAGTGTCCCCACAATGACAGTCAAAGGATTGACCCAAATGCAGTCAGTCCGGTACTCCCCCCATTTTAGTTCAGGTGGTTCGTCCTTTTTGGTCGATTACTTGGAGGACTGGCTCCATTTGGAGCTGATCATGCTCTTCAGCTTCTCTGTCTTGGATAAGACACGTTGCAG
>ERZ724508.60-NODE-60-length-71410-cov-6.022844_pt1 | contig 71410 bp, 99 predicted proteins | sample MGYA00376041_ERZ724508 | MGnify/ENA primary metagenome ERZ724508 (study PRJEB28724, sample SAMN07190887) | wastewater metagenome | isolation source: effluent of sewage treatment plant in Hong Hong | place: USA: Christiansburg, Virginia | collected 2016-03-01 ...
CTTTTCGTATATCTTACCCAACACTTGCACTCTAATTCATTATCATATCACTTATCAAGACAAGCCTATTTGGCAGGGTCCTCCTGCTTTAATCCCCAGTTGCGAGTCACCATGTTCTCGTCTTCCATCTCGCTCAACACTTCCTCCTGCATTATGCCTGACTCGTGGGCAATCAGCAGCACCTATGGTAGTCTTGTTGTCTCCAGGAAGTCTTTGTGTTGGTCCAGCATCTCGTTGGCATCGTAGTGGGGCTTCGCAAAGGTGTGTACAGTCTTGTATCCCCCTAAGTCGAAGACGTAGAGACTTGCCTTTGGGTTGAGAAACCGATCCATGGCTTCTACGAACCGACCCTCTTCCTTTTTGAGGTACTGTCCAAACTCAGTGTCCTTCTTCACTGCCTCGTTTGCATTTATAAGGATGTTTATGAAGCATCCCATGTACCCCTTGCTGGGTCTGCCTGGTTGTTCCTTACGGATGATGTCTTTGGCAACCTCACCGAAGTTACCTTTTTTGAAGATGGCTCTCCAAAGTTCGTTGCTCTTGGACTTAAAGACTTCCTTGAAGATTTTTTCAATTTCAATGTGGAGAGAGTTGTTCCATTCGTAACGCGTGAGTAACCCTAACAGCATGCCGAATATGTTCATTGTGGGAATCAGACTTTCAATGATGGCCAAGCATGAGGAGAAGCTGATGGAGAGTGCCTGCAGCACCTTCATATTCTTAACTCCGAATCGCGGGATGTTTTCCTTGAAGGTTGTTCTCACCAGTTCGGAGGGTATGGAAGCCAACTGCTTGTAGATCTTCTTTAGCAGCATCTTAATTAGCATTGGAGCATCATCCAGGTAGCCAGTCAGGTGCTTCATCACCAAGTACACCAACGACTCCTGCTCATAGAGATTGTTCTACGTAAGGCTAATCGTACCTTTTCGATGATAACTTCTATGAGACGGAGCATCTGTTGGCTGAATCTTCCCAGTTCCTTGTGTTTTTGAGACCACAGTCGAACAATCGCCTCGGTAAGCATGTACTGCACAGAAGTCAGCACCTCTGGTGACTCGGAGTTCTGCTCGTAAATCTGGACGACCCTGTCAAACACTTCCCTGCGTTCCTTGAAGTTGATGTTCAGCAGCACCTCGTTCTCCACAATAACAAACTTCAGGAGGAACTCAGTCACGCTCAGAGAACTCACGAACCGCAGCATTTTGATCGGCGTTCCGGTTTCAATTAGGACATTGTGAATGCGCATTGGTTCGTGATAGTACATCAGAGATAGGATCTTGATGACGTAGCCAGAAAGCACGTAGTTCGGTTCTCCGTCGAAGTACCTGAGCAGCTCCACGAGCAGAATTGGCGAACCAGGTTCGTCTGAAATTGTAGTGAAGAACACTTCAAGGATCTTCGCACACTAGCTGCTAAGGATCTAAGAGCTCACGAAGGGGAACTTGTAGGAGCGTAGCCGATCATCTTCTGGACCGACAACTGTGACATACTGCACCATTTCACGATAGTCCTTAAACTTGAGACTAAGTAGCGACAATGGACGTACAATGCCAGCAGGGCTTGGTTATTATTGGAGCGGAAGAGCTCAACGAAGGTATCCTCTTGCAGCAGCTAGTTGAGAGTGAGGCCTGGTTTAAGTTTCTTCTCGAGCTTGGACTCCTTCTTACCTCCGTCCTTCTCCATAATCAAATTTACGCAGACAGATTCAAATTGAAGCAGCAACTCTGTACACGACTGCAGACCAAATAAATATACAACCAGGAAGTGAAACCCCATAAATGACCGAGGCTCGAGAAGCAGGAATGTACTAGTGTGTAAGATGTGACGAGCTGGCCATTGCTCGGGTGATGAAGCAAACACCAAAATTAGTGTCCTCAGCTGGATAAATTCCTAATCTCCGGGAGATTCCACATGGAACATATATTTAAACATGAAAGCAGTGAGCGTTCCAATCAATGAAGAGTGGGGCTCCAAGTTCTGCCGTTTCTTTGTGATAGCGGTTTCGACTGTCATCACAGTGTTCGTGCTCACGTTCATCGGAAGTACATTCAGTTCTTACTCAGTGCTCATCAAAGTATACGCGCATATCGACCACACATGGAACACCCTGGGGTCTCTTGGAGTGGTGTCACTAGTTCTCCTCGAACTCGCTGTTGTGGTCATCGTGATCACCGCTCTCATTGGCATCCAAGGTAGCCCATGCATCTATGTCAGCTGCTCGTACTCGCAACAGCAAGTGCATGTCCTTCTACGTATTCTTCATGTTCGTTTGGTTCATGGTCATGCTTGCAGTCGGCCTTTCTGCAACCATTCTCACACCAATCTACTTCTAGCCAAACGATCCGAGTCGATGCACCAAGCTTGATTCCTTTCGAAAGCTTCAATCCTATGCTGAAGATTCACAACATTCAATCTGCTACTCCTGCAACTGCTACTTCCCCAACTCCGACAACTTCAAATAGTATTCAGCGACAGGTACGACCCCCATCAAACATAGAGCTCACCCAGATTAACTCCATCGATGCACCCCTTCTGAGCCGCACAGACTCCAGCTATGCCGTCAGAGTTCAAGACTGCCCTGGTTGGAACTCAACCAATCTTTCCACGGGATTCGCTGCCTATGAGGAAATGGAAACTCAACTTAGGTGTAGTGGATGGTGTGAGAATACTAGCTCTCTCTTTTATCGCTTTACTGACGTCAACAAAGGTATCGGCACTGCATTAAGCTAGGAAAACCAGAGGGTGTTTGTTACAAGAAACTTTCAGAGCTTATTCGGCACTATATGCTCATCGAATCTGTCCTCGCGTTCTTAACTTCGGGGTTATGTCTTATCGCCTTTGTCGGTGGCTTGTCGTTCATGTGTGGGAGGAGGAGCTTCAGAGCTCTCGGCGATGCAGGTTATAATACTGCTCACCAACTGACTAATCTCAACGCGACGAGCATTCAACAGCCAAGTCTCATTAACGCTAAACCACTGACTGTGAGCAATGTAGTTCCAACTGGTCCTCCACCAGGCTACGCAATGAATCAACAGTCACAACCCTTGGTCGACGCTTCCGGCAACTCTTCCTATCCAATGAATAGACAATCTCAAGCTCGATTTTTACCACCCCTCGCGAGAAGCTCGAGTAATGGTTTCCGCGTCTGATGATTTCTTTTTGATGTGTAATTCAAATCAAATGGGCACACTGATTTAGTGGTAGTGACTGTGTTAATAGATACACCAACACATATCAACACTGCTCCAATTTTGTCTGCTCCTCATTGTTTACATGCCGAAGATATTTCTCAGTAAGGCTGTCAGCTGCACGGCTCACTTCTTCGTTCTCGTTCATCACGTTCGTGGAAATCCACTTTACAAGGTAGCTGCTGGACATTAACCGCACGATTGGATTGCCGTTGCTCGGCAGGGTCTCTCCGAACTCTAGAAGTTTCTCCATGATGGCTAGCAAGTCTAGGCTCGTCTTCGAAGTGATGGTGCTTTAGTTGGATATGTACTCTTCCAGCTTTCCTAACAGCCCTAACATCAGAAGCTTGTCAGTATAATTTCGGTTTGTCTTTGAATTTTCCAAAAGTTCGAGGATGATGGAGAGAGAGTGTTCAGCTGCCTTTCCCAACCAAAACTTGCCAAAGAACAGTAAGGCGAGTTACCCAACTTCGTCGGCACTTGGTTGAAACCGTGACAGATAGTTACTGAAGTATTTGCTCAGCGTTAACAGGCCGTAGTTGCTGATCAGATCTTCCGGACACTAAAGAGCCCACAGAAGCAGTTCCTTTGAAGGGATTTCTTCGACTATCTCCAAGCATGTCAGAAAATCTTCGTTATCGGCTTCGTTGAGTTGCTTCAGAAGTTTCAGCAGTTTAATGTAGAATGCCTTCGAATATGCCGCCTTGTTCGTATGCAGCTCGTCGTAGGGAGGCAGTTTCAGCTTAAAGTACTCTGCAACAGTCTCCACAACCGACGGGAAGTGATGGGAGAAGTCTTGCACAAACCTGCTTCTCTTTTTTTTGAGATAGGCGTTGAGAAGGTCGAGGTACTCAACTGCGTAAAGATGTTCGCCGAGTGTCCTATTGTTCAGTGTATCGAGAGTGTACTATTCGAACTTCTCATCGATAGGCCCCTCGATGAGAAGCAGATTGGCTCGGATTTTCATGAGATGCCTAACGATGTCTGGTTCCACAACCTGTTCAGCTATCATCCTCTTGGTGACCTTATCACAGAAGCCAAAGTCGGACAGATACCAATTGAAGTCATTCTTCAACTCGGCAGCAAGGTTGGATACAAGCGTGACAAGAGTAACGATGTAATGGCGTTCAAGACTTGTTACAAAGCTATGCTGTTCGATTTCAGCATAGCAGAAGTCCACAGTATTGGCGTCCTCGAAGTACTCCACGCAGCGTCCTTGGTAGTACACTAGGTTGTTGATGAAGGTCACCAACTCATATTTGGTTTCTGTATCGTTGCATTTCCTCAAGCAGCAGACTAGCTTGCCGACGATATGATGCTTCTCCATCTCGCGGTAGAATTCATCATCCTTTCCCCTAGACAGCTCGGAGAGCCACTGCCGGAGAAGCATGGGTGTGAGCGGCACTTGATCAGCTCGAAGGAGCTCTGAAATCATTTCGCGGTTCATGGTGTCCATGTATTCAATGAGCATACGCCGCTTCTCCGAAGTGAGTGAATCCTTGGTTGCTTTTCTGATGAACACACGGAAGCGATCGCGCTTCTCATATAGCTTGCGCTCTGGCGATCGAAACTACCTTTCCGTGGTTGACCTGTTGCTGAACATACTGAGATTTAAACTGGCAAATAGTCATAATCAATTTCAGAATAGTCTTCTTTCTAAGTGCCGTGTAAACCTTTCCTGTAGCTGGCCGTTCAACTCATGCAGCTTTGTTAGCTGTCGCTGAAGCCGTCGGTTCTACGTTGATAGCTTGTCATGCAGCTTCTTACGCTATTTTAGCTATAAGTGCTGGTCGTCGAACCGTTCTCTCAGGGCTTCGTAGCTCTCTCGGACCGTCTGGCATTCGTGCTGCAACTGCATCACACTTTCATCGTTGGTGCGTAAATCTGCCAGGCACATCGATCGGTCTGTGCGACACGGTGGCCGGTTTTCCTTCTGATGGTCGAAGGAATAGCGAGCCTTGTAATCCTTCAAACTGTATTATGAGATGTCCAAGTCGAATTCGATGCTCTGTTGGGAGGTACTCATCCTCAGGTTCTTGCACAACGTTCGTAAACGCTACAGTTCTTCCAGAAGTATGGCTCTTGTCTTGCTGTCGTCGAGTATCTTTGCTCGGAACTAATCTTTTTCCTTTTATATTTGGCTGTTAAGCTGCTCGAGGCGTTCTACAGTTGCTAGCTGGTGCTTCCGATCGTAGTCAACTTCCCTCAGCAGTTCCAAATAGTCACTAAAGTCCTATATCTTGAGTTATCTGATGAGATCCTCACGTTGTTTATTGTGCTGGTCACACTACTCTCTCACATTTCTATAATCGGTCAGGCTAGCTTCCAATCTCTCCTTGAGATCGCCAGTTGTTTGCTAGGCGAGGGTAAGCTGCTTCCTCAGAAGATTGTTCTCGGTCTCGAGTTGTTCGATTACGTTGAAGACCTCCTTATTTTCCAGAGTACTCTCGATGTTCAAAGCCGTGCGCTATATCAAAGCCATCAGAACTGCTTGCACCTAGCAGTCCATGGTCATGATCTTGGGAATGAACTCCGATCGCTTGCAGCAGTGCACGAGCACGTAGAACAGCAATACCATTAATTCAGAATTGGCGCCTTCAGCGTATAGTTCCGTACGATAAGCTGGTCGCAACTTCTTGCCCATGGAGTGCACTAGATAAAGCTCAAGGTTTGCGAGAGAATGCTCAAGCGTTATGTTTTTAGCAATTTGGCAGCCGAGGGTGCCTTCGATGCGAGCCAGCAATGCCATTAAAAGTTCCTATGGATGTTCAACCCACCGCTACGGATCATCTCCGAGGCTGCAGGTGTAGTTCAGCCAACTCACCAGTAGCCCTAGATTTGGTTGTCCCTCCTAGTCGTTATTATGCATTTAACGATATAAACTTTGTCGAAGAGTTATCCTCTTTATAAGGGATTGCATTGTTCCCAAAGAATAATGTGAATGATAGAGGCAGTCGAGAACCAAAGCGAGAAGCTTAACCTAACCGAAACTCTCTTCAACCATGAAGATATGCCGTTGAAGAGGGCAATCAAACCTGTCCGGCACGATACTCACCGTAAGGAACTCAATTGGAATGAGTACTATAATGTAGCTCCAGGCGATGCTTATCCCTATGGCCGTACTGTAGTGGCCAAGCCCTCTGGGTGGCCATACTGCTGTATCGGCATGGTCTCCTGCCAGTTCGAAGACAAGTCTCTAAGGAGTGGCTTGGGTGCTCTCATTCTCGGAAACTTCGTACTCACTTGCTCTCGTTTGGTTCATAGCCAGTCCACGGGTCAACTTGCAAAACAGATTTGGTTCATAAGCCTCGTCCAACACCACAAGGGAAGGGCCACTCGTGTGATCAAAGTCGACACCCAAAAGAAGTCAGAAAAGTAGAACGAATAGGATTGGGACCTTGCTCTGCTTGAGCTTGAATGCCAGAGCCTGATCGATACACATGGCCACCTCCCGATTCGGGACCAGCATGTAAACATTTTCAACAATGTAATGAGCGTATTCAGCTATTACCAACCCAAACCAAACACACTGATGTTGTGCGAACAGCGCAAGCACCTTCGTAACTTCAACCATTCCAATCAACAGCTGGGAAGTCCCGTATTGACGAGACTGAATTCGGATCGCTACGAAACGATCATTGGAGTTTATGTCGGTGGGCATCGCGAAATTGTGTATACCACTAAAATTTCCAGTTGGATTAGTACAATTACTTCTACCAAACGGCAGGAACTCTTTCTATAACCCTCCAAGCTCAACAACTTAGCCGGTTCCGAGACCATCAAGATAGCAAGACTTCGTATCGCCGACTCTTAATATTGGAGGTCAAACATCCCGAAACATGAACATTCTGACAAGCTAATGGTGCTTCCTCAGTACACCTTGCCTTCCTTGCTGCACCTCAGCATCAGTAATTGCCAGCTAACATAGACCACATCCAGCTGTATCCAGAAATGCTTGCTTAAATAGCCTCCAGGGAACCATGGCCGTTACTAACAAGTCTTTCTCTCGGTAAGGTTTGAATCAACAAAGCATACTGCTAAATCGGTGATAGGGGGCTTAACCAACTGGTGAAGTGCAAGTGGCCTCACCTGACCGAACTCAACCTGAGGGATTGCCACATCACCGATGAAGGGCTCATGAGCATCAGGCTCTGCCAATGGCTCTAGCTTCGTCGCTTAACTCTCAGTAACCACAGATTTAATGAAGGCTCCAACAAGCTGACCTACGATTGCTCAAGGGTCCTCCTCCACATGAACTGGATAAATTTGTCGAGGCTGCATTTTTCCAATTCGCCTTACATCGACAGTCGCATGCTCATCGAATGCCTTCGCAGCAGTTTCTAGTATCTCGAAACTATTGAGATTAGCAGCGAACAGCCTAATACAACAAATTTGGCAAACTTCTTCGGCCAGGCTCGTCAAGTTGCCATCAACAAACGATTCCCTAATTCTTTCTGAAAACTGCAAATATTCATCCACATTTCGATCAGCAGCAGCAAGTATTGTTCTCAATGGGTTTGGTCCCTTGTGGCATCGGTGGGCGGATACGGTTTTGAGTGCTCTTCAGCTTTCCTGGGTCGTTTTTCACCTTGTCCATAATAAGCTGGCCCAGTTGATGGAACACCGCTTCGACATTCACTGCATTCTTGGCTGAAGTCTCGATGAAAGGAATGCCGTAACGTTTGGCTGAATCTACCGATTGGTACCCATTTGTTGCCCCTCGCTATACTGAACCCTTCGCTTATCGTCCATATCGTTCTTGTTTCCCACGAGTATCCTGGCAACGTTAGAGTCCGCATTTCTAAATGAGAGTGCACTTACTTATCGATTTCAGCGTACCAGCTCTGTACGTTCTCAAACGACTCCCTGTCTGTGATGTCGTAGACGATCATGATGCCATTGGCATTTCGGTAGTAGCTGTTTGTTATGGTTCTAAAACGATCCTGACCGGCAGTGTCCCACTAAATTATCGATTGGCAGTACAATCTGCAGCTTGATCTTTTTGCCTTCGAGCGTCATGTTCTTGAGCTTCTGCATAAACAACCACCCATACGAAGTCCACCCCGATGGTGTTATAGAAGTTGTTCGAAAATTTATTGTCCTAGTTCAATGGGTTTGCTTACTGAGAAGCGCATGAGTAGGCAGCTCTTGCCGACGCCTGAGTTGCCGATTAGAAGAATCTTGAATAGATGGTCGCTGAGTTATGCCTTCGTAGTACTAGTCGTTGTCGTCTTTCTTGCTCATATTTAAACGAACGAGTTATTATCGTTGGGGCACAATCGAATAGGGTTTGCCTTCAGCATGTTTCCAACGAAAAGCTTATAACTGCTCGATGAAAAACTTTCTGACCGGTAAGAAGGCAGCCGATCCATATGCCTACAGCCTAAGTGGGCAAGCCAAGCAGGATCCCTACGCTTATAACCTTGGGGCAGCGAAGTCAGATCCTTACGCATATAATCTTGGGGGAGGGACTGGAACTGGAAGCAGCACCAACACCATTCCGGGTGGTCCCTACGGCAAAACCGCGAGCAGCTGGCAATCAACCAATAAGAAAGCCAGCTCTCCAACACGCCCGCATGAACCACCTAAAGATCTCGTACCAGAGAAGCTAGCCCTTGCATACGACATACCCACAATCCGTAAGCAGCAGCTTAATGAAGTCGTATAGTATCGTGATCCCACCACCGATAAGCTCTACCACCACAAGATCATGCTGAAAAAGCTCACTCGCGAGACCAAAATCGGCGATGTTCTAGACTACTTGAAAAAGAAGCACTCTGTGTACATTCGGAACATTGAACCCGACCAAATCTAAAGTACATGGTGCCCTACGAAGAGCTCGTTGACAAACTGAAAGCAAAGCTACCACAGGGCAAGCCAGGAACCTCCAGCTTCAAGCCGCCAGCCAAGAAGCCAGAGGTTATCGAGGAAAAGCAGGAAGACTTCGACTACGACGTTGATTACGATGAAGACGAGGACTACTGAGGTGAAACACCCAAGCATCGATACCTTCTCCTTTTTAAATTTGTCTCGCATAAGTCGCACAGCATCATGACATCTTCTCCAACTCGCCAACTGCATAAGACACGTTGTACTGAACTCGTTGTAGAAGTTAATCTGTTGGGGAACTGCCCTCGCCGAGATGATGGGCAGGATGTACGTGATCAGCAGATACATCTTCTCACCGGTGCGTGCCTTTCCGACGGCCAGACTAATACCTTCGCCAGTCTCAGCGTCCCCTCTCCTACCATAGACAAGTGGAGGATGGAATCGGTGCACATCGTAGTGCTCTCCGAGAAGTGTGAAGCCCTATCCGATCGTGTTGTCACGACTTTGATAGGCCCGGAAGTAGGCGGAAAGTTCTTGTGGTTTAACTGGGCAGTTCTTCTGTGCAACGATGCCCTGCTCGGTAAAGATGACAGCCTTCGCCCACTTCGTTAATCTTGCAGTGTACTTCTGTCTGCTTCTTGAGCTCATCCTCAAGTTTTTTCGGATCAAGTTTGGGTTCCATTTAAAATGATTGTTGTATTATATTAGGAGGAAGGTCAATGAGGCTTCTTGCTCTGCTTGTCCTCGAGTAATTTAATCTGAGTTAATGCGAACTTCCTACCAGAAAATCCAAGGGCTCTTTGGGCATCGTGCGGCATACCTCAATTAGTCCCTCCGTTAGGTGTGGAATCACGTTGTCAATCAAATACTGTCTGATTGGCTTTGATTTCTCATCGAGGAGCCGCTTCTCATCGGCCTTAAGCAGCTCAATGTTGAACTCAGGAGGCGGAGCATCTTCATCATGCTGTTTTTTCGGCTCCACTTGGGGTTGCGTATTCTGCTCCACCTTTTCCTCTTCTTTGAATGGTTCTGGTTCGCTAGGAGTAAACCCGATGGGACCGTTCTGCAGGTAAAACAAAGCGTACTCTTTCCACAAATGCAATGAGCTCCTTGCTTCCGGACCAGGTAAAAGGCAGAGTCTTAATATCGACACCGTTATCCTCGAGAAACTTTCTCAAATGAGTTCCTTCGATATTCTTTTTATGTGCTAGCAATCGTCGATTCGTCGCTTACTCGTTCCAGTGGGTTCCTTGTGTCTCTTCAGCTGGTAGCTTCTTCAAGCGGTCCTTGATCTCCTCTTCTGTGCTTTCGATCAAGAAGCAGCTGTTTGGTATGAATGATTCCACCTTCCCTTCAGGTGCAAAGAGAAGGTTGGCTTGCTCGTAGGTCTTTGGCCAACCATCTAATACATATCCTTTGTTCTGGCAGTCTGGCTGCGATAGTCTCCATTTGTAAATCCTCACGAGGAAATTATCTGACAGCTTGGGAATACATTTATCGGGGTTGAATTCTTCGACAGGGTCGCCCTTCTTAGCTTTCTTCTTTTTCTTGGCTTCGTCAAAGAGTTTCTGCTCCTCTTCGACCATCTTCGCCTTGATGGCTTCCAGAGTCTTGACTATCTCCTCTCCGAACTCTCCCGGTTGAACTCGAGCGAATTCAACTGTCTGCTTTATCTGAATCAAAGGCAAGCTATAGTTCTTGGCGAGGCTACGTTAAGCCAAAATATTTACATCGCTCCTGCATAGCTCTTGCCTGCCAACGGCATGCCACTGATGAAGATTTTATTAGCCTTGATTCCTCGATACAAGTTGAATTCAGATACCACCTGAGTGATATTCTTGGCGAATCCTGTGCGGGCTGTCCAGTTCTTTAGTTGGGTCTTCTCCCCAATTCGAAAGTCAAGGCTAAGCAAATGATAGTTTTAATCCCACAGGCTCTCCTATTTTGAAGTTAGTTTGACTTTACCATTGCCTACTGCATCGGCAATAGTCTTGATCAGCTCGTATTGAGTCGTCTAGCTCTCGTCGCTGAGTAAATAGTAGTGCTTTTCACTTTTCCCGAAGGCTAGGGATTAGATTTGCTGGCAAAGATCGGCAATGTGAATCATCGGAATGAAGTTCTTTCCATCACCAACGATGGTCAACTCCTCCGGATTTTGCAGGATGGCCTGCTTAAACAGCGGGAGCAGTTGTTTTTCCCCGAGCCCATAGACTATTCCAGTTGCCAACACATACCCTTGCACCTTATCGTTAATACTGTGAAGATCCAGACACATGTTCTCGAGTTCTTTCAGGAAGTGGAAGTAACTTTTGCGAGAGGGAAGATCATCCACGCTCAGCGTCTTTTTATTTGTTTGGTTCCAAGTCAACAAGGTGCTGACACATATGATGGTCTTTTCTTTCTCCAACTTCATGTACTTTACGACTCGAAGAAGATACTCGAATTACTGAGCCGTCGTCGAATTCAAATCGAAAACGATGATGTCGGCTGAGTGGATAACCGAGTTGTATGCGGTCTTGTTGCTGAACTGAATGGCAAGTGAGTTACCTCAACCAGTTGGATATCTGCTGGTGCTTCGGAAGGGTCACGTTGATTGAGGCTACCCACTATAATGTTCGGGTTCACCTCTATCAGGTGATCGTTGCGTAGAGTTTCTACAACTTGGCTACCGATATAGTCGTTGCAGTTGTTCACGAAGATGCGGTACTGGTATGGTTGGCTTGTGGGGTCAGTAAGTACCATTTCATCAAGTTGAGCGGACATCGGTGCGTTGTATTATTAACATTCAAGAATCAAACTAGAGCACCTTTGGAATCAAGAAGAACTGTCTTTACTCCTTGATTTCAAGAAAGCCAACGAGCGTTTGGTGAGACCAACTCCTTAAGGAAAGGTCCAATATTGCAAGTTTACATTCTGGAGTCAATGAGTTTCAAAGAATGTAGAGTCAGTTTAGCTTGTCTTCAGGCATGCCAATTCATCAGTGAAGCCGGACTTTCTACGGCCTGCGTAAACTTGGGGTAGTTCTGCAGAATGATCTTCTTGGAGTGGCAACTGAGACTGCTGTCCTCGAGGATGTCGATTATCAGCTGCTTGGTCTCGATGAAGTTGTGCAGGATATTCCTTCTCACTGAGCCGATCGCGAGCAGCTCCTTGATGCCTTCGATGGAGTAGCTGCGGTTGGGAGCTTCGCAGTACGAGTGGATCACTTCCCAATCTTCTTGGAATGAGGGGTCTTCTATCATCTTCCTCATAATCTTTTCCATCCTGACCCGGTAGTGGTAGCTCAGGTTGTTGTACTTGGAAGAATTCCTCACCTCGGGGTGCTTCTGGATTATTTTATCGTAGAGGTCGAAGAGTCGCTGCATGATGTCCTCGTAACCGATGTTCTTTTCGCGAATCTACTTGATAATTTCGCCAGTTTCGCCAATCAGCGTGTGAGTCTACATGTTCCACGAAGTGAAATCCTCCCACGGGTGGTGTAGGGCATACACGAAACCCGGAACTATCGCCAGCATTACGTACTTCTAGCATGATCGGATGTTCAGCGTCATGATTAACTCCGGCATCTTCTCCAGGATAAAGACCTTTTCACGTAGGAACTCTACAAAGAAATTGAAGCTTGGCTCGCGGTAGATGTTCACGATGGTGGCAATCTTGATGGACTGACCCAGACTCTTTTCCAGCTTCTCCAACCGATGGCTCTTGCCATTGCTCTCCTTGTACAGCTTGATGGCAAAACGAATAAGCTTCGCAAAGTGGCTTGTCATGTTCTTTCGGGCAAATACAAGTTCTGCAGTCATGATCAATTCGTTGAGTTCGCCATGAGTTCCGAGGAGGTCCTTCTAAATCTCACGCATAAGCTGGTCTTCGTAGATTTTGGTCGTTTCTTCATATGACCGCTCGGGGAGGGAAGAGTTAACCACCCCCTTATAGAGTTGAAAGGTATACTTACGACTGTACTGAGGTTTCCACAGAACCCGCTTAGTTGAGCTTCTTCCCGTTAAATTGAGTTCCTCGTCAACTTTGAACTCAGAACTCTCGGCGTCTTCTTCCTCATTTTGGTTTAGGTCCGTCTTGACAGAATGTTGTTTCGCCGTTGGGCGGAAAGGCGCCAAGAAAGGCTAAGCTCGAACTTCAGCAGACCAAGAAACTTGACTGTTTCCCGATTCATTATAAATCTTCTACAACTTCAGTGGTTTGGTTTCGTCCGAAATTTGTGGAGCCATATCGATTTCTTTGGTCAGGGCAGCCACAGACCGACACTCTTCGGCTTATTTGTCAAGCAGAATAGCTGCAAGTGGGAAAGATTGAGCGCCCATCATGGGCGGAAAGTAATATTGTACTGTGTGGTAGGCTAGGTAGTAGGGCAGATTTTGTGAATCGTAGTGGGTGGTCCACCAACTAGTTTCGTGGAAGGGTGTCTGGTTCATCACAGGGGATGTCTGGCTGCTGGGAATATACATAAAAACAATGAATTATCATAGCTTAAATCCACTTTGCAACTTAAAGCCCGTCCCGACCATTAACATGTTTTGGAGATGTTTGGCAGAGGACCCCTTCACTTTCTTGGGTCCCTGTGGTAGTCATAGCAAACAGTTTGAGAGGAATGCCGGTCTTTTGGTTCGACCTACGGCCTTGAATTAATTATTATCGTGAAATTCCGTGAGCCCATAATTTCAAGCAGAACTATCCTCAGGTCTTGATTTTACGATCGTTCATCAGCTATCACTTCTGGCTTGGCCTCTCCCAAATGTTGGTCGCAGTCGATACCTTGAAGGGCGCAATGATTGGAGGAATCTTTGATAATTATTAAGTTGCATTGTCGCACTTTACTTCATCCTGATGCCGTGAGTAGTGTTGCCAACGTCGCCTATGCATTGCTTCTGCACTTTTTTCTGTTTCGACTGGACAAACAGACTTCATCATTGGGGCTTGAAGGATAAAGCACGTGCATCGTGAGGCTGCAGTAGCTTAGTCCAATTGCCTATTTTATTAAATGGTGGCTCCTTGCCAGAGAAGGAGGATTTAAATACATTTATTAACGATTCACATAGCACAAGCACAACTTCTACAGTCATTGTCTTTTGGATTTCTGGGACTCTTCAAAGTCCTTCACGAAGTTCTCCATGAATTTTTCGTTTGAAAATTCTTCAGCTCGTCTGCGACCATTCTTTCTTATCCTCTCCTGATCTCTATTTCATTAGATCAAGGGTACTTTGTGCTCAGAGCCTCGGTTAGCATCTCTACGTAGTCCTCGTAGTTGTTCGCGAGGTAGCCACAACGCTCACTCTACGTACCGGCGTGTTTGATAATATCGACTTTCGGGCCGGCAGAATTATGGGCGACGAGTATAGCACCGGCTGCCATCATCTCAACACATGAAATTCCGAAGTGCTCTGCCTCCATGGTGTGAAGTCCGTGGGTAGCCTCGTTGAAGACTCTCAGCACCTCATCGAACGGTTTGTTCACATGGAAGGATACGTCATCCTACTTTGTACAACATTTTACCTTCAGCTTCAGGTCGCTAACCTTCTGTTCTACTTCAGTGAGCAGCCTCTGATCGTCCGGGCCACGCACACTGCCCACCATGCAAAAATGAGGCTTATCTTTTATGCCTTTCGCAGCTAGATTCTTGCATACCTCATCGAAGATCGAGATCTGCATAATTTGGTTCTTCTCAGGACGGAACTGAGCGAATGACATGATAACTGCCTTGCCCTTGCCATCCTTTGTGATTTTCAGTAAAGGTTCGACACTACACGGAGGGTAACTTCATCTAACAAAGTTTTACAGTTTGAGGAGGGTGTTCTGCATGCGATCACCCCACAGTTCCTGCATATGACCCTGGGTCCACGAAGAGTTGGTATGTGCAAAGTCAACAACATACTTGAGTCCTGCGTACAGTTTCATGACAATTCGATGGTAAAAGATTTTCCCTTTGGTGAGAAGTGAAGATTTGGCAATGCTACATTGAACTATGCTGCTTACATCTAGCTGTTGTGGAAACCGGAACGCTGTCCCTTGACACTATCGATCATTTCGTTACAGATGAAGGGATAGTGAACGTAAGCGTAACATTTCGTGCCTGGGCTGAATAGCTTGACTGAGAGGAACGAGAAAGCGTAACCGGTCGTATCGTAGAAGATATCCGGAGGGTACTTAATGAGGCAGACAATAGTATACACCATTGGCAGCACCATTTGAAACAGTAAGGTCATGAACGGCCAGGGTCGAAGCAACATCTTTCCGGGCACGTGAACAATCTGAATGGCCGATTCAGACAATAGACCGAACTTCGCCGAATGATCCAAGTCGATTCCAAATCGTTTCTGCATTGAAAGACGACTTACTTTGGCCTTATCAAGGATCTTGTGTTTGTCTGGTTCAACGCTGTAGACTGCCACTTCTACATCCTTGTAAGTATCGACCAGTGCTTTGATGAGGTACCAGAGCACCTTCTCACCACCGGCACAGTCATCACAGAAAGGATGCAGAAAAGCCACGCGTAGCTTCGTCGATTTGGCAAGCCTTCGTCTGAGAGCGATGATTGCAAAGACTAGGGTGAAGGCGACCACCACGTAGAGCAACATCATTGTTAATAACACAGGCGATAACGTGGAATACAGGTTGAGGAATATCAATTACGGTCAGAGTTCCTTTTCTTGGGCTGCTCCATAAAGCACTTCTTGTCATTATTCAGAGCCACCATGTCAATGTTGTATTGACCGAGGATAAGCCTGTTATTGCCTGTAAGGGTTCGGTCGTTTGCGAAGGCAACATTATCGTTCCCGTTGATGACCGTATTCTTCCCCACCAGGAAGCTTCCGCTACCACAGATTTTTGAGTTTGATGAAATCAGCGTTGAGCAGTTTCCAGACAATTCGTTTTTGGTGCCTATAACACTACCGTCATTCCCAGTCACGCAGTTGAGCTTACCATTGATGAAGTTACAGTTTCCCACAACTGTGTTGTTCTCTCCAGTCACCACATTGACCGGTGATTCGTACAAGTCCTTAATCTCCTCTATAGTGGCCAGCAGTTGTTTGACATTTTCCTTGATTTTTTTCACTAATCTATCTGACTCGTGGCCCTCATGGACCCTTCCCAGCAGCTTATAGAGGTCAATCACTTCGTCAGAGAGCTTGCTTACAAGTTGAGCCCCCTTCTGTGTGTTCTGCTGCTTAATTCCAGAAAGAAGATCGGTGAGTTGGCATTTGAAGATGGCAAGGGCATCGTCACTGCCACCACAACGGCGTCTGTCCTCTTTCTAACGGACATGTTAGTACTCTGTCGATGTAACCATCAAAACCAGCAACGCCAGGACGCACAGACGATGAATTTCCATGGAAATATTGATTTGGAAATTGGAAAGCTGGCTTTTATAGTGAATTGATCTCTATCGTGGTCAGTTATTGCTTCCAATTTCTGCGCTCGGCGCACTAGCCAATGCAGCCAACGCCCAGCCCTATAAATAATTGAATCGAATTGCCAAGGAATGAAGTACGAGGTCAACGATGCCCTCCCTAACTCGGAGTCGAACGTCAATGGGCAAGGTTCAGCCATTAATTGGAACGACTTCAACTACCCGTGCTTACTGAAGATGTTCCACTTCACACGCAAGGAACTTCCTGAGTAGTTTCGGCGCGTCATCACGATGCTCTGGGTCAACCACATACTCATCTGGGCAGTCGAACTGCTCAACCTCATCACCAATATTGTTGCGACAGCATCAGGGTACCAACCTTCACTATCGTAGCTTCCAAGATGGCATCCGCATCGGAATCAGTGTCTGCCTGATGGTAGCTTGGTATCCCCTGGGACTCTATACCTTCTACCTTGGCTACATGCTACTCATGAAGAACGAGGGCAGTCGCTTCGTCTTTTACTTACTGTCCTTCATTACCTTTGTCTTCTTCAGCATTTGGAGTATCGCAGATTTTGCAGACGCCAACGGCTTCGTACGAATGAGCAACCTCTTCAAGGCAGACAAAGGCTTTGCAGGAGTCCTGGCACTTCTGAATAGTATCATATCACTGGGAGTTGCTGGGCTGGCACTAGTCAACGCAATTATAGTCTTCCGAGCCAACAGATGATAACAATCACATATTTGAAGTTCCAAGCAGTAGATGCAAATCAGGAGCGGCGGCCGAAGCTTGCAGAAAATCCACTCCCGGCGAGCTGTGGGTCAGGATGTCGGTTTCGAAGCCAAAGATTATCAACAGGATTCTGCCTGAATGAAAAGGCTATAGAATTGTATCGGTTCTCGCCTGAATACGCCCCTGAGGATTGCTGAATCCGATCTGGGAGGGTATTAAAGCTCAACGGCGATTGTATAGAACTGACAGTTAGGGAGTGAGATGGAGGTCGAGTAGACTGTTCCTGGATTGGACTGAATTGAGGTGTTTGCGGCATGAACTGGGAAGCATTTTCGACCCTCCTTGCTTCGACGATAGAATTTAACCGATTGATTTCGTTATAGAGCTGTCTGGTAGTTTCTTCTTCCGATTGTTTATGGGCAAGTAGCTCCTGCATACTCTGACGTTTGTGCCTTTCGAACTACAAACTGATTCTGTTAGATTAGAGTCGGGCACTGACCACTTCACGCTCCAGACTGTCCACCTGCTTTCTGAGTTCGATGTTCTCAGAAGCAGTCTGATTGTTGACAGTGACCTTCGAACTCGCGACAAGCGAAGCCTCACTTTTCCTAGCTTCACTCGCGAAGCCTTAAAGCAACCTGCATTTTTCTTCGAGTTCAGAAATGTATTCGTATACACGATCCTTATCGGCGATGATGATTGATTGCTCTTGGCACTCAGTATCTTGGCGAAGTCGTTCCAGTTCGTCTGCTAATTCTTCAATTCGCTTATCTTTTAGCTTTATCAGCGATTCTTTGTTGTTTAGCGATTCCTCAAGCTTTTTCTTTTCTTATCGAAGCTTCGCAACCTCTACCAACGCCTCTTTCTTTTCGCGAGCCAAACCTTCTGCGTCTATCTCGAGCTTCGCCCGAAGTTCAGCTTGCTGCTTCAGCTCTCCTTCAAGTTGCAGGTTATGCTCGTTGACTCGCTGGTACTATGCAGTCTTCTCGGCAAACAGGTTCCCTTTCATATCGTCGTAGAGCTTTTTCTCCTGCACCAGCCGCTCGTTCATTTCTTCAAAGGATTTCTGTAAGCTATTGATCTCATGCTCGTGGCGAATCTTGACTGCTTCGAAGTGGCTTTCAAGCTTCTTGTACTCATCTTCCTTGTGGTTGAGCTACTCCTTCAGAGAATCGTTTGATTAGTTCAGCTTCTTGAGTTTGTTCTCAGCTGAGGTAAGCTTCTTATCGGCTTCCTTGGCCTTTCCCTCGAGTTCTTGCAGTTTACGGTCCGAGTCTTTCTTAGACACCTTCAGGAATTCCAGTCGCTAGTTATTCAGTTCTGCACTCTCAGCAGCTTCCTTCAGTTTCCCCTATAATTCCTGATTTCTCACTAGCATACTTTGCAGTTTCTTCTCTGAGCCTTCTACTGCAGCTTTGATTTCAAGCTATTGGCGAGAGTTTGTAACAGATTTATCCTTCTCTCTCGCCTGAATGGTGAGCTACTCATTTACCTTCAGCAGCGCTTGGTACTCCCTACTGAACACTGCTTCCTGCTCCTTCAGCTGCTTATTCCAGCCGTTGGTCTCCTCCAAAGCAATTTACAACTTTTCGATGGTCTGGCAATGCTCCTCCACGATCTTCTTCGCTTCTTTCTGCAAGAATGTGAATTTTTCACGGTAGTCGTTGTTCTGCTGCCGCAGCTTCTGCAGCTCTGCTTCGACCTCTGGAGGTTCCTGCTAGTGTCTTGTCCTAAACTGCTCGATCAGTCCTGCCATCTATGTCTCCAATTCCCTGTTGCGCTGCAGCAACTCGTCCCTCTCGGATGCGCAATTCTCCAGCTGTAGGTTCTGGTCATGGACTCGTCTCTTCAGCTATCTGAGCTCACTTTATATTTCGCTACCTCGATGACTGTACTACAATGGCTCCAACGATAACCTATCCGACCTCTCCGATTGGTGTCGCTGTATCGACCCAATCTTGGACTCGAACTTCTCCACAGTTAAGCGAAGTGCCTCATCAAGCTACCTTTATTTATCGGTCTGACACTGCAACAGTTTGGACTCCAAATGGCTCGTGGTTGTGGCCAGCCGCTACAGTTCCAACTGTTGCTCATGTATCACTGCCTACTTGTTCCGAAGCTGTTCTGTGTTGACAAGCTGATGCTGCAACACTGTATCATTTTCGGAGCTCAGCTGTTCAATTCGTCGATGACACTATTGTAATTCGACTGTCAGCTGGTTGTTCAATCGCTGTGATTGGTCGAGGGCTGCATGGAGTTCGCTCTCGTGTACTGTAACTGATGAAGGTCGACCATTCTCGTACTGTTTGAGAGTGACCTAAAGCTGCCCGACTTTATGTTCTAGCTCAGAGATGTGGCTAAGATGCTGATGTTTGACGTCTTCGCTGCACCCAACTATATGGGACTGCCCTGATCCCATCAGTCTTTCAAGTCGACTGATCTACCGGTTGCGGTCGTCCATTGCTGCGGAGTACTAGTTATTCAATCTGTTTAGAAGCTCTTCGGTGTGTTCCATTTTACGCTTCATGGTCAGTATCATACTGCTATCGGGGTCAGAAGCTGTGCTCTGGCGTGACTACAGCTCCCTAATCCGGTGTTAAGCACGCGCAAGTTGTACTTTGTACTTATCTTCGAGGAGTCTCTGTTGCTCCTCCAGCTCATGGTTGAACTGCATGGTGAGCTGCTTGACCTGCTCAATGTGTTGCATCTTCTGCTGGTTAAGTTAGCTACGTAATTGGTAGTTCTCCATTTCTATCTCAAAGGTATCCCCCTTGCTGCTGGCCAACTGCTCCAGGCGGATATTCTTTTCAGCAAGTTACTGGGCTAGATGTTGGTACTCTCCCTTGATGAATTCCACAGCTTGGATGAGCTACTATCTGCTGGGAAGTGGGTCAGCAGGCGAGCCCGAAGACATCCAGGATATTAATAAATTATAACCTTGCAGTCGAAGGCGACAACAGCTACCGACGGAATTTGAAATCGATGTATGTATGAGATGGCTGCTGGCCCTTCGCCACTAACCTCAACTGATATCGTGAAACGAGTATTAAACATCCTCCACTTAACATACGACAGTGGGCGGATAAACCCAACTTGAATCAACCCAGCCAATTATAATTAAATCTGAAAAGCACCGCCACATGGACATCGAACCCGTCCTCACCAAGACGTCGGCTCTGGTTGAGCAAAAGCTACGCTCCCTCGTTAGCGGACAGCCTCCCACCTTCACAACCGCTACCTTCCGGGTCAAGTCCACCAGGCCACTACAAATTGAAGACGCAGATGGGCTGGTAATGCCCTGCCAAAATGACGCACCGAAACAGCTCACGATCGGTATTTATCCACTAATTCAGGGGAGTTGCTTGCTTTCGATGACTATCAGGTGGATCTCGAGACGACTGCAGACAATCAGATCAAGCATGCACACATGACTGTGAAGTCGCTGCTATATGGCACCAACCAAACAAAGAGGGAGCGTACCTTCAACGGTAAGTTTAATATGGCTGCTGTGGTTGGCCATCCCAGCAAGGGAATTGTTGGATGCCTCAACACACTTCGCAAGCAAAAACTGTGTAAATCTCATCCAGAAGGCAAGACCGACGTGCTGTCGATGGTGAATGCCAAAGACATAGCCGCAGTTAAGAATGCAAACAACCGTGAGGAAAGCAAACAACAGGAGCCCATTGAACTCGACGAGGACAGCATTGAATTGCTGAAGAAACTCTCAAAGGTGATGACCCGCAATGACCTGTTCCGAGCAGCTATGAAGCATCAGCTGAAGGAACTCGATTCGCGTCGAACCGTTCGGCTGATGATCTTCCCCGATGGGGCATCCAATGGAGACAGCTTGGTGCGTCCACCCAAGAAGACTTTCAGTCGCCAACTTATAACCTCTCTGCTGAACGAGTACCGCAAGTGACAGTGCCCAACACAATATCAATCAAGAAGACGCCTGCACTAACGGTTGAGGACCCCGATGTTGTTCAGGTTGGTATCGACCTTGCCGCTAATCTTGTTTATCTTGTCGCCCTGTCGTGTTAGGGTTACGTTGGTTGTGGTGACAATGCTGCGCACCTCATGGGTCTGTCTAAGGAGCTAGTCCAGCATTTCATTTTCTGCTGAGTCTTAGCTCTTCAGTAAAGCGTTGCTGTGAGGCTGCTGTCGGGCTGGATTAGACTATTCGGTAGTTGTCGGTGACTGCTTGGGTAATTCCGTAGGCTTGTACTTCCATCCGGTGATCCTATTCTTGATGAATCCCCAGAAGGACCCGATTGAGCTCAACATTTTCTTCGACGACTTATTTTCTTGGTCAATAGCGTCAAGCGTTTGATCGATCTTTTCAAGTGTTTCGTCCTGTCGTTTGAGCTCGACGTTGACATTGTTGCCTGTGCACCTCATCTCCTCCATGTTCCTGATTGCCTCCGCAAGCTTTTGGTTGATCTCCTGCTGTCTGTTCTGAAGTTCCTCCATAAATATTATACGGTGTCATACAAGAAGACTGTTAAGGCAAGCGTCAAGACCCAATGAATGCCGATGATAGTAACTATCATCTGATAGCCTGTAGTCTACGGTTTTGCTCCTGAATCAGTTGCTGAAAATCCACGCGATTTCGAGCTAGTTCTTAGCTAAGTTCCCTCAGAAAATTATCCTTGCTTGCTTCGAAATTCCTTTCTAACTGCTACACTTGGTCCAGGTTGCTCTGCTCTTTCAGTTAGTAGCGCTGCTCGATGATTGAGGTATACATGCGGACATCCAGCAGCATGTAGTCCATCAAGTCTATGAGTCTGCTCAGTTATCTGTTCGTTGCTTCGAGCACACCATCCCACTTGTCAACGAACTGCTTGGTGGGGAGGTCGGTAGAAATGTCTATCGACTACTCGTACAGAGAAGCATTTGCTTTGAGCTCCTCCTTATTCAGTCCAATAAATTCCTCAACACCTCCGAACAGCTTTTAGATCTCCCTGGTGAGAGCCTGACCCGCCTCCTGAAACTTCTCGTACTTGCTGTCCACCCTCTTGGTTTTGAAATAGTTTGAAGCTGTCTGTATTGCCCCTTCCAAAATACCTTTCTTTTCTGACTAACTCAAACGGTTACTTAGGGTGCTGCTTTTGGACTGCCTGTACAAGTCGTACTGTCCGTCAGGGCCCAGGAAGTTTTGGATGGCTTCACTCTCCGCCAGTTCTTTCATATTGAGCAGTTTCTGGAGAAACCGCTTGAGGGTACTCATGCGCTTACCGATAAACTCTTCCTTCTCGAACAGATTAAGGTTCAGGTGTGTGGGGATCTTGGCTTGCACAAATGAATACACTGTGTTCTCCGGAAAGCCAGGTAAAATGACTCCAGGATATCTGTCACGGAGGACCTTGGTAATTGAAGCCTTACACAAAACAATAGCTCCATGTCGGAGAAGCGTCGGTTCAGTACTCTGTAGCTCTTGCCTTTATAGCTTACGTCTATGCGATAGACCTGCACTTCGCTACTCAGGAATGACTCCTTACGCTTTTCGAACTCCTTGATCTACACACTGTACTCGTCAACATGGGGTTCTGTACTCGTTGGAACCTGCTGCTGCCTCTACACAGGTTTGCTGGGCTCTTCGAAGCCTATAATAATGGCCTCGTCTTCGTCGTCACTCATAATATTACAATGAGACAGATCGAGATCATTGGATGTGAGCTTAGTCGTTCTCCCATCCGGTTATAACGCTTCGCTTTCTTGTACGTGAGAGGCCTGAAAGTCCAGTACGGTAGCGGTCTTTCTCTATGGAGAATACTCTGCCTATTTGTGCTGTTAGCGGTTTATCTAACTCGGCTGACTCCAAATTCCGTTTTTCCCAATGCTTAAGGGACGATGTTCTTGCCGGTGCCTTTGAGCAATAGGATTCTTCAGTGTGCACTCTCAATCCGTGTTATTGGCGTGCACCAAGATTTACCTTCTTGAACGAGAGAAAATTGTCCTTCCGAAAGTCACTGGGGCACATGCTCGACTCTGTTAACGTTACGATCTTTGCACGTCGCTCAAGTCGTACCTGCCGGTAGTTACGATTCTTTCGGAGGCTGTGCACAGGTATTTCCACAAACATCAAATTGGCATACTCCTCGAACGAAAGGCGCCCGGGAACTGCTAACCTTTATGCCGTTTGTGTCGAATTGAAATCTACGAAGCTCTTCCTCCGACGCTCAACCTGGCTGGACTGATGGCGAGTTTCCGCTGTGGGCCACTGGATGGGCATCATAAGGTATTATCAACTGAGAGGTTATTCACATTAGCTTATTCGAGACGGTGCTGCCAAACGATGGGAAAGTGCCTTCACGAAAAGAAGTATCAGCTAATGTTCTTGATCCGTTTGTAAATGGTACCAGGGTCCACCTTTGTCTTCTTCTGGATCATTATGTCCAAGAGCTACAGCTGGTTGATATTCTTGCGGCTTGCACTGCGGCGTTTCTCGGGTTACAGTGTTCGCTTGTCATTTTCAAAGCTCACCTTCCGAGATTACACTGCTCGGGGTTTGCTTATCCGAATGTCATGGCGGATCGCGGGGGTGCTCAAACTCTTCTTGCCCTTCATGTTGCTGGTTGATTGCGAGCCGGTACGGGTTTATGGCGTCGCTGGAGTCGGTTCGTATCTTTCTAAGCGCTGCCTGGATACCGATCGAGTTCGTTTTGTCGATTCTGCTCGAGGCCGAGAAGCTGGTCTCGGAGGCAACTGTTGTTGCTGTTGATGCTGCGCTCTATCCATCATCTTTTCTAGTGTAACCTTGTCAATCGATTTGGAACGCCCACCAATTTAAAGCCGATTGCTACTTCCGTTGGTGGAGTCCTGAGGCCGTTTTTCTGCAGTAAGAATACGCTGGTAGATTCGCACGGGCTTAGCATCGGTATGCATTCCATATATCTTTTCAATGGAGCGCTACTTATCGGCTGGCTTTAACGGAACACTTCCCATGTACTCCGTGAGTTTGAGCAGCGGGCGATTGACCTTATGAGTTGTCACCGAACCATTGGCTGCCACTGTGTTATGCTTCACCTCGAGCATCTTCCGATAGTCCATATTCAGTGTATTGTAGGTGCTGTTGCGTTGGTTGTTGTACTTCAGAACCAGCTTCTTCTTGCTTTCAGTGTTGAACTCAATCTTCTTTTTGCTGAAGTCGTGATCTCCTGTAAACTGCTACTGTTGGTCTCTTTTGCGATGTTGCTTGCCAGTGCTGTTTCTTATCCAATTTTCAAAGTTCCGCACACCTGAGTTGTGGAGGTACGACCCAGTCATGTCTTGGATGTCTGGCGCAGCCTTCACTATTTCGCTGAGCTTATCGTATACTTCGAAGAGTGCAACCGACTACGACTTCTCAACAAGCTCGTCAGCGAGACATAGTTTCTTCTGCTACTCTCTCAGGAAACTCTGCTTGATGTCGCCAAGCACAGTACTGTAGCGCGATTTCTTCACATAGCTGCTATGGTGAGACATACTATCCTCACTTTCCTCCAGCGGCATGTTCTATTCGTCCTTTATCAATTTACGAACCTGCTTGTACTAGTGCTATCGGCGTCGGTCATAGTGACGGGCCAGGATCCGTTCGACCGGCATAGCGTGCACCCGCGGCACGTCTCTGTGAAATTTGTAGTACTACCCGAGGGCCGTTATCTTCCGGTTGTACTCGCCGGCCTGATACTACCTCTTCAGCATCTCTTCGTCCTCTGAAAGGAAGATCATTTCCAGATAGCGGACAGTCGCTTCGCAGAGCCGTTCCTCCAGAATATCGTTGATATCGCGCAGGTACATTGCATCCTGCCCGTTTGAGTGCTTCTCGTGCAACGCGGTACAGATCATTTCAGGGAAGCAGAGGTTGTCCTCTTCGCAAAACATGCAGCTTTCCTCGTAGTGCGAGACCGACAAGCTGATCCTGCTGGTCTCCGAACAGCTCATGGATGTTATAATACTGTAGAGCAGAAGAGCAAAACAGGCGGTGCACGAAGTCGAAGTGAATCACAATTCGAGAGTGGGCAGGTTCGCCCGGCAGACGGGACACTGCATCTTCCGGTCCATCCAACTTGTTAGACATTCTTGGTGAAACTTGTGATTGCACGGGGTGTTCATAATCGTCACCACCTTATCTACTTCCAGGTTGCTTTCGGTACCAATACAGTCTGGCGCCCCTCCCGATAAACCGTCCGGAACTTCCTCTGTGAGATCAAGCAAGCAGATAGAGCATTCACCAACGTTTATGGTGTGAGCTGGCCCTATTCGAACTTCTTGGAGGTAGTTATAGTAGCCAGGAATCATCCACTTTGGAAGGAAGAAGCGGCTGGTCCATTTGCTCTGCAAGTAGAGCACTATGAGCTGGAGCAGGATGAGTCCAGCCATGACCCCTGACAGCACGTAGTCAGGCGAATTCATCATGTAGTTATAGGGCACGGCCTTGTAGTAAAAAATGTAGAAGTGGCCGTTGAGTAGGCAGGCGATATAGCTGCAATCAAACCTTCCTTTGCTCACATTGATGACATTGTGGATGATTTGTGGGGTGAGCACGAGGCTCTGTAGCAACAGAAACCAGTCTTCAGTTGCCAGATTGGACAGTAGGTTGAGATAGATCAACATGAATACCATATACCAAATTTGCTGACGAGGTCTTCCGAGTCGATCGATGAGGACTGCCTGAGCAAACTTCAAGCTTGTAATCGTGAACATTCCAGTAACCACGAGATATCTGAGCCCACCATCCAACATCGCCAACATCCCCGTAACAAGCTCGATCATTCCAACAAACATGATAAAGTTTAGGCTGAGAAACACTGCAGTCACCGAGATATGCTGTAAGGGGAAATTGCTCGTTAGTATGTTCTTAGCACAATTCACGAGAAGTTGAGCGGGGATGAGCAGCACAAAGGAAAGATAGGGATACTGTGCCTGAGAATGATACCGCAGCTACACCGACAGGTCGCTTTGACAGTTGAGTTGCAGAAGAGATGAGTTGACTACGAAGTCGCACATGATGTCCACTTTCCTGACCTACTTACGTTTGTAACGCAGCTCACACGATACGTTCTGGTCTGTTGCCTTCCAGTCGTTAGCAGCAGCATCTCTCATCGTATAGTTGACCAGCAACTTGCACCGAATAACTTTAAGATCGACATAGCAGGGATCCCGCAGTTCTATTTATGCTGTCACCGTGTCCTCACTGCCAGTCGCAAGAAAGATGTAAGTACCCTAACCGCTGGTGTTATCCAGATAACTCAGAGGTTTTACGCTGCTGCTCAACCTTGAGCTCCAGCTCGCCTCCGACTTGACATCGCTGATCAACGCTGATATTTCATCCCGATCGAGTGAGATTTGCTCCTGCTAAGTGACTGCTGTGGCTATTATGCCGAGCGACAGTACCAGCCAGAAAACGAAGCGACAGCCTCTCATCACCGAAGTCGCACAAGTATAACTATTACGAACGGTCCTCGAAACCGCAGCAATAGCATCCAGCTGCCAAAGAAAATAATAGAATGAAAGCAACACTGACTTTACTGCTGGTCTATTTCCTGGCTGTTCTTGTTCGGTGCAAAGGTGAAACAGCCTTTGATCGACTCTTCAAGGCGCAACTTAAACTCTGCGAGATCAACTACTGTCGTAGCTAGCTGATCTACAGCAACAACTGTCAGAAGTACTGTCTCTCGCCACGGTGTTATCAGCAAACCTGGAGCAGACCCATCGAACCAGGTGAAGAAAATTACCAACTCGAACGAGCCTACAAGGATTGCTTCTATGAAAGGTACCAGGACTGTAGCGAGAGGATGGAGTGCTTGGCGAGGCAACAACCAAACAGTTGATGTGTTGTATAAAGTATAACATGGCTGAATCGCAAGAACATTCCACAGACAATAAAACGGCTGCGCAGTCATTGTGGAAGCGGATTCCTCATCATAAGGAGCGTTGCGAGTCAGAGACGGAGGTGGCGTTGCGTCGAGGTCGTTAACTCCTCGTCGATCTAAATGTTCAAGACCACTACAGTCAGGTGCGCAGTCAGTACGAAGAGCCTCCCGAGAACGGCGCTGACAGTTATTATACTCCAAACATACTCACTGTTTAGGCGACCAATGAAGATCCAGCTTTTCGCAACGTACTGTAAATGCTAAAAGATAATGTCAATGGGGAAGCCGAGTATGGAGAAAGGTTGGATACCTTCGGACCGGAAGCGGAACCACGTGAAAATGCATTTTCAAAGTAAAAAGGTAGACCAGCAATGAAGAATCAGCGGGTCGCTGCCTTATCGAACAAAGTTGTGTCACTACGCGAGTACCTGCTAGCGGCAAGGCGGCAACTTTGGGAGGATTACACTACCTTTAAGCAATTGTACGAGCAGATCGTGAGCACGCTGTCGCCGAACTGTCTGCCAATTCCATCTTCTACGAGTGAACCATCAATCTGCGAGTCCGTTCGAGTGGATATCAGTTACAACACAAACAACTAGCTGAAGCAAAGCAGGCTATTTGGGATGCAGAACACGGAGGCGTGTGGTCAGAACTCCAAAGATGTGGAGATGCTCAGGCTCGTTAACAGCCTGAAGGCATAGATTGTTAGCAAGGATCGTCAGATTCTTAAACTCGAGGAAAAGATATTGTAAGAGTCCATAAAGCACAGTGTCCGATGCGAACGACTTGAGAAAGAGAATGAGCAGCTAAATATGGAACTGCAAGAGGTAGTGGTACGGATAGAGCAGGAACGGAAGCTACTGAGATCAAGGCATTAGCAGCATGCCATTTCAATCAAGTCCAACGAAGACCTACAATCGAATGCACAGCTTAAGCAGTAACTACAGGCAAAGGAATAGACGATTGGTTAGTTACGAGCTGAACTGACATAGCAGTATTCGACAATCCAAGCATTCATTACGTGTATCAGACAGCTGGAAGCAAGCGCAGCTGATTCAGTGAGCAGCTCGGTGGTGGCCGAAAAGGAGCTGGATATTTCTGAGCTTACGATGAGACTAAACAACCTTCAGAACGACTTCGACAGACTTGAAGATGAGCATGAGACACTGAAGTTTAGAAACTTTTCGACCGAAGAAGAAAACTTCTGTCTTTCGCAGCGTGTAGAATCCTTCGATTCTGAAATTGCAGAAAAGGTTCATGAAAGTCGTAAGGAGCTTCTCAAGGAAATCAAAGAAATTAGGGAGAGGATGGAGTATTTCTAGGATTAAAGTCAGCGGTTAGGCGAGCAGCTCAGGGAGTAGCGGGAGGAGAGGGAAATGGTGCAAGAGAGAGCAGATAGGAACTTGAAGTAGCTGAACGAACTGAGGGAGCGGGTCATAGATCAAGTAGACCACCCCAAGAGAAAGTCTCACACTGAATATCACGATGCACAGTACTAACCACGACTTTCCAGTCATTCCCGCTAGCATAACCCCCCACTCTTCATCGAATAGAATAACGAAGAAGAACTCATATTCCAGCCGCAGCACAGGCAAACCCAAAAAAGTCTCAACCGACCAGATCTCAATCGAGAGATGCTGATGGAAGAGATCAACATTGCCTATGAAACACCGAAATACGATAAATCATACCAACCAAAATCAAATCACCATTCGGCATTGAAAACTATCCGCTACGAGATGGATAAGGAATCTCTTCAAGGAGACAGAAACAAGTCTCAATATAGAGGGCCCAGAGAGTCTCTTAACTACAAGACCACCCAACAGCAGAACCAGCAACAGTCAAAGCTGTTTAGGGAAGGAAGGGTATCCCCTAGATCCATGTACTATCCAACTCCTGACCACTCCAGTCGGTTAAAGGTTAGTGGACTTATGATGAAACCACTTGCTTTGGCACATGCGAACGGGCACACCGACATTTGCACAACTAACCGTACGCGTCCACTGAACAGCTCAATTGAACGGTAACAGCCGCGCCCTCATCGCGTCGAGATCAGTAACCTTGAAATGCAGCTGAACAACCTAAGTAAGGAACTGAAGAGCGAGATCTCGCATATACCCGTCCGGAAGCATAAGTGATATGTGTGTTTTATGGAACTTTTCCAGTAGTGCATCCAATCAGTGCATCGCCTGAAGTTCTTCCAGCGACTTGTTCTAAGCATTTACACCGAAACGCCAGCCAACGAGTCCGGCCAGAAGCATTAGCAATCCTGAAGCAAGGAAACTCTTGACCCACACTCCACAGATACCTCCAATCATCCCAAGTACGAACATGAGTGACAGAATTAGGCTTCTTGATTCCGTTGGGAAGAGTTAACTTGCTGTTAGGTTAGCCGAGCTTGCTGCTGGGGAAGAGACTAGAAATAGGAGCACCATAAATACATGCAAGACCACAAGATCTGGTGCGATGATATGCAAGATGATCAGCATCACTCCAGAGGTGCAGACTACTTTAAATTGATGGTACATGTAGCAAGGCACATAATCCGCCTTCCGATCGTGTCAAAGCACTTCCCAAAGCAGACTGGCCCAAGAAAGCTAACAATCGACAGTTGGATCATATATTTTCCCACTGAGTAACCACAGAGGTACCGTCATCCTCCGCCACACCGTGATCTGCCAGAATAAGTGGGTATTTGTAGTAGAGAGAGTTGAAGAAGAAAGCTTGGCAGAAGATCAAAATGGCAGAGACAACCATCCGCCGAGGGTGAGTACGGATGGTCCGAAGTAGAGTTAAGAATAAGCTGGCGCAGGTCACACGAGGCACAGAATCCTCCACGTACCTCACATCTCCCTGATTGTTGCGTCTACATCACTTGCACATTACTTATCGACGAATAGGTTCTTCTGACGTACAGCCTACTCAATAAGGCAAATCACTCCCTCTGCTTACCGCTCGCGGCCTTTTGTGAGCAGCCACCTTGGACTCTCTGGAACGTACCTTCGTAGGATTACTATTGGAAGCACTCCAAACAAACCAAGCCCAAACATCCACTTCCATAGCTTTTCAGTGTTCATTCCCATGGATATCAATGAAGCAGCGATACCTCCGATATGCCAGCTACCATCGATGATGATGTCTACCCTTCCTCGATAGGAAGCAGGGACGAATTCATCGACAGCTGCGAATATAGCTGTATATTCACCACCAATGCTGATTCCTGCAATGAGTCGACTAAGCACCACGACAGCTAGCCCCTCAGCGAACAGTATAATCACGATGGAGCAGGTGTAGATTATCAGGGTTACCTTCTTTAACTTGGCAGCGTACGATGAAGATTTGTTTGCGTCCGATGAAGAACGACAGTAGCCCAAAGCCTAATCCTCCGATTGCACAGCCTGTTAGATAGCATGAAGAGATGAGGTAATATTGGCTATTTTCGATTGCCAAGCTGGACTTGATTGAAGAGGAGCAGAGTGACAGGGATGATACTTAGTACCCGTCGAAGATCCAGCTGACTCCCAAGACGATGACGAGTGCAAGATGCCATCGACTGAAAGGCAGACTATCCAGCCTATGAAGTTCCTGCATTGATACAAGATAAGTGTAATATTATGCAGTTGGTTTCGGGGGACATTCTGCTGCTGGTGCTTGAAGTACTGGCGATGAGCGAGGTCAAACGACGCTACCCCAACCTATTTTTCCTTGGCAAGGGTGCAAACGTGTTCCTGCCACCGCAATAGCAACCCATCAAGGAATAGGAACAACCAAAAGACGCAAAAAAGCGTGGAAAGAAGCCGCACGAGAAGACAGAGTTCCCCGTACAATACATATCTGCTGAGCTCAACCAACTGAACCACTTCCCGCTGTATGATGAGTATGAGAAAGTGGCGATGATCACTGCGGTGCTAGTCTTTCATGTAGTGTTGAAGTTAGTGCTGCAGCCACTCGCCTTCCTTCCGGAATTCCTAACACACACCACATCGTTGCCTTTCTTGGTAACATTCCTACTGCTCCTCTACGCAGCTAAATACTCCTTTAGGGTAAGCACACACAATGGCTACTTTACCTACGAATTCAAGGCAGCGATCGCAGTGACTGCTGTCACAACAGCCTTGTTTTTATCAGTGAGGCTGCTCTCCAGAGACTACCTACCTAAATTCTTTGAGTATGCAGTCGCAGCTCAAACCAAGCATTTCAATATGCTTCTGACAGGGCTGGTCACGGAACCGCTTGAGCTTAACAGCAGTTCAATTCTGTTTGTAGTGTTAGTGTTCAGTGGGTTGCTCACCCTTCTGAATGTGCCATCGATCATTAAGTACGGAAACGCCTATACACAAATGCTCCAGGAATCCCATGAAGGGGAAGACAACCCCGCCGAACAACTCGAAGACAAGTCTGCGGGGGAACTGGTTGCAGTTGCTAAACTCAAACTTGAGTGCCGAAAGCAGCTTAAGATCTTCAACATCGAACTAATAATTTGGACGGCGATCGTCTTATTCTGGGGATTGCCAATGGTTCGTCAGGAGTTTAGCTAAAACATGCTGTTCTGGATACTGGCATGCTTGCTCGCTGTGGCAACATATGTCAACATACTCAACTACCGCCACGAGATCGATCTGCACCTTTCAAACGCTTACATTCATATTCAAAAGCTGCAGAAGGAGACCAATCGAACTGAGGAGTTCGTGAGAGGAATCCAACGCAAGGTCTATTCCTACATCTACCTGTTTTGGTATCCTTCCTACCAACTGCTACTGAGGTTCGTTGTACCTGTCCTTTTGTTTATGATGCTCACCCAAAAAACATATCTTAACAGCCAATCGGAAAGCTACGAGGGGGCTAAGTACCACTACGCCATCAATACTGCCAGCAAGGAGGCAGTGCGAGTCAACCTTGAGACTTCCTGCGGACTCATCAAAGACTCCGTACTGATGTTGAAACAGCTACACAAGTGCCCAGCCAACGCCGATCTAGAGCTGAAGGAAGTAGGCATCAATGGCTGGCAGCTATCTCACAGTGAATCATCAATTGGAGTCATAGCCAACAAAGTCAGCACTTATGGCCTGTTGGTGAAGGTGTTTTAAGTTGCGCTACTGCAGTAGCTGTGCTGGTACTACCTTCTGAGCAGGTACGCCCTCACCATCTTCTACATAATCTTCCTACGCAAGACCGTCATGAACATATGATGTGTAGAATGTATCATAACATCAGTTGAAGTTGAAGAAGCGACTGCCAGAAGAGTTTAGTGGTGGCGGCGGAGAATACTGAACGTGGATGGCTGGTGGTGCTGTGTCGAACAGTTTAACCAATCCTCGATTGAGTGTTGACTGCACTGGGTCAAACTGTTGTGGTTGCTGCTTTATGGGTGATTGCTGGGTCAGTTGCTGAACGAGTTGCTGCAGCGGTTGCTGAGCACTCATATTCAGCCTGGAGGCCTGAGGACGTGATTGGTGGTTATCGATAATGCATATGATGTGGGCAATGTCCTAACATACCTTTCTATAGCGCATTTCATCGATGGTGAGTTTACATGCGAGTTCAACGGCTGCAGATTCGGCATTCCGGACTAAGTGGTTAATGTCCACTAACTCACTCTCGAAATCGCTCATGACTATCTGAGCTATGCTGGCTCGATACTCGGCTGAATCTACGTTACAATATCCTTTACTGTTGAGGTTGTGCTCGAGATGGTCGATTTTCTGGTTTAGCGCATGGATGCGGTTGCGAATCTTCAAAAAGTCGGATGGTTCGGTCTGCGAACGAATAACCTCCCTCACTTTTCTCTCGCTTTCAGCGAAGACTATATCGAGCCTTTCGAGCAGTTGCTACCGAATGCGGCTGTGCTCCACTAACAAACTTTCTTCCAACTCTCGAATGTAAGTTTCCGTGAATACACTCATCTGCGTTTCTTTGTCCATCAACCTCCGACGGATGCCTTGTAAAAGCTCCAGACATTCCCCCTGCGATCGATGGAAGTCCGTATCCACATGAATTTCATCGTTGATGGCTATCCTTGAGCGATAGAATCTCTGAGGTTCCACATTTTCCTTCGCAAATGCACTTTTCGGTCGAAACCCCGCTGCTGGTGCAGTCATCTTTACGCGAGACTGCTTCGGCTCTTCCTTCGTCCCTCGCTTGTACTGGTCCTGCTGATACCGTGACAGGTAGTCATCGAGATCCAGCTTTCTGCTCATAAGTTCCACAGCAAATTCTATTATGGATAAGCAGTATAACATCCATCATTTTTTCTTTTCGGATGGGAGCTTCAGGTTCTTTGAGAACTCTTTGAGGTTGCCCAACAGCTCGCTGTTCATCTCACTTTTCTTCTTGGCTAAGTTTGGCGGCTGCTTCGGTTATGGTTAATTATCGACTGTACTGCTGGCGATCAGTTTATTTGCCTCATCAAAGGCTTGCCGTTCTACACGCGAAAGGTCGATGACCGAATTCGGTGGTTAGGCGAGCTAGCTGAGATAGCCATTCCACTTTCTTGCAAAACCACTATACACTTCGTTTTACTCGTTCTGTTCAGCTTTGAGCAGGTTGCGGATGTTCTTTTGTGTCTGCTCAACCATCCTCATTTATGCAAATCGTTCCTTGAGGAGCATGCCATCTAGTTCGCGATTTTCATTTTCATATGCCTGTAGTTCTTCGTCAAGCAGAAGGTTTTTGGCTCTTAATCTCCCGATCACTTCCTACGAGTCCTTCAAACTATTCAACCGTTCGACTATCTTTTCAATGGCCATCAGCACATTCTGCTCATTGGATTCAATTTGGGTTAAATCGCTGCAGTAGTCTTGGTGGGTCTTTCTGAGGAAGTCCAGTTCAAGTTTATCTGCAACAGTCCACCGCTTGACTTTGCCGTTGGCTTTAACCGATTGGCACTAAACATCCTCCTTGAGTTTGGTCTCATCCATCAAAGTCTGGTGGGGTGATTAGAAGGTATGGTCGGCTTGCACCTGCCTCTCCTCTTCCTCGAACTACTCCTCTTACTGAATACGTTGGCGGTGTGTGTGCCGCATCAGTTCGAGGATGCGTTCAGCATTTTTCAGGGTCAGCGCAAACTTCTCTTTAAAACTTGCCATTTAAATTCACATTTCATTAATGATTCAGGAAAATCAACTGTACGTGCTGGAGAGTAGGATCTCTGGGAAGGTTCTAGCAGTTGTCCCTTCTGAGGACTCTCCAAACAAACCGAAGCTCATTGAGAGAACTGGTGGCGAAAGCGAGAAGTTTCTGTTCGAAAAGGAGAAGGACCAGTATGTCATCACCGTAGCTCGGGAGGATAGCACTGTATTGCAGGTTGACGAGGACACCGGAGAAGTCGTAGAAAATGATTACGAAGACAAAGCCTACAACAAGTGGACGGCGGTGCCACGAGGAGAAGACCAATAATGGGTTGCATTAGTCTGCTGTGGAAACAACAGAGTGCTAACCGTGAACACAGATGACCACGATGGACAACGAATTACCGTGGCTGATGACAAAAACGAAGAAGGGCAGAGCTGGAAGATCATTCCGGTTGAGTGACAATGTTAGTGGAATGTTAATTAATTTATCCGGTCAAAGCTGATTTCCTGGCGAAGAAGTCGTTTTAGCTAGCAAGTTGAGACCTGGTCCCAATTAGCAATAAGAATAGGCATTCGATGAATAATTAGCAGCGTTCGCCAGAACCACTTGAAGATTTCTCAACAATCGAGGTCTGCGGTGAGCAAGGAGGGTTTGAAGCCAACGAGGAGCTCCAACTGTTGCAGGGGAACGATGAAAAGAGATCCCCTGTGAACGCACCACAAAAATCTGAAAGAGAACCTCCCCAGAACACGGAGTCAAACCAGTCCACCAACCCCCATATGAAGAAGCCTGCGATTATTGAAGCCTAGACTTGCTGGAGCAGCCGAGGAACCTTCATGGGCGAACTAGAGCGCTTTACCCGGGAGATGTCGTTCGAAACCGAGGTGTTCGATATCTACAACCCTGGTGAACAGTCTCTAGAAGGGGTACAACCGGCTATCCTTGCGATCACATACAAGCTATACAAACAGAAATCAAAGGGTAAACCCACGAGCAAGTACATACTGGACTTTGGCAGGCCGAAGCTTGTAGTTAAGAAGAAAGTAAGAGAAAATAAGCAGTTGCCGGCCGACATCAGAAATTTATCAAAGCGCTTACGAACCAGCTCGTCCAGCAAAAGTCTTGCAAGATGTCAGCCACCCTCAGCAGAAGTTAAAAAACCAGTTAGCAGGACAAAGCCCCAGCATTCCAATCGCAAGAGCCAGTGTTCAATTAAATCGCCAACGGCTCGATCGCTGCTTGAGCCATAACATGCTAAACTACTCTCGCCACGTACAACGATGAGCCAGGTGAGCCTCGTTCATAAGGTGTTCAAGAGAGAGGCGCCGACTAACACACCACATATGACCAGCAGCACCAAGCTCCCGAAGAAACGACGGTCTTGACTTGTCGAGTATTGCCTCAATTTTACATTCGACCAGCCACCCACATATCAACGACTTTAATTTAAATGGCCGCCAGCGAAATGTACAGTCGGCAGTACAACCCAGCACTAATCGACAAGATGCTTGAAGAGTCTCCAGAGCATCCACAACGCAAGATCACGCCAACTCCCAACGAATCTTTCGAGGAGCAGCTCAACAGCTAAAACGAAATTATCATGGTTGTAGACCTCGGTGACGGTCGCAAGAAAAACATCCGTATCACCGATGAAGATGATCCGAGTGCTCTTGCGAGGAAGTTCTGCTTCGACAATAATATTGACGGCAAGGTAATTCCTCTGCTGACCAAAAACATCAAATCGTTTATGGTGACATCCTTCCGTGAGCAGCCAGAAAGTTCCAGAAACAACATCACGAATACCAGCAGGATTACCGAACGGTCGAAAGATTAGATGCACGAAAGGCGGCCAACACCGCAGGCTCGGCAGCAACGGAGTAGCAGTAACAACAAGGTCAACACTTCTACGTCGAGTGTGTTCGATCGGCTGTACAACAGCTCGATGATGCGAGACGATGCCAGCAAGCCTGAACCAAACAAGTAAAACAAGAACCCCAACGTCTATCAAAGCCTAGTGAACAACGGAGTGATGATCTATGAAAGGAACACGCGACTTACCGAATAGAATAAGCGCAAGATTCAAAAGCGTATTGAATAGCTCAAGAACCAACAGGAGACAAGTCTTACCTTCAAACCCGAGATCAACCCCATTTCCAAGCTCATGGTGGAACGTATGCGTGAGATGAGTCCAGAGGAGACCATCCAACAGAAAAATTCGAGGGTTAAACGAGAGAAGATTGTCCAGTACAGAATAGACCGCGACAGACAGGAAAACAGCCTCTGTACATTCCACCCACAGACCAATCGAGCACACTCCAACAGCATGTATGTTAGCCAACACCATTCAAAGTCAACTGATCGCTTTAACGAGCTCTACGCTGACTCAACGACGCGCGCCAACAGGAAAGAGAAGCTTCGAGAGCAGCACAGCCAATCCTTCGGCTTCAAGCCAAAAATCAACAAGGTTTCGGAGTATATTGTTAATGGGGTCAAGTTTTAAGATCGGTTGCGGAAGTACAATTTCGACCGAATGTCGAAATAGTAAAGGATGAAACGTGTAAAAGACCAGTAGGAAGTGTTCGAGCCAAGCACCGGGAATCCAAGATTTCGTCCACAAACTGGCCGAGCACCCTCCAGCCGTAACCGGGAGGGTCTCCCAATCGGTCATTACCTCTACAACAACCGTTTTTCGAAGGATAGGACTATTATGAGACTGAAAGAGGAGGAGGATTTAAAAAGGCAGCAAGCGTGTGCCAACGAATAATCCTCCAAGATCTACGCGTAAACGAAGTTAAGCAGTTTACTTGAGCTGTTTGCCATGTTGGATGATGACGAAGATGGATTCATATCGGCCAACAAAATCAGCATCAACGGGGTGGACCCGAAAGTGTTGCAAATCCTCTCACCTTTGTTTAATTAGATGGAGGAACTTAATTAGCGGCTTGCTGAGGCTTAGTTCATCGAAGCAGTCGAGAGACTCTTGAGGGTAACATTGTGACTTACTCAGACTCTATCCGTCTCGGACAGGAACTCTGTGATCAGGCACAACAGAAACAAAAAGAGTTAGATGGAAACATCAACCTTCCAGCCTTCCCTTAACGAAAGGAGCCTTGAGATCGTGAGTAGCATTAGACCAAGCAACAGCCGCACTCCAGGCGTATCTCTATACGAATCTTGGTAGGAAAATCGACAAAAGAAAGAGGCCTCTGTAAAGAAAGTTCAGATCCAAAAAGAGCAGGAGGAGCTGAAGGAGTGCACATTTCAACCTAGAGTGACCCCTATGCGGGCCCGTGTGACCTCTCTCAACGAGAAGCGTCCGAAGTGAATTACTGCCAACCTCTGAATCTCATTCCAAAATATCACTGTTGTTTCAACCTCATCGCCAATACTTCCTCGTAGAAGTCGGAAACGTTCAGCTTTTTGTCCTTCAAATCCTTAAAGTAAGGATCTTCCAGCAGGTCCTTGGCTGAGGGTCGCTTCCTTGGATCTAACATCAGGCAGTTTTCGATTATCCTGGCGGCCTCCTTCGTGACACCCAGCTCCTTTTCAATCGACTTCTTTTCACAGCGCTCAAAGTTGAGGAACTTAGGAAACTTCTTGTGGTCATGCCAGGTCTCCTCAGTAGGTGTCCCCAACAAGTAGAACATATTTTGGAGAACCCCCAGACCAAACTCGTCGTTGGTTGGAAAGATATCTCGTTGGGTGTAGAGGTATGCCACCACACACCCAAACGACCAGATATCTGCCTTTTCGGTGTAGTAGCCGCTTTAAAAAAAGATTTCCGGAGCTCGGTACTCAGCAGTGCAGACTTTGGTGCTGAAGCCTTGACCAGGTGTGCCAAATTCCCGAGACAGACCGAAGTCACCTATCTTGACGAAGCCGCTTTTGCTGATGAACACATTTTCGGGTTTGATATCCCGATGGAACACGAACTTGCTATGCAGGTATTCCAGTCCCAACAGGACCTGATAGGCGATAAGCCGAAGGTTGTCCTACTGAGCAAGTTGTGAGTGCATCTTTAGCGACTTGGGCAGCTCCAGCATAAACTCCAGCACCATGTACAGATGGTATTCATATTCTTTCCGACTGCAAATGATCTACTCGCTCTTCAGAATATGCGGGTGGTCCAGCGATGACAGAAAGCGAATCTCCCTGAGTGTTGCATAATCGAGGCCTTCAGTCCGGTTGCTAGGACGACTAAATTTCTTCAATGCGTAATAGCAGGTGCCTTTCTCTTGGTAGCTATGCTTGCGGATAGCGTCAAGTGCGAACGGAGGGCTCCTATCCTTCAACTTCTAGCAGAGATAAACTGTACCGAAAGAACCACGACCGAGTTCGGTGATGCGACGGAACTGGTCGTCGATGAGGTCTGACTCCATATAGCAATATTTAGAGTAAACAGTGATCCAGTCATCCCAGTTTGTGTTGGAATTCTGCAAGGATGTCCCGGTACTTCTGCAGGTCTGCCGCTCGTTATTCGGAGAGACGGCTGATATCACGGGACCTATCTAACGGTTGATGGTCATCAAGGCTATCGATGTAGCGCTGAAGTGCTTCCTTTTCGTGGTTTGTCCGGCTCATCACAGTTATGAGCCGTTTACTATTGGCAAAGCCACGCTCTTGAGTCTTCCTCACTTCCCCCAAAAACTGTTAGTTACGGAAGTTGCAGTGCCGAATATTTGCCTCGAGCAACCTATTTTCTTTCCTGAGGTAGCTGCAATAGTCGTTCGTGGGTACTTCAAATAGTTTCTGGTCGAGTCCTGGAATTTTTGCTCCCGTTCCTCCGTGCAACTATCCAACACCTTCTTGGATGACTGTCTACATCAAATTGGTTCGTACATGGCTTCTAATAGTTCTTCGAATTCTCCACTGTTCTGCTGTCGCTCAGTTTGCATTTGCCTATTCGAATTTTAATAAACGGAACAGCCCTTCTCCTCCTCGGAGGCAACTGCCATTTCTGAAGCTGAATGAAAACCAATTGCCTCTCTTTGAATGCTTATTATCCGAAATTTATACCTCTTGCGACTGATCTATAATAGTTTAATCAACTCAACTCAACATGGAACCCGCCTCTCCATCGCTAAGTAAGCCTATAAATAGTGAGGTTTCAAAGGACAGCCTTACCCAGCTGTTCGACGGAGACTGGATAAGATCCAATTCAAGCAACTAGCAGCTCCTGCTTTGGGGAAAATATTAAGGTTTATACAAAGCTCTCAAAACCGACCCGAAGAAGGGGATTGACAGCAGCCCAGAAGCGCTTGCTGAACGTCGCACGCTTTACGATAGCAATGCGCCGGTGCGTAGAATAGCAACCACTTTCTTCGAATTTGTCAAAAACACCTTCGAAGACCCTATGCTTCGTGTGCTATGCCTTGCAGCTGTGGTCTCCTTGGTGCTGGGCATCAGTACTGACGGGATACAGGATGGTTGGCTTGAGGGAACCTCAATTCTAGTAGCTATATGCCTAATTGTGTCGGTTACTTCAGTCAACAATTATCTGAAGGAGCAGCAATTCAACAAACTCAACGACATCGCCACTAAGAAGGATGTGAATGTTGTGCGTGATGGTTAGGTTCGGAACATGAACGTTTATGACGTCTTGGTCGGAGATATTGTCAAGGTCGAAACTGGCGAAATCATGTCGGTGGATGGCATTTTCACGGAGTGCCATGAAGTTTCCATGGATGAATCCAGCATGACAGGTACAAACTTCGGCTTAGTTAGGTGAGAGTTTGGTGATTCACAAGTCCATTCCAGAATCCTTCACGAGCGCAGAGAATGCAAACCCATACGTAATTTCTGGCACGAAGTTGTTGGTGGGCACGGGAGACGTTCTCGTGCTTGCTGTGGGAATTAATAGTCAGTATGGCCGAATTCAGTCAAAACTTTCTCTGCCGGATGATGAAACGCCTCTGCAACAAAAGCTCGAAATGCTTGCCAACAACATCGGGAAAGTGGGGGTGGTGTCAGCCATTCTTACTTTCAGCGCTATGATGGTGCATCTAGCCATCGATATTATCCTGTCAAATGACTGGAAGAGCTATTGGAGCCTGAACACACTGAAGATCATCGTGGAGTTCTTTACGATTGCAGTGAGTATTATCGTTGTAGCGGTACCCGAAGGACTTCCGCTAGCCGTCACTATAGCTCTGGCATACAGCGTTGGGAAAATGAAGGATGAAAATAATCTGGTAAGGTACCTCTCTGCTTGCTAAACTATGGGTGGTGCCAATAACATCTGCACGGATAAGACCGGAACACTCACGAAGAATACGATGGAGGTGTTGCGAGTGTTCACGAACAACAAGGTCTATGAGGTGGCTGATGCAAGCATTCCCAAGGAATTCCAGTCGAGGTTTTCAATTGGCTGTTCTTTGAACTCAACTGCCTACCCTTTAGTAAGTGAAAACGGTAAGTTCGAAATGATAGGCAGTAAGACAGAATGTGCGTTGCTGTAACTAGCTTACAAATTCGGATTTGACTACCGAAAAATTCGGACTGAGGAATATTGCAAGATCGAGAAGTGCTATCCGTTCTCCTCGGAGAAGAAACGCATGGCTGTAATATACCAGAAGGATGGGAAGAGGACACTGTTAGTGAAGGGAGCATCAGATATTGTCATTGGCAATTGCGTCAACTATCTCGCTGAGGACGGCACCAAGAAGAAGCTGGACGACTAATTTCGATAGAAATTCGAACACGTGATTGCAGAGTTTAGCGAAGGTTGCCTGCGGACTTTGTTGATTGCTGAGAAAGATTTGGGTGATGTTGTAGAACTCGCATCGCCTCTTACAGCTGTTGAAACAGGTCTCACTTTCCTTGGAGTTGTGGGAATCAGGGATCCGCTCAGGCCCGAGATTGTTTAGGCCGTAATTAAATGCAAGCAAGCCGGAATCACTGTGAGGATGTTGACTGGCGATAACGAAATAACAGCTATTGCCATAGCCAAGGAAGCAGGTATTTTGAACAAAGATTGGGTCCACGGCAAACCTGGACAAGAATACGCAGTTATGCAAGGAAAGCAATTCCGAAGCTTCGTCCAAGGTGTAGTGAAGGATGAGACTGGAAAGGAGGTGGTCAAGAACATTGATAACTTTAAGAAGGTCGAACAGCAACTTCGAGTGCTAGCTCGTTGCTCTCCTGAAGATAAGTACGTTATGGCCACGGGACTCAAACAGCTTCATAATGTGGTTGCCATGACCGGAGACGGTACTAATGATGCTCCCGCCCTCAAAAAGGCTGACATTGGGTTTGCAATGGGCATCACGGGTACAGAGGTTGCCAAAGAGGCTGCTGGGATCATTCTACTCGACGACAATTTCGCCAGCATTGTGACAGCCACAAAGTGGGGCCGCAACATTATCGAATGCATCAGAAAGTTTTTGCAGTTTCAACTGACTGTTAACGCAGTTGCCCTGTTCATCGCTTTCATCGGCAGCGTGGTGGTCTAATAATCGCCATTAAACCCCATTCAGATGCTTTGGGTCAACCTCATCATGGTACCTTTCTGAGTTATTCAGGACACATTCGCTTCGCTGGCACTCGCTACCGAACCACCTTCGGAAGACCTACTCCTCAGAAAGCCTTATTCGCGATTCGAGCATTTAATAACCCCAACGATGTGGAAGAACATCATCATGCAGGCACTGCTGCAGATTACCATCCTCGGCACTTTGCTGTTCCATGGCCCTGCCCTATTTAACATCCCTTCGTCGATCGGACTCCCTCACAACCACTGGAACAACGAGACTGGTAGACACTACTCGATCTTCTTCAACACCTTCGTAATGCTACAGCTCTTTAACGAAATCAACAGCCGCAAGCTGAAAAACGAAGAACTTAATGTGTTCAAGGACTTCACAAACAACAAACTGTTTATTCTGATTCTGTTGCTGACCTTCGGAGTGCAGTATCTACTGATCAGTTTCGGAGGCCGGTACATGAGAGTAACCCCCCTGACAGCCGAGCAGCACCTCATTTGCGTCGCTTTGGGTTCGTCATCCCTGCTCTTTGGGTTTCTCATTAAAAAGTTCGGACCAGCTGGATTCAACGTCCGCAACGAGGTACAGCGAACCGAAGAACCACACCAGGATTGATTCGCTTTGCCAGGATTATGTAGAATCTGTATGAATAGCAGTGTCAGATATCCAGCTGAATCTCGGAGGGTTCTGTTTCAAACTTTTCTAGGTTACCCGGGCAGAGTTTCGATATAACACGCTGGCAGTTGAGCTTGGTCTTGATAATGTTGGCTACCGCCAAGGCTGTTAGAGTGGGTATCGGGTTCGGTTTTTTTTGTTTATGGGAGTCTTCTCTATCTTTCTGGTTGCGGTACCGGAATTCTATCTGTTGGTTCATAGTTCGGTTGACCTCCAAAACATTTCCAGTAAACCATTTGGCACTGTTTAGGCTCTTGCTGATTGTCATGAAAGTCTCGTAGCGGTAATAGAACCTTTCAAAATCTCCTTCTGATAGCTCACCGAAAGTCCCGATATGCTCCTGCACATATAATTTAGCATTCTAATACAGAGTGAGGCTCGTGCGCTGGCAAAGCTCTATGGCTTCTTTGACTGTTGGATGGGACTCTTTCATGAGACTCGCCAGTAAGTATTCTTCCTTGGCGAATAGCTTCAAAAGACTCAGTTCCTCCTCTATAGTAGTCTAGAAATCGAACAGATGATAGCTACCGACCAACGCAATCGTGTACCGAAGCAGTAGCCCACCAAGACACCAGTATGGGCGTAGATGCCTTTCCGGAATTTGTGTTTGAGATAAGAAGAAATCTAGTGACGGCTGGTTGTTTCTGTGTTTAATCATTGCAATCACATCTCGTACTCCCTATTGAACAAGACGCAGCATTAGCAGTGAAACCTTCAGACAATGCTCCCAGTCGAACTCCCAGCGAGGAAGCCCTTCAATGAGCTCGAGCATAAGATAAACGAGTTATTCCTTGACCACCGGACCTCGACATTGATTCAGTTGTGTGTTCAGACTGGAAACTGTTTGAGACACCTCTTTGGCACTACCATTTTCTAATAACTTCTCGATCACAGATCGGAGCATCTCACAGGCTGTTTCCTCACGGTCGTTGTCGTACCTCGCCGATCTCACTTCAACCTTCGATTTCCACATTCAATAATTGAATGAGTGACAGTGAGCTCAAATGGAAAATTTCCAAGAGCTATAAATTCGGCAGGTTTAAGGCGCTTATGCAAAAGTCAGTTGTAATTGGTGGTTGCCACTACCCTCTGGCCGATAAGCCCACGAGCGCTTGGGAGTGTATTATAGCTGGGGTCTACTCTATACGCTCTCCTATAGCTAGGAATAAATTACATGTTTGGGTCGACGATGTAGCTTGGTCGGCCTGACTGCATCGCTATTTGCTGTTGCTGCTGTTGTGCAACAGCAAGTGCCTCTGGCTTGGCAGGTGGTGGCTCAACTTCGAGTCTTCTTCTGCAGAACTTCCACCAAAGGAGCACTGCCAGTGTGAGCAGAGCAATGCCTGCGAATACCGAAACAAGTATGCGAACTATCGCCACATTCTGACCGCACACACTCTCAGTTCCACAGTAGTAGTAGCCTGGCTATTGAATGCAGCAGTAGCGGCAGGGGCTCTTATCACAGGTGATGCTCGACATTATTGGATTATAGCTGCAGCCCCATTGCTATAATTCAAATTCAAAGTTGGACATGATGAACGTGGCACACACCTCCAGCGACTTCCCCAACTTACTGCAGAGCGACAAGCTGCTTGTGAAGATGCCCACTTTCGAAGTGCTGCGCCAATAGCTACGATGGAACCTCAAGTATCTTAGTGACCACCAGCTCCATCAGAGTTCTAAATGGTACGCTGTGCTGTGAATGCAGGATTGGTTAGCTCCTGCTCGGCATCACTCCTGAAGAAGAGCTGCAGAGTTCTTTTCTGCTGAAGTCGTTCATATCGAACAACACCGACCCAAATTACAAGTTCAACCCCGAGCCAAGGAAGAACAGCGAGGAGCTCAACGATACTCTCATGGTAGCCAGGAGTCTCTTCGATCTGAGGGAGTACAAGAAGTGCGCTCACCTGCTTAAGCAACCCCTTGAGAAGTTTCCAACCAACCAAAGTGTTATCTTTTTCCACTACTACAGTCTGTGGATGGCTGGACTCATTCGTAAAGAAGAGGAGATCTACGAAAACGGTAAAGCATTTTCTCATTCAGAGGGCACCAATGTAACACCAGCTAACCCCGAACTTCAGATGCTTGAGAGGTAGTTCAGAGGACTGTATAAGAGCGGTGCCCTTAGTGACATCAACCTCTATCTTTACGGTCTGATTCTCAAATAGCAGGAAAGATTGGACGAAGCCCGTAGAATTTTCATTGAGGTGCTCAACGCCTTTCCTTGCTTCTGGTCGTGCTGGCTGGAACTCGGCAAGATAATCCAAAGCGAGGACATCGTACTACCTACCTTACGCAGAAAACCATCATAACGGAACTCAATGACCACTGGATGAAAAATTTCTTCTTCAGCAGCTTCTGTCTGGAGAAGTACAAGAACAACATCAGCATCGAAATCAACTACGGACTGTTCTGCTACTTCAAGAACAGCAATTTCATAATGAACCAGATAGCGCACAGCTTCTACAATAACCAGGGTACGATGAGGCTTACGCAGAGTTCGATATTAGTCTCGAGTGGTTTTAGAGGCTCGTCGAGGTGGATCCCTACCGCTTCGAGAATATGGACACCTACTCCAACATACTCTACATCAAGGAGAACCAGGGGTAGCTTGCTAATCTTGCACTAAGGTCCTTCTACAACAATAAGTACACGCCTGAAACATGCTGCGTGGTCGGCAACTACTATTCGCTGATGGGGGAGCACCTCAAGGCTATCATCTACTTCAGGAAAGCGCTGAAGTTGGATAGGACCTGCCTAGCTGCCTGGACTCTCATGGGTCATGAGTACCTTGAAATGAAGAATATCTCTGGTGCCATCGAGGCCTACCGAAGCGCAGTCGAAATCGATCAAAAAGACTTCCGTGCTTGGTATGGGTTAGGTCAAACATACGAACTGCAGAACATGAATCACTATGCACTATACTACTTCACTCGAGCAGTGATGAGTCGTCCAAAAGACTCACGTATGTGGAACGCAATGGCGAGCTGCTACGAAAAGATGGATAAGAAGAACGAATCAGCAAAATGCTTCGAGAGGGCTGAGAACTGTAAGGATCGAGAAGGCATTGCCATTCACCAGCTGGCCAAACTCTACAATCTCATGGGCCCATAGTTCGAAGCAAAGGCTGTCGAATCATTCTAACTGAACCTGAAGCGCAAGGACGAATAGCATACTGTGGATAAGGAGCTAGGCGAGTGCCTCCTGTACCTGAGCAAGCACTACAAGAAAGAGGGTAACTTCGAACGAGCAAGAGTGTATGCTCGGCGGTTGTACGACTTCCAAGGTCCCGAACGCGACGAAGCCAACCAGATTCTGCACGATATGACTGATGACAGCCACTGATTCATTACCCAATTCGTACGGTTCGATAGTTATATTCAAATGGCCAATATACTCGACTCCTCAAGATCACCTTAAGGCATGGCGCATTCTCGCGAATACACCGAACAGCTCACCGAACGCCGGTCAGCTCGTTCCTTCTTCCTTGAGGAGGAAGAGAAGCTGATGGATGGGTTCATCGAGCAGTCCCTCGATATATTCAAGTACGCAGTGGTTAGACTTAGGAAAACTGGTGAGGTCTTCGAAAGTCGGTATTTGAGCATGACAACCGAGATGTCTCAAGGTCGCGGTGGTGAACTCAACCGTATGATCGGCCGGTGCACGAAGGAATTCGAAGCCTACTGTCTGCTGAAGAAAAAGGTATTCAGGAGCTTAAGTAGGTGGATTACAAGAAGGAGGTCATCGCTAACTTCGCTCGGATGGTCTACGAGAAGAACTGGCTGCGTACAGTTCTTGGAGCCTGGCGAGCGCAAAAAGACAAGATGAGACGACTTAAGCAGATGGACGAGAAGGCCGAGAGCTACAACCAAAAGCGCCTACTTCGTAATGTTCTGAAGGCTTGGAACGGCGTGATGATGCAATAGAACCGCACCAAGATCCGCAACAACGTGATGCGTAAGACGGAGCAGGAACTGTCGCGCATCACCAAGGAATACGAAAAGATCATCGAGGACATGGAACGCACTCTAAGTCAGAAACTGATCGAGCTGAAGAAGGAGGAAGATGAACACAAGCTGTTGCACGACAAGTATGAAGCAATGTACTCGCGGAGGAAGGTGGAGGAGGTGCCCCAACAGTGACAGCATTTCTAAAGATTTAAAGCCAAGCTGTCAGATGTACGGGACGAACTTGCGCACATTTTCGTCGAGTTCAGGAATGTTAGCGCCGTTGACTTCGTGTAGGATCTTGCCTTCCAAGCATAGCACGAGCTTTGGCCGGCAGGTTGCCACCAGCTTATCGTTCTTTAGGTTGGCGATCTTTTACTAAGCCTAAGAGCATGAGTTACTTGGTCAACAAGGATGATGTCCATTCGCTTTTCGAATTCGACGATGCCGTCATCACGGAAGTAGCGATAGACAGGGTAGAGTGCCTCACAGGGTCCACTCCAAGTAGGGTGCACATCCACCACCAACAGCTTCTTGTTGTGCTCGTTGAAGTATTGCAGGAAGTGCTCCTCGTCTCGGATGGTCTGGAAGGGTTCAGCTCTTTTGGGCGGCATGAAGTTTCAAAAAATATTATACACCTGACTACAATCCAGACCAATTGGAAGGCTGCTTGGTGAATATAACGGAGTGTTATACTGGCTATAAAGGCTGAGGGAGGCAGTCTCGGCTATAATCTTATCTACATATCTTTCAAGATGACCGAAACCAACGAGCAGCTCCTTGCCAAGATCGATCAGTGGTTTACCGACAACGATAAGGACCACAATAAGACGTTGGAGGCTGCTGAGATCAAGGCTCTTTTGATTGCAGTCTATGGGGCCAAGGCCACCAACGAATGGGTTGATCATGCTATCAAGAGCATCGATCGCAACAAGGATGGTCATATCAGCAAGCTCGAAGTCTTCATGTGGCTCAAACACAACCAGTTGGCTGCCTGATCATCGAATGAACCTTAGAGTTGTATCGAACCTTTTCCATTGTCAAATTATAACTTAACCCATTTGAAATGGAGTTCAGAAGCCCACAACTGCACCTAATAGGGAAGGTCAAGGAGGCACGAAGCTTCCCTGGCGAGGTACCCAGACAAACTCATGAAGATAGAATCGCTGTACGCCACAATTGAGTTCAAGTATGGGGAAAGCTGGAGATTGGTCAGCGGCAAGAACAAAATAGAAACTTTTGACAGCCAGTTTGTCGACGACTTCAGCTCCTTCTAACAACCTTTCGACTTACATTTCGTCGCAGAGGACCTGAGAGGATGGCCTCGAGTGGTAGTGGAGGTATGGAGTGTCGACAGTGATGGCAGACATGCAGTTATGGGATATGGTACCATGGTCTGCCCATTTACTTGTGGAGAACATGTGCTATAGATACCTTGCTGGAGACCGAAGGGAACTTGGTTTGACAATTTTGTGGGAGCTCATTCCTAGCTGCAGCACAAGTCAGTTATGGTGAGCTCACTAAACCGTTATGGTCTGAAAACTTACACTACGGGAAAGATCATTGTCGAACTGAAGGTGCTCACCAAAGACTTTCACTTGCATGGGGTCATCACTAACAGTTGATTGTAGGTTTATTTGTTTTGCAGTACGGACTTGCAATCGACGAGACATCGAAGGATGGACTGGATGAGCGCCAAAGACATCCTTTTGTACCCTTTAAGTTATAATACTTTCTATTTGTCTCATGGAGCCAGTCAATTAATCGGATGACCTGTGGTTTGACTTTGATGTGAAGGCATTAGAGAAGAACCGGCAGCTAGTTAAGGAAATCATCACCAGAAAGCGAAAGAATTTTGAGCAGGGACTTCGCTTACCTTTTGCTTTGAAAGCGGTCGCGCCATCTCGTGACCAAACCACCATTGCCAACCACACCGGCGATACAACGAGGGACCGGAAATGTAGCCCTTCCCCAAATGGGAAGGATAGGTCCCCTGAAAAGGAAATGTCCCTCTAAAAGATGGAGGTACCTTCAATTCTGAAAAGCTAACTTGTGAATATCTCCGAGATTCAGATTCCAGAAGGATCAAGGAGGGTCCCTCGTCCTCCACGCATCACCTGTCCAACTACTAGTCTTTGGTTCGGCAAGGTTCACTTGGAACTTCGACTCACAAAAGTCGAAGATGTAAAAGGCGATGTGATAATTGTGGCTTACAATCGACAGCAGGGTCTACGCATCTCTCCCGGCGAATACCTCTTTCGGAACGAAACGAGCTACGACCTCAAAAAATCAATTTCAAGTAGAACGATTGTTAGTTTAGGAAGGCTTCGAGATAAAAAGTAAATAGGGAACACAGTGATTCAGTCAGAAAGGGAGTGGGAAATGATCGGTCTGCGATCTAGCAACCCTCGTTTCAAGACCTACTTATTCTTGGAGATCGAAAAGATTGCCGATATCTATCCAAGGCTAAAGTTGGCGTTGAAAGCAATGTTTGGCGAATATTACAAATGTATCCCGATCAATAATTCAGCGATGGTGGTGTGCTACCTCAACAACACCAACGAACCCTGCGAAACTGCCTCGAGTGAGATGATGGAGTGCCTCGTTGAGGAACTCGCAATAGGACACGACTCTCGAGACCCCATACAAATTACTCTGGTTGCAGAAACGAAGGAAAAGTACCGCTCACTGGATCGCGTTTTCCATCAATTCATAGTCAATGATCTGAAAAATGGAGGGATCATAGCAGACTGACATGTGTTGTTCGAAACAAACAAAATTTACTATTAAGCCTTAACAGACAACGCATGGCAGAGGTAGTTAACAAGCCCAAGAAGCGCGGTCTTAGCCTTGAATCCAACAAGCACCGTAACGATAGTCTAAGCCATGGCGAGAAGTCCGTTGGAAGTATCAACGACCATGAGGTAAGTTCGAAACACATGCAGCTACAAGGCCAGCATGGGGAAACGTAAAGAGTTCGACCGAGTTTCCCTGCTGTGACGTTCACCTACCTAAATCCTGTAAGCAGTTCGGCGAGACTAAACCAAGTCATCAAGTATGAGCAGCGTAGAGGCAACAGCCAGCCTCGCCATCACGAATGGTTGAAGCAGCCAGTTACCCAGTCATTCTGCCACCCAACCAACAACCAGCCGATCAACACTTCAGTGGTGGTTTCTGAGAGCAAACCAAATCTTGCGGAGAGAAAGCTGATTGACGCCGATCTACTGAAAACCCAAAAATAAGAGCTCGAACGAATCTATCGACAGCGGCTGGAATAGAAAGACTAATCTATCAAGAAGTTAGAGGATAGCAACAAGCTGCAGGAATCTCGGATAGACTTTCTCCATTCCTAGCTGAAGGCTGCCGAGGAGAAACTTCGTGCCAAAACAGAAGAATTAAGATTTAAGAATGACTAGCTGAATCGTCTGAAGGATGAGCACTCCCGTGAGCTGCAGTATTAATACTCCGAGAAGGAGCGATTAAAGACACTGGTGGTGGAAAGTCAACGTGCTTGTCTGACCAGCCGCAATAAATAGAATAAGGAGGGAAAGGGTGAACGCCGCCGGTTGGACATTAGTCGCATGAACTAGGTGGAGGCCAAACTAAACCGACTTATCAGTGATATCAAGAAGTGATATTGGCTCCTACTCATGTCCATAGCCGTTACTGTTATAATAAGAAACATGACCGAAATGGGCTCCAAGCTGCTGCAGCAGAACATCAAGACTCTGTTGGCCTCGGTCGGCGACAGGGATGTCCGTCGCATCGTTGATCGCTATCTAGAAGCGACTGGTGAACAGCTAGATCGTAGCTGCCATGAGATCAGCTATAAGTGCTATTAGGCAAGTTCAGCTATACGCAACCGCCGCGCCAACGGCTTCGGCCGCAATGAAAACGAAGCCCAACTAAACTCCCTGAAGAATCTATTGGAGCTGCTGATGGAAGATGAGCGTGCTGTGGCGATAATCAAGGAGTGCATCCGAAAGAGTAGCTGTTTGAGCGACGCAGATAACTAGTCGGTCTCCACCGAGGAGGACAAGGAGAACGTTGTGAAGATCCAGCTAGACATGTCCAAGTACGAGCGGAGAAGTACCGGTGGTAGTAGCAAACCACAACCACTTTCCAGCAACTCCACCTACATGAATATGTCGATCAACTAAGACCTCAGTCGATCTAAGAGCAGACTCAAAAGTGGAATCTAAAACCTCAGCAGTACCCACCAACTAATACAGTTTCCGCACTGAAACTTACCCAACCAAATATAGCGTTGGAGAAGAGTCAGTCGAACGTTGAAAGGCCGCAACCGTTCAGTTACGAGGAAGAGCTCAAGAAGGCAAGAGCACACATCATCCACCTCGAAGCAAAACTGAAGAGTGTACTGGACGAAAATGCTGTATGACCTTTACTTATGTTAGATGTTGAAGATACAGGCGCAGAAGGCCGAAGCTGTGACTCGTTAGCCTCCACGCCGCGACACCACCACTCCATTTCCCTACGAAAGCAAGCTGAGAAGTACTTCAGTCGAAGGGTACAAACCTAACGCCCTTGCCAATACATCAATGACTGCTGAATCCAACTGTAGCCAGCTCAACTGCTCACTCATGGAGGACAAGAAGAAGTCTAAAGTGCCTCGATTGAAGCTGTAGATACTCCCAAACTATCATGGCAAGTCCAACAAGTGCATCAACCAGACTCTGCTGGCAGCATACCAGTAGAAGCATGCCGGCAAGAAGTCCTGACGGCAGACTGAAGTGACCCTTTCTGTTTCTTTGTTATTTAAATGATTCTGGTGTTACTCCTACTTCTGGCTGCTGCAAGCTGTCTAAGCAGCGGCGGCCGATGCCACATCAAACTCGCCAGCCGGATATTCTACCTCAAGCCACTCGAAACGTACCCATGTAGGCGTACCATTACACATTAGACTATGAGTACAAGAAAGATGATGGCACTACCTATTTGTTCAACTTCTGCGATGCTGTTGATGCACCCGACCCGTATCCGTGTCCACCCGCCTATGCCATGGCGCTTTTTAACGATTCAACTTGCGAGAGCTACGCCAGCAATTCGCTGCTCTATCTATACGAGACACAACTGTACAACCAGTCGGGAAGGCTGGGTGTTACCATTCTTGAGCAGTCGGGCGTACCTATTGCTGATGGCTCTGTTCTGAATCGAACAACCAACCTAACAGTCGTCTGCGATTACAATGGCGAAGGTTTTAAGGTTCAGGACATCTTCCTTGACAGAGGCTCTGGCCAATTAACGATCATTGGTAGCAGCAAGCATGGATGCCCAGCTCTGGAGATATCCAGCTTGTGGTAGGCCTTGAGCAACAATGCCGCGATATTTGGTATGGTGTTACTGGTTGCAGGCGTCACCGAACTATTCTGTGGAAGGAAGATGCTTCAGCCAACCATTTTCATAGCTGCTTACTGCCTTAGCTTTGCCATCTTAGGTGCTATACTTTCTGAATTCGTGTTGCGGTCGGACTCTTCTCTGATTCTAATATACTTCTCACTGCTGATAGCACTCTTCTTGAGCAGCTGTATCGCTTACATGATTATGGGAGTCACCCATATCTCAATGTTCGTGGTCGGAGCATGTAACGCTTTATATTATGCAGGGATGGGGCTCATTGTTGCCGCATTGCTCAATAGCATCTTCATCAAAATCTTCAAAATTTACTCGGTATGGTCGCTCGTTGGCTTTGCGCTGGTCTTCTGCATACTACTTGGATTGCTCGGCTACCGCTTCTACGACCACATTGTTATACTGTCGACTTCACTTACTGGAGCCTATATGATAATTCGACCAATCAGTTGGATATTCGGTGGCTTCCCGAATGAATTCATACTGGCTTAATAGATCAAAGCGGGCTCCTTACCAACGCTACCATCAATATTCTTTATATACTTCGCCCTAATACTGGTACTGATGATCTTAGGAGCCACCTACCAGTTCTTGCAGTTCAGAAGGGAACAATCATTGGTTAGCGACACAGCTATTGAAATTGGAATGGTTTAGGGGAAGATCGAGGCAGGTATTGATTCTGTAAGGAATAGCGTAAACGCGTTAGTAAACCGCTACAGAATAAACGACGAGAACGAAGGTGAGGATAACCAAGCGGGCAAGTACATTGAGTTCCAAGAATATCGAAAGTTGGATTCTGAAAAGCCTCTGTACCCGCATCTTGAGTCGAAAATGCTTGGCAACAACCGCTAGTCAGATCAAAGCAGCCTCAAGGAAAACATCAGTATCAGTGGGTCATTTATACGTGAAATATCAGAGAAGCAAAAGGAATACGGTGAGGAAGCTCCACCCAAGGTGGGCTATAGCCCTCCTATCCAATAAGTGAAACGAATCAGCATCGATTCGGATGATAGCAGACCCTCCCGTGACTCTAACACCCTCAACCGAAAGTTAGAGGAAATTAGAAGGAGCGGCAGCAGGTTTTCCAAGGAGCGGCTTGCCAGCGAAGAAGAGAAAAGACCAGAATAAAAGAAACCCATAGCTGAAGAGCATCGAAGCCCAAGCCACTCTAGCAACCGGGAATCTGACCCCTCACAGCCTCCGAAAGTGGGCCCATTCCAATGATGACTACTCGATAACTACCTGTAATACATATGAATTCGGAGCTTCAAAGGCAGCACATAAAAAGTCAGCTAAACGACAACATTAAGAAATACGAACAGTAACGGAACCTAGAGAAGGAGCAGCAATAGCGGCAGAAGCTGCTCATCAAGAAGAACATTTTCGAACAACTTATCAATAAGCAACGAAGCAGTGCTAAAGGATCATCGGTTGGGCAGCCATCCGAACCTTAGTCTGGTGGCTCTGCCAACCGAAACAAGAACGATTTCAGCTACAGCTTCGGGAATAAAGAGGCGGGTGAGGAGGTTTCAAGGGAGTAGAAGCGAAGCCATAATAGCTCTAATGAAGAGTCTAACGAATCCCAACGAGATGACATACCTACTGCAACGCAGCTACCCCCGAGCTTTATGAAGAGTCCCTCGGGGTTAGCAGCAGCAGCAACTTTCGGAACTGGCAGAAACTTCGTTGAGAATCAAGAGGAACTAAACAATAGCAGTCAACACCAGTCCGAGGCCAGCTATGAGGAGGGCCCCTCAGAGCAAAGCGACACTTTAAATCAGTTCGGGTAGTCTTCTCGCAAGAAGAACTCTTACGAATCAGCGAAGGACTAACCGTTCGAAAGGAATTTAACGGAGAGCAGCAAATATGGATCATACTTCACCAATAATCGCCGTGGATAGCAGCTATCGTAGCCACAAGTCAAGAACTTTCCATTAGAAAGTTCCTTGTACAAAGAACCAGAGGTCAAGTCGCCAGCCAAGAAGTAAAACATACTTAATTTGTTTCCCAGCTAGCAATTTGGTCCGAAGCCAAAAAGTCCCATCCGCAAGCTTCCATAAAAACATATATCACCTCCCAAGGTACCTGGAAGTATCTACAACGTCACAGGTCAAGTGAACTTAAAGGAAGTTGATTCACCGCTGAGGGAGTACACGAAGAAAGCTGATCGACCTCCTATTATCGATCGATTGAACGAGAGCAACGGGAGTTTGAGAGACACACCTAACCCTAGCATTCTCAGCCAAAAGACCACACAATCGAGGGAACAACAATCTACAGCCAAAAAGTAGCTTCTGGCCAGCAATTCCAGTAAATCCATACCTTCGTTAATCCCACTCGAGACCTTTGGGAAGAGCCCATCGCCAAAGCTTCCATCAATTACAGTAAACAAACCTAAGGATGATATGCCACCGCTGAAGAGGATTCCAGACGGACTGATACCATTGAGCCAGCTCGAAAGCGAGGAGCAGAAACCTTACGGAACTTACATTGGTAATTAATAGGACTAAGATCATATTGAACAACTCAGAAAGAAGAAGCTTTAGTAGCTGGAGAAGAAGCGACAAAAGCGTACTGAAGACCGTAAGAAATCAGCAGATGAGAAACCAAGTAAAGAACCGCCGGAGGGAACTCACCACGCAACCCAGCAAGGCTTTCATCAAGCTCCACCACCACTGAACAAATATACCGCTATTCACAACAAGCGAGGGAAGAACCAAGATGATAACAGCGATATAAAATCCAACCAGACTGTCCATTCTTACAAGAGCCTGTCCAAACCGATGGAGACCAGAGTCGATCCAGAAGTTAGGAGGGTTATTAAACCTGAACTGCACAAACAGAAGCAAGAGCAGCTTGAGAATCGCTCACATAACAGCACCAACTTCATCGACAACTCCCAAACGATTCTGAGAGACCCTTCGCCCAGCCATACCCCAAAGACAATAACAACAAACAAAACGGCAAAGACCTTAAATTCAAGGTCTATCTTCGATGAAACTTCTCCTGGAAAGTCTCGAGAAAAGAGCATCAACAAATTTTCCCACGAGCCAAAAATCTAACCCAAGGAACGAAAACAGACGTTCACGAAACAGTCCAATAAGAAACTGATGATCAATGCGATCACAAACGTTTGTCTCCCAGGCGAGATCAATCGAAAGTAGCGGGAGAAGCTGGTAGAAATCATCAACAGCGATCCCGGAGAATTCTTCATCTTCTTGTTTAAGGAGTACTCTCGCAAGGTAAAGAGTGTCTTATTCAGCTCATCAAGGGAATCTACACCTACGAAAGTGGTAGCAACCGACTCCGAAAGGTCTATGGCGAAAAGACCCCTGTCGAGATATTCGAAGAGAATGTAACAGAATTCTACCGATACGACAGTGGAGCAAGGGAGTTCAAAATATTGGATGGCTGCAAGAGCTTTTCGTATGTGGTGCACGGGGTCTTCATCAAGTGATGATGCTATACTATGGACGTTGGAGTAGGGTCATATTAGCTTCTTACCCGGCTTGGAATCCTTCGGAGACTTCTTCGAGCGATGGGCCATTTACTTGAATTGGTTGACGCTGGAAGTTGTCTCGGGATCGGATTCGCTGTCCAACTCGCTGATGGGTTTGCCCACTGTGTACTTGCTCTTTTTGTCCGGGAGGGTGTGTTTAGGTGTTTGCGTCGATTGCTGGTTGTGGTATTTTCTATAGAACACTCCAAAGCCGATAGCTACCACTATCATGAGATATTGCAGCCATTTGGGCACTAGCTCTTCGGCTTTATGCTCGTGCAATTGTATTTCAAAGAGCTGCGAGACGTTGTCGCGAGTGCTGTTACGACTGCAGAGGATATAGATAGACTCCCCAGACAGACTAAATTTATGATCGTAATTGCTGTCGATATCGTTGTTGCTTGATGGGCACAACATCAAAGAAGGCTCCTCCACTATGCTTGAAGAATAGGTCATATTGTACACGAGCAGCTTCGGTGAGTTTCTACTGAAAACGTACGCAATATTAGCCAGCAGAGCTACCTTCGGACTGCTGAACTGGTTTCGAATTGTCGTCTGGGAGATATCGAGCTCTTTGACGACATTACCAGTTCGAACGTCCAGCAGAAACAGCACATGTTTGTCATTAAGTAACACGAAGGTCTGCCAGTTATGAGGATCCACCGCTGCCGAGACTATGCTACTCAGCTGGAGCGGGTTGCTGGGTTTAAGATAGTTAGGTTCGAGGGTAACCATACTCACTTTCCCATACTCGTGCTGGCAGATGAACAGCAGCATTGTCGGAGTTCTCAGTAGTTTGAGAATGGGCTCGTTGACCTCCACTCTCTTGCTGAGTTGCTTCGACGTAAATTCGATGACGTTACGTTGGTACTGCACCATCATGCGTTCACCCTTGTACATGGTCCATAGAGTAGGTAGATGTTCCTTTTGGAAACCCCACAGCTCCTTGGAGATTTTGGATTTCAAATGCACTATGTTCACTTGTTTACCCAATAGTGTTGTCATCTCGCCTGCTTGCACCACCAACACCTGCCCCGGAACGTTTTAAAGATAGTTCCCGTTGATATCGTACAGGCTGCCATTGGAGACAACAAAACTAGGTGGAACGAACTCAGCATCGAAGGTGTAGTTGGAGTTCGCTCGTTTTGGTATTGCCGTGTGTCTGCGAGTTCGGAAGGCTAAAGGTGACGATGACTGTTGCTGTTCCCTCATTGCTTTGAGCATAGTCAGCCTCCGTTGGTAAAGTTTGAGGAGCTACTAGACTCCACAGATCTCCTCGGTCAGGGAATCAGTGATATCAGCGCAATCGACGTCTTCGATAAGAGAGCATCGAGCAAGAACCGCCAAGAACACTCCCAGTACAATCAACGATTTCATTTTATAAGTACCAAGCGATCCATGGCTGCTTCACTCACAACACCATCACTGAAAAACAGAGTTGTAAAGGGCGTCGCTACTGCATCATAATTAAAAAATAATGATCCAAAGATTGTCAAACCTTGCGATGGCGCTGGGTGTGGGTTTCGTAGCTGCACAGTCTTGCCTCTATACTGTTGACCCAGGAGAAAAGGTAACAGTGGTATCACTCAGGCGCTTATCATGGACAGTGTGCGCGGGCTCAGCCAGAAGGTTATTGGGCAGGGGCTCCATCCCTACATACCTTTTATCCAAGTACCACTCCCATAAAACCCAGAAACCAATCATCTACGATTGCAGGATGCGTCCGATCGACATTAACGTGCAGACCGGTACGAAGGATCTGCAGACAGTGACAATCTCTTTGAGGGTGTTGCACCACCCCATCTCGTAGTTCCTGCCACAAATCCACCAGCTGTTGGGTCGAGAGTATGACAAGAAGATCTTCTTCTCAATTGGCCAGGAGGTGTTAAGAACAGTTGTAGCTCAATGTACATCTGGTAGCAAACTCAGACGACGCTAACCAGCTGCTAAAGTTCCGCGAGGACATCAGCAAAGAAATCAAGTCCACACTCACTCAGAAGGCCAAGGACTTCAATGTGGCAGTCGAAGACGTATCATTCATGCATTTGGGGTTCAGCAAGGAATACGCTCAGGCCATCGAACAGAAGGCAGTGCAGCAACAGCTCGCCGAACGCCAGAAATCTATAGTGGCACGAGATGAAGAACTCAAACTTGCTCAGATCATCCGTTCAGAGGCCGAAGCCGAATCAGCAACACTCATCAACAATGCAGTCAAGAAGTTCGGATCAGCTCAGATCGAGATTAAGCGTCTGGAGGCAGCAAAAATCATTGCCGAGGAACTTGCCTCCAACCCAAACATCAGTTTCGTACCCGACGGAACTAACAACCTGCTGAATCTGCGGGTCTGATAACTGCAATGTTACACCTTCAATAGAATGTCACGCCGTCCAATGCTCCTTCAACTGGCTGATGATGCGGCTAATGCACTAGTGTTCCTTCTCCATGGTTTGCTGCTACTAAGCAAGGAACTTCCGCTGTTGCAGAAGTGACTCTTTGCAGCGGGTGTACACTTGCTTCCGGAACGATTAGCTCGACTGACAGTCGGCATCTAAACGTAGCACCACCTCATCCCAAATCTTGTCCAGGTCACTTCGCTACTAGCTGAGCTTACTCTCCTTATTTCTCACCAGTTGCATCTACATTTTGACAGTGGTGCGTACCTTTGAGCTGAGCTTCTTAGCTTACTCCGCAATCATGCGTTACTTGACGACCAGTGAAGTTTGCATGCGGGTGAGCTGCTTCTACCGTTAGGCATGTAGCTTCGATTTCTGAGATAGTTCGGCTTCAGTGCTCTGCAGCCGCTTCTCCAGCATTGTGCACTGTTTGGTTTGCTGTTCGGAACGTTGGCGGAGGATCACCATCTCGGTTTGCAACTTCGATAGGTCTCCCTCCAAGGTTTTTAATCGAGTGGCTTTTTACTGATCGTTGGTGAGTATCCTCCTTACTAGCTCGTATGTTTCCCGCGAACAGTGCTGTTCAATCTCGATAAGCGATCTTTCCAGCATATTACCAGCTGTCACGAATGTTCGTCGATGGTTGCGAACACTCCCATCAAAGCTTACGTCTGTGCGGAGGCGTACCCGGCTATCTGAAAGCTGCGAACGGCTGCTCATAAACGTTGAGTTTTCCCGGCTGAACTGGAAGGACTTGTCGATGGGCCAATCACATTCAGCAGTAGTTTCCTCGATGAAGCTCTGCTACAGCTTCAAATTCAACCGTTCCTTGATGGTGCGGATCAGCTCATTCTGCTCGGCGAGCATTTCAGCTTCGTGGTGCCAACCACCCGCCTTGTCTCTCATCTGCTCGTTGTACTGGCCAACGAGATAGGAATGCAGCCGAAACTCCTCTCCCCAACCGTCATTGAGGTGCTCCAACTCGTAACTTTCCTGCAGCATTCGTGAATTAAGTAATAAAATGTTGGGGTAAGTTTGGGATAAAGTCAATCTCAGAAGGTAAATATCGGGCTGATTTTGACGGCCGAAGTCACTAGATACCAAAATATTCTGGATATGTGGTTTGGGTGGATCTACAATATAAAAAGGTCTGGAAATAATTGTAGTAAAATGCAGGAGATTCGGCGGGAGGAAGTGGAGTACGCTATAGCTAGTGTAGCTATTCACAGCATGAAAGTTTCTGCAGTTGACAACAATCTCTACCGAGGGGAAACTGAAAAGGCAGGCCCGGAGTATTTCCTCGTAACCAACCATAATATTCAACTTGAGGAGGTCACCTCATTGATGTAAAAGCACAATATTGAGTTGGTCAAGGTGATTCTCCTCAATGAGAAATATGTAACAATCCAATATGATGTTTGCCTGAAAGCCCATCTGCCGAAACTTTTCAACCCGATCTGAAACATCAGGAGTAGAGTTCGTCACCTTCCACAGCACTTCAAGTGCTCAGAACAACCACTGATGCCTACTTGGCACCTTATGAACTTTATTTTAGCTATAAATTAGTGCCGGCGGCTTAACGACTATTAACGAATTAACTTTCTATCGCTCACATGTAAGGAGAAAGCCAGCAAGAACGCACACCCTACTCACAATTCAAGACACGTGCCTATTTCTAATCGCCCATCAACCTCATTGAGTACAGCTTGGGAAAGCGAAAGCATAGCGATGCTGAGGACGGTCCCAAGAACTAGACCATCGTCAAGATTGCTGAACTCAATAACGAGGATGGACTTACAGTAGATAACGAATAAGCCAGCATGTACGATGTGTTTGGCAACCCCATCGTACCAGTGCTCAGCGAATTCTACGTTTACAATTCCGATCGAACACCCTCGGACGAGAAGGACGACGAGCCTCCAGTCAAGGATGACAAGGAGAATGAAGTGCCCAAATTCGGTTTAGCTACACCGTTGAAAGTGCGTAACGTTCGAGCAAACCCAAGCAGATCAGCATTGCATGACATCACGCCCACAACGCTAACTCAGCGTAAACATAAAGCCGGGAAGAATAGCAACACCGAAGTGGTACCAATACCGGCGAACGTAGAAAAATAAGCTCTTTATGACGCCGAAGACCATGGCAGAAAGTCGAGGAGTCGATTCCAATCGGCTCAAAAACTCTCGGATGTGAGTACCGAGACGACCCTACTGATTGTCAATGCATTCTATCTTAAGCAACGAACGCATTCAAATCAGTCTTCATCGGTGTAGTTGGCTTCCGTTATGAATGGATGGCGTAACGCCTACCGTGCAGAGAAGCGCTGTGAGGGGTCTATCTTTAAGCAACCCTTGAGAAAGTTCAGGAAATATTCGTCGCTGCAGCCAATCCTCGCCTTGAGGTTGGTCATCTTCGGAATTAGCGCTCTGTAGTAGCCAGTCGGCACCTTTGCACCACCCTCGTTGTAGGGATCCTCCTCAAGTATTTCCTCGTTGATGACAATGGACTTCGTGAAGAATTTATTGGTAAGTTGCCCATGAGCAATCATCCATTCCGGCCAGGCACCAATGATACCCTGGATTTTGGCGAGCATGCCACCAACAGTTTAATTTTCGAATAGCACCTTGCCACTATAGATTTCTGCGAGAATGCAGCCAACACTCCAGATATCTATCTTTTCGTCGTACTTGACTCCGATGATGATTTCGGGTGCCCTATAGCTTCTCGTTTGAAGGTAGAAGCTCAGATTATCGTGGAAAAACGTGCTGGAACCGAAATCGATGACCTTCACAGTTTCATTTGCGTATGATTTTATTAGTATGTTTTCGGGCTTCAGGTCGCAGTGAATGATGTGCAGGCTGTGGATGTACTCCATCGCTGTCATGATCTGCTGTGCAAACTTCTGCACACGTCGTAAGTTGAAATACTTGGGCTCCTGACTCTTGAGGTTCATCCGGTAGGCATCGAAGAGGTTGTCCTTAAGCAGCTCCGTCACAATGAACAGGTGATCCTTAAAATAGAAATAATCGTGGAAGCGTAGCACATGCTTTTCATCGACATTACCGTTGTGGTTTATGTATGTCAGAAGCTTTATTTCATCGATTGACTGGTCCACATAGTCCTTGATGTTGTTGATTATCTTCATGCAGTATTGCTGACCGTCCTGCAGGTTGAGTACCTTGACTGCCCGTGAGAACTGTGCCTGTCCCACCATGGACAGTATCTGATAGCGACCCCCAACCACATCGTTGATGACGATCTGGAAGGTTCCCATACACGAAGTCGTGTGATCCTGGTCAAAGATCACCTTCAAGTGGTACACATCGTAGATCACACCGTTGTACTCCATAGGATACACCTAGTCGTTGGAGTCCGGGAACTTCAGGTTTCGAGGCAGTTTGATATGCTGTGACGCATCTTTTGTCTTGTCGTTGGTGGGTTTATGCTCGTTCATGTAGCTTTTAGCATTGTAGTACTCTTCGGGGTAGCGTGAACTGTTTGGTGCAATTGCTCTGAATCAACCAATCAGGTACTTCTGTGGGTAGCCCTTCTTCACAGCTATTTCTTTACACAAGGCCTTCAGATCAGATTCAGGGCATTACAGGCATTGGTAACCAGCGTCCTGCGGTCCATCGTACTCGTCGATATCGTCCTGCAAAATATCCAATACCTCTTCGGGTTTGGAGATCACCGATACGTCGTTGTCCTGACCGTTCCTTATGTTTGATATGTCGTTGGGGTCTCGATGGTTGTGTCGGTTGGCGTTGGCCTCCGCCTCCTTATCCAGTAACTTTCTATAAAATTTCAATTTCTGCAGCCGACAGTTAGCCTCTTTTTGCTTCGGCTCTTCCGTGGTGCATGCCTTACACATCTTCTCGACAAGCCTGTTCAGAATACGATCGTCAGCATGCTGCAAAGCTTCCCTTACGGCACTGACCTCTGCAGAATTGGTCTTGTCGAACTTAACTTTTGAAATTTCAGCGGGAACTGGCTTGCGAAACCTTTCTGTGCGCTTGCTAGAATCCTTGTCGTGCTCTTTGCGGAAGGCTTGCAGTGTACTCGCAAGCTTATTCTCCTCCAAGAAGCGGCAGACTCTTTCGAATACCTCGGCGTTGGACATTAATTTATATGCCATAAGCGTATGTACAGGTGTGTTCAGAAAAGTAGCGGACCTGTGCTACCTCGCTTGCTGAGATTCTTCTTCTCTCGCTGGTTGCGCTTAGTGAACCATACATGGTTCAGAGATTACTCCAAACTTATGCGGTCTTCAGGGAGCGGTGTTAGCATCCTACTGATGAGATCCTTGGCGTCCTTGCTGATGATTTGCCAATGGTAACCGCTGAACGTGTAACGGCAGTGCACAGTGTTCTCGAAGATAGACTTGCAATCGACACTGTTGAATGGCAGCTCGCCGGATAGCCTGAATCAACCGAGATGTACATGAAGTAAATGATGACTCCTATAGCGAACGTGTCGGCGCGTTCGCTCACCGTTTCGCGTCGGATGATCTCCGGAGCGATATAGTTGGGTGTTCCAACAAGTTTCTCTGAATGGAAAACAACTCGTACCTTCGTTATCGTTTTTTTGGAGGATATCCACGTAGTTGCTGAGGCCGAAATCAATGATTTTTATGTTCGGGTGGGTACGGTTTTCCTTTGGGTCAGCCTCAACCACCATTATGTTCTCAGGTTTGAGGTCGCGATGTACGACTCCCAATCCGTGAATATATTGCACGGCTTCGATAATTTGGCCAGCGATGAGTGCTGCATCGTATTCACCCAAAGATTCCTTTTCGACGACGTACTCGAACAGGTCAACTCCCTTGACTAGCTCCGTTGCAATGTAGAGGTGTGTCTTGGTCTCGAAGTGCTCCTTAAAACGGACGATGCTCAGCTTGTTCATTACTTTCATGATATTAATTTCGTGACTGAATTGGCCATATAGGTACATGATGTTCTTCTTTGAAGCTTCAGTTAGGGAAGCAGTCTCGTAGATCTTCATGGCATACTCGTCGCCAGTGCTCTTTTCTACGCTTCGGTATACAATCGAAAAGTTACCAGTGCCCAACCTATCCAAGATGCTGTACTGCTTCTGCACTGACACGCCCTTGAACATCTTCAAGGTGTCAGCCCACTGTTCTTGTTCGTGTTTGCTAGAGAAGAACAGAGTTTTTGCGGGGTAGGTGCCCTTTTTATGGGTCAACTGAATGCCTGATCCCATAGAATTATCAACTGGAAGAACTGTCAGCCCTTCCAAGCAGATAATTTAATGCGGCACCTACCCATCGTCATCGCAGAACAGCATAAGAGTGGTGTTGATTAGCATGGCAGTCACGCGAACTTCCTTTCCGTCTGTAGATACTAGCCTAACTGCCGCTGATTTCTTCTCGGGGATGTTTTTGCGATAGAGCGGAGCTCCTTCCCAGTACTCCCAGATATAGTTATGGAAGCCTTTGTAGTAGCTATCGTAGAGTTTGGGATGTTCCTTGATCCATTCCCCAAACTGCTCAAAGGATAGGCTACCTTACCCCAACAAATACCTTCCAGTGCTGCGATTGATGTGGTAGTGCTCGTAGATGCGACTCGCGAACACCTTAACAAGTGTGTTGATGTTGACCTCCCTCACACAAAACATCTTGTTTTCATGGTTGAAGTAGATCTCGGTTCCTTACTACTTGTGCTGTAAGATGTTTTTGAATGCCTGCTTAAAGTGCGACTCCTGTGAGTTTTCCTCGTCCTGTGTGCTGGTGCTGCAGCGGTACTCCACTTATATGATGGGTTCCTTCGAGTCTTTGCAGTTTCGAGCAGACTCTTTCTCACTCCGCTCCGACTTTAGCAGGATCTCATTCGTGAGGAACTCATGGTCGTTGAGTATGTGCTTCAGGTGTGTCTTCGGATAGCTGTAAAGCTGCGTAACTGCCTGGCTTACCATCTTGGTGAAGGCCTTGTAAGTAAGTCCTTCGTCGTCCCGCTTGAAGTGGTTATAGAGGAGTAGCACGCGATCGCACTCACTGTTCTTGCCCATCCTGGCTGCATAACTTCAGACTCTACCGATGCCCACAAGGAATAATTCAAACGTGAGCAACTGATTGCCACCGAGGTCGAACTGCTGAAAGAGCTTCTGGCCCCAGAACCCCTACATGCGTTGCTTTCGTACGTTCAGGTCAAAGAACAACAGGAAGTTCTACAAGCTGAGAAGGTTATCAGGCCGGCGGCAAGACAAGTCCAGGAAGATCTTCTATAGCAAGCGAATTTCGTTCTTGCTGACTAGGTTGTCTGCTGTTCTTACGCTTCTCACGAATCTACTTGTAGTTCTTGCAGCTCTTGCTCAGCAGGCTCTTTGGTTTCCGCAACCAGCAAAACATCTAATATTATATGCATGGGCATATGCTCACACCCATCAAAAGCCATCACCCAACAGGGCTGGTCAGATTGCATCAGGATCCATCGACCACCATCGCAGGCAGACAAAAAAGCTTGGAGGTGGCTGGCACAGTATTATCAACAGTCAATCAGCGGGTCCGGCAGGATGACGGTACCGGCAGTTACTGGTTGCTACCTCCAGACTTTGTTTGATGCGTTCCAAGGTAGCGTATGAAACTAGCCAGGTAAAACGAAGAACCCGCAGCCCCCAGCTATTCGAATTGCGCTATTATAATTCCAAAACGGTCTAGAAATTGACGTTGACTTCCTTCTTCGATATCAAGTCTTATCGAATTGCTCCGCGAAACAGGGAGGGCATACACGCTTATAATGGTTTTTGCTTACATTAAGAGTCCGATTTAAATGCAAAGCAACGCAATCGAACTCAAGGAGGAACAAATCGATCAGGCAGCTGAGATCATCGCCGAGAGCTTCCTCAACCTGAATGAAATATGGCGTAGTCGAGGTGCTGAGCGATAAGAAGTATTCACAGTGCTGCGTTGGCGCATACTTTCAAGTGTTAAGTCGGGATGGTCTTATGTACGCGTTTTCTGTTATGAAGGCACTGAATCAGGATGGCAGGGTAGTTGCTGTATTCATCATGCTTGACATGGTGGACTATCTTAGCATGCCGGTGATCCACAGCGACAGCGCGCTGTTCGAAATGTTGGGCAAGTACGGGAAGGTGGTGGAGCAGAAGCTTCGTCAGCGCGAGTGGAAACGCGGATAAGCACTTTACTTTATGTATGGAGCAGTGCTTCCCGGAGTCAAATAAAAAGGATTCAGCGAAAGATTCTGGTGGTCAGTTCTCAGCATCGCCAAGTTTAGTGGATATCGAGAGTGCTACGCTAGAGCAAGCCACCCTGCTAGCCGACATCTACTGGCCAAACTCGGTGCCTAACATATTGAGACAGTCAAAGTCGAAGAGGTAAACCTGAGCGACAGCTACATGTGGCTGATGCAGCTGAACCTGGCTCGTGGGATGCCCTGCTATATCAACCTAACTCAACCCATGCCCCGGCTCTGATAGTGTGTGCAGCTGTTGAAGATGCAGTCATAATTTCGGTTTGGTTTAATCCTTCGGCCAGGCCAGCTTGATGAGAACCTTGCCGTTATTCTTTCCGAGAAGCAAACGCTGGAGTCCGTTCGGAGCCTCCTAAATTCCAACAAGAATATCCTTCCTGTAAGTGAGCTTTTTGCTATGCACTTGCTTCATGAGCTCTTTGATGGCTTCAGGGAATTTATTCTTGTAGTCGAAGTACAGGAATCCTTGCATGGTGCCCCGTTTAATGATCAGCCGTTGGTAGTTCTTAATACGATACATCTCGGCAGGATTCTCATTGTAGGAGCTTATTGCGCCACACAGCACAACTCGACAATTGTCTCGCACCACCATCAACACATCGTCCAGCATTTGGCCACCTACGTTATCGAAGTAGACATCTACGCCCTTCGGGCATAGTGTTTTCAGTTCTTTGAGGATGCTGCCTTTCTTGTAGTCAATGATGTGGTCAGCACCCAACTGCTTCACGTAATCGCACTTGTCAGCACCACCAGCCACACCGATCACCTTGCATCCATGGTTCTTGGCGAGCTGAACTGCAATCTCCCCGACTGCCCCTGCAGCTGCTGAAATTACAACAGTTTATCCAGACTTAATCTTACCCACGTCAAATAGACCGAAGTAAGCAGTCAGCCCACTGATTCCGTATATACCCAGGAAGTCTTCTGGGTAAGGGTAAGACTTCGGTAGAACTGCCAAGTGCTTCTCCTCGATAAAACAGTACTTTTGCCAGTTCAGAAGCCCTAAGACCAGGTCTCCTACTTTAAGGTTTCCTTTGGAGAAGATCACTTATCCCACTCCTGCTCCCTTCATTAAGTCGCCGGGTTTGACTGGATCCATGTAGGTCTTGGCGCCGGAAATCCAGATTCTCATTGTGGCATCGATGGACAGAAAGAGATTTTTGACGATAACATGACCAGCTGGAACGTTATCGGTAGGCACGGGTGGTACCACCACCATCTGGAAGACATCGTTAACTTTGGGGTAGTTGGCTCCGGGAACTTTGTTCAGCCGAATTTCGGTGTTGAGGTCGACGGGACTCCAATCCATGATGAAAAACAATTAATTGATGATGTTTCGCAGCATTATCGGCAAAGCTCGACTGCTCACTTCCACGGTGATCAAATATCGCTCTATGAACTTGATGGCCAGTACCTCGAAGGATATACCCCTCCCCGAAGAGCCAGCTGGGAATATAGAACTGCCTCGACAGGCATAGCACGAACGAAAACGTAATTGCTACTGGCCAACAAGCTTTATCCAGGGCACTGTCAGCGAAGCAGAAAAGCTGAAGCATTTGGGTCTCAGTTCGCAGGAATTACTTGTACTGGATAAGCTCTTTGAAAAATTGCAGCTTGACTAGCAGGGCTGCTCTGAAGACTTGTCTAAGATATCCAGCAAGATCCTCAGTTAGCACATCGCTCGACTGCAACTCACCGACAGTAATTTCATGGCCCAGCTATTCGGTATCTCCCGGTTGTGTGTATTTGGCACTCCAGCCAAATACTTCGTATATAGCTAGCAAACATGCCTGGAGCAATTAGCAGTTCTCACTGCAAAGCTGAACAGCTACCTTCGGCTGCAGAACACGACGTCTCAGCTTGACAGCAAGAATCTCCTCAATATGGCTGAAGTGCTATTTAGCAACATCTCGGTTGTCGCTATGCCGGGTTGGAAGTGCACGGCTAGTCCAACAATCGCCAACTTCCAGTGCACGCAACTCAGAAACCTCTTCAAAATAGTCCTAGCTTTCCAGCCATCGAGTGAAATTGAGGTCCAAGAGTGGATCCATCTGCAAAGCATCTTGCTGTAGATATCTCAACTCAAGACCCACGATGAAAAGCGAGTTCGGCTTATTGTCGAGAGTAACATCGAAGCAGTCTTGCATCGGCTGGAATCCATAGTCAAGCACTACAGACGAGTTGGAGAGCTTTCCTTGCTGCATGAAGCCATCACCGACTATATTTGTGTATGTACCCGTCTGGACCTGGAAACACCGGCCAACCAACTCGACAAGCTGTTATCGCTCTGCAGCCAATGACCACTCCTTTATCTTGCTATGATTAACAAGTATTTCTGCGCCTCGGCGAACCTTCGCTTCCTGCGAAACTACACTGTCTTTAAACTCTACCTGCTGCCTGTAACCACCATCGTAACCAAGAAATCAATCACGAACGAGCCCAGTGCTTACGTGTTTGAGTTTGAACCACATCGGTAGCACACCGCGATCAGCAATGTGCCCGTACGAACTTGGGAAAGTAGATGAATGACTGGTGGAAGTACCGTGCAAACATCAACCTCACCTACTTCGGAGAGTTAGAGCATATCTTTTGTAGAAACCACTTCAAGTTCGGTAGGGCATCCCGATAAAGTAGAAACAACCAAACAGCAGTACAACCAACCACTCAAGCTTGTGATAGAGAATAAGGCTGGTGCTGACATGACGGATATCCGACTCTCAGGCTCAAATAAGTTCATGGATTATGACTACCGCATTTCTCTATCGAGAAGCCAGATGTAAACCCTACGGACAGCCATCAAGGTACCTGAGAGTGTTAGGCTAGGCTGGCATGCCAACCGTATTCGGCTGGAATACTCTCGAAGACCAACGAGGAAGGCCATAGTAGATCGAAGAGCACTAATTAGAGGATGAGTTTAGCCGCTCCGAGCGAGAACTGCTGGAAATAATTAGTCGTCGTTGATAGATCTTGTTATACTACAAATATGGAGAAGTTCAACTTTCATCAGATCATTCTCACAGGCTTCAAGACATTCGGTAGCCACAGTAAGAACCCCACCGAGGAACTGATCAGCAGTCTCACCGAGCAGGAGATGAAGCAACGTCGCATCGTTAAGAAGTTTGCTTTAGATGTGACCTGTACGGAAGTGGATTGTTTCGCTGGACAGCTAAAACAGGAGTTTGATGAGCTCAAGCCGGGGAAGAAGGTGTTAATTGTGCATATGGGTGTTGGACCTAACAAGGTCTACTTCCTCGAGGAATGTGCCTACAATAATAAGGACTTCAGCATTCCCGACAATAGTGGCTACCAACCATGTAAGGAACAGATCTGTAAAGCCACCGAACTAGACTGCCCGCTCAAGACGGGACTAAACTTGAAGCAGCTGGCAGATACACTGAAGGTACAAATCTGCCCTATCGCAGGAACATAAAGTGAGGATTAGCACCGACCCTGGCCGATACCTGTGCAACTACATCTACTACTGCAGCCTAAAGGACCTCGGAAGTAAGGACAATGTTACCTGTTTATTCGTGCATTTCCCGACGAACGCGCACACCAGCCCTTAACAGAACAAAAACTTTTTATTCGCACTGCTTGATGCGGTACAGCACGGTCCACCACCTCAGTGATAAATTTGCACGTCATTAGCACAATTACACAAGTTGCCCGATCGGAATGTTTATGAGCATCTTCGAGTCGTGTCACACGTATAATTTCATTTGAGAATACTATGGACGATCCAGTAGGTGACATCAAATCGTGGTTTCGGTCGCTGCCTCTGTTCAGTCGCACCTTCCTCGCGGGTTCCTTCATCATCGCGTGTCTGCTCAGCCTCAAGTTCATGTCCATCTATACCTTCACGCTTGACATAGAGTCTATCGTCTACAGCCTCAACGTACAGCATTGCTAACTTTAGATTTGGAGGCTAGTTACATGCCTAATCTGCCTCGGAGCATTCTCGTTTAACTGGATGTTCAACGCTTACTTCGCCTACTTCGCAATGAGTCGAGTCGAAACTGACCTGTTCAGTCGCAACGACTATGCTGACTTCCTGTGGCTAGTGGTGTACCTATGGCTGAGTCTCATTGCAGTAGGCGTTTTGTTGAGTCTACCCCTCATCTCTTCTGCTTTCACCTTCGCACTGTTGTATATTTGGTGTAAGAGGCGCCCATTCGAGATCATCACGTTCTTCTTCGGAATTAAAGTCAAGAGTAAGCAATAAAGCCAACTTAGGCGGTTACTTCCCGTTCGTATACATGGGCTTCAATGTGTTGCTTGGAGGGTCTATCTTCCAATACTTGCTTGGATTGGGGTTAGGACATCTCTACATCTTCGTCAAGGATATCCTCAAGGTGCAGCATCGCAAGGACTACCTCGCAACTCCAAACTGGTTGTACGAAGACATAATAATGCAGCGCCAACTTGGTAGGAAAGTATATCACTGGACGTCCAGCAAGACCAGCTCCCGATCGCCCCCAGCAACCCGCTGCTCAAATCTTCGGTGGAAGAGGAGTACAAATAGGCTGATTATGTCTGCCCTTCACCAATCACTATCAATCACTTCAGGAACTTCTTGAAAGATTCGCTGTCTGTGCGGCTGGTCATCTTGATGGGCATACGCCTGGGGTCGTTACGCTCTTTCTCTTCTCTCTTACGTTTCAGATCGTCAACCTCGACATCCTCTTCTATTTAGCTTTTCTTAGTCTCGAAGACCCGAACTCCAAGGTATTTCCTGTCCTTCTTTGTCTTGATAATATCGATAGCCCAAATCTGTACGGCCTTCATGAGATCGACTGAAGCGTCACGAGCAACCGACGCACCAAAGAAGTAACAGTAATCGAAAGCATATCGCTCATCGTTTTTCTTGTAGGTACGAGGGTAAGGCACAATCTTGATCTTATCGGCATCAAGTTCGCTCTTGCAACACTGACCCATCTTAGAAATGAGACCAACCAACTTGCTTTCCACTGCACCCTTGAATTCGTTATATTCTCGTTCGTAGTGAGGTTCGGAGTTGTCTCCATAAATGTCAATTTCGATGAAGAGCGGATACTCGTTGATGAAATCCACACGATCGAAAATTCTGCGTGGATCGTTCCGTTCAAGTAGTTCGCGGGCTCGAAGAAATTCACTGATGAGCACCTTGAAGGTGATATCATTGATACGTTCCGTAGAGTTATAAGGGCTACCAGGGGTGAGCACCTGCATTAGATGGTTGGTCTTCTCGTACTTCATTTCCACCAGCTTCACAGGCACGTTCTTCCAATCCCAAATAGAGTATACCCGGAAGAATTCCAATAGCAGTTTGTTGGGGTAGTGCTACGGAAAGATCTGACATATCTTGGCGACCAGGATAGCCCAGGAAATACCTCCGAGGTAACCCATCTGGTTTGAGCTCACACCACGGTTCTTTGCCCAGACCTTGATTAATCTCAAAGTAGAACGAAATCTTTCTTGGTTCTTCACCTTTTCGAGGATGAGCAAGTTATTCTTGCGACCGAGAATCGATGTCTTGTCGCGTTGGTCAATGATAGATTCGATGACTTCGTCGGGAAGATTTCTCTCGATATCCTTGGGTACCATTTCCCTGTTTAGCTGACTAAAGCTGATATCTATGGGCAGCCCCTTATACTCGAAATTGATGATTGGGACACTAGCCGATACGATACGGTTAAGGTTCTTCACACCTGGTCTGCTTTCGAACATGTCAGCAAGATCTCCGAAGAAGTGCTTTTAGCGGTTGATGAAGTTAGGCACTACACATATCACGTCTACATCACTATCGTTGGAGTTGAGACCCAACACATAACTTCCAAAGAGCAGTACCCGCGCAGTGTAGTTCAACATCTCCTCCTTGCTTATCTTCTTCTCGTTTTGCGCAATGTTGAGGCTCCACTCCTCTACCACGCTCTGCAGAAAAAGGTAAGCTTCGTTCTTTGCCTTCTTCGTCTACGGCTTCTCGTAGAAATCGTTTTATACGAGAATGCGATCCAGCAGTTGGGACTCGGCATCGTTGCCCTCTGATGCGATTGCGAAGATCTTGCACTTTTCAAAACCTTCCAGGATGACTTCGTTGCTGTAAGGGAACTTCGTTTTGATGTATGCGAACACCTGTTGGTTAGTGATCATTGACAATTAATAATGATCGAGGCGGTGGAAGGCAACCCAACTGAACTGACCAAGGATGAACAGGAATTGCTGAAGATCACTGGGATTCTACACGAGACTATAGAGATGGAGCTGATTTGCCACTAACTGATGTTTGAGAGCATTCCTGTGAGTGGCATTGGATTGGTAGAGCTCTAGGAAGAAACTGCCATCTTCAGTTCATCTGATACAGATAGTGAGAAGGACAAGGAGAAGTAAAGTGCGCCTAACTGGAATGAACTTGGACGTGTTATTGTCGCCAATATGGAGAATCTCTATAAGGCAACCAATAAGATATCAGCCTACGTTGATATGGCAGTACAATATGCAAGCTGGCCCTACCGAAGACTAAGGGTAGTTCCTGTGCCCGAAGGAACCCCACCAACAAGCGCCAACATTATCGAAACAGCTGAGTTACTGCATGAGTAGAAGTTCGTTTGCGAAGGAGACCGGTACGTTCTGAGAGTATACTAATAGGTGGTTGCCATCAGCAAAATTTAGAGACTTATCGATCCTGAATACTTTAGAGTCTGTGTAGAAAGATGGCGAGATGCAGCAAGGGCCTAACTAAAGAACACTCCAATGAATAATCTATGTCTCACTCGTAACAGTCCTCGTATCGTGATGCTAACCT
>ERZ724508.61-NODE-61-length-70552-cov-6.167270_pt1 | contig 70552 bp, 105 predicted proteins | sample MGYA00376041_ERZ724508 | MGnify/ENA primary metagenome ERZ724508 (study PRJEB28724, sample SAMN07190887) | wastewater metagenome | isolation source: effluent of sewage treatment plant in Hong Hong | place: USA: Christiansburg, Virginia | collected 2016-03-01 ...
AGCTCTCCGTTGGCTCGTTAGAAAGGACACTGATTGAGTTCGACATCAACTGTCTTTTAAATACTCCTGCGAGCTGTATCAGTCTTCTCACATGCAGCAAATAGGATCTCCAATATGCGGTAGAGCTTATTTTGCATCGGTGACCTTTCAATGACTTTGGAGGAATAGTGCCACATTTGGGAGATTTGGGAGACTCCTTTGAATCCTTTGGTTATCCAGTTCTACTCCTATTTCTTTATTGATGTGGTGGTTGGTAAATGCTCCGTCTTTATCTTCATGAACGTCAGAAGATCCTGCGTGAAGCTTCGATTGACGAACTCGAAGTAAATGAGAAAATACTCTCGACAGACTATCGCAGGTCGCTCGAAGATGACTTTACCTGTCAACGGCAAACCAATTCGAGACTCATCTCGGAAGTATTCCTCGAAGTAGCTGACGAAGGGTTCATTCAGAACTCGAGTGTAGGTCTCGCGAGTGCTTGTTGTCACTTGAAGTTATAACTTGGAGCTTATATCTTCAACTGTGACGCTCGTTATTCGTTCATCGTCTTCTTCTTCGAAAGTGATTGTCTCCTCCTTCTATAGCTGTGCATGGTAATGCTCGCTTGGGTATGGTGGGTTCCTATCGCCGTATTGACCGAAGTGGGGTTGTTACCCGAGAGCCTCATTGCCGACTTCACTGGACAGAAGCAGTTCATGTTCGGGGTGAGCATTTGCAGAACCGTAGAATTAAACTGGAGGTCGAACGGGTGGTGGAATGTTCATTGAAATCAGCGAGGCGTTTAGATTGGAAGAACTGTTAGATTTGTTTGACTGTTTCTTGGGCTGAAGATTCCTTTCGGTTGTGCTATTTGCAAACTCGGCACTCATCTTAACTACTTAAGACGACCATTCCAAAAGGTTCCTTTCGTTCGACTGTTTTGCCTCGCCCGATGAAGTTCCGAACGAAGGGGCATCCCTACCATCGTCTTCTTACTCTTCGTCTTTCTAGGCATCTCTCGTGTCGGTATTGGGAGTATCCAATTGGATCTCAGAATAGTCTTCAATTCTTTCGAGAGTCAATGCTTCACCGGAAGCAGGCGATTCCGCACTGCCTTGCTGAATAGTTCTTAACCCGCTTTGCATCGTAGATGCAGGTTCCTCGTTGATTTGTCCAAAGGTCCCTCTTTGATATGCTGGTTATGGTTAATATCCCTCCAAGTCCTCCGCTGCACCGAAGCTCATCGTATGCACTCTGTAACCTTTAGATGAATCTTTTGAGCTCAGCATATTGGAACTTACCAGACCCGTCTTGCCACAGAAGCTCCCTTCGAAGCTGATACGCTGGCTGCAAATCTGGTTCTGCTTTTAGGTATCGTCGTCGTTGAATTCTTACACTGCTGGGGTACCATCGTTAGATCTTCCGAGAGAAGGGTATTCCATGTCTTTCTTTTAGTTACTGTCGGATCGCATCAAATCCCTTTCAAGATCGTCATCGTCCATCTCCTTCACACCACATTTTTAGTGTGCTGCCTCGCTCATTATTACTATTTGGTAATTATAAGAAATGAACAGCATCAATACAGAGAACACAATACCGTCATTTAAGACAGGGCCAAGCTTGCCGTTTTGGGTCGTCGGAAGCATCAAAGGTCTTACGGTCGACGAGGGTGACTTCGTCTTAGCACAATTCTATGAATATCTCTGCTGCTTTCTTATTACTCGAGGGTTCACGTTGGCGGGTGGAGTTTAGACGGGATCGGCTGGTGGTCGTGCGACTGATCGCCTGCTCTGTGGCTGGCTACAAAAGCATTTGAATAGGCTGTTGCTTCCATTCTGTTTTCCCTAAATAGTCTCTGAACTTCTGCAGAGTGGATTGGTTGAGGAGTGGAGGTTTGAAGCTCACCAACCAAACCTCCTCTGAAGGATTCTGGTGGAATAAATAGGCAGCATCCATCTGCTGTTCATAGCGTTGTTTGATGGACCCTTGAAGCTTTTTGAGTTCCTCGGTAAGAATTTGCAACATTCGTTGGAAGTGTTGCTGTGCCTTATCAAGTTCTTTGTGCATATGCTCCTCCAGTTTGATTCGCAGAGTATCAAGCTCTAAATCGAGGCGTTCCAAACGATGGCCTTCTGCAACCAGGCCAATTGCACATCTCCCGCAAAAGAATTGTGGTTACTCTCGACCCAATCGATGGGTCGCAGGTTTTGAGTGGTTCAGGCACTGCATTACATTTGAACTGGAGTATTATGCCGACTTGCCGTTCGGTTCCCGATTAGCAGCTAACTGCAGGTAGTTCGCTGTATGTGACTGAAGTACTCGGGCTATGCTGATGCAGGGATGGCCTCCCTAGTTGCTGGTTTTTATTGGTCTTCGTGCCTCTTCCGAAAGTCTTCCTGAGAGGATTGACTCAGTCAGATGTTGTGTATCCCACGCCTTGTTCTGAGTAACGTTGCTTGGTGCCGGGCGTTGATTAGCTTTCCTGCGGACTGTGAGCATACTAACTGACAGCTATATTTTTAATTGCTGGATGACCTTTTACCTACCCAAGGAGCTCCTGACGGAAGGCCTTACAGCATCGGATAAGCACGAACTTGGCAACGAAGAATAATTCACGACCAAGGGACTGATTCCCATAAAGAAGAAATTGCCGGAAGCTCAGAGCAATCGATTGAAGGAAATGCAACGTTTCCTACAGCTCAAGATTCTGCTCAAGCTGTTCGAGCGATACCTTGAATCGAACCCCAAGGAATAGTCCAACAGAACGCTGTTAGCTGCTCTCCGAAGTCGGCAATATGAGGGAATGGTTGAATAGGAGCCAACCAACATAGAACTCAAACGATTCATTGCATCTCTGAAGTAGCAGCTGGCCCAACTCTCCGCACATGGATACCCGATGTAGTCGGCCTTTCGGCTACTTGGCCTGAAATTTAAACAGTTTGAACTGTTGTAGGAGATAGCTGCTCGACTGAAGACTCTGTCCACGAAAGCCACCCAACTGCGAACTCAAGGTCTGAAGGATCTGGAAGTAGATTCGGAGAGACTGTCAATATTCAATCTTCTGACCACCAATCTCGAACTTCGCGCTGCTCTGCTTGCGCAAGGTAACACTTCAGCTTCTGGATTGGCTAATACAACGAGCGCCCACCTGGAAGAGGCAATTGATGACGCCCGCGAACGGTTGTAGAACACTCGTGCAATCATCAAAAATGGCGGGTGGGGATACATTTAAAAAATCAAATAAAAGGTGCAGGTGCTGAAAAGACTTAGTACTTGAGGCCAGCTTCTCGCAGCTTTCTCAGGTACCCGCTGGCCTTGCTAATGATTTTTGATCGAATGATTTCGTTGTTGAGAGTCGCTTTTCCGCCCCTTTTAACTTCCAAACCGTAATATTTATTGCTTCAGGGCGCTAGCGCTCATCTGACCGAGGGGCTTCGGCAACAGCACCATGGCAGACAGGCCTAGCTCACCTACTGTATTTAATTAATGTAATTTAAAAATCATAATTTTGTTAGTGGGATACCGGTGCGCAAGCTCCAGCCGAAACCCACTGAACAAGACGAGTTTAGCCGCCTTCGGCAGTCGCTCGTAGAGACCGAAGCGAGACGTATGATCTAGTGCGCGATGAAGTTTATGCGTGGAGCCAAGCGTGAGGAGTTGTGCTTTGAAGACCTCGAGGCTGCACTCAAGTACCTTGCACTCTCGGACATCGGTTTGACCTATAGTGGAGGCTGTGAATCTGCTGAAGGTACTGGAGACCCCATGTATACCGATCCGCAACGATTCCTTGAAGAGGAGCTCAAATGTTTGGCATTGGCACAACCACAAGTTGTCAACGGGAGATGGATATATCTCAATAGTAAGGTACCTCGCACTGCCGCTAACATCCATGTTAGCGGTCTCAGCGAGCAAGCTTAACGTTCCACTGAAAAGTTTAACGTCATCAACGACCAACCCCTCAAGCTATTGTCTCACGAAGAGCAAGAGTTGTTGAACCGGGTCTTCCAAGAACTGCAATAGGACCGTCTACCCGAACTTCCTCCAGTCAACTTCAACCACCTGTTTCCATTCATTCTCAGCTACCTCCTCAGCGTAGAGCTCAAGGACTGCCGGATACTCTTCTTCATGAGGTTGCTCAACAACAACAGTATACGATTGATGGATGAACACTACTTTCATCACATCTTGGCTCTCTTACTCAACTATGAGGGTCGCTATGTGTGGGAGGTGGGAATGAAGATGGCCGATATGATCCGAGTATGGGGAAACAAGTACAAGAACATCTTTCAGCAACTGAGCCTTCTTCCGGAAGCAACCTATCCACAACGAATCAAGAAGCTGGCCATTCAACTGTACTTCGGCAGGCCATGCCAACCACAGGTGGCAGAGCTCGAGAAGGATGTGAGCCACGGAGTTCCATTCGCAGCCGACTATCAGAAGAGGCTGAATGACTGTTCGCGAGTACTGCAGCCCGCCCAGAACTACTAGCCGCTGCTGGCCGAAGGACTGACTCTCCTTAGCACTGACTCCTACCTTTACAGTTTCTTATGATTTGCGTGTGCGTATTTATATGGAGGGTAGTCAATAGTGCCGGGTTGTTTCTGATAGCAAGTTGCCAAGCTCAAGTTCGTCCGCTCCAATGAACGACCCTATGATGTTCTGTGGAGTTTGCTGCAAGAGAAATGTTCGAGGAATCACGTCAACTCCGAATTGGTTGGAAAGTGCTGGATCGCTATCGTCAACATTCACCAGGGCCAGCACAAAACTTGGTTGCTTTCGATGCTCATTGACTAATGCTTATTTTATGAGTTGGCTCGGTTAGCACCACTCAGCGTAGAACAGCACCACGACGAATCGTTCGTTATCCGTGAACAGCCTGTCCAATTCGGTGGGCTAGTCGATCCGAACGAAAGTTTCCTTTTACTTTTTCATAAGATAATAACGAGAGGAATGTGTCACGGGGGAGGTGGCTGCTTTTTCAATTTGCTGGTGCCAGCCTTGAACTTGCTGTGGCACTGGCTCACGTGGCCGCCGACTGAGCATGGACTAGCAAATGTCCGATCGCAGTACTTGCACTTGTAGACGTGTTGAATCTTCTCAACTGGCTTAGTCGGGTCGAATTATATGTTGCACTCCGCGGCGACGTTTTTCATAGCTTCGAAGCTCTTTTGGATGAGGTTGTCGATGGAGGCTTGGTTTTCCTCCTGCTTCTCCGTCTTCTTTGGCTTGATTGTCTTGGTTGGAGAGGGGATCTGACCAGAGTCGGGTTCCTGGTAAACCTGAGGCCCGAGATTGAGGAACACTCCAGGTTCATCATAGGACATGTTGCTGACTTAAGGTGACGACTCCCACCAGGGGCGGCCTGAATTGTCTTCCATTTAAGATTTATAGGAGAATTGATATCTTTCTGGTTTTATGCCGACTGATAAATAGAGTCTTATTTGGAAAGAGAACGATGATAAATCACAGCCCCCGCTGAAGTACTTCCTGCATTACGTTATCGCCTTACTATTTCCTTCTGAACGACTTCCAGACCGTTTTCAAACTCCTCGTAAGATGATATGTCGATGGTCGAGTGAGCTTGGAGGCGGTCAATCGCAAGCGACAATCGACGAGACACCAGCATGCAAAGAGTTGTGCCCATCAGCCTCGCACAGAGATGACGGTTTGGAGTCATCTTTGGACCTCCAAATTGTTCGATCCGCTTGGCGAATAGTGTTCCCTAAATGACACATTGAGTACGATCGTTTTGATGCCTTCAAGGGAGACCTCGACGAACTGCATATCTTCCTTCGGCTACGCAGCCGCTTTCTTGAGGATTGACCATGCGAGATTGACGAACCGTCTTTTTTTATAGTTGGCAAACAAGTGTAGTTGCCGAACTCCCTGAGCTAAGAGCAACCCTTCTAAGTGTTGCTGTTGGGTTGTGATGCTCAGTCGATGTTCCTTCAATTTGAGGAATACTGGGCGTTTGCACCGATCTTTAATTACTCGATTGATGCTAGCTGCAAGGATTCGGGCATGGATATCCTCGGGTCTTTCCAGGCTTGCTTTCTTACTTATGATGGTGTTTCTGGTGTAGGTTTTCAGGAGTTCTAGCGCAACCAATCGTATGCCCACCAATTTTCTTTGAAGAGTCATCAGCATGACTGTTGCTCCTTTTCGTTGAGAATCCACTCTTGCAGTCGAAGACGACCTTCCGACCCGACTTTTCAGGTTAGATAAGAACAATCTGGCAGCCTCCTTCGGAAGTTAGAAAGATTCGATTTGAGAAGGTTGGCTGTTGCATTGAAAGTGAAGCACCCGAATCTCATAGTTTTTGAGGGTTGCGACGAGCCGGCTGAGTACGGTCCGTTCAGCCGAAGGAATTGCATTAGCTAAACTTCTTTCCACGATTAAATCGAATGAGTTTTTGACTTTTGACATTAAAATGGAGGCGAAGCGACGCGCGAATTCTTGTTTGACCTTTCCACGATAGCTCTTGCCAACATCGTCCGGGCCGTTTCTGTTTGCAAGGTATAGCCACTTCAGAAAGGCAGTCCACGATGTCTGCTTTTTCTCAATAAAATGTTCGATTCGTTGAGCGCCTTTCAGGATCAGGGCCTTCTCTACTTGGGATCTATCTCATCAATGCCTTACCTGTACTTTTGAAAATCCTCATAGCTTTCAAACCTGCTGCCTCTGACTATCATGTTGCGACGTCGCTTGGTTTATTCGTAGAGCAGCAACATCTCATCAGTCCTCCCATGCTTGAGGATGTTGAGGCACTGCAGCACTTGAACCCGAATCCTTCCCTCGAAAAGTCTCTCCAAATTTCGTATTCCCCGCTCCAAATTGGCTTGCCTAGCACTATTCATATTAATGTCGAAGCTGCCGCTTTGTTTGCATAACTATAATACCTTTACTGCATGAACTTGTTAAAGTCCACGAACATCTCGGACCTGCACTTCATGCAGAGCGAGGATGAAGAACCACCTCAGATATAAGGCCGACCTGAAGAAGCTGATGCACGACTGTCAGACCGTAAGTTGCTAGACAGCTCGCTGAACAATCATCTATAGTCGCTGCCTAAGCATGCTTTCAAGCCGTACCAACGTCGAAAAGAACCACAGCCTGAGGCATCACCCAACCGCTATGAATTCGACTTCAACATTGCCGAAGATAACAAGAACCTCAGCCACAGCAGCTACGATTTTCTGAGAATGATGGGTACCAGCATTGTTTATGTAGGGAGTAACATCGGTATAGTAGGGGAAAGCAGTAGCCAAATGATGCGAGTTTACACGCCGACCTTCATGCGTAGTGAGCCTAAACCCTCGGTCGAGCAGGAACAACCAGCAACTGACCAGTGGCTAGATCATGACCAGGCGCATTCCTAACCTGAAGAACCTTAAGCTTCACCTCTGCTCACTCGCCCCATCACAAAGGGAGATCTCCAACGGCAACCACCGAAGAACGAGACAAAAAATATTCCCAAGAACTACGGCAAGGCCATCATTACCTTCATCGAAAAGAACAAAATCAAAGTGAACAAACTCTGCGAGGGACACGAATACGGCTACAACGAAATAATCGGCGAGTTCCGTCATCGAAAGCGTAGCATAAACACCATCGAACACCTGCGGTAGCTGTGGCTGAGCAGTCGTTACGCCCGAGAGATGCGTATCCTCAGCAACCTGTTTCTGAGGAAGTACGCCCTGCAATACATCTTCAACAGCCGCATCACCAACTATTCCAGTCACATCAAGTACCGGCATAAACTGCTGGAGGGGGTAGCATGCCCCAGGGAATTCAACAACATCAAGGACTACTGACAGCAGCAACTGTGGTGCTCTGTATAATTTATCCTCTGTAAGGAAGTAAAACACAGTCACACAAACTTACGGATATAACTGATGCTGGCCAACTGCTTCGCGAACTCACCGATGAGGCGCGTGGTGAGGTGGTTCGATACATGAAGTAACACCTCAGTCCTTTCGTCCTGGATATTTATCCAACTAGGCTAGCTGGTCGAGAGCTGTGTTAGAGTATTATCGATACCCAGTGTTTCAGCAACCCCTCCAAAAGTTTCTATCGTTTGGCTGCGAGTAAACCCTCAACCCACTCAGAGCTGTTATCAACATCGATTATGAGCCCACATAGAGTAGTGCAATTTGTCTGGAGGCTGTCATCAATTGCCTTTACTGCCTCCCCATAAGACAGTGGATACTCTATCTTATGAGTCACCCAAGGGTAGGGTTATCCAAAGGTGTTGAAGTAGGGTCGCGATCTTGTGACAGATTAGTTGTAGCAATCAAAGATGGCTTGGTGATGCATCCTTTCATAGTTGCTCGATTGGAGTCTCTGTTCAATGGTATCGAATAATTCGTCTGGTAATACAAGAGGTTCCTCCTTGTGCCATTCCTCGAGACTATCACTGAGGAGTTTGAGGCGTTGAACGGGTTGCAATCCGAAAGGTTGTTGAATGCACCTCTCAAATAGGACTCGATAGCGAATCTTCACCTCTGACTTCAACGCCCGAAGGTATTGGTAGACCGCATACCAACTTGTGTCCAACCCAACGAGTTCGGCTGGCAATTTGCATTTTGCAGATTGCTTAGCAATCCTATTGGATATTGTGTTTCTGGCTTCGGTGAGTGCGCTGAGCTCCTTCCATTTGACCATCCAACTCGCTTGGTGTGGGTTGCTTTGCTTACCCTCAAACGGTTTGTCGAAGAGCCCTGATTCATGCACCATTTTGTTGTATTCATCCTAAAGCCTGCGACGAACGAGGTGACCGCGTACCCAAGCCTGGATTTTGGTTGCAGCCTGTATGCGCTCCTGCATCTTCTTCTCCAGTAGATACCTATTGTGGATCATGTTCATGCATTTCTTTTTCAGCAGTGGAGCTTCGTTTGGTCTTTTTTGCTGCAGTGGTGTTACAGTCTTCTTGGCTTCTATTTTACTTCGCAATCGATCATTCGTTGTTTTGTTGAGGCCAGCTTTATTCTTTTTGCTCTTCGGTCTCTCCTTCTTCTGCGAAGCTGCCTCCTCCCGAATCAGAATCGTGCTTTTGTTTGTTGCTGTTCGCTACCTGCTCTTCTAGGCTTTGTTCGGGGTTTTTGGTCGTTTGCGTCGCTGATCGACTGGGGTGATCGGACGAGTGCCAACTCTCCCTTCACTTTTGCTTCTACTTTTTATGTATTCTGGTTCGTTTCTTTTGTGGCCGTTCTGTGGGGACTGCAATAACCGATGCGGTCTTGTGCCTTCTAAACTTTGTCGCTGCCCCTTTCCTACACTGATCTCCCTAGTGACCATGAGCTCCACCCTTTGAATGTATGCACCGTCCGGGCTTCCCGTGAATGCTTCCCGAAAAGATATTCGTCGTCTTGGCAGTTTCTTCAGAGGTTCCTTCGGTTCGGCTCTTCTCATATTTAAATTCAATCGGCCATGTTAAAAGTTAATTAGTAGCAATCCAAGTCATTCGTCGTCCTCACTGTCTTCGAAGTTGTACTTGGACAGGTCGATTGGTTAGTCGAAGATGCGCTTAAAGCGTTGGAGCTCGTCTCGGCGAGCTGGATCATCATTGTTAAGAGTCTTTCGTAAAGTATCTGGGTCCCAGGCGTTTTGGAACTTGATTGGGGTCATCTCAGGGAAAACGCGTGTTGGTGGACGTTCGGGCTGTGGGTCAGGACGCCTCGGAGGTACTATTGGTTCTTCAGGCTGAATAGGCTTTGTTGGTTCCTTTGGAGGAATCTTTTAAGCTGGCTTCGGCAATGCCTTTTGGATTTCTTCAATTCGAAAGAACACTCGACCACCAAGTACTTTCGTCACTTCCTCGATTTTAGACTCGCATATTTCAGTATACTTCCACAATTCGCTGACACTATACTCCTTGTTAAAGACTTTAAGCAGGCAGGGATAGTTTGTTTAGACAAATGGCATTGGTTCTTCGAATTTGTGGCCAAAACTTCTTGGTACCGCCTCAGCAAATGGCATCTACCCAACTTTGAAGAGGTATGTGCCGGGCATGTTGCGATAGGTAATATCCTCGTAGCCGAGCAAAGTTATCCGCACAGCCTTTCCTTTCAGCTGTTGGTGCGATTCATCAGATGTGCGTTACTGGCTGCTTTCTTTGTCTTCTGGACCTCCAAAGAAGAATGGGTCAGTTGGATCTTGCAGCTCACAGTGCCTCAGAAACTTGAAATAGTCAAACTGAGCGTGACCGGTCCAGTTCAGATCGACCAGCTGTATTGGCACCCGTTAGTTTGACGACACGAACTCTTAGAGCTGCACCTCGAGTTCATTTGGCTTATAGAGAAGTGAAAGAACAAGCCTTGCTTTCTCCAATTTAACGAACCCTTGTGAGTCGAAATCGTACAGGAAGAACTCTTCGCACAATTGTCTAAGAGAAAATTTGCCGACTGAATAGCCCTGTACGATTGCCTGTGGGCTCAGGGAAAACACTTTTGTAGGCGACACCCTCCCTCCTATCAATCCTTCAAGTACATTGATCTCCGAATGAGTAAAACGAAAATTGTCTTTCATGACTTGAGCGAATTCCTTTCCTTGACGGAGTTGTTTATCAAGCAGCACTAGACCCTCAGCTGAGAATATCTTGAAAAGTTGTTGCATCTTCTGTGGACCGTTCCGAAGCATCGAAAAGTCATCATTGTAGTTGACTTCGAAGAGGACGACGGAAAGTCGGAGAGGGCCACTGACTAAATAGGCCTATCTTCGATGAATTCCCAGTTCGCCGGTAAAGTCCATACTCCATCGAAACTATCCAACCATCTCACGCTTCGAGTTTATCAGCTGCAGCTTGTATTCTTTGCATTCCTTCAGTTAGACTGTCGTGTTTATTCTGCCCGATCGGTTCCCGCCAAGCGAGAATTCCTTTGTCTTGGTATATTGATCGGACTCGACCAAGAAGTACAACCGTTCGTTGGGAGGAAGCTCCTACTGAAGAGGACAGTCGAGTCGACTAATGAACAAGAACAAGTTTTTAAGTCCGACAGGCATTGGTTTGGGTTGGCCGTAAGTGGGAGTTACTCGGACTTCCAAGATGCATAACACACTACCGTCGGCTCTATTTACTGCGTACTTTGAGGCTCCTTCAGGCAGGTGGATGCTGGTGGATCCTTTGATGTCGTTACGAGCTATAACAGCCACTTCCAACATCCTGTCTCTCGTATTTTCGATGAGAGCTGTGCTTTCTATGGGGTAGTTTAGTCTGACAGCATCACCAATGGTGAGTTGATAACTACCAGAAGGCACTATCGACACAACTTCCAGACTCACCGTCTCTCCAGGAAGGTAGCTCAGGTTTGGTTTCAATTCATCGAATGACTCAGATGGTTTCCTCTGTATTTACTCTCTCGATGATTTTTTCGTAATGTCAATGCGCACTTCGCTTGGTTTAGCCTAACAGAAGTGAAGCCATCCAGCCTCTTTTCCCCTGCAGAACAAACGAATCTTGGTAGTATTGGGTTGTTGTGCAACAAACTAACCTTACAGGACGAGACCCTATCTTGTGTGTATAATCACTGGTACCGACTCGCCCTCTGAAAGCAAGACTGTCTGTGGAAGCTAGTCGCCCAGCAAACAAATTTCGCGATTAATAATCAGTTCAGTTATCGTAGCCACAGGGCAGTCGACTGAACTTATTAGTACCTCGACTTTTCTCACTCTTTAGGGTTAGTTTTCCTCATCCTCGTCAAGCCTGTTTGGGCGTTTAGGATCGACAATTATTGACTCTTCGGGACTATCAGGTTTCGAAGAAGAAGATGGTTCAGGCTTTCTCTCGAGGTCTTCAGGCCTAAGAAACTGGAAGTTGTGCTTACTGTCCTCGATACTTTAGAGAAGAGCGTTTTCAAGCTGGGTAAGCACTTCAGTATGAGAGCTATCTTGACGATACTGCTTGAGAGACTCTTCAATTTCATTTCGACTGTGGCTCTTCAGTAATTCAAAGATAACAAAATGGGAGAACACAAAGGGATGAACTGTTCTGACCCCTTCGACCAGTTCATAGAAGCTGTCTAGGAATATGTGCTGCTTGGCATCGCTCATCAGATATTTGCTCAGCTCCAGTGCAACATCGTGCTGAACTCCCGCTTATTGCAGCAACCCAACGAATTCAGGAACCTCCACAAACCCATAGTAAAGTGTAGCCTTTTGCATGCAACCTTTGATTGCCTCGATGGCTGCCTGCTTTTGTATCAACAATATCAGCTCCTCAAGGTTGAGTCGGATCCTTCGTTCATAGAAGCAGTATCTGAGGTAACTACTGAAGAACTGTTGGAAGTTCAATGGGTAATCAAACTGCCTTGTAAAGAAGTTGAGTTGCCGCTCGGTCAAGGTCGGGTTAGTCAGTCGCAACAACTCCACAAACTCTTCTTTCGCAATATGTTGTTTCTCAAGTAAAGTATCAGTCTTAGACTTGCATTGACGGTTCTTTGAAGTACGTATACTCTCCATCAGCGATAGGTAGAGCTCGGGAAAATTTAGCTATTACTAAGCAGGTGCCTTCGGGGCTGGTGGGATAATCGGACGGGGTTCAGGGTTTACAATGATGTCTTCTGGCCTCTGCTACTAGTTGACCACTGTGGGCTGTTTGATACGTCTCTCAATCTAGTTTGTTAGTTCAGTAACATCCTTCACCAATCCGTGTATCAGTCTCAACCAGCCTACTGGTTAACCTGTAATCGCCTTGACTACCACTCGCTAATCGCAGCTTCCGAGCACGATACTTAGCTTCACGACCCCATGAATGCTTTCTCCAAGCGAGGATTTTCTCCAGACCTCAAGCACAATGACTGGATTTACAGCTGCCGGTGCAATCATCCGATAGCCGAAGTCAGTCTTTGAAGCGGGTGCGACAGTACGTGCCTAAAACTGCTTGCTGTTCAGGCGAATAAAATACTCCCCTGGAGCACCAAAGTGGTATGCGCCGATGTAGAGTACTGCATTAAGCTCCTTTGGGAGAGCTTTGGAGCTTGCCCTACAGGAAATCTCACAGAATTTTGAACCATCCTTCTTCTTGAGGAGGATTCGAACTGGTTCGTAAGCTTCGACCAACTTATCAATTGGAAAGGTTGCTGAAGACTCGCCACAATACAGCTCCAGTGTCAGCTGGGAAGTACTGCCCTTGGAGTTATCCGAGAGTGTGAGTTGGATGGTTTGGTTAAAGTCACTGATGCTAGTCGAAGCTTTGACGGCTGTCAGAATCGTTGTGGTTGATTGGATGTGGCCACTCTTAGACTGCTGCGGGTACACCACTGTCAACTTATCGATCAATTTGCTGAGTTTGTAGCTGAACTTCGCGTTGAGAATTTCAATGGAAAGTTAAAGAGGGTGAGTTCTGTTGGCACTGTTGCTATTGTTCTCCAGAGAAGGGTAGTCCGTGAGCAGCATTGCCTCGTCCTCCTTCAGTTTCATCATCTCGACACTCAGGTTACATCCAAACGTTTTTGGTCGATGTGGTTCAAGCCCGTTATAGATCTCTGATGTCTGTTGTTGAGTATTTCGCTTCTTTGTTTCACGGTTGTTGGATGGTGACTATGTGGGCCTGTGTGGAATGTACTTCGTGGGTTCTTAAACTTGTACTTCCTCAGAGATCATTCTGCGTGGTTATTTTGGTGTAATCTGAGGCCTTAAAGGTGGTGCTGTTGGCTCGAACCCGATTTCTTGGCGGTCTTCAACGATCGATCCAATCATCTGCATTGGATCAACTGCCTCCAGTGTTTCCAAAACTTGGAAGTTCAGCGTAACCTCTCCGATTTTCTGCTTGTTGCTGGAGACAATATCGAATTTTTATCGGAAGTTGGAGATCGTAGGCTGTCCTAGATTCCCCACAGTCTGAAATCGCTTCAGGTTGACGACCACGGTGCCAATCCGTTTAGTATTGCGAGGGTCAAATGCTTCAATCAGAAGGGTACCCATGTCATTGAGGTACTTCATCAGCACAACTGCCGACACTCTCACCTCAAATCTAGTGGTTAGCACTTTTGCTTGTTGAGTACTCGGCAGGAATAGCTGATGCTGTTTGGCTCCCCACATGCAGACTCGAAATGACACATCACCAACTGCTCCCTTGACGGTTACGATATCACTCAGAGCCAACTGTAGCCAAGCAATAAGCTGCCCAGTTTCGTTGCCCGGCGGAATGCTTTGATACCCACTCTCAACGTATAACATACAGCTTTTGAATAATAGAAAGCATACACAGTAGTTGGATATTACGTGTTCCTCAGAAGAGGTTCTTGGTTGGGACGACCGAGTGGCGGGGATCATCTGCTTCGATCTTTTGTTCGCCATCGAGCAAGTCTGCTGGCATGAACAGTTGCTGGCTGTTCCCAAGGAAGTTAAAGTTGAATGTATTGAAGGCAGACATGTTACCGCTGTTCTCAAGGTTTGGAAAGGGTGGCTGAGTGAAGTCTGGTATTGACTCGGCAAGGTAGCTTATTTTACGGCTGCCGAACATAAGTGGGCTTCTCATAGCACTGCTTCGACGGCGGAAGAACGGAAGCCCAAGCTCACCAGCATCCTCCTCCTAATGATTTGACTTCTCTAACCTGACGAGAGGCAAGAAATTTCGACTTTAAGTCTTTCGATCTTTTGTGATTGGTTGGATTGGAGGAGGACTGTTCAAGACAGTATTGTTCGTTGTTGTGGGGGCCAGTGGTTGTTGTACATTGTTCACCACTAACTGATTACTGTCGCTGCTGCCGAGCGTATCATGGTCCTCGTCAGACTAGTTGCGTCTCTTTTTTGACTTTCTCTTGCGATAGCTACGGTTGAAGTCAACGATCTTCTTAGCTAGCTTGACGCACTCCGACTCAACAATCTCTGCCTCATCCTTGGAGAGGTCGATCAAACAAACTTTGAGTGCCACACATGTCTATCGCTGGTCATCGCTGACGTTCAACTTGCGGTCGAACTTATCCTAAGCGACAGTGATAAGCTTTGAGAGAATATTGCCTTTGAACTCCTTGAAGACCCCTTTGTATTTGATATCCATGATGACTTTGTTGAGCTTGCGGAGTCCCTTCCTTAACGTCGAATAGAAGTGGTTCTTGATGTTGTTGTCGGTGCGTCCTGGAAGATGCAGTGCGATCTTCGCCCATTTATTTCCATTCTAATTATGATAGCGGAACAGAATCTCTTCTTCTTCACGGGACCACTCCTCGTTGTTGATGTTGGGGTCCAGCTGGTTGTGCCATCTACGTCGATAACAATTATACCTCTCGCGACACTGTTTGCCAGTGCGGCCGAACAGGTTGTACTCGGTTTCCATGCAGCGGGCGATTGCGCTCCACTTCTTGATCTTCCTGACTTGGATGATCTCCAGAAGCACTCGGTCTTCCTGAATCACTCCAAAAGTTACCTCTTGAGTCCATATTTTGCGTTCAGCCATTGCCTCTCCTTGCTGGAAGGTAGAAACTTGTAAATAATAATCTGTGGTACTGACAGTTACGGGCTTTAATGCACAGTATCTCGGCAAGTCTGATCAATATCAGTCGGGCAGACACCGTCAGCTATCCAAATATAGTTGGTTTTTCAGCAAACCAGATTGCTTCGGCCAACTGTACGGCTCAGAATCATCTGTTCGTTTAAGTTTTTAAATTTGGTCAATTTGTTCTCTCCGCTCTCGTACTCTTCATGAATTGATCGTGAGGCGGCATTGAGAAGAATGGGAGGTTTTCAAACGTCGCACCCTCCCTGGCTAGCCTCACTACTCTGTAACGGCATTGCTTTTCGCGTTACCATAACAATTAAGTCTGTGAGTTCACTCCCTTGGAACAGTTGAATGGTGCAAGGACAGCCACCGAAGTTCACTTTTTTGGAAGATGCGACCCAACTATCAATAGAGCCTTATATAATCCCTAACGACTACATGAAGAAGCAGAGCTCTACATCTCAGTTCATTTCTGTCCGAGATAAAGGAGCCAGTTCAGTCACAGCTCCTGCCTTCGAGAGTGCTCGCGGTACCCGAAAGCGCAAGCTGACCGACAAAAGTGAACCTGCAGGCCTCAGCAGCATCTCAATTAAGTAGCCACTAGGCCCAAGCACTCTCAGCAACATCTCAGCGACCATTCCAGTCAAGAACAAAATAGGGGACTCACAGTCGATATGCACAAGTAAAAGAACGAAGGAAAACCTTTTTCCAGCGACGAAGAAAGCTTCTCTTAGTACTGTCTGCCGCGACAGCAAAGCATCACTCAGAGCGCATCTTGATATTCGCAACGACAGGTATTCGGTCATCAGGCCAAGCAAGACGCCTGCTCGTAAGGAGAATATTGGCAGTTCCAGTCGTGTCATGGAGCAGTCTATGATCGAAGTGAGGAACACAGAGTTCCCATCTCGAGACCTTCAAATGATATTGGAGGCGCACAGGCAGGAGGGCTATTCGATGCACTTGCACACAATAATGTCGGAATCCAAGCAGGACCAAGATCAAGACGACGCCGAACCATTGGTGCGATAGCTGCTTGAGGATATTGTTTAAGGTATGTTCAAAGGCAATGAACTAAGACTTCGAGGTCTCTAACGAGAGAACCAACTGCTGAAGGAGGAACTGCTCAAGATCAAGTTCTGTTTCGAGGGTGTCGAGAAAGACCGGTTGGAGAAGATTGATGCGTTAACTACTCAGATGAAGACCCTGGAGAGCGAAACCGAAGGGCTTCGAATTACCAAACATAAGAACGAATGTTTGGTGGCTGAACTTTAATACCGTTTGGCCTAGGCCCGATAGGATGTCGAGGACAGGAATTGTAACCAACTCTCCGAGCTGGAGATTCAAGTTCAAGGCAAAGAAGCAGAACTTGCGAATTACCGGTCGAAGTTGGATGTGTGTGAGCGGCAAAGCGATACTTTCAAGAGGGAGTTGGTGACAACAAAGAAAGAGAACGTAGTGTTGCGGAAGGAAAACTGCCATTATCGAAGTACATATTAGTTTAACTTAGCTGTCTTGGAGGAGAACGAGGGAAAACTCAATGAGAGCAGCACTACGATTGCCGAATTACAAGTCAGCGTGGATAGTTCGCGTCGGATGATTCACAGTCTTGAAGCACAGTTGATGGAATCGCAAAGTCAGTTGAGAGTCCCATAAAGTGAGTTGGTGAGTGGATTAAAGGAGATGGTTGCGCAGTCCAGCTCAGAGGTATTTCGCCTGAACCGGGAGATGTCAAGCATGGAGATTAAGCTAGCCATCATTGAGAGACGCCATCTGGAGGAATTGGAGAGGCTCAAGGGAGTGCACAACAAGGAGTTGAGAATGTGGCGTTAGCGTAATAAAAAGTTGGTAAAATGCAATGCTACCCTAAAACGGATGGTCGAGGAAAAAGAGGACATATCGATAGACTTCAGCCTGAACGACGAGAAGGATGTTGAAATACGGTGATGATGGTTTTATCAGATAGTTAGAAGGCACAAGTCATTCATTATGATTCTCAACCATCGATGATTGCTTGGAAGGTTGTTCAGCTGCCGGAAAGTCGTCGTCTGAACGGTTCAGGATGAAGTGGTTGATGGCCTCGTCGTGCTCCAAACAATCACTTTCCTTTCGCATGAGAAATGGGCTGTCAAGAGGGTACTGGTTGTGCTCGCTGCTCTTCCGAGTTAGTGGGAGACGGGGAAGTTCAACGTTTTCATGGGACTCACTTAGAGTTCTCTAAAGAGTTGGAGCTGGCATCAGCTATCGATTGGGCTCTTCAGCTCCCTCGATTTGCAGTGGCTCTTCCCTTCCAAATTCCTGTTTGAGCTGGTTGGACCTGTTAACTAGGTTGTTGATGATGTTCATGTGATCTTGCTGCTTTAGTAAAAATAATTCGTCCTTATACTTGTTCTTCGAACGAGAGCGACGTTTGCTCTGTAGCTGGTTGTAGATAGCCTCCAAAGCCATCTGTTTGGCCTTGCTATCTTCCATCGGTAGGAGTGCATTGCTCACGTTCTTCCTTAACTGATCACTTACTATGGGTTAGCTCTCCTCGTCCTCTGCGAGTTCGTTGTTGGGTTTGTCCGTCAGTGACTTACTGCCTAGCAACAACAACAGGATGATGTTCTCGAGCTTCTTCTCTTACTTCTCTCTAAATTCGAGGTATCCGTACATGGTCTTCTTCATCTTGGTCCACAGATGTTTGTTGTCCATCAGAATTTGCTTGTTCTGTTCAAGAAGGATATCCACCACCTTCTCCAGTTCGTCTTGTTTGCGTTTCATGTTGTCTATCTTACTCGTTGGTGAGACTACCTCGAGATCAACTGCACTTTCCTCCTCCTTCAATTCGTCGTGAGGAGGTTCCTCTTAGATTGCACGATCGTTGTTTGCGCGGCGCTTGATATCCTTTAAGGCTGCTCTGAATCACCCCCTTTCATACCGGTTTCCTCGAACGAACAGATCGTTGTGGAAGCAATGGTAGGGAGCAGTGCTTTTTACCTTGTGGAAGCCGTACATGTTTAGCTACACTCAATGAGGAAAGATACCTGCCTGATGAAAGAAGCGTAGTTGCTATGCTTGAAGTAGCGTGGCAATACTCTTCCGGTGAAGTCGTTAAGGTTCTTGACCTGAAAACAACTGCCATCGGTAGACCAACTGATGATGTTGCTGTTCTAGGGTTTCTCAGCTAGTAAATCAGGTACTTCAAGCATATCGTATGTCTTGGCAAGGAAAGTGGGAACATTGTCGTCTTGGCGATAGCGGTGCCGATTGCGAGGCATCCCTTACGACCTTTAATTATTATAGGATTTCAGAGAACAGCAGTGGAAAGTTCTGGGTATTGACTCAAGACACACACTGGAGCCCACCACAGCAGTATAATTTATGAACACATCGCGGCTGCAATTCTTATTCATAGTGGGGCTGATCCTTCAAGTAACGCGACAACTCAACGTGCAGATATTTCCGAAGAAGGAATACTGCTTTGGTGTGGAGGGCGGTGAGGAGTATCGTATCGAATACGTTGTGTCAGGCATCAACGAACGCAACACGTTGATGACGGTGCGAGATAACAGTCAGCGGCAACTGTTCAACAATTAGGGAAACGACTATGCTCGTGTGGAGTTGCTACCACCGGGGTAGGTCAGCATTTGCTTCCAAACCACCGACGACTACCCCAAAGTGTTATCGGTGGACTTTCACCCAAAGTCGAAGGATTTGAAGAAGCATGAAGACAAGATAGCAACTGCAGAGCAACAGCTGAGTCGGGCAGTCGACCAGCTAAACAGAGTCTATCGCAACCAGCACTACCAGATGACTCGCGACAACTCACATCGGCAGGTTCTGCAGAACACCGAAACCAAGATAAAATGGACAGGTGCAATCAAGCTAGTCCTTGTTGTCACCCTTGCGCTCATACAACTGTTCTTTATGAAGAGCTTCTTAAAGAGAAATGAGGTGGCCTATCAACCTGTCTGATGCTCTCTCGCGAAACTAAGCTAAGAAATTCTGTATTGGACTACGGTCCTTACAACATCTCCCTCTCCGTTCGAGGGTTGTTTAATGTCGATATGCAGGAGGTGTTTGGAGCTAGAGGTAAGTCTACAACTGCGTTATTCCTGTAGTGTCTCAGAGTAATGCGCGGTCAGTATCCTTAAGGGAGCATTTACACACGAGGTAAAAGCCATGCAGTGTCCGTAAATATCTCTAGAGACCATAGACGGAAATTCAAGCAAGCCAGATACTCCCAGCCTATTTTTTGTTGAGGATTGCAGATACTACCCACTCTATTTGAGGGTTTGTATTCCAGGCTGCCAAGATCCAGTTATTTTTTTAGATCTTGATTATTGCATCCTATGGCGCTTTCGAAAACTGCAATAACCCTTTGCTTTTATGGTAAGGGGACGGGGGTTTTTGGGAGGGGCCTCCAGCGCCCACTTGAATGACCGGCTGAAACTCGAGGCATTGTCGCTAGGGCCGCTTATTCTGGCTGAATTCGATTATAAATTACCAATGAAGCAGAAGCTCTAGACGAAGCTCGAACCCTACGTTGGAATGGTGGTGATGCGCAACTATCGGTTGGTCCGTAAGCTGGGAACGGGAGCCTTTGGCGACATCTTCTTAGCTGTCAGCACCAACAAAGAAACCGAAAAGCTCGCAGCCAAGCTGGAGGCAATCACAGCAAAGCACCCACAGCTGCAGCTGGAGGCCAAGCTCTATAGATTGCTAAACGAAGAACCCTGTGTGGGATTTCCTAAGGTACGATCAGTGGTCAGTTGTAGATGCATGGGTACGCCAGTGAAAACGGCTACAACGTTATGCTCTTAGACCTGCTTGGCAAGAGCCTGCAGGAGCTGCTGATTGAGCTGGGCCGTCCATTCAGCCTGAAGACGGTGGTGATGTTGGGTCAGCAGCTTCTTGACAGGGTGGAACGGCTGCACGAAAAGCAGTTCTTACACCGTGATATCAAACCTTAGAACCTGCTGATGGGCCTGGGGAAGAACTCGCACCTTCTCTATATGATTGATATGGGGCTCGCGAAGAAGTACATGAAGGACGGTAAGGTGTTAGTCGATGTAGGATTACACGCGCCATATAAGGATCAGCAATGCCCACGCGGAACCATCAAGTACGTATCGATCAGCACTCACCAAGGGGTGGAACAGTCAAGAAGAGATGACCTCGAGACGGTAGGCTATGTACTGGTCTACCTTCTGAAGGGAATGTTGCCCTGGCAGAATGTTAAGTTCCGCGACGATAAGGACAAGTATCGCACTATCATGGAGCGCAAGATGGCAATAACCGCCGAAGAACTATGTATAGGATTTCCAGGAGAATTCGCACAGTTCATTAACTACTCTCGAAGACTAAAGTATGAGGAACAACCAGATTACGCCTACCTCAGAAAGCTTTTAGACACTATTAGGGAACGAGAGGGTTTCGAGATAGATTACATATACGATTGGACACCGCTTCCAGCCATTAAAGTCACCCAGGTAGGACGCAAGGAGCTTGACGACTGCAATATGGTAAAGGTCTGCAGCCGCAAGGAATAGGGTATATCGATGGATATCGAAAGAAGTTGCGATTCTAAGAAGCGCCTTGATATAAACTTCGGGAACACCCGAAAGCAGCAGCACAACAAGTAGACACGCATCAGCATTGAGAAGAACGGCGAGAGCAGTAGCTGTCCAATCTAGCGAAGCCCAGCGAAACTTGAAATCGAATAGAGAGGCAAATCTTGAGTGTTAGCGCCGTTTTGCACTACCTACTACTTGATCGGTGGATTTGACTGTGTTAGTTAGCAGATGTTTGGCACATGGTCAAATCTTTCCACGACAATAATAATTACGCTTGTTGGAGGAAAGGCATGAATACCGACGCCATGAACATGATGGGGACGCAGTGTCCAGTCTGTGGACACATCGGGATCAGCATACCTCGCAGACGTATGGGCTGTGCCTCTTGGGCATGGTGCTGTGGGCTATTTTGGACGACTTACATCCTCTGGCTAATACCACTTTTCAGCGAGGGGTGCAAGGATATTGAACAGCTGTGCGATCGTTGTGGAGCAGTCAAGGGTGTGATCCCTGGTCAATGCTGTTGATTTATATTTCAGGAATCGTGTTCCAGAAGATATTTGATGACGCCACTTGCTAGCCTCCAGTCAAGGCAAAGAAATGCATCAGACTCGACCAATTCGATTTAAATTAACGACTTATAAGCTCTTAAGAATGGGGTCCAGGGAACAGTGCACATCGTTTGAAGAAGTCAGCCTGTGCCCCGGACCACCATTGCTAAGGTAAGTAGAAGCTTAGTCAGACCCAAATCGGACACTCAAGTGAGCAAGTGGCACCTCATAGGGGAATAGCACTCACAGGACAAATTCGATAGGGCGCCACGTGAGTCGAAGCCTCGGGGAACTGATACGACCAAGCCAATCCTTTCGTACCTTACAAAACGCCGAAACCACCTAAAGGAAAGCCCATCAAGCCAAACCATCTGATCGACCGTTGCCTTGAATGATCGTTACTGAAGTGAAGAGATGCAACCTATTGGCGGCTATTCAGTCGAAACAAGGTGGTGCTACTTTTCTGCCGCTAGCCTCGTTTAATTAGTCTTGCATATCAACTCATGGCGGGTGTTTCGAATTATAGAATAATTTGGGAATGGACTTCACGTTTAACGGGAACGCTCAAAACCATGTTAATCGGGATCAGAGGTATGGGAAGTTAAGATGGAGAACCAGAGAAGAAAGCATAGCCGAACCCACCGGGTACCCAGATAGAAGTTCGTTGATGGTTCGGCACATCGAAGGACTGAAGTATCGAGCGAACCTTCAAACAGAACAGAGCGACTACTACCCCGAAGCAGTAGAAAAGCAGCAAATAGCTCCTAAACAAAATCAAAAGATTCCTAGGAAGCACAGCAGAGATATATCAGTAGCCGATCCAAACACAGGCCACTTTCGATTTCAGATGTAACAACCACCCTACTATGGTGACCACAGACCAACAGCTGACTATTGCACGAAATAAACACATTTGAATAGCGTGCAGATTGATGGCAGAGTTGACAAGTTGTATCGCAGCGGCAAACTATACCGAACTCCGACTAAAAGGACATCCAAAGGCTCTTGCCACGGCCGCCAAGCAACCAGCGGCACCAAGCTGACTATTAATATCCGCATAGTAGACTGAGTCTAAAAATCATCAATCGAAATTGCTATGGTCCACCCGAGAGTGCATCGATCGATTGGAGGGTCTACTTGAAGTGTTGTTCCTCAATTTGGAGACTCGAGCCTTGAGCTGAGAGAGTTCCTCATCAAATAGGCGCGAATAGAAGTAATTCTTTTCTTTTGGTCGAAGCTCCAGTTCTTCAATATCCTAGCAAACCAGGTAAATGTTCTCGCCGTCATACCGTAACTTGGCGAACAGGCCAACCAACTACCCTCCGCACTATTGGTGGATGATGTCAATGGCTTCCCCTCTTTCTACCTCAATTACTTTCCTTTAGTTCTCTCGAATCGCTAGGATTTTCAAGCAATTACTATCTAATCGTAAGCTCACAAAGAACTCCTTATCGTTGAAGACCATCTTCGAGGCGGATTCGTATACCTTATTGCTGCAAAAGAGTGTTTGGTTTGACGAGTTTTTGCGATTAGTTGTTGGTCGATAGTTTGTCGCGTTGCTCTTCGGACGTCCATCAATGATGGTTGGATAGTTAGAAAGCCGAGCCATGATTCCTTTGGTCTTTCGCCAGTCCTTCCGCATCCGATTTACTGAATACATTGATTCGGGTTGGTCGACGAGTCGCTTGACAAATTTAAGGTTGTCTTAGTGTATAGCGATCAGCTCTTTTTACCTCTTAGTGTTGATTTGCCTCTTTATCAGTATGCCTCAATAACTACAGTCGTACTTGTGCGAATGTTACTTCCCTCGTGTACCCTCCCACGAACTCCATCAGCAGTTCCGGACCTCTTTTGCTCTCTAACTGGATTGTAGCGGGTTGACTGTAGAGGCCGAGTAGTGGACTGGTGTGACTACAGCCCATCCATGACACCCTCCATAGACCACTGAAGTATATTAAGTAGCTGACTGGTGCATTGTGTCTTCCTAGATGGACTATCTCGGACACGTATGGAAGGCTTGTCACCACTTACCTAAACCGACAATCTTTACATAGGTTTAAATGCTATAAGCCTCGTTTCACAAATCGGTAGTGCAAACAGTAAGCTAATATCAATCGTCACTTCTCCTTCCGAGGGCGTGGGAAGGGGAACTCCCCAGATACCCTCATTACCGAATCCAGCTGCCTCGATGAAAATAACTTGTGGGCAACCTCGCGATTTGCGAGTTGCTTCTTCAGGTCAGTGTTGGTATCCTTCTCTTTCTGCAGCTGCTGCTCGAGTTCAAGGTAGGCCCGATGCATGATCTTGAGTGCCTCGATATCTTCCGGCTTGGAGGTGCGCTGTTGATAGAGGTATTGCAGCTACTCGTATTCCCGATTGAGAAGCTCCAAGCGGTAGTTGTGTTTTTCTTAGAGCAGCACCATTTCATGCTTCATATTATCCGTGAAGGTCTTCATTTCGGCGAGGTTGGTGGCTATCCTCTTCTTACAGCTTTCCAGCACATAGTCCTCTTTCTTTTTATACTCCTCGCGAATCTGCACTATTTCAGTCTCTAATCGTAGGATGCATCGCTCGAATTACTAACGCTGTTGCTCCTTCTGAATCTCTATCTGCTCCAGCTGCTCTTTTTGCTTTAGAGATTCCTCCTCGTTCCGGTAGTGTAGTTCCGTCATCGACTACAGCTTCAGCTTTGACTAGTCTTTCAGCTTCTAAAGTTACTTGCTCAGCTGTCTGTTCTGGTTCTGTTCGTCCAACAACTTACGCTCGAGTGTCTTGTACTTACGCTCGAATTCGTTGGTCTTTTGGCGCGCCTCCAGCATCATATCTCGTTTGATGAGTTCGATGTCTGCTTAGAAGTGGTTTTTAAGCTTCGTAAGTGCTGAAGATTTCTCTTACACGAAGCTACTGTTTATGTTTGCTCGCTCCTGCGCAAACTGCTCTTCCGTGGCCTTTATTTGCATTTCATATTTGTTACGTACCTCCACTTTCTCCCGTTCTTTGAGCTCTGCCTGGATCTATAGTTAGTACTTGTGCCGGTCATTCAGCGAGCTGATATAGGCGCTGTTCCTTTGTTCCTGCTATTCGTGTTTTTTATCATACACGTCTTTTATGCCAGCATACTTGGCTGTCATTTGCTCGAGGTCGTATCGAAGCGTTCTTTCCGTGTCTTCTGATTTGCGTTCCAATTCGACATACTTGTTCTTCAGGTCATTCATCTCGGTTTCGCGTTATTCCATCATAACGCCTCTTATGGAGTCCAAAACGATCTCGTGTTCAGTGGTCAGCTGAAGCACAGTCTGCTCCAAAAGCTTGCGGTCTCGCTCGCTTGTTTCCTTCATCTTCTCCTTCAACAGGACCAGCTAGTCGTTGAGGTAGTAAATCTGCTGGTTAGATTGCTCACCTGATTCGAACAATTTCTGTTTGAGCTCCAAGATGACCTGCTCGAGTTGCTAAATCTTCTCCTCGCGGTTAGCCTTAATATCGATCAGACCGACAATGCGGCCATCTCGTTCCAATACCATGCTGTTCAGCTATTCGATATCCTTCTTCAGCACAATAGTCTAATGTTTCAGCTGTTCCTGAATACGAACCTTTTCTTTCGTGAGCTTATTGAATGCGGCCACGTGGTCAGCAATCTTCTTCTCGTAGTCCTCTGTCAAGTCTTTAATTTGACGCTGATATCTCTCTACAACACTCTTCTCATTCTTTTCTCCCTTGGCAATAGCCTCTGCGACTTCTTTGGCACGCACCTCCCTGCTCTTTCGCTACTTCAGCTCGAACTCATCGGTAAGCTATTTGACTTTCTTTGCGTTCTGGGCAGTTAAGTCTTCTGTCACCTTCTTGATCTCACTTTTTAGCTTCTGAGTTTCCTGCTCAAGTTCATGGATGCGGGCATCGCTATTGACCTTTAGAGTTTCATACTTCCGCTGTTGCAATAGGATCTCTTGGTTGAGCGACTTGATTTCCTTTGTCTTACGATCCTCCATCTTCTCATACTTTTCGTCCCTTTCAACGATCGTTGCTTTGAGTTCTTCAATAGTTGTGTCGCGTTACTCTATTGTCGTCTCCAACTGCTTGGCTTCGTTCTGCTTTTACAGGATATCCCTCTCCAACCCTACTATAGTCTTCTTCAGCTCTTATATCTTCTTGTTCTTGTCCTGCATTTACATTGTCATTGTCTTGATCTTTGTCATATTCTTTTACCTTTCTGCTTCAAGTACGGCCTTCGTGTTCTGCAGTCCCTTGTTCTCATCTGATAGTAACTGTATCTTCTTCTCCGAACGCTTTAGGTCGAATTGTATGTCCTAAAGTTTCTTTGTGGTTGCAGCCAACTCTTCTTTGAGCTTTAATGTTTCTGCCAAAGCCTACTCCAGTGAGTTCTTCAACTGCATCGCCTCTTTCTTGAGGTGTCTACGGTCAGCAGCTTCCTCGATTTGATGAGCCAATTTCTACTCGAGATCCTTGATTTGTTAGTTCTTCTTCACCATCTCTGAACTCATCAAACGATGTTCGTTGGCTGTCAGTTCATACTGCAGCTGTAACTTGCCGAGCCGTTGTTCGACCAACTCCAGAACCTCTCCTTCAGAGTCGTCGTGGAGAGCCTACCGCAACTTTACTTCGTATTGACGGACGATTGCCACCTTCTCTTCAAACCGCTGTTTGAGACTGGTTTAGTCGATTGGCGAATCAGGCGCTAAGCCAAGCAACCCAACAGCCAGTCTATGGTAATCCAGCAGCTCCGTTGCCGGATCACTCATCAGCAGTTTTATAATATTTCCAAGAACTGTTGGCGGTTCTGCCTTGCTACCCTCCCGTATCCGTTAGTGCCAGTGCAACAGATTATTGTCACCCACTTGCCATTATACTTATGAAATAACTCACTAAGCGAAGGAGTGTAAACCAACGACTCAAGAGTTAGTTGGATCACTAGCGTGGAGATGCCTCCATTGTATTGGATTGCTACCAGCAAGCCATGGAATACATCCTGCAAGGTCGCAGCTGACTTATTCAGATCGGGTCGAGGAAGCAAAGAGGTATGCCGATAGCGCCAAGGCACAACTCACAGTACAAACCATAGCAGCTGGCGAGGAACTGCACTGGACTCGATTTTTGCTGGTTCACTGTCAAGCAATCTGTTCAGCAGCCAAAGAAGACTATTCGCGAGCCGATTTGTTGCTTGCAGAGGCAACTACGATGGCTTCCTCTCATAGCATCAACCAAGCATTGTTTAGGATTGTTAGCGAAAGCAACACAACAGCGATAAACTGCAGAGCTGGAAGGTAATTGCTTGGTGGGAAGTAGGTATCGCGAGGCGACTCGAACCTCGAAGTACGTGCTAGATAACATGGATGGAATCAACCTCACCAATAAGCCAAACAAGCAGATCATGGTGGCTATCAGACTGTTATTTGAGGGGATGTTCCATCTGTTAGTGGGGAGGAAGTTACCAATGTAACTACACGAAACCATCCTCAAAGCACACAACCTTAGTATAGTATCAAACGGTGTACAGCATCGGCTTACGAGGGCTATCGAAAGGTGCGCATCTGCATTTGGGCAGGAGAACACCAAACATCCGAAGAAGGCCTCTACAGTTTAAAGTGAAACGAAAGAACTAGTTCTTTCGAAGTCGCATATTCGTAACAGTCAGTCTGGTTGTGGATCTAGACTTCAGTTAAGTAAGAAGAACTCCACGCTGCGGAGTAAGCATCTTGTAGGTCGCAGCCACGATGCCAAGAATAACGGCATGACAAACACCACATAGACTCATAGACTTAGGCAAACTGATGATTTTGGTGACTCCAACGACTTCCAGCGGAATCCATTCGGTAGTCCATTTCGTAAAGAGAAAAAGGAGTTGTTCTAGATCTACTCTGGCGATAAGAAAAAGAAGATTCGAAGTCCAATGAAGAGGCAACAGGCAGAACCGTAACCCGAGGAAATGAAGGAACTCGAAAGGATCAAAAGAATCTACCAACCTGCCCACAGCAATAACAAAATAGAGTACTTCTACTAACCAGGATTATTAGAGAGGACCTACAAACTGGAGTTTTTAATGCTGCCAGTGAACAAGAGTTTGTGCCTTGAAGATGACAAAAAGGATGGGCTCTCCAGAGTCGTGCGCAACCGTAATAATCTAGGCTCGGGTCATTTCGAGGAAAAGGCTGCGAGTATACGCGTTAAGAAGAACACGGAGGCCTTTGTGAAGGTTCGTCAGAGCAAGGCAGTACCCTCCAAGAAGAATTACCGCATTGGTGTCAAGACTAAGCGAAACACGCAAACCCCGACCCTGATAACTCTCTCATCATTGGAGGAAGTAGAGCGAGGTGGATAGTACGATCCAAGCCCGACGACCTACCACCGTTACCCTCCCAATCATTCGAGGGTTTCTCAACCGCATGGCTAGTGCGGTATAATATGATTCATGCAATCAAAGAAACAAATCTAAAAACCGAAGAAGTTGCGGCAAATCGGCGATTACATGATCAACGAGGCTGATCTTTTGGGCAGAGGCACTTATGGGAAGGTCTATGCTGCTTACAAGGTGGGCTCGGACGTAAAACTGGCTTGTAAAGCCATATACAAGAGACTACTGGGAAAGACCGAGGTCTATAACGCTGATACTTTAGCCGAGAGTCAATCACAGTTAGAGCGGGAGGTCCAGGTAATAGTTGTTGTAATTTAGTTTCATTTCAGGCTCAAGAGCGAGAACATCGTCAAAGTATAGGGATATGAGCAGGATAAAGAAGCCTACTATATGTTCATGGAGTATTGCGATTCGGATGTTGCCAAGCTGCTGCAGTAAAAGAGTAAATGACGGAGCGATTCAGAGAAGCTATCAGAGAAAAAAGCGCTGAAACTAATCCGCTAACTTTGTAAGGGCTACATGGAGATCTACAGAAGAAATGCCTCTCATCGTGATCTGAAGGTACGCATAGTCATTGTTGCAGCCTGAAAACTTGCTTCTAAGCAAGGGTACTCTCAAAATTTCAGATTTTGGTTTTGTCAAGAAGATAACGAATATGGCAGATTTCGCCAGCCGATCCCAACTCAACCTTGTCGAGAACAAAGAGCTCTTACGGACATCAACACTATGTGGCACCCGTGAGTATATCCCACCCAACGCTATTGAAGCTCAGAACAATTCAGAAGTGAAGTACAACCCTGAGAAGTTCGATATGTGGTCGATCGGGATCATTCTATACTTTATGTTGTACGGGGAACGACCCTTTAGTGGAGAAAATTAGAAGGCACTGTATGAGGCCATCCAGACCAAGTAACCTGTCTTTCCTGAAACTCCGTAAGTCTCTGCCCAGACTAAATCACTGATTCGAAGGCTGCTGAAAAAGGAAGAGCACGAACGTTGTGACTTCAAGCAACTTCTCGGGCTGCTCAACATGCCTGTACCAGAGATGAAGCAATCGGACTCTCAGATTAACCCATTCGAGCCAAGTAATTTGGAGTAAAAACTGGAATACTACCTAAAATACATCGAATACCTCGGTAAGATTATGAATATGCTGTACTCCCTCAACACCAAGTTCACCTTCTTCAGGAAACACTTCAAGATTCCGATAGCCTACCAGCTGATGACGCGTATCCAAGAGCTCCGAATGGCTCTTCTGAACTGCATTGAATATCGTATCAAGGGGATGTCCCTTCGTACTTCGAAAGACGAAACTGACTTTAAAAAGCTGAAAGATGCGACCGAAGAGTACTAACGAGTCTTCCACCAAGCAATCAGTAATCTGGGTGTCAACGTGGAATATGGGTTTGGAGCTCTCGATACGATACTAAAGACGTTCGTGAATACACTCGCTAGCATTCCCCCAGCAGACTACGAATACATCGATTTCGATTTACGGCGATGCATTCTGCTCCTGTTGCGTCTCAATAAGCTACTGTTGATGAAGATAGGCATGGACAAGTTGAATGAGGTACTCACCCTCACCAATACCAAAGGCAACCAGCTCAACGAATTCATACAGGAGGACCTCAAGACTTGATAACTAAGACCCTCAAAGCAATACTCATCTTGTCAGTTATTCAGGCATCAGTACTTTTTATAGAGGCGGATCAGGTCTCCCTCGATGGCTTCGAAGTCGGTCATCCGGTTGTACTACTACAGGTACCGCTGCTGTAACCGCGCCAGCTTCAGTTCGTTCTCCTTTCGCAGTTCGTGCTCCAGCTTATTCACGATGCTGCGATGGGCGTTTTCCACGATTCTTCTGTCCTTTTTTTAGGACTGCTCCTTTTCCTTGAGCAAGTTCATCTCTGTCAAGTAGTAGATCTCCAGGGCTTGCAATCGCTAGGCAGTCGATCGGTTTTCCTAAAGCAACCTTTCCCTGAACTGCCTTCTCTCGTCGACGTTGCGATCCTTCTCGAGCTTCTGAACCAAGCCGTTCCTGAGTTGGTTTGTGATTACATTTTGCGGATATAGCGACACTTCTGGTCTCGCAGCTTCATCTCAACAGCTCGCTCATGCTCCTCGATACGCTTCTTCTGTTACTGTTGCCTGACCTATTTTAGCAGATGGTCTACCTTCAAGTAGTGAATCTTTTTGAGGTTGTTGCTCGCAGATAGGGTTGCTTTTCGATTATTATGCATGCCCTTGAGCCGCTCCTTTTACTTGTAGTCTTTGATAGTCTACTTGAACTGTTTGGCCTTGCGTTCCAGAGTATTGTCCTTTTTTGGCAGAAGCTCATACTCATCCGATGGCTTGACTTCAGCCCGTGCCTTGGATATCTGTTCGTATGCTTCATTGGCGAACTGTTTCTGCTTGGGGGATAGCAGTCTCTTCTCGGATACCGCATTCCGAAGCTTCGCTGTAAGCTTCTTCTTGGTGTTATTACTGAACAGCCTATTTTAAATCTGTTTCTTAATCGTCTGCTTCAGACTCTTATTGCTCTTGATTTGGTGCTGCTTCGATGGGCTCACAACATCGAAGTGTTTACGTTACAGCACCTCACCGAACCCACTAGAATCATCACTTTTCTTTTGTTCCAAACGTTGGTGGTTACGTAGTTGGTTTAGCTTCTCGTCGATAATTTGCTGTCCTTCCAGCAGGTGCTCATACTTCCGCTTGGGTTGCTCAGGGGAGTCTTTGTTGCTCTGTGGGTTTTCGTCATCTTCGTCGGCAAACTCTTGGTTTATCCCCAGAACTGAATGGACGTGCTCTGAGTCTTCTTCTTCTTCGTTGTTACCACTTCCGTCTTGGTTGCTGGCGTGACGCTTCGTGAGCTGATATAGCACTTCCACAAGGTTGTAAACGTGTTGTATATCACCTCTTGCAACTGCCTCCCCATTGATGTTCGACAGCGGTTGCTTAACTATGTCGTGTTCGAGCACTTTGATGAGCATCCCTATCTTCTCACCAACCGATAGCTTCTTCTTGCTGATCTGCAGCAAGTTGTACTGCAGGTAGGGAAACAGCACATTCGCAATCTCGATGTAGATCTTCTCGTCGTACAGTGCATCCAAACTCTATGGGTGAATTTCTAGCGGGAACTACAGAATTTCGAGAATGCTGTTCACCATCTGGAGGGTTTCATCGATGAGTTCGTACTCCGAGGCGATCATATTTGAATTCACTGTATATAATGAAGTTGGGGCTGCTCGAAAGGCTACTGTGTCAGGTAATGGCCCAGGGCAAGATTCCGAGGCATATTGCGTTCATCATGGACGGCAATCGGAGGCACGCGAAGGCTTTGCATAAGTCTCCGATCGAAGGGCACAAGCTCGGAGTGGAGAGTCTAAAGCGATGCCTGCTCATCTGTCTGGAACTTGGAGTTAAGGTGACGACGTTGTTTGCATTCGCAATAGAAAACTTCAATCGTTCGTAGGCAGAGGTAAACGGTTTGATGGAACTCACCAAGAAGAGCTTTGAGGAACTTTCCAAGGAGCACGGTTTCTTTCAGGAAAAGAAGATTCGTGTGAAGGTAGTGGGTGATCGCGGCCTGGTGCGGGAGGATATCCGAGAGTGCATCGACAGCATGGAACGTACGACTGCCAGCTACGATAGCCTTCTGGTGAACGTATGTTTCGCGTACAACAGCGTGTACTAAATCGATAGAGCAGTAAAATAGGCATGCTAAAGCAACGAGTAGTTAACCCTGCAGTCCATAATGTACGTATTTTGCCTAAAGCAGGAACCACTTACTTGTGAAGGACTTCCCCGATGTGATAATCCGAACTAGCAACGAAATTCGGCTGAGCAACTTCCTGACTCTGCAATCCATGAAGAGCCGAGTGTACTTCCTGAAAGAGAATTGGCCGGAACTGACTATCTGGAGCTTCCTCAGGTTCATCCTGCCGTATAACCTGCAGTACGGCTAAGCAAAGGACTGCGAGGATATCATTGACCAGTAGTTGAAAGCACTGTGATGGGTTCCTGCTATTAAATATACTATGCATAAGCAACCGCAAGCCAGCCGAGTTCTCGAAAGGCGCGATGTCTACCGCTCGAAGTGGCTCGGAGTCAAGTTCGTGGACTATGAAATTGGCGGTAGGAGACTGAACAACTACGAGATGGTGTTCCGCCCTACAACTGAGGACAAGAAGCTCGAGATCGACGGTGTCGATGTTATCCCCATCATCAAGCACAAGGACAAGCCGACCCAGCTTATACTGATTGCTAACTTCCGACCACCCGTCGGAAAGTTCGTGCTCGAGTTTCCCGCGGGATTGATGGATGTTGGTTCCTTGGAGGTAACATTCATCGGTATGCAGGAAAATGCGCAGAGAGAAGTCAAAGAATAGACAGGCTATACCGTCAGCCACTTCGTTAAGTTCCCTGCACCAGGCATTTATGCTGACCCTTGGAAAAGCAACGAGCAAACTAAGACACTGCTTGCAATAATTGACGGGGACGCTAATGAAAAACCCGAGCAATAGCTAGAGAGCGAGTAGAACATTGTAGTGCACTTGTTGACTTTGGATAACAAGCTCACCGAACAGCTTCTCCAGCTATGCAAGGAACACGACTATGAGGTTGAGGCAAAGCTATGGACCTTTGCTATTGGTCTAGGCATCTTATCACTGAACCTGTGACTTAACCGCATCATTCGATATATTTTAAACAACCTCTGACGGCATATGGCAAATGTTGACGAGCAAGGGTAGCACCCACTGCGTCGTGGCGATAGTATCACCGGAAGAGTAGTGCATCATATCAATGGCATGCTCGAAGTACCAGCCAAACAGGCCGCCGCGATGTTCGGTGTAGATAGGGTATTCAGTGTGGCAACGTAGTGGCTCAGGCTGACAGCATTTGCTCTGAGAACCCTGAAAGCATACGATTTCGTAACATGTGCCGCCAAGGTCGTCAAGATAGATGCCTTTCTCGGCAAGCTCTCGGCAACGCGATATGTATAGGCTTATTCGATATGGTAGATTACCAGACGCACTCGCAAATGGCTATACTTGCAGGACCTGCTCCAAACGTACAACAAAGGCATACCGTGGCGCAAATCCAAGAGAACTCTGATTGATTTCGTGTTCAAGCTGTACGTGCTGGCAAGTGATCTCAACGATATCGGACACTATCTGCACTACGTCAAGCTGCTCGACAATCCCGCACTGCAACTGTAGCTGCGCACCTTGAATGCCAACCTGTACTTCTTTGAGTGTGTCGTCTGGCTGCTCATGAACATCTACGACTACCTCCATTAAAGAGAAGACGCGAATAGAAAACGCGAGAAGCTTCTGTTCATCTTAAAGTATGTCATGGACGTGTTAGTAAAGCGACTTTTTACCTGTAGATCTCCCATAACGACTTCAGTCGCTGCATCTATAAGCTGGAGCCGAAGCTTATTTCAGTGCTGGGATTGCTGTCCTCCCTGCTGTCCCTGTACATGGCTTGGAGGTGATGCTTCTTACTTGTTATATAGTACCAACATGCCTCCGAAGGTCTTCAAAAGAACGACTGTGTTGCCGCCTCGCGACAACGCTCCAGAACGCTAGTAGGTGGCCAAACCCACTCCAAGTACTTCGTAGAAACAACTCAGCAATGATCAATGTTGGAAATTTGGCGCACAACTTCACAGTCCTATCACGGATGCGTATGCTCCTTGCGCTGCTCATCGGCACTGTGTGCGGCATCATTAACTGCAACCAGATAGTCGCACCGATTGCCTACATGGCAATCCAGCTGGCAGCCACGGCAGTATTCGCGTTTGCAATTGGCAACTACCGCAGACACTTCAACAACCTTACAGAGGTGATGTCAGGCATCCCGGAGGCCTTGATGATGTTCATCTGTAGCTGGATGATCAGCTACAACCTGGTCTATACCCTCTGATGGAGCTTGTTATAATACCATGGAGGAGCTGGAGCTGGGCGAACTGAGTTTCAACTTTACCGCCATTTTAAACACCCATCCGTAGGAGCATGGACTGGCCAGCTACATTCGACACTTCTTCGAACGTCAGGAAGTTGTGACACCGCGCCGAAGCGTCACCGATCTCGAGGAGTCCATAAGCGAGTTGGACTTCTCCCAGTACCTCGACACAGTTGAGGATGAGCTACGCACCATCCGAAGGCGAACCACCCGCAGACCACAGCTCCTAGAATCAGTTGTAGACGAGGAAGTTGAATGCTTTGGTCGCGTGCCATACGTGTACTACTAGAAGGATTTCTGTTTGGACTTTGGCTGCTATGGGGAGGCACGTCGGATGCAAGAGTAGCAGCAACAGCTCAACGATTACCTAGATTTGGTGGAACTCAACCTGTTCCGGCAGGTCACCCACCGCTTCAATGACTTCTTCAAGATCCTAAAGAACCTTGAATTTCTAGATCGAGCCGTGCTGGAGAACATCCAGCGGCTGAAGCAAATGCGCGAACGTGTCAACGGACTGAGGGAGGGGTACTATCGCACAGCAAGTGCTCTCCAGAGGAAAGTGTATCTGCAGCAAAACAAGGAAAAACTAATGAAGCACTTCATTATCATTAGGTCGCTGAGAAAGCTTCCGCCTACAATCAACAGCGTGCTCGAGTCATCGCTGCCGTATGAGTGCGTGAGTTTGTTGGCTTCTGGAAAACAAAAGTATAAGTTAGTTGCTGGGCTGGAGTGCTTAAAGAACGTAGGCAAGACGCTCGAGAATGGCGATAATATTGTAAAGCACAGCCTGTACAAGCAATTTAGCGATAAGATATTTCTGTATCTGACAGCACCAATCACACCGCCTTTCGGCAAAAGGTTAGCTGAAGTTCCTCAGCTCGGAGCCGTGCTGAGCAACATCAGCCAGAATGGTTCGTCGGTCAGTGAGTCGATGATTGGCGATGAGGGTTACTACTACCTTGGGCCTGCCAAGGGAGAACACTAGCTTACAATAACCAACACAGAGGAAGAGATAAGTAGAATTATTGTTGAATCGTACCTGATCGTCGACTACGGCAGCAATTCTCAACTCAGAACAAAGCTTCTGGAATTCATTAAGATTGTCAGCAAGACTTTCCAAGACGAGCTCAGAACCCTACTAAGCAAAGTCATCAAACAGCAGCGCGATAATTTGCAGTCCAGTATTATCGGCGAACTCACAGCAGAACACGAAGCAAGTGACGAGACATCTGATACCCTAGAGGATCTCTGTGAGGAGATATCGCTGCCTTACTACGGTAAGTTGCTGCTCACCTTTCACGAGATGTTTCGCAGCAGTATCATGAGACTATTGGGGTGCACCTATAGTCTCATTCTAGGATTAAAGAAGTTGAAGAACCTTCAACCCGAGAAAGCTCGCGCCCTTATCGAAGAGTTCCTTTCGATTGTGGTGGCAATTTGCAAGTTTGTGTGCGATCGTGCTGTTACTTTCCTGGCTCTGAAGCATCTCACCCATGATACCTCAATCGTCGACTTTAGTCACTACCTGTGTCAGCTGGTGTACTGGTAGCACGTGAGTCAGGGCATTTGTTCACTGGAGATGTTCCAGCCAACCGATGATCCCGTCTTCGGAGATAAGCTAATCGAGTACAGAGCCAAGTTGCAATCTACATTCGAAACTGTGAAGAATACGAAGAGGCAGCTTCAATAGGTTTATGTTAACAACCTCCACAGGAACGTGATCACCAATGAACTGAAAGGCTCCCTTGAGGATGATACGTGGGCAGCAATGGAAGAGCTTCCTTCGAGCTACCGTACAATGTTCTCGTTCATCCTTAACGGAGAGGAGGCTCCACAGCAAAAGATTGTGAGGAAGTTCGATGATGTAAACTCGAGTCTGATGAACTCCTTCTTTGCAGAGACTCCTATGGGAGCCCTAGTCGATGACATTGTAGATAAGCGGCTAAACCGCAAACCCGAAAGAACTCAGTTTAAGTTGCTCAAGAGCGTCGCCATCGTTGGTCGGAGACAGTTTAAAATGACGGTTGCCCTGATGCTTTTCGTGGAGATCCTCTAGGAGTACCTACGAATGTAAAAAATCTATCCCGAAACCCATGACATGATGATGGAGAAGATCAGTGAGTTGGTTCGAGCTTACAGCTTACAAAGCTACCAGCTCATTGTGGCTGCTGGCGCTCTGAAGTTCGAAAAGATCAAGACCAAGAACATCACGGCTCGGCAACTTTGTCTCAGTTGGAACTGCCTGCAGTTTATTCTAGCCTTACTGGATACCTTTAGCCATCCTGAAATGAAGAAGGCTGTAGACGCCCTTAACCAGCATTGCGATGAGATCGTCAAGCGCCTTTCGAGCATCATAACCTTGAAGGTGGACAATGAAGTGGCTTCATTGTGCCAACTCAACCTCCGCTCACAGGTGAGTGGCCAAACTCAACAGACGAGCAACATCATAGCGAACTATAAGCAAATGCTAGAGATCCTTCTGGAGTATATGTAACAGTAAACCGTCAGACAGATCATGCTGCCAGCTATCAATATCATCGTGAAGAAGTACATCACACATCTCGAAGAAAATGGAATCAGAGGAAGAGAAGAGGCTCTTTTCTTTATCAGCGAAATGAAAGTGCTTGAGGTGGGGTTCGAAAAGGAGCTGACGTTGATACGGGAGATGTTTGTCAAGTCCGAAGAGTGATAATACTGTACGTAACATCTTTTAATTTCAACGATGAAGTGTTGTCTCAGGGTGGTGAGAGCCGATGGAACCAAGGAGACTATCAAGGTTGCAGAAGACCAAGCAGTATATGCAGGAAGGGTTCCGAGCTACAATGAGGAGGACAACATCATAGTGGATTCACATGAATCGGTCAGTCGCAGGCACGCAAAATTCACAACTGAAGGTCAGAATGTGATACTTGTGGACTGCGGCTCAAGCAATAGCACATACCTGAATGGCAAGGCAGTCATACCAAGTAAGGAGTATACCCTTGAGGAAGGGGATGAAGTAAGACTCGCAGATTCTCAAACCACGATCCGACTTAAGAAGTCGAAAGAAAGTAAAGAGGAGCGAACTGAACGCTCCCGATCGAGAAGTCGTGACGAACCCGTAACAGAAGTGAGCGAGTCAACGAAGAAGATGTTGAAAGCTCTTGATAAGTACAAGACGCGTGACGAGAAAGTGAAGTTCCTAAAGTTGATGGGCCACAAGAATGCTGAGAAAGAGCTTGACTCCCTATAGTCGCATTTGTCGAATTGCAAAACCATTAGTTACCAGAAGGCCAACGAGTAGATCGAGAAGCAGTTTGAGCAAGGCCGGAAGAACGGTGGCGGCATCAAAAGAGGCCTCGGCAGCTGACCTTTTTGTTATAACTTTATGGATAAACTATTCAGTTTACGAACGGAAATCGAGGGGAAGATGGTCACTGTGGAAGTGTTTCCCAATAGTGACCTGCTGGAGGTGAGTAGGGAGGTGTGCAAGCGGCAAGGTTTATAACCACCGCACGAACGGACCATTGTTCAGTTGATCACTGACGAACTGCGAAACAACCTGGAAAACTAAGACGAAGACCTGGAGTGGAAGTACGAGTTGAGCTGTGTTCTGGAACGCTTCCTCGACATGTGTGAAGAGGCAAACATAGCGGCTCCAGCACCCACCCAATATTTTAAATCTCAAGCAAAGCGAAGCAAAGGCAGACAGCCAATTCTGAAACAGCAAGACCGGCCTATCGGCCTATACGATCGTGCCTTGAAGCTCCAGGAGAAGAGGCAGTTAATACACGAACAAGGTAAACAGGAACAGCAAGATAAAGAACTGCAGTCTTGCACGTTCCAGCCGCGCATCAATAGCACCAGCACTAACAGCTTTCGAAAAAGGAGGCTGCAGCAATAAAATGTCTATGATGTACTCTACCAATAAGCGAAGTCGATCGAGGGCAAGAAGGATAAGCGCAGGATGGAGCTCATTCAGGAGCAGAAAATACCGACATTCACCCCAGAGCTCAATCAATGTAGTCTCCGTATCGTTGAGGTCAAGGGAAAGGAGGAAATAGCAAAAAGAGCCACTCCGAAGAACACCCTCCAACCAGTTTAGTATCCGTTTAAGCCAACCATAAGCGAGGAGAGCAAACGGCTTGCAAAACAGTTTCCTACATTCTGGGAGAAGCTTGAAAGGGAAGCATGCAGCCATGAACATAGACCAGAATGCACAACAAAACGGCAGACAACAGGACAAGAGAACAGAGACCCACAGCTGAATCCCCGATCGATTGAGATCCTCGAAACCAAGAAGCTCAATCTGTTCTCATTCATATTCGAGCAGCTACAATCCGACGGGTACGTAGACGAGTAGTCGATTCATCACAACAAGTGCCTGATGCAGGCCGAACAGTTTCAGGTGGTGCTTCCACTGCTTGAAGAAATCTCTTCATTGAAGGTCCAGCTCAATAAGGAAGAGTTTATTGAGTCACTGCAAGTACTCTACGCCACACTTCATTCTCACGACAAAAGCCGGTTGATAGGCCACAATATCCGCACCAAATGGCAAGATGAACACGATTCATATCGCAACCAGTTCACCTTCCGACCTAAAATATCTGTGCATTCGCACAAAGACAAGACCAAACAGGCCACTTTCCAGAGCACTGTCGATAGGATGTTCTATACCGGCTGTGAAGTTATCGAAGAAGACGAGGCAGAGACCAGCCAAAGCAGCTGCAGAGCAGATACAAGCACAATCGATTCGTGACTGCTTTTCGTATAAAACATAATAGACAACTTTAAATGTTCGACTTCAACCAGCTGCAAGCACTGCGATAGCTAGTCGTTGGCGAAGAGTAGGAGCAGGACGTTGTGGAGAACCATTGCAAAGGCAGCGTTCTCAACCCTGGGGATATTGGCGCAGATGGCAAGAAGAAGGAGGTGGCAAAACCCTTCGCAAAGATCGAAGCAAAGGTAGGTAAGAAGTACGAGCCAGTGACCACCGATAAGAAACCTGAAGTGAAGTAAGAGAAAAAAGCAGGAGTACCTGCAGCAAAGAAGAATGAGATTTGGTCGCAGGAGGAAATTTCTGACCTGCCCGTGAGTCGAAACGATAACCGAAAGACTCCTTAGTTCGAAGTCAGATACCGCCAAAGGGTTGGCACAGAAGATGTATTTCTCGGTAAACATACCCGCTAATTTAGGTCTTAGTGGAGTGGACCCCAGCTCTGCGAATTGCCAAGAAATGCTGTATCGTATTGATCTACCAAACACGACTATGAAGGAGATCAGCCTGGACATTACCGAGAGAGCAATGGTGCTGCAAACGAAAGACTTCTACCTGCACGAACACTTCCAGTACCGAGCTGAAAGTAAGCAAGTCAAGGCTAAGTTCATCAGCGATAAGTTTCAACTGGAACTCGTGGTGCCGGTGATCAGGGACTTCCCAGTTTGAAACTGCGTGCAATAGCACATCAGCGCATATTCGATAATATAATTGAAACAGCTGGTGGAATGCAGGAGCAGCAACCCGAAGGCTAGAACCTCGATGTGAACTACCGTGAGATCGATGTGCTCGAGAGGGAGTTCCAGCAGGTAGCTTTACTTATCTAGCGTAGATTCTTAACGACCTCGCCGATGATCAGTCACTGCTGCGGTTCAAGCAGGAGTATGAGAAGCTATACAGAGCGTTGAAACGGTCCCACGAAAACGAGAAGATTCTTTACAACAAGATCACTGAGCTCAATAGGGACATGGCCAATCAAACTGCAAAGATTCGAGTTACCCTGAAGCTGTCCCAGGAGGATGCTCAGGCCATTTCGTTTCTCAAGCAGGAGTTAGACAAGGCCTTCAAGGTGCTGGAACTTTCAAAGGAGCGTTAAGAACGTTCGAAGCAGAAGATTGAAGCCATGAATTCGAAGATAAAGTTACTCCAAGGAAATTTGTAGCAGCGGCAGGCTCAGTCGACCGGACAGTCCAATGCTCTGAACGAACTGAAGGAGCAAAAAGAAGAATTGATGAAGGCGAAGGATGAACTTAACGACCAACTGACGAAGATTAAAGCTGAATTGTCAGAGCACTACGAGAAACTGCGAAACATCGATAACGAACGAGCCATTCTCGAAACATCTATTCGGCAGGGCATGAAATAGCTGACGGAGGTGGAATAGAAACTACGAAAAGACGAAGGAAGGAAAGTAAAGATCCAGGATGAACTAAACAATCTTGACAAGCAGCGTGAATTGACCTCAGCTTAGACCAAGCGGTTCCTCGAAGAGCAGAAGAAGCTGGAACAGTCACTCAATAAGAAGAATGCTGAGATTGCGCAGAAGAAAGAGGAAGAGGAGATCCTCCGTCAAGCCAATAGCTAACGGCAGGAAAAGATAAGAGAACTGCGGGACACCTATGCTGAACTGGGTCACGAAAAGCTGTAGCTGCACAGTGAAGTTGCTAATCTCGAACGATAAATATAGCACACCAAGAAGACTCTGAATAACTTTATCGCTTCAAACTCGCAGGACGAAAAGACCAATGATAAGCTACGCAACCAGGAGGTGCAGGCCAAGGAAGCATTAGTGCGAGTACAGCGCGAAAACGACGTATTGCTCAACAGTGTCACACAAATCGAAAGGCAGATAGCTGATCGTCGGAAATTAACCACGCAGGATCAGCAGGAGCTGGAGGAGCTGGAGCGTTCTCGGAGCATTCTTCAGAAGGAGATAATCCGAATGGAAACGCAGTACAAAATGCACAATGAACGATTGAGCAAAAAAGAAGGTGAAATACAGCGATAGGAAACCAAAATTGCTGAGACAAACGAGACTCTCGAAAATCTTGCGAAGGAAATATCCAATCTGGAGAAGGATAAAGAGAAGTACGGGAAGCAGGCAGCCCTTTCCAACGCTAAGTATTTGCACTCTCTCGAGGAAATCAAACTGAAAGGCAATCTTATTTCGGAGTATCAGAAGAAGAATGTCTAGACAGAGGCTCGCTTGAAGGAACAACAACGGCTATACGAAGCAGTTCGTTCTGACCGAAATACCTACAGCAAGAACCTCTCCGAAACTGAAGATGAGATTGCTGAGATTAAGCGACGCTACAAGATTGTGAACCACCAAATTAATCAGCTGAAAGAGTAAATCGATGCGAAGGAAATAGCATTGGTGAAGGAAAGAGTAGAGCACAAGAAGAAGGACAAGACTATCGAGGAGCACAGCCGTCTTATCGAAAAGCACAAGAAGGAGATGGAGGAGAATGAGGAAAAGATCAAGAACTTCCACGGAGAAATTAGCAAACTGCACTCCATAATCAAGGACAGCGAGTTTCAGAGACAGACCAAGAAAGAGGAGTACGAGCTGATTGTTGCCGAACGCGATATCTTGGGTACGCAACTGATTCGCCGCAACGACTAATCAGCACTACTTTACGAGAAGATTAAGATCCAACAGGCGACGCTCGCAAAGGGTGAGACAGCCTATCGAGAACGTCTCGCAGATCTCAAGTTGCTAGAGTATAAGAAAAACGATCTGAAGCGAGAGCTCAAACTGTTCATGAAAATGGCTTCTAAGATTCCAGAGTTTAAAAACCAAATTGCCAATATTCAGAGCTAACTGATAGAGGAGAAGCTCAAAGTCAAGGCACTATCGGAGGAGCTTGAGAATCCTTTGAATGCTCAACGCATCCGACCGTTGGAAGGGAACGACCCAGATGAGCACGAAATGAAGGAGAAGATCAAGACCCTCCAAAAGCGGTTGATTTTTAAGACTGAACAGGTGGTCGAGAAGGAGGTCATGATACATCAAAAAGACAAGCAGGTTCAATAGCTGCGATAAATCATGAAGAGACAGCCAGGTCTCGAATAGGCCTAACGAATATCAGTGTTACAGCGGCTGCTCAATACAAAGACAAGACAGATGAAAGCCCTCGCCTCTTAGATTAACATGTATCAAGCACAGGTAACCCTTGCCCTAACCTTAGACAAACGTATATAAGTACGACATCGAGAAGGTCACCAAAGAGATCCAAGAGATCAAGAGAAAGTACAACGAGCAGCGTAAACGGGAGCAGCTCGCCAAGGATAACGAACGACTGCTACAACAAAACTGATCCGACTGTTAGTGAGAACTATCATGGTGGGATATTCATGCGCAGCAGATCGTCGACGTACTCCTCAAAGATCTCGGCTGCCAGCAGTGCATCGGGAGTCTCGATATGCACTTTGCCAACGATATCGAGCACCACACAGAACTCGGTGCTAGTCTTGCCCCAACGGAGGATGCGCTCGAAGGATATCTTGCGGAGGTATCGACCGGATTCGTAGTCAACCAACAGCAGTTTGGTCGGTTTGATGCCCAACACAATTTCGTAGTCTTCCAGGTCGTCGTTGAAGTGAACCCGTGCTCTGATGAAGTGGGTCATGAAGTTCTCTCTTTTCTTGATGATGCTGATAATATTCTTTCTGGCTTCGAGCTTCGACATGTAACTGACTTGATCGAATGCAGCAACCACCTTCTGCAGGATCTCCAGTTCTGCTGACTTGGGCACTAATGCCTTTTCTACGTATCTAGTCATGAAGGATTTGGGCAGCAGCGTAGTCAAATCGATGAGAGCAGTCTCCTAATCCTCCATTTCACTGTGTAGCTTGAGAGCTGCCACCCTGATATTCTCGTCTTTGCCCAAGTAGTAGTAGTTGCGAAGATGCTGCTGCACGAAGTAGTGGTACATCAGATTGAAGCTTTTGTTGGAGGTCCGAGTACGTCGCATGTTCTTAAGCACCATGAGCACTTTGTAGCCGGTGAACTTCTAGTATCCGGCTACCAACTCAGAAAGCATGTCGACGCGGGTGATGCAGTCGAGCAGCACGCCCTCCTTGATGAGGGTAGTGCGATAGTATAGAAGATAGTCCAGTTTCTCATCTAGCCCGTAGAAGTCAATGGCCATATCGAAGAACTCGCGAACTGTAGTGTGGCTCTCCACAAAGAAAGTTTTGGTGGTGGGCAAATCAAACTGGATAGGGATCTTGCGCATGTGCATCAACAAATGCGCTTCGTAGATGGTACAGCCATGCTGCCTCGGTGTATCGAAATCTACTATAGCCTCGTCGCTTACGTTTGATGAGATTAAAGAAGCTGAAGGAGTAGTACTCCTTGTACAGCTGGTGGCTGTGGTACTTCGATTTGAAGTAGTTCAGCAGTGGAGCGTACATCCTGAGCGACGGTTTGATGAAGCAGCAGGCCAGCGCCATCAGCTTCAGATAGATAACCTTGCCGCTGGATTGCTGCTTGATGATCTGCATGAACAGCTCTTCCTTCAGTTCATCCGAAGGCTCCTTGAGCACAAAGTTGATGAGCTCGGCCGAGTGGTAGTAGTATGGGTGCTCTGTGTGTTTTAACCCTTCACATTTCAGCAGCAGGTCAAACATTTCGAGAGCGCGTTCTTCAATCTGCGGTAGCAGGTAAGTCAGTGAGTTGGATAGTGAATCCTTTCTGTAGCTCATTTGATCCACCTGCTTGTTACCCCACATCTGTTTCTTGCGTGCAAGCATGTCTATGAACGGCTCAAAAGGATTCTCATCGATGATCTTCAGAGCTTCCTCCCCGTATGAATCAATGCCCTTATATGCCAAGTCCGACTGTGGATAATTTTCTACCATGATGATCTCCTTGGAGCCCAGTGTCATCCACTTCTCCAGAAAGCGCTAGTTATCCACCACCTCCTCCGTAGTCTTCAGCTTCTGTCGGTTCTTGGTATGCTTCTCCTACTCAAGATTATGCTTTTCCCCATTGATAATCTTGACAGACGTGTACAAATTTTCCAGTGGTTTGATGGTTGTGTATTGGCTGGCGAGCGCTGACGAGTTTGACACCCTACTCTCGTAGGCTTGTTCCGTTCTGGTGGTGGTTGTGGTACGGCCGCTGTCACTGGGTGCAATACTGTCAAAGTTGGAAGTCCTATTAAGCTTCTTGATGCCTTTGAGACCCTTCAACACGGAATTTTGCTTGATCCGCTTCATGGCGGGCAGCAGCTGGCTTCTGCAAATCACCTAATAAAGCCGGTCGGCAAATCGTTCCATTATAATATCGATTGAGCAGTAACGACGCATACAAGTCAGCAGCACCTAGATTTGCTCTGTTCGGCGAGCGGTTGGGTGATTCGTTGATTCGAATACGTGGGTTGTGTTTCCTGTTCCAGTCGTGTTTTGATTGCCCTGCCGAGTACTGTGAAGATTTCGTCAATATTACTTCCCGTGCGTGCACTGACCTCAAGAAACGGTATGTCATACGAGGCGGCCAACTTCCTTCCGGCTTCTATGCTGACCTTCCGTTCCTTTGACAAGTCACTTTTGTTACCCACTAGGATTTTCTTCACTTAGGGACCTGTGTTGTCGGCTATCTGGTGCATCCATTTCTCCACGTTGTCGAAGGACTGCTCATCAGTGACGGAATACGCTAGGATTATGCCTCCAGCGCCTTTGTAGTAGGTCTGTGTGATGTTCTTGAATCGCTATTGGCCTGCAGTGTCCCAGATCTGCAGCTTCAAGCGCATCCCATCGACAGCAAGCACCTTGATCTTGAAGTCGACTCCAATAGTGGCAACGTAGTTATCCTTGAAATCGGATTCGCAGAAGCGCATGAGGATATTGGTCTTGCCAACGCCACTGTCTCCGATGATGATGAGCTTCACGAGCGCATCATGGTTCGGCTCGTCTTTTCTACGTACCTTATTCATTTAAATTAATGGGATTCTACGGGAAAAATGAGTCGGACATACATTACGTGAGTCAACCACAATAAAAGAAGTTGTTTACAGGCAGCCATATTCAGCAGCAGAGTTTGTTGTTGGCCGTTGGTTACTTTTCTGTGGAACTAAGCTTGATCTTATCTGAGGACTGCAACTGTGGTGGTTGCAGTGGTGCTGCTACCATCTCCTGCTTCTACTGCTTCGGTAAGCTTGAAATGGAAGTTTGTGTCGAGCTGGGGTTGACGCCTGTCTGACACGTCAAGAGCTTGTCAGTCACCTCCGAGAACATTTCGTTAATGCCTTCACCGGACTTGGCTGATACTTCGAAGTAAGGGATGTTTTGCTGCTTAGCTACATCCTTTGCCCTCGCAACTGAATCAGTCCTCCTCTGTCCCTCGAGATCCATTTTGTTTCCGACCAGGTAAATGATTGCCTCGTTGCCTCGAGATTCCCTTACGAAATCCACCCACTTCATGATTCCCTCGGAGGTAGTTTCGGCTGTATTACTGCAATCTCACCAGTAATGTCGAACACGATGATCGCCATATTGCAGTCTTTGAGATAGCTGGGAATTAGGCTGCGGAAGCGCTACTGGCCAGCCGTGTCCCACAGTTGCAAGCGAACTGTGCGACCATTAATGGAGACATTCTTGCTGGTGAAGTCGATGCCGATGGTGGGCTACGTTCGAATATTCCATACGTTATTGGTCTTGTCGAAGTCGTTTTTGATGTAGCGTACTATGATGGAACTCTTCCCAGCATTCTGGTCACCCACCAACACTATCTTGAACTTTTGAACGGCCAGGCGGTTGCTTGCGAAACTTATTTGATCGTCCTTTTTCATAGATAATATTATAGGCTGATTGGGGTTGGGCGGAGTGACCAGCCAAGGGAGGGCAGTGGATTGATTGAGCTCTCCAGCTGCATTGTAGTTCTCAAGGATATAGCGTTGAAATCGGCCTGTAATTCCCATTCGAGAATTTTACTTTGACTTCACTTGTAGAATGGACGTGTAATGCCAGAACTATTCTCATGTGACATCCCTGGTCTACAAAGCGAACTTTCGAACAAATATAAAATAATAGATCACAAAAAATGGGAAGAACGCAGCAAGCAGCTGCCGTCTGTATCCTCGTTTCCCTTATCAGTATGGGACAGGTCCTATCGAAACCCACACCCTTCTATCAGGCTTCCTTCAACCTCGACAGCGTTCGAGGTCACCATATAGCAAAGCTGATTCCACACATCAACGACCCGATGATGTTGGTCGGCATTACAGCTATCAACAGCACCACACTCTTCGGTCTTACCCTGTAGAAGAAGATAACCAAACTGGACAGCAATAATGATGAGATCTCGGTGAAGGCAAATTTCACAAATCTCAAGCTAAACGAAACGGTGGCCATAACGATCTCCGTGCTGGTCTTCGAGGTAATCCGCTTGATTGAGACGATAACTGTGAATGTGACTTCAACTTACGTGTAACTAACCGACCTGTATGGGATCAGTATACAGCGTTCTGGCTACGTTGTCTTTACGGAGGGCTTCCAGTACAGCACCAACAACTTTGCTACTAGCTTGCACAGTGTGCCTGCGGAAGTTGAAAAGTACCAGTATGTCGTGAAAAGTGGCAATACTGTGGGATGGGTGTTAGTCACTTTTGTGGTTTTGGAGGCGAGTATTGCGCAAGTGTGCAGCAGCATATCCAAGACTATCATCCAGAACAAGAGGTTGACCCCATTGGAAGCCTTTAACAAGCTGAATTTAAGTGGCAGCGGGCCATACCTGACGGGAATGTACAGGACAAACGGAACCATCATCGACTTCAACTTCAGCGATGCTGCAAAGCCATCGCATGACAATGGGACCATCAGTCTTTCGGTTCTTCAGTTGGATCTTGACTGCATTCACGACAAGTTTCCAATTACGAAGGTAAAGGTAGTGGTTCCAAAACAGTCGAATTACTAAAAATATAAGGTACTGATGATTGTCGCAGGGGTAGTGATGTTTTTGTTGGCAATAGCGCTCGTCGCCTATTGTGTGTGGACCCATAAGAAGAAAAGAAGAGCAGAGGTGAGAATTGACCCTTTACCAAAAGGCACTATCCAAGCGAGCGACGAGATTCTCCGAGGGCACTGTGCGGTATGTATGTAAAACCCAAGCAACATCGTGCTGACACCGTGTGACCACAACAGTTTTTGCCGATAGTGCATCGTGAAACTCAAGGAGCAGCAAGCCGACACAATGCGATGTCCAATTTGCTCTGAACTTGTGACAGAGGTTCACAGCTACTGACATAATTGAGCTATCAATGATCAAGGAGTATCTGCGGTAGGCAGAAGTTGTAATAGCATCCCTTCTTGAATAGCTTGGATTTGTCGCGCCAATAAACGCCCTCCTTGCTGACGACTTGTCTTGAAGTATTCTCGTCTGTATAGTGAGGATCGACGATCAGGAACTCACACTCCCCGGTTTCCCAACTGTAATTGAGGCCTACGATGGTGAAAGCGTAGTTGTCGCCACCATACATGATTGGGCAACCGCTGGTCTGGAGATGGTGCCTAAGCTGCTCGACTTTCTCCATAATGTTCAGGCCATCAGATAAGTGCACAATTTTGCACTCCACTCCACAGATTTTACTGATGATCCACCCGACTTCATTGGCACCTATCCACTCGCTGGTATTGACTAGGTTTCTACTTTTGTCGATATCGAAGAGCATTCTCTGCATATCGCGGATAGATGGAATGGGAACATTACTGTAACGCTGTTCGTTGAACCAACTCAGCACAGTCTGCCCAGCCCTGTAAGCGCAGCCCCATCCCTTGTCGTTGAATTGTTCCTCCAGATAGTGATGAAAATGGTATCGGCCTCTTACCAAATAGCGCATGTGCTGCCACAGCAATTCAATGGGCAGGTATTGGTGGATGTTGAACATTCTGGTAATAGCATCGACTGGCAGTCCCTTGAGCAGCTCAGGCAAGGCTTGCTTTAGTGGTTCTTTGGTGCTCTGGTAAACAAGCTCGGAGTGGGTATTTAGATGCAGCAGAAATACTTTGAGATCCGACTCCGAAGGTTCTGTGAGTTGTTCAATCCTCAAAAAGCTCAGGACCTGTTTTGGTGGTGCAGCGAGCTCTCCGTTGACCAAGGTGTTCTCGGCTGGGAGGACAAGTGTGCACAATGGCTCCAACTCGAATTGGTACGGTTGAACGATGATTTTGCTGTTTTCTCGTGCCTATTTTGTACTTGCCAGATAGCTCCTCAGGTCCTTGTGAAGTTGTGAGTACAGCTCACTAAATTTAGAGGTAAGATAAGGTTTCTGTTTGTATCGATAGCCCAACAACTTCTCAGTGTTCGGGTTTGGTCGTGATGCCAAGCAAACCAAGTGCTGTACAATTTCATTCGCTGCTTGGCCACCCACGATCTTGATTTACTGGTTCGGCTCGCGCATGAGTCTCAACTCTTTCAAGTTTCTTGCTTGGTTGTTCTTCAATTTCTCCACTTTTGTTTTGGTGAGGGTGTGTAGAGGATACTTTTCGTGAGCCTGCAACGAGCCAACTACAGTCAAGCCCAGTGGAACGGAACGTGGCTGAGTATCCGCCGGTACTTGTCCCAGATACAACACCAAAGTGCTATGCTGAAGTCCCACTAACAAGCCATTGGCACTTTCCAATCCTTCCAGCACTTAAAGGCTTATCATTGTTGACAATTATTGATTCACACACTCGAATCGTGCCGTCCCTGAATTATGAGTTTTGCCAAATACCGGAACGCTTTCCTTGGCAGAGCCAGTTCTTCGATTAAATAGAAACTAATGGGCAACTCCACCGAACCGCTGAAAACACGAATTTTGTTGGTGGAAAGCTAGCTTGTGGGGCGACTTCACGAGGAGATTCAAGGAGTCTTAAGCGATAACTACGACATATAATTTGTTCCGATCGAGCAGCTTCAAGAACGGTTGACAAATGACATCAGCTAGCATGTTATTGCTGAGTGTGAATTCAAATAGAAGGTCGAGAAGGCGATAGAGTTTGCTGGTGTGGAGAATGTGCACAAGCACTTCATCAAGAAGACCATGGAGCCTGTTAAGTATCTGGAGGAATTGAGAGCGACGATCTCAGGGTTGATGCGCGAACCTTCACCGTGTCAGGAACTGCACCGGTCCTTACGAACAGTGACTGTCAAGTTCGTAGATCGCAATGTGCACTCGCCCCACTACGAGCTATTCCTGAACTACATGAAGAATCGGGATGTGAGCTACGAACTTCATCAAACCATCGCAGATTTTGTGCAATCCTAGAAGAAAACGAGGTGTGAGTACATAATTGCCAGTGCCTAATTCGCCGATTTCATGTTCGACGGGTATCCCAAAGTGTACTGCTTCTGCAATCGCAGCCAGGAATTAAATGGGAAGTTTAACCGAACCAAGGGTGTGGAGTCGGAGAAGCAGCGTGTCTACGAGAGCAACTTCACACGCATTATCAAGCTCCTGCTGAGTGATAGAAGGAAATCTACAAAATAGACTATCGTCGCACCCGTAAAGGTCTTGGCTGTATGGAAAAGGGGTTTAAACGAGTAAACATTTTCATAGCTGGCCCGGAGGAAAGTTCAATGTAGATTCATTGCTGCCGACGAACTAAATGAGTTGGTTGAAGTCGCAAGAAAATCACTTTACACAACAGTCGTGGTGCATGGGCAGGAATAGTGGCGGGATTTTGAAGATGCTGTCTACAACAACCATCTCGAGGGAAGGGTTTATATGCTGTCATGTGTGCGTGGGCGGCATCAACTATTCAAGTCTTTGGATCAGCATCTTGATAGGGGTTATGAACTAGTCGAGAAAAGGGTTCGGTGTATCACGTTCATCGGGGATACTCCCTATCTCGAGAAAATGCGATGCTTGGAGCACCTACTCTTCGCTGAGGGAGTGAAGGTTGAGCTTATCGAGCCACAGAAATTTATGCTGGAGCCTTACCAACCCTTGGTAGCTGTCACGCCAGTGCAACTGCTCCAACGCATCGGTACGTTTATGAAGAAGATGTCGTTCAGCAGTATCGTCATGAGTCTCAACTTGGAATACGGAGGCCTTGATCAGTAGCGAGAGTCCCAAAACCGCAAACACATTTCGAGGATCCTGAAGGAACTAGACAATAAAATTCTCTACGTTGAGAACGGAGATTATTCCCATCCTCGTCTGCATGGAATACTCAAGGACCTGCACGAATTGGAAAAAAATAGGCATCTGTTCTTGGAAGTGGAGGAGATGGGGGACCGTAGTAGCACTCATCCAACTGCTAACTATACTGCAAAATTCACCAATCTCAGAGCAAACGAAAGCAGTGTTAGGCTGCTAAGTATGCTAGGCAGGCTATGGAAGTTGGAATACAATCCAGTGGACAACTACCATAATCTCCTCCAAGATCTGTAAATGAGCATTCGGAGGCTTGTTCGGCTGAAGCTCCTCCGACTGAATACCGAAGACATGGAACAGTACTTAAACACACTTAAACAGTGCAGTTCATTTGCATCTTTGGTGGAGGCTGTTTTGTAACTATATCTCACTGAGCAGGAGATTTGTGCATGCTTAAAGCAGCTGATGGCGAGCATCGACAAGTACGTCAACTGTGAGAGGGTGGAGCTGCTGAAACCGTTGGTCGTCAGCATCATGTGTGCGACTTGTGGACTCTTCAGAAATCCAAATATTGAGCCGATTATAGCAACAGTTCGGCTTGGGAAAAGTAGGTTAGAGGGTCTATAAAACGGCAATCGTTTAATTAACCATCAGTTTATTGAAGCTGAGCTGAAGGACATTGACTCCACCAGCAGAGATTAGCAAGTTATGGAGATCACTTACTGCCCAGTCGAACTACCGGGAGGTCAGTTCTATTCTGGGGTTCGAATAAGTAAAAGGAGAATGGTAATCTGCCCACACACTGAGCTTCACATAACTGAGCTGGTCGAAGACAAAAGAGGCACAATCGTGAGGGTGTAGATTGCTCCAGAGACCGACATTACTTTTCTACAGAGGCTCGTGGAAGCGAATACCCAAATCCTTGGGGGAAGTCCAATTGACCTCTTCGGAAGGCACCGGTAATTCGCAACTCAAAGTGAGCAACCGTTCATTAGAAACCGGCTAACCCTGTACAAATATCTCTCGGAGATGAGGCAATAGAGGTACTTCCGTGCGCGATATCTGTTGGAGTGCTATCGGAAAGAAGCGGATTATGTTGATCAGGATTTGATGGAATCAGCTTACCTGTACCTAAACATTGCTGGTGGAGAGCTGGCGTAGGCAACCAACATCATCGAGCAAATTACAGACCAGAATAAACTAACGTACTGGAGTCCAAAACTCGAACGGCCGCAACAGACTGAATTTAAAACCCTTTCTATCTTTGACCAGAAGCAGGTTTCAACGAAATGGGTTGTTCGATTTTGCCAGTAAGAAGATACATTCGAGCTGGAAGACCTGGCCACCAACGAGCTGCACAACTACCAATCGAATCTTCGACTAAACGCACTTCCGTCTCAGCATATCCCATTTCCGATGAAGCTATTACCTGGAGCCAAGAAAACGAGAATGTTTGCGTTGAGTGTCGATTCCAACATCCTCAAGATGCAACCAGACAAGAAGGAACACTTCAAAAGCACGTTGTCAACATACTTTGAAAATCCAAATTCCAGGCTCGTTGAGGCTGGATTCCCCACCAAACTGGAAGATATACGTCAAACTTCCGATGTCTCCGCGAACCAGGACTCCTCTTCGAACAGCAGTAGGCTTGGTCTTGAAAACATGGACCCGAAAGGTGACGATACCATAGCCTAGCTGCCACAGTCATCTGGCCAATCTGATATACAGGACTAGCCTCAACGCTCAACCTAGTAGAAGCCGAGGAAGCGCCATAAAGTTGTAAGAAAAATTTACAGAATGAGATGACAACCGTATTCCCACACTATTTATCACTCACTTGCGGCGTTTCCCAACGACTCTCTTCTTGGCTGTTTTGCTGCCCCCCAAAAACATCAATCCAAACACAACTACGGCAGCTAGAACTGCGAGCAGGATGTATTTCTTATTGCCTAAACCCGCCTCTGGCTGCTTCTCGTCTTTAGCTTCTTACTTATCTTCCTTCTTCGACTCATGCTTGGGCTTCTGCTTGCTTGCAGGCTCGGTCTCTTGTGTTTTGTTCTCTCTGGTTTGCTCTTTTGGTATGTCGATTTTCTTGGAGTCTGTTCTTCTGATCTCTGGCTTAGCTTCAACGACTGGTTATATCCTTACAACTTCCTCCACAATCTTTACGGGAGTCTTCGAAGGTGTTGGTTCTTACTGTTTAACAGGAGTGCGGCGAGGTGGATCTGTTCGACGAACAGGCTATCGTTTTGGTGGCTCTGGTACTGGTTCTACCACAACCTCCTATTCCTTCTCTGGTTCAGGCTCGACTACCTTCGGGGGTTGCTTCTGAGAGTTACGAATCAGAGGCGATCGAACTTCAGAAGATTGTTTCGTACCGCTCGAACGGAGTGCTGGTCTTGGAGGCTCCTGAGGCGGTTCTTCAGGTGCGGGCTCGACCTCAACTTCTTCCGCTTTAGTAGGTGTTGTTACCGGCTTTTTTGGAGTGAGGGTCCTCGTTACTACCGGACTTCTGGCAATTTGAGAGCGGGTAGGTTGAGCCGGAGGTTCCTCCTTCTCGGGTGACTTAACTTCCTGTGTAGGTGCGACAGATGGTCTTTTGGTAAGATTGAAAAGTGTAGCCCTGGATTTTTCGATGTAAAGCGAGTATTCGAGCTCGTGGTTCTCGTCATTGAAGCGATCGGATAGCGTAAATACGTTTTTGCCTGTCTTAATGAACTCCGTGATGAACTGCCCTGAGTTAATCTTGAAATTAGTGAATTCCTGCTGCCTTTCATCCACCAGCATGATGGTGAATTCGATGGGTCGGTTGGCATTGAAGCTCGGCAAGTAGAAGTTCAGTGGCTGTTCGTTCAGGTTCACTTAGGCTTCTTCCAATGTGAACAGGTCCTTCGTGCTATCCACTTTCTGGAGTCCTACGATAGATGGTGGGAGTACCTTTCTGAATGGAGACCCTGAAGGTGATTGGCTACGTTTCAGCCAGCCTCCTGAGAGTGCCGAGTTTAATCTGAAAGTAGTATTGATCGGTGTTAACGACTCCTCCAAAGGCCTTGTCGAGCATTATGGATACGCACTATTTTATATTCAATGGCGATAACCGCGATCGGATAGCTTTACTGGAAATTTATGGGACCGTCAATGAAGCACCTCATAGCCAGACTATCAACATCTCTTTGAGAAGTAGTTGCGTAGCTTTTACTTGTTACAGTAACCCTTGCGTAGCTCCCTCTTCGGTGGATCTAGTCGTGTATAGCTAGGTTTGATTGGCGCTGCGGGAGAGTGATGGCGGTTGCGAGTGCTAAGGTCCAAATTGCGATGGCTTTGTGGTCTCTTCAAGGAAAGGTTAGCGCGAGTCTGGTATGGGGTATGCAGCTGTTGCACTTCTCGACCGATAACACCAGTGTAACGGGTGTATTCCCTATCTTAGAGGCTTCTACGGAACTCTTGCGAGCGATTATAGAGCAGTTGGGTTTCCTTTCTTTGTTTATTGGCACTGTGCTCTCTTCTTGAGTTATATCTGTCATCTTTTCTCTCTTTACTGGGATACCGCGTCGACAGATTTTGGTTTTAACTTTTGTAGCTTGTTAGTAGATTGCCATGTGATTTGTACCGAATCAAATCCGGTAGGGCTCGCTTAAAAGAGTTATCTCGTGGAAGGTCGGCAGCACTTGGCAGTTACCTTCTTGGGCTTTGATTGGAGATTCCGATGCGAGCTGGATTCGGACTGAACGGGCGACTAATAATATGTGGATCTTCTCTTAACTTTGCTTTTTCTTGGCTTGGCCTTGGAGCATCCACATTATGCTCTGTAAAAGGTGATGCAGTGCGTTGCTTTCCCTGGCTACTGATATTGTGCCTCCGAGTCTTCATTTCTTCAGATTCGAAGAAGAAATTTTTCAAGTGAGGTTTTCTGAGATCGCCATAGATCTTTTCCTTTTCCAGTTCACTCAAGGCTTCGGCTTATACAGCCTTGAACTCAGCATTGTCAAAGTTTTCCTCGAACACATTGGGATGAAAAGGTGGTGTAAGCTTCTTCGCCAGGACATCTTCCTCGGAGATACCCAGAAGCCAAGGGTGCTGCCAAATTTGGGAGACCCCTTGAATATTACCCAACCGCATTGTCGGGTCCTTCGTGAGAAGCTGACTCAGTAGAGATTTGATTTCACAGCTCAGGATAAACCTTTCAGGAAATTACAGCTCGTTGTTGAGAATGTTATGGAACAGTTAATTTTGGTCTTTGGAGTAGTATGGTGGAAGGCCAGTTACAAGCTAGTACAGCAACGCACCGATGCAGTAGTAGTCGACTGAGTAGTTATGGCCTCCACGTTAGAGCATCTCCGGAGCCATGTATTCGGCGCTTCCGCAAAACGAATGCGTAAAGTCGTCCTCCATCACCTTGGAAAGACCAAAATCAGCAAGTCTGACGTGCCCTTCGTAGTCGAGAATGATATTCTCTGGTTTGAGATCTCGGTAGACCATACTTCGGTCATGCAATGCCTTTATTGCTGAAAGTACTTCCAAGAAGTAGAACCTCGCTTCGGACTCGCGCATGCGCTTGACTCGCTTCAGAAGGTAAAATAACTCACCCCCGCTACAATATTCCAACGCAATCGCGATCTTCTTCTCCGTTTAGATGGTATAGTGCACCTTTGTGATAAAGGGGTGGTCCAGCTCTGTCAGGATCTTCTTCTCGTTTTCAACAATGATTTCCTTGTCATTCTGAATTAGGAATTCCTTGTCGATGACCTTGAGTGCCACGTAGACCCCGTTGACCTCTGCCAAGAATACCTTAGAAAACCCACCAGACCCGATGCAGCGGATCACGTTAAACCTTTTAAGAGAGTTGTCTGGAAGGCCTGGCAATTGGCTCAACTGTTCGATTCGCAGGTTGAGTGGCTGTACTACCGACAGCACCGCTACTCGTTGCTTTTCGAGGGTGAGAACATAGTCAAGCATGCAGTTTCCGCTTCGAAACAGCAAGTACTTAAAACCTGCGATGTCCTTCAGATACTTGATAAGTTCAGCTATGGTCGTGACAGCAGTGTACTTGTACTTCAGGTTGTGACAGTTGAATGCAGTCTGCAGGTTAATTCGGAGCTACAGCTATCTTGGGGATTGCCCCATGCTATTCTCCTTGCTCAACTACTTCGTGGAGGGCGAAGCAGGCAACTTGTACGGCCGTGCAACCTGTCGATCCACGCTTGCAGCCAGCTCGTTGGAATGGTTTTGCAATAGAGCCTCGGTGGAAGCGGGCTGTGTTCTCAGCTGTTCGGTTTGAAAATTTCCGAAGGCTCGCCATGACGGGAGTTGTGCACCCGAGCGGACCGCCTCACCAGCAACAAGCCGCTTGAGGTAGCTGAAGCTGTCGTTCCAACTGGGTTAGGCCTGCGGATGCTTTTTGATCATGGCCGGTTTGAACTTAGTGTTATCGATCAAAATAAACTAGCGCACATGGAACAAATGATCAGTCGACACCCAAGCGGAGAGTGTTTCTCCCGGGCGGATTCACCGACTGGGTTTTACGCTTTTTGAGCCGACCATCGAGTTAGTGGCTGCTACCTTCCAACACAACATTGTTATGGCAGACGAACACGTGGTTTGTATAGCTCTCGAAGGTAAGTGCTTTATTGCCCTTGCAGGCACAGTAGTACTTGCAGGACGGCAGTGTCTTCTCGTCGAGTTCGTTGATATAGCTTTGCTTATCTTCTGCGTTGGTTGCCTGGATAGCAGGAGGTTTTATCTGCTATATAGCCTCTTTGGTTGTCTTCTTCGAGTTCATTTGCTGTTTCTGTTTGGCTGGTTGCTTTGTGTCGAGGCTTGAACTACTATGCCAACTCAAAGCGTACCTCTTGGCTATTGTTTTCTTTGTTTGTCCATAGTGGTAGTACAATGTCTCCAGAGTACGGTCGAGTGCTACGATGGGTTTGTGTGCCATCAATGGAAACTCTTTGAGGAAATCAGTTGTATCGCTGCGTAGTTCCTTGACGAGTTACAGCAGCTCGTCAGCCTTCTCAGACCCTTTGCGAAACTGTTCAGCAAACAAGCTGAAATCTTTGTTGTTATCTTCGGCGTATTCGTATAGCACTTTCTTGAGCTGCATCAGATTTAGAGTACCTTCGGCAGTGTTGGAAGCAGACCCTCAGCTGACTTGCGGTTAAGCTCACTAAACATTCTTGAATTAACATCATGTTTAGCCAGTAGCACTCCCAATTACTCTGGCTAGCCTTCAGTCAATTTCTAGAGTAGTAAAATAATGACCAGAAGTACAAATATCACTGGAAAGCCCTCTCCTTTCAGTCGTCCTGAGAAACAGGATGGTGAATGTTGTCAGTTTGATCGCTTTCTCTTGCCTGCCGTATGAACACAAACTCAATTCCTACTTGCTGTAAGTAGCTATACAATTGGTAACTGCGCCAGGCCACCAGTAGCCCGAAGATTCTCACGACAATTTATATCCAATAGCCCCAATTTTTGTATTCCATTATGAACTTCTCCGTAAGCATTCCATCACCAACGGACTGCCTCGCAAGGTAGTGGATCTGGTTGAGCACCAAACTGTAGATAATCATAAGTCCGATGAGAATGTACAGTTGGCATTACCGCGTTGTTGCATTTTTGTTCATCATAAACACAACGAGAAGGGGTTGAATGAGGGACAAGGCTGATGCTAGAGCGAACAGAGTTTGAGTTAGGAGCCGCACCAGACAAATAAGCATCTCCATCACGAGCAGAAAGTACTGGAGGCAGCGCAACAGAGAGTAGTGCTTCTGAAGGCCTGCTATCATGCACGTTCAAGTTCCGAATCGAATTATACTCAAGCTGATCTCGAAAAGGGACAAAGCCTATGACGGCTGGGATTGTTTCGGCACAGCAATACAAATCATCAGCGCTTAGCGTATGACAATTGCAAGATGGTGTCTTCGACTTGTACACCATTGAGGGCTGCAAGGGCGTTTCCAGCCTTGAACTCGTCAGTAAACTCGATGAAGGCGTAGTTCTTGGGTGCCAGCCTTACGTCCCTGCCTTACAGAACAAACTTACAACAAACCAGGAAACTTGATGAAGAGCGAAGTGAGCACTTCTGCAGTGACTGCGGGTGTTAGCCCCTCTGCAAACAGCAAGTGGTTCGGAAGTACGTTGTACTGCGTAGTAGACTCCATACCTGATCGATGCGACGTCCCTGCTTCTTTTCGTTTTCTGCTTTCTTTCTCTCAGACTGCAGCTTGGGTCTGAGCACAAACTTCTCCTCAAACTTCTTCTGGAAGTAGTCTTTGGGTCGTTCACGTAGATTGAACGTGCCCTCGACCTTAGCGATAACATCGGACTTCTCCTTGGCGAAGCTGATGCGCTGCATTATCACGGTGCTACCATCTTCTTGCCATAGAGCTCACGCGATTGCAGTTTTTGGCGAGCTTCCATCGCCGAGTTGATGTCTTTGAAGATGATAAAAGCTTGTCCGCGCATGCGAATGTTGCGCTTCGCAATGATCTATTTGGTTGCTTGGCTTACATCCAGAATCTCGCCGTACTCCTCGAAGACGTTGAAGAGGGTGTCCTTGAGCTCCTCCATCGACACCTTCTCATAGAGGTTATTAACGTAGAGAGTATTGTTGGGCGGGTACTCTACCTGTTGGGGCTCTACGCCTATCAGACCGTCAACCTACCTGTCACCATGGCCGAGTCTTATGGACCGCTCGTCACCTTCGGAGGATTCGTCGCAAACATTTTATAATAGGAAGTGATATTGCCTCGTGAATTTGGCGGTCAGTTGTGCGGATCGTAGCGGTATTTGGGCATCTACGTGATCTTGATTTTGCTGTCTCTCAGTGTACGCGAAAACTATTTGGCAGGCGACTCAAATTGGCTGAAAAACATTGTGGAGTCCACCAGCTTCTTGCTTGAACCGATTTTCCACTTCGGTGCCACCATTTGCTTTAAACGGCTCACTTCCGTGTCCTTCGTCATACTCAGGGTCTGTTGGTGTCTGCTGCGTATTGGCCGATCAAGATAGCTCAATAATTATGGCTTCTTTTGACGATGCAGGAAGAGCTTGAGCCTCCTATCGAAACTGATCTTGTCGTGAATGCTTTCGTCAATGGATTGTACTTCGATTGGTCGCCGTTGGTAGTACTTACATTGAAGTTTACGTTTGGCTTTGGTCACTGACTCCACAATTCTAAGCTCATTCATGTTCATGTCCTGACGGATGTCACGGATCACCGTCATGGGTATCGGTTCGGTCAGCAATCTCTCACGACGCTTGCGTCTTAGCACGATATCTGACAGCAAGTTATCACAAGCAGAAACTTAATTGGTCTTTTGCATTTATTATAACTTCCAGGGTGGCAGCAAAGTAAGCGAATCAGAGGCAGCCGCTCGCCAACCTCCATCGTGTCGGTTGGAATAAAATTATTATTATTTCATGCAGGACAAGCATTCGAATCGAAGTTCGCAAGTGGAAGACGAGTACGAGTAGGAGCTGAGTTGCCTACGCAGTCGGTTAGCCTCACAATAGTACCAGCTCAACGACATGAAGGAATTCATTAAGAACCAGAAGGCAATCTATGCGAAGGAGCTTGAACAGTTGAAGCTTACCTACGAACAATCAATGCAGCATACCACAACTAAGTACGAAGCAGAGGTGAATGCACTTTCGCTCCAGCTGGAGAACGCGAGGTAGGAGCGATCTTCCGTCAACGGAAACCATCTCGCAATTGAAGTGAGCTGTCTGCTGCAGAACGAACTTGAAAGTCGGATGGGTGGGTTGGCAGCGGTGGTGCAAAGCAAAATGACAACCCTCTGCGAAAAGTTCACACGGTGTGACAAATTAATTCGGAAGCGACTGGCAACGTTACTGAACTTGCACTATGAAAAGTCACTGCAGGTATTGAGCATAAACAAGGAACTCGAAGACCGTACCAAGCTACTCGAACGGCAGAAACGATTCTTGGAGAGGATTGTGCAGGAAAAGCACGAGTCGGACCAGATGTATGAAAAGCAGTTGATATTTCTTGAGGAGGTTAATCAACAGAGGAGGGAGATGTGCCACCATCTGGAAAAGGTTAATAGCTAGCTGCAGAATGAAAATGGACTATTGAGGCAGCAGCTGAGCTGCTCCAACGGAGGTAGACGAAAAACGGAAGCGTCGGTGCAACCCAATAGTGTATACATCAATCTCGAATAAGAAGATTAGTTCAAACGGCCCACCCGTATCGTTCAGATCAGTCACCCCACGTAACGGAGGGGACAAAACAAATCTTGTTTGAGAGATTAGAAATAATCCACAGCTAATGGCAGTAACAAAACCAGTCCACTTCGTTCTCGAAAGGCCCATGAGAGTATCCGTACCCAGAATTCCCCATGTTAGCGATTGCAACGTCAATAAAGCCTTGCTTTAGGTGCCGCAAGGCCAAGTGCCACAAACTTTAACAAACGTGCGATAGGCAAAACAATTGATGTTTACACTCAAAACTACAAGCATTCAAAAGGAAAGGAAAACTTGGAGCGAGCCTACGGATGAGGCTTTGATTGCTGCTACTGTATTAAACCGTTTATAGTGAAACTTATGCAATTTGGCAATTCCGAAACAACGCCACTCAGCCAGTAGAACAACAGCAGGAAGCAACCACTGAGTCCTCACCAAGCAATCAAACAAATGTATCGGCAGGAACTCGATCAAATTCTGCAACAGCGAGAAAAGATTAAGCTGCAGGAAAGACAACGAGAGCAACAAGAAAAGAAAGTCTATAACGAAAGGATTGAACGGCTTCAGGAGATGGAGAAGATGAAGGACATCTCCTACAAGAACTACTACCAAATGCTGATGGATGGGCAACGACAGCACCTCGAGACCTATGTCTCCCCCTTCGCGAAGCGCGATGCAATGAAGCAGGAACATATCAACCACGCCATTGAGGATCAACGAAAGAAATCGGAGCAGGATGAAGTCGATAGGGCACGTCGACAGTATTCTATGAAAGAAAGTTATCGCAAAGGCCTCCTATAGCAGCTCGAAGAGAAGAATAACCTGTAATCCCGCAAGCGGCTGGACCGCGAATTGTAGAAACAGGCCTACGACCGCATGTCAGCACTACCACGCTAAGTCTAGCAATGGGAGAAAGAAAAGAAACGTTAAGACACCATAAAGTATCGTTAGGATCTCGAGCGGGGCATCAGTGAGAAGCACGTCACTCAGATGCGAACCATCAGGTAGAACAGTTCAGCTTTCTACCCGAAGACTCCAGATAACCATCATAATCCTCTTTATAACCCGCTGCCATACAACATTCAAAACCCTTACATTATCCGAGAACTTCATCGGACAGGCTTGGCCCAGCAAAACGGTCCAACAAGCTACTTCGCAAGTGTGGCCTCTAACGCATTAGAACACCATGGCTGATTGATACCTACTTTCCAATCCAGGTTTAGCTTCCCCATTTCTATTTCTATGAAAGCAATTGGAAAGAGTAGCAGGCACAACAAACCGGAAACTCTTAATGTATCGCTAAAGAGGCCCACTCGCAGTCCATATGGGTGCTCTTCCGTGAACAAACCATACTATTGTGCCGAAAGGTCACATCGCAGTCGTCGCAGATCACAATAGATCCTCCGTGAAAACGAGTGTTACGGTAAATCAAAGAGCTCAAGCTGCCAAGGCACTAGATAAGGGAAGGGAAGCGTACAAAACTTACTACCATCAAAGAAGCCTTTGGGGGAAAACCGGCTTGTCATCAATATTCCTGATGCACGTGCGCAACCTCTCTGCGAAAAGAAAAGGTTAGAGCTCAACAGAGACAGAACCAGAACTAAACTGATAGACGCTCGCTTTGAAACTGATGGTAGGTGGTCATTCGAGATCAAGCATTCCTGCAACCTCCTGTAGAGAGTTCTCTAGACTCCAGACGACTTACGATTTATGAATGAGTTGAATGTGTTCTTTGATGTGCTCAAGTCTCAACGGCTGGGGCAGGCAGAGCAACTAATCGAAAAACTTCTTTTGCTTTTCGAAAGGAAAGAAGCTATACTCGTGGAATCGCATAAACGAGAAGTGGTTGAGCAAGGTAAACTGTTACTCGCGGCGAGGCAATAAGTCAGCCAGCTAAGCTTGGAAATTGCGACACTTAAAAATGAACTCGAGGTTTTGACTGAGTCAAATCGTTGCTTGAAGGCTCAATTGCAGGAAAAGACGGTGGGTACGAATCAATCTGTACTCACCAATACTGGTCTTACTTACACGATCAAGTTGGAGGAAAAAATTAAGGAATCAAGGGACCAGAAACAGAGGTTTATGAAGATTCTGAGAGTACTTTACAACAGAGGCATTGATTTTAGAGAACTCCAGAGAGAGCTGGAAGAGCAAGAAGAGGAGCAGGAGGAGAGCGAAATGGCCACCGCAGCAAATATGTTGTTAATTAACCGTCGAGACAACCATAGAACGAGAAAGTTACAAATAAACGATTCGAGTTCCAACTTAGCTGACAATTCAATTGTGAATGACTCATAATAGTCGAGCTTCAACTTTGCAGGGAAACCATAAGAACTGGATTTCTTCGAGTGCAAGCGGGTCTACAAAAATGACAAGCCCATTCCAGAGGAGCTGAGGAATAGGCTGAAGGTGGATATGGACGTGCTATATGAGAGTGAAAGCAGTCAGTCTATCCCCACAGTCTGAGCAAGTGTCAGTTGAATTGACTGTAAGTGAAGCTGCATATGCTAATTCTTACTACTCGCCGGGTCCGGGGATTTGTTTGGAATCTGGTTCAAACCTTGGCGATTTGTCGAAGGAACGGGCACGATCACGAGAGTTACTTCTGCGTTCTCTGTCTGAATAAGATCAAAGTTACAGGTGGCTGGGCCTGGTTGCTCCTCATACTTGTAATTGAATCTTTGTGCTGAGGGCATCTTCATGCAACGAGAGTTCGTAAATTTGGAGAGGAAGTAGTCTCCTCGCGGTGAGACTGCTTCTATTGGTTGGTATTTTCCTGGGTCGGTTCCAGGTAAGTTATCTCGGTAACGTTTGAGGAGGAGACCCATCGTTGCTGCTTTTCCTTTTGGAGCATCATCGTGAACTGCATATACTGCTGGTCCTGGACTTACACGTTTGGTTTGGTCTTTAAAGAGCTCTTGGCGAGGGGTCAACGGTATGCTTACTCCTTTCTTTCGACTACTTAACAGAGGTGTGTTGAGTACGAACGAAGACTCAGCTTCGTAGAGCCCTGGTGCAGCAACATTCTTATTGATCCAGCTCATCCTTTCGCCTACCCCAAAGGATGGTGCACGCTATGAATCTCTCAAATCGATTGGGTATGAATGCTGGATGCAACTGAATGACTGCCTGAGTTTACCTCGACTTGGCAACCTTATCGAACCGCTCCGCCTTGGTAAAGGAGTAGAAGTTCTGAAAGCGAGCAGTATTGATCGGCTGGTTGAATATCCGTTCAGCTTGCATCAATAAAATAACAATCAAACTATCGACTTTTTGCGTCCGACTCTCAATTCTCGAAGAAACTCATCCTCCTCGAGTGTCTTTGCGTTGAATAGTTTGCGTAGATTTCGATCCCCCTTCTTTTCTTCGAGTTCTTTTAGCTGTTCGTAGATGTTCTTTGCTGGGCGGTCGCTATGCTATAATGAGTGTTTTCGTTATGTCAAGTAACCCTTCTTCGGTGACGCTTTCAAATTGGTGAGTGGGGATTTCAGAGGAGATTTCAGAGGAGATTTCAGAGGAGATTTCAGTTCCGAGCTTTGCGTGACGGGTATGTTATGCGGCAAAATAGGAAATGATGTGGAACCTCGTTTCGGATTGTGAGTCGAACGCTTCTTCTCCAGCTGAAGAGCTCGACGTCGGTGCACCTCTTCCATAACATCTTCTTTCGTGAGCCCAGAATGTGTGTAGAATTCGTAGTGATGCACATGGGAGTTGCTATCCAGGAGATGAAATTGCTCTGTAAGCCTCTCTCTGTTTAGGGTGTTCTTGTTCACGTATTCGATGAATTGGATTTCCTGGAATGGGGAAGACTTTCCCTCTTAGGTTACCTGCTCTTTTTTGTAAACTGCCACGATCATTTGGTAAAAGAGGTCGGCATTGAGCCATAGTCCATTTATGGCGGTCTTTTTAAATATGTTTGTGAGCTCATAGACGCTGACCCGTTTGCTGAGCAATTCGAACTATCTGACAAACTTCAAGAAAAATTTGATGTCGATTGTGTTGGAGACTCGATGACGGTCCTCAAAGGTCTCACTATGAGCAACAGCCATCTCCTTGGCGTAATAGTGAAATACTAAGTCGGAGCGTCTACGGACACTTAGCAGTCGCTTCCTGATAGACTCCTCCTTCATCCGTTGTTACTTCAACCGGAGTTGTCGAGCATGTTCAATTTATTGCATCTTCTTTTCTTTGATGGCCTTTATCTGACTCAACACCTATGGGTCTAGGTCTTCATCTTGTTAGGTAAGCTACTTCACGTCCATCTGCTCGAAGAACTTGCCCTGAAGGATGAACAGTTCTCTCCTCAGATCATCGACAGACTTCTTTAATCGCACATATTATTGTTCATCTTAGCAGGTGAGCATGATCTTCTCGCACCGTTCAATCGATTCTTGGACCAGCTTGATCATAGCCTATCGAGTCATATTCTTGCGAATCATCTCCAGCCGAAGCCTTTATTGCTCTTTCTTCAGCAGTTATCTTTATTGTGCTTCCCTTTCCAACTGCAGTTGCTCCTGCCGCCATCGTTCCTCGTTGTCCAACTTATACTTCTTGGCTGCTAGTGCCAACCCGTAGATCTCCTCGTGAGTCATTTGAAGCCAATCTACCTTATCGACTCCAAACCGATGGGTTAGGAACAGTTTGGCTTACTTCCGCGATACTTGCCTATTGAGGATAATCGAGAGAAGCTCCTAAAGCGCAACCTTTTTGCTGTTAGACTGTTTCAGTGTTTCGAGAACACCCTCGTTTTCATTGGCAAGCTCCGAGTTCATATTATCAAATGAGTAACACGGATCCAGCATAATCAACCCTCATTCGTTGTCTTCTTGATTTGCTTACGGATGATTTCTGTGCTCTTGTCCATATGCTCCTTAACAACACTCTCCCAAAAACTCCAGACCTTTGCAGCATCCTTCCGGTATTTGTTTTTCTCAAGGCATAAGAGGAACCTGCTCAGGCTTACCGGCGGGATCAACTTGCGGATCTCGTCGAAGGTGTTCTCGATACTTCGGATCTGCTGCTCCAGCTTGACTTTGACCTGGAACAGCTCATTAAGGAGGCTGCTGATTCCCTGACGCTCCTGTAGCAGAGTGTCTCGGAACATGCTGCTGATCTTCGTGCGTTATTTCTGTGGTAGTCCGATAACTGTGAACAGCTCGCTGGGGTTTTCTTCCTTCTCCTGGCTGAAGATGTCAACTGCAAATTCCGCCGAATAGAGCATGTACTTGTGTACATCGGGTATCATCAGATCACAGATCTGCCGCAGGTAATAGTCAATGAGACTCACCCGCTACTTGCCTGTGGCTCCGAAACGATACTAAATTACCACGAGCAAATACCCTTAATGAGTCAATCTGCATGTTAATCTCAGCCTCATCAAGCTAGCCCTTAGACTCTATGAGTTTCTCCATCTTGTCGAACACCTGCTGCTTGGTGACGATGTACCCTTGAATCTACAATTGCTCAACTCGGTACGATTGTTTAGTTGTGGCAGTATTTCTTGATGAGCTCGGCATTCCGCTCATTTATTCTTTTCGCTTCAAGCAGCTCTGCCTCGAGGTTTCGGACCCTCTCTTCCAGTATCTCCATGTACTGCTTCTTGATCTTTCGGGATTTCTGCGCCGATAATCTGTTCTTGAGCAGCTTATCTTCCTTTATTGCCTGATGCTGACCTTTTCGAAGGTTGTCCATATTGGTGTTGCCACCTGATGAACTGTTTGAGGCTCCTTGCTCCAACATCGCACTTGAAGGCTCTATTCTCCCTTCATCGTGAATGAGCTTCGCAATTTTTGAGGCATATGTATTTTTCATCTTCTTCTTAGTTTGCAGTTGTCGCTCCTGTTCTTCAATGTGCATGCGTCCCGCACCCCTTGCTTACTATTATTGTTTCAGAGCGGCATATTCATTTGATCGGAACAGTCCGATGTCGATTGGTTGCTCTTCATCTGAGCTTTGTTCCAGTGGATAGCGGTAGTCGTCTTCTTCAGCCCCTTGTGGTTTATTGTTCAGATAAATGTCCAGCAATGGATCATTGTCGGGCATTGTGAAGAATCGGTGGTCGTCTCGGTTCATGCGCGGCCTTACCAATATTATTATACTCTTCATAATGGAGGCCAGCAACCAGACATTTGAAGACACGTACCGTCCCTTCGCAAAGATGCTGACGGACATGATTTCCAAGAATAAGTCGACGTCAGTGGCCAACGCTCTAGCCAGCATCTATACATCTGACGAATCCCACCCTAAATTCCGGTACTCGGGACTGAACGGGTTGCTATCATTGGAGATCGATAGGCAGCTCAAGGCAACTTTTCTGAGGTACTGATGAAGCTATGCAGGATGTACAATCTGGACACGCTGGACGTTATCTTCGAGTGTGAGACCTACTACGGCTTTGACGAGTACTGCCTATACTATAGCTTAGAAACTACCGCAAAGTCCGTTCGAAGATATATGCATTCGATATGCTGGATGGCATCATAGCCTTCGACTTCAGGACACCTGAGGAGGCTGAGACTATGTTCCTGCGCATCAAAACACATTCGAAGAAGATGACCGAGCTAAAGGCCATTGATGAAAAACGCCGGCAGGAGGAAAAGGAGAAGAAGGAAGCAAACACCTTCTTCGGAAAGATCAAAGGAAAGCTCTTTCACAAGGACACAGGAGGGGAGAAGCAAGAAGAAACGAAAATCCTTAAAGTTCAAAAGAAAAACTGGATTTCATTTGATCAAAAAACAGGCAAGTTTGATGCTGACAACATTCCACCGGAGTGGGGTGAGATCTTCAGCAAGCTGGGGTACGGGAAGAAGGAGCTGGAAGACGAGAAATTAGCAGGGGAGTTGATGAAGGACATCATGGTCTACCATACAGTCAAGGAAGCTGAAGAGGACCCAAGCAAAAAATAAGAGGTACTTCATGCCAACGCTCGAAACTCCTACAGAGCTTCATTCAAGGACCTTCAGTTGCCACAAGCACCCCAGTTACCGCACTTGCCTCCACCCCCTCCGCTAGCCAACAGTAGTGCCTTGCTACTTCCACCTCCAGCGTTGGAGGCACCTGTTGAAGATTCCAGAAATGATTTGCTTGCTGAAATCTGCAAGGGCAACTTCAAACTAAAGCCAGTGAGCAAGTAGGGCAGCACTGTCAACGTCGATGCCTCAAAGATGAACAAAGATGAAAGAGAAGACATGACAAACTACCTTCTCAACGCCATTAAGAGACGGAACCAGCAGCTCCATCAATACGATCAGGAGGAGTACGACACTGTTCATGTCTGATCAACAGATAATACAATCTATCACATGCAGCAGAAGAGTAAACGCCAAAAACAGGTCAAGCTGGATAGGCTGCTCATGAACGCGATGCCAAAATCCGAAGTTCCACTTGCGTTCTTCACTATCGAGGCACCTTAGCCGTACCACTTCCCTCTAGAGGAAACATTTCTGGAGGGCATTCAGCTGATTGAGCAGTACGTACCGAAGGATGTTGAGAAACTCGTCGCACCACCATTTCATCCGTACCGCATCTTCAAGTACAAGGGAAAGTTGGTGGTACAGGGAAGAGGTGGAGTGCTGGTCGGCAATACGATGTTGCGAATGCAATAGGTGAGCTCGGTGAGCTGTGGCAACAACTATTTTGTAACAGCACACGAAAACAGGGCCCTTGGAGTCTACACCAGCACTTTCCAACCTGTCAAGGAGATTAAGAATTTCACAGAGAAGAAAGTGACTGTGCTAAAGATTGTCTAAACTCCCGCTGAGTTTGACGGGCTGGTCTTATTCTCATCAACTGGTACTGACATTACCGTTCATCGGTTGGAAAAGGGATTCTTCAATGCGATGTCTTCCAAGCTCAATCACTAACTAATTCGCTCCAAAGAGCCAATACTGCAGATTGTGTAGCTACCGAGGAGGCTGAAACATCATCTGAAATAGGATTCATCGTATGCACATGTGTCAATCTACGCGGTGCTGTCAGTCTCACAGATTTGGGTGATTAAGGTGGATACGAGTCGGCTGACATATGAGAGCTTCTGTGACATTGTGTTCACAAAGGAGCATAGAAGCAAATCGAGACTCAGCTCTGCATCTTGGGGAGAAAGAGTCGTTGGAGCTACTGGAGAACCACACTTAGTGCTCACATACAGTTTCGGAAACACTCTGTACATGACAGTAGTGCACAATATCAGTCGATACGTGGAGGGTGAGACAAAGGTCAAATATGAGTGGAACGAAAGTGAAGCCTTCGCAATGATTGCCGCTCCAGTCGAGTAAGAAAGAGACAGGGAGAAAGAGAAGGAAAGAGACCGCGAATTAATGAGATAACGATAGAAGGACAGGAACAAGGAAAAGGAAAAGGAAAAGTAGAAAGACAAGTAAAAGTAGAAAGAAAAGCCTGCTCCAATTGCCGGCAAGTCAATTATCTTCTGTCAACACATCAAACGTCACGAGATTCTCCTGGTACTGTAAGACGGTGAAATCAACATCTTCCATACGGGCACCATGGACCTATTCGAAAAATCATACACTAGCAGCGATGTCGAAATCATCAGCTACAACTTTTCGGAGAAGATCAATTCGTTGTTCATTCGGACCGACGACCAGGGTGAATTGGTCACCTACTGCGATAGCTTTGCCTTCGAGCTTTCCAGCAACGAGATCATCTACCTCTCTGACGAGAAGATCAAAGTCAGTGTGTACTGCAACTGGAAGCAGATCTGTGATCTGTTGCGCCGTGAGTAAAACTACTCGAGTGCCATGAACTTTCTGATTGCTATGTACAGAAAGAGCAACAGGTTTGATCTGGGGGTTACTGGAAGTACCAAATTCAACTAAGATCTGAGTTAATACGTAAAGACACTGGCTATGGAGTACCTGAAAGCCAAACTCCCGAAGCTCTCCTCGCTGACAGAATAAGACATCGTCGAACAGCTCAGCCGTGAGTATTCTGAATGCATCGACCTCTTGTTGGTGCCTGTCGAGCTGTTGGTGAACACCTACGAATTTATCTATTTGTTCCAGCAGGTCAGGGATCTCATTGTGGAAACATTCTCCTAGAAGGTGTTCTACAAAATGCTGTAGCCCTTCATCCAACACGCCAAGATCAAATATATCCCCGAAAACGAGTTAAAGCAGACGCTGGATTACTACGTCGAGCACTAACAACTCGACTTGGTGGAACGACTTGCAATCTACTTCGATCTGGAGCACATCGAGAAGGGAATAGTCATTCAGTGCTGCATTAACAACAACCTCGTGGTCAGTCTTGCCTTTATCTGCACTCAGGGAAACGAGGGTGAATTCGTCACGCCTTTCATTAAGTTCTGGGGAATCGGTGAAAGCTATCGCAAGCAAGGTGAAATCGAGTATGCACAGCTCTTCGCTATTCGAGCTTTGTGGTATGTCAAGCTTTGTCTGCAGCGTAACATGGCTCTCAAAGAGTTCAGTTACGAGAAGTACGGCTATCTCATCAGCATTCTCACCGAGCACTTCTTCACTCGCAACATGATCGTGGGACTGCTCGACATTCGTGTCGAAGCGTGCCTTGAGACTCTGACTTGCTACTTCACAATGGAGAACGCAAGCATTGTGAATTCCTACTGCAAACTCAAGATTAAGGAGGATGAGATTGCCATGCTGCCATACATACGCGCTAGACCTGAGAATTCCAGATTGGAGCTCATGCTATCTGCTATCTTTGGATTTCTAAGTGAGGTACGTCAACGTCGAGCTACCCTCCCAGAGCAGGAAGAGGACGAACAGCTATTTACACTGCTCCTCAGCAAGATCATCATCTACAAGAGTGTCAAGTTCACCAAGGAAAAGTACTTGGAGATTCTGAAGCTGCTTATCAAAAACTACACGACACTGGCGAAGATTAACTATGGTCTTGAAGGAGACCAGATGGTGTTGCTCACTGAGGAGTCGCCCCAAATCCTGGCTAGTGAGTACATCAACAAGCTGCTCACGTTGGTCATCAATGAGCAAACACAGTTCAACGAACCCATAAAGAAAGAAGAAATCTCGGAGATCTACTACTGCTCGAGACAGGTTGAGCTAACGGAGTTACAGGCACAGATTAATTTCATCAGTGGCCACTATGGTGCTTGCATTGATGTGTATCTGAGAGCTCCTTAAGAGGAGAAGGAGCGGGTGTTTAGATTCCTTGAGAATGCCTTCAAGAACTTATAAATTCAACGGAAGAAGAAGGAAAGGAAGGTGCTCGAAAAGGAAGTCAAGGAGAAGATTTCACATCTCATCTCTCTGAATGCTGAGAAGTCAATCAGAATAATCCAAACATACCTTCCAGAGTCGCAGGAGGAGCTCATCAACGCCTTGGAAGGAGAAGGAGGATTACAGTTAGAATACCTGCAGGAACTTGTCAACAGTTCTGCCAAGTTAAGCGACAAGGCCGTCACCAAATTTATTCAGAGAATGTGCGAGCTGAAGCCAACTGAACTGTTGGAGTCGCTTAAGAAGCATACCTCCTTTCCAGTGGAGGAGAGTCTCAAGATCTGCTAACAATGGAAAATCTTCGACTGTATGGAATACCTGTATGAACGAATGGGTAACATTGAGAAATCGGTGCAAATTGCGACATAACGAATCGACGAAATTTTGTCGAACCGATGTGGAGACGAACAACAAATGGAGCCGTACGTTAAAATTGCTGATATCCTCACTAATGCGATCGAGGTCTGCAAGAACAATCATTCGGAGTCGGTGTGGTAGTCTCTGTTTGACGCTGCCGTTGCCCTTTTCAGGAAATACAAAAACGATCCCAACTTTGAAGGCGATGTTGGACTCTTTTACGAAATGAATGCGAAGATCATGTATGAGATGATGCGATACTGCAATGTCGAGCACAGCGTCTGGCTCATTCAGAATAAATATAGGTCTCTCGATATGGGAGGCAGCATGAAGACTGCCTTCATTGAGACCCTCTCCAACTTCAGCTATTCTGAGAATATACTCTTCAGTGCCAATTCACTTACTCGTGGTACCCTCGCTGGATATGAGACGGACTACGCTCTCTGCAACATGAGCGCTTACGCTGTCTCGGCCTGGTGTCACAGCTGCGGTCAGCGCCTTAACAAAACTGAAAGGTGCATTGGCTTCTACTGCGGACATAATTATCACAAGGAGTGCATTCCAGCATCGGCCAATTACTGCATTGGCTGCCTCAGTGAAGAGCAAAACCAATTCAACATGTACCTCAACAACATTCACCAGCAGAATTACAAGTTCAAGCTGGATAAGCTGATGGAGCAGTCGGAGGAGCTACGAAAGACAAACCTAAACAACTTCCGAGAGGCTGAGTAGGCATACGAGAAGAAGCAGTTGGAGGAGAAGAAGGAGGGTGAATCACACGATCGCATGAACAAGCTCTTAGGCTTCGACCAGGTCGTGAAGATTGAGGAGTAGTCGACAGAGCAGATTGAGAACGACCTAACCCGGAAGAACAAGCCAAGGAGAAAGAAACTGCCGTAAGTCCTGGCGAAGGAAAATCCTGCCCCTCCTTTGTCGAAAAAGGCTACGAAGGCATGACGGATGGATGAATATGAGTACTTAATAGTGGTTTCTTACTATACTCTTGAACTACTTTGCTGGTCTCATTGTTTTCAAGCTTCAATGTCACTGAGTGGGGTTGG
>ERZ724508.63-NODE-63-length-70248-cov-15.100523_pt1 | contig 70248 bp, 99 predicted proteins | sample MGYA00376041_ERZ724508 | MGnify/ENA primary metagenome ERZ724508 (study PRJEB28724, sample SAMN07190887) | wastewater metagenome | isolation source: effluent of sewage treatment plant in Hong Hong | place: USA: Christiansburg, Virginia | collected 2016-03-01 ...
CCCCAACCAGCGCCCTGACCACCAAAGTGGCTATCTAAGTGTAAGGGGAGCGCCTAGTAACGCTCGTTATACCAGTCTCCGTGTGGGAGGCTGGCGAGTCGTGCTAGGTGTTCCTTGAACACCACACTACAAAGATATGAACACTACCCTTGCCACTGTTATCAACGCACCCCGCGCTGTCACCGTCACCCCTGACAAAGACCTCTTTGGCTTTGAACTCGCCTCCCGCAACGTGGGCGGCAACGTCTCGGCCATCGTGTCTAAGAAGGATGAAACGAAGCAGCTCGGTCGCCGCATCACGTTTGACGCCCTGACGCTAGCGGAGTTCAAAGCCCGCTTGGCCGACGATAAGACGCTGAACGCAAAGCAGAAAAAGGAGCGCCGCCAGATGTTCCTGAATGCCGACGCCATCAAGCAGCGTCGCATGCTCGGCATCGCCGCTCTGACCGCTGCTTATGAGCCCGACGATTTCGCCCCCTCCGGTCGCGTCCCTGACGTGATGGAGCTTCGCAAGAACGGCAGTCTCAAGCTGCTGTCCGTGGAAGCCTTCATCGGCAAAGACAAGTCGGAGACGCCTACTCAGAAGATCGCTCGTCTTGAGCGTGAACTGCGGGAAGCGCGGGCCGTGAAAGCTGAGGCCAAAGCCGAGGCGGAAGCGCCGGAAGTTGAGACTGTCGAAGTCGAGACCTCCCCTGTCGAGACGGCAGGCGAATAACAGAACGGAACGCATGAGGGGCTAAACTCCCTCATGCGCTCTAAAGGATGCTCCTAAAACCTGAGCATCCTCTAGAGCGCATCCCAGCGCTTTCTGACGCATCGTAACCCGAATCCCTTATGGGGATACTCAAATCGGGCACGACGATTCTACGGGCCTCTAATGGAGGTTCACGCGCCAGACAGCCAAGCGACTCTCAAAGGCCCTGAATCGAGCGGGGAACCTAGCATCTCGGCTAGGACAAGACTGGCAGCCCATACATTGCTGCCAGCGCGGGGAAACCCGGTAATGCCAACACCTCCTGTGGAATAACCATAAAGGATGCTGCGCCGTAATCCGTCCGCGATGATATGAGCGGGAAGCGGTAGCGCAATGTGACAAGCATCTGATTAGGCTAAAGGCACAGGTTGAGGTTGCTAGCAGGCTTGAGCTAGCGCTAAGGACATCTCCGCTAATTGTAGGGTTCACACCCTGCGGAACGTCTGGAAAACACACAAACAAACAGATTTACGCTGTCGCGTTGGGTTGGACACCCCGGCGCGGCGGCATCTGTGGGCTTGCATCTGGGGAGACAACATCCCTCCCTAGATCACAAGCCCACTATGACCCTAGAAGAAAGAAAAGAACGCCTCGCCGAGTTGAGCGCTTACAAACCGTATCGCAGGCGCCGGAGCGAGAGCAAAGAAGAATACGCGACCCGTGCATGCTCCATCATGCACCGCGGTTGGGCTTTTCTCGGGCTCGGCCGCCCTTGGTTCGACCAGCAAGTAGCCGATACCCTATCTCTCATCTCTTAACCCCTCATGCCCGAATCTCTCAGCAAGACTCCGCGCACCAATTACCAGCAACTACGCGACGCGGCGCACTTCAAGCACGATCCGAAGCGCAACTGGTCGCTCAAACCCAAAGACCAGCACACGCGCACTCAGCGCCAGCGGCTGGCAAATGAGGAGTTTGAGCGCCGATTCCGCGCTCTCTTGGCTTAGGAAGCCATCGGGTTTCTAGCCCCTGACGCTAGGCACACGGCCCTTGGATAAGGGATTCGTGGTCAACGTCTGATCCAAATTTCACGGCAAAAGCCGTGTTCCACAACCCAAAAGGAGGACACCCCATGAAGTAACACACACCCCAGATTAGCCATACATGAGAGATCCCTATTGGTGGGGCGAGACATCGCGTTCGACGTTGAAGTCTCCCTTGCCAATAGGGATGATCGTTTGAACAACAGTCGATTCACCTGATTCGAGCCCGGCTGCTTTTCTAGCGATCCTATCCGCAATCTCGATGTCCCTCCAAGTCTTAGGGGCCTCGGGCACCGCTGCGTCAAGAGCCTTCTTCACCTTATCAAACATCATGGTTCTGTACTTCGCGGCCTCGTCGATCCAATTCGTTTCGCGGGGCGGGGCGGGGAGATTTTTCTCTTGACAAATCATTTCCAGCCTAATTTCGTCGCTTCTAGCCACTTCTGCCCTAATCCTTCTTGGCGTTCGGTTCCATTTATCTCGGGCGGCGACGTTACCAATCGTCTTAACCCTGACCCCGTACTTCCAACCCAGATCCTCGGTCGAGATACCCTGTTCATATCCCTCGCGAATCGCGACCCATACTTCAGGGTCAACGCGCCGGTTTTTTCGTTTCAGGGGTTCCTTGACATCAGTTTCCATCTGCCAACCCTAGCACTCATCCCCGAATCCCTCAACCCCTTATTCTCGCGCCCCATGACCGAAAACAACGACCCCACTAAAACAGAGATCGAAGATTACCGCTGGGCTATGGAAACCGTAGATGCCGTTCACGAGTGGCCCAAAAAGAGTTACAGCGACGCCGAGGTTATATCAGCCCTGTTAAAGCCCATCAGCTTGTCAGGCGAGACGGCTCTCCAAGAGTGTCGCAGGTTTAAGTCTCTATCCAAGTCGAGTCTTTTTCCGGCTGTGAACGCCTAACTTTTCGTTTCAGGGGTTCCGTGATTTCAGTCTCCATTCATCTAGCCTAGCACTCATCCCCGAATCCCTCAACCCCTTAATCTCTTAACCTCGTATGAAGATCCCTTCCTTACAGAAGATAGAACAACAGGTCGACGCCTGGCTTAAGGAGAACTTCCACGTCCCGGAGCTTGAGGCCCAGATTAAAGAGGCCGAGGATCAGGTGCGAATACTCCGGGTTCCGTGGTTCAAAGAACGCGAGCACTTCTGCAACGGAGACCCCTGCATTTGTTCCTCCCACCCAAAATACGAAACCCTCGTCACCGAGGCCCTCCAGCCGGCCGCGCGCAAGGTGGACGATCTTTACACACAGTGGCGCAGATTGCGTTCCGACGCCCGCGCTGCCAAACACCGGGAACTGCTTCTCGGTAGGGCGGCGAAACTGAAATACAGCAAGACTCCCTGAATCCCTGAATTCCCAAATCCCTTAACCCCTCATCCCATGAAAACACCCACCCGCATCGTCATTTCAATCGAAGGAGGCGTCGTCTCAGGCGTTCTCTGCGACGGCCCCGTGCAAGTATTGATCCTCGACTACGATGTCGAAGGCGCGATGCCGGACTCCGTTACACAGGTGCCTCAGTGTACGGAGCCCACTAGCAAAAGCCACTGCGAACCCGCGTACCTCTTTCGCCGTAGCCCTGAGCCCGACCCGGTACGGGTTCAGCAGCTTTTCAATCTCTGAATCCCTCAACCCCTTATTCTCCCACCCTTATCCAATGAAACGACCAAACATCACGACAGGCCCTTGGGAAGCATACCCACCAAACGAGGCTACAGACCTCAGCGAATACTGGGAAGTCGAAGACACTGCGGGGCACACCGCCACCGTTTACGGGAACGATTCAGAAGGCGAAGCAAACGCCCGCGCAATCGCCGCGCTCCCCGAATTGCTGGCGGCATTAGAGAAGATCGAAAACGAGTTAGCAGATATTGATCTGCCGTTTCCCTCGTACGCCCGCGAAGCCCTCACCAAAGCCGTTTAGCAGTTCTAATCCCCGAACCCCTCAACCCCTTAACCTCATGCCTAAAATCCGAAACGTGCCAGTAGTCAATGTCCGGGAACTCATCGAGTTCCTCGAAGAAGTCGCCCGTCGACATGGGGACAACGTCATCCCTTATTTTTGGGATGATTTCTCAGATACGGGGTTCGTCTCCGCGCTTCAGCTCGGCCAGACAACCGTGGATGGCAAAATGTCACCTGACCGTAAGTTCGTGGCCCTCGAAACCTTCGATCCCGACCCGGACAACGAACTCACCGAACCCCTGTCCAGCCTTATCAGCCCATGACCCCTCAAACCCCATTCTTCACCCACGATTGCAAATCCTGCGTGTATCTCGGAAGCGCCACGGTGCTCGAAGAGAAGCTGGACTTCTATTTTCACCTCGCCCAAGGACGTCCCGCCAACGAGGCGTCCCTGATTTACAGATACGGGAACGAGGGTGGAGATTACGGAAGCACCTCGGCCGACTACGTCTCCCCCCTAAGCCTCCACGGCATGACGGCGCTCGGGCTCTATGTCCGGCACCTCGGCGCGAACAGCGCTAGCAACTGCTACGCACGCGGTAGCTTCTATAAAAACGGCGAACTGCTGTTGGAACTCCGCTAACCCCTCACCCTCTCACCCAGACTCATGAAACTCATCATAACCCTTGAAATATCCCCGGAAACCGCCGCCGCGGAAGAAATCACCCTCGAATCCCTGCGCTCCTTTGCCGAGGAACTTAAACAGGACGCTGTTCGCACTATTCCTCATGTTACCGCGACGGTCGAGGCGCTTCCTTAGATCCCCGAATCCCTCAACCCCTCAACCCCTAATCACGATCCATGAAACCAACGTCCCATAACTCGCTCTTCGGGTTCGTCCCTTCCAAAGCGGGGGACACCGGCATATTCCTGTTTCATCCGCAGGGCCGTGAACGCCGCGACTTCGACAACCCATATTCGCGTTTCAGCATCCTGCACAACTCGAAGGCGCGAAGGCCCCCGAACCGTCTATCCTTGTTCAAGGAAGTGGTTCACTGGATGAGGGTTTTCTGGATGCAGAATGATCGCCCCTGCTGCCTTCCACTGCGTATCGTAGTCGTGGAGGCCGGAGTTTGGCGTGAAATAACATTCAACCCCCTGCTCTTCACAGTGCTGGCCGTGCTCCTGACCGCGCTCCCTAAAAACATCCGCCGGGCTAAAAAGTTCGAGCGTTTCTTTGGGTTTTAATCCCTCAACCCCTTAATCTCTTAACCCCTAACAACACACGAACATCTCATGGAAACAACCCTCACTATCGGTAAACGCTGCAAGGTTTTACGCCTCTGCAAGGGGCTCACTCCACAAGAGGTGAACAGAGCCTTGTTTAAGTCGACCTCCTGGTGCTACCAACTAGAGGCAGAAAAGACAGAACTCACCGTGGCCAACGCCATCGCACTGTCAAACCTCTACACCATCACTCTTAACCAGCTCCTGGGGGTCGAGCCGGTCACTATCACAATCAACCCCGCATGAAACTATACCTAATATCACAGACCGAAGTCCAAGGCTTCGACACCTACGATTCCGCTGTCGTGTGCGCTAATACTGAGGAGGACGCTAAAAACATACACCCTAATGGCGGCGTCGCCGGGGACTCGTACATCGAGTGGTGTTCACCTTCTGCCGTGACCGTTAAATACCTAGGCCAAGCCGAGGGAAACTTGGCCGCGGGCGTTGTGTGCGCTTCTTTTAATGCCGGGTAACCTACCAACCATGAACCCCGTACCAGACATCAGGATCGTCGGCTTTGGCGGCGGTGGACAATTTCCTACCGGGAAAGCCTGGGTAATCACGGAATCCAACGACAACGACAACGAACGCGGCTTCGTCCTGAAACCCTCGGGCAAGCTGACCGAATACCCACTCCTCTGAACCTCTCATCCCCTGAACCCCGAACAACAACGACACGCCATTCACGAATTTCTCGGGTGGAAAAAAGTATACGAAGGCCCCATCCACTATGCCTGGAGGCGCGACGACGAGTTTCACTACCTAAATTGTGAGCCCAACTACCCCTCCGACCTCAACGCCATGCACGAGGCGGAGAAGACTATCTGCGGAGAGAACTTTGACACCCCCCCGTGGCTCACATACCTCAGAAACCTCGACCGGGTGATTAACAAAAGGCGCGCACACGCCACCGCCGCGCAACGCGCCGAAGCATTCCTCCGAACCCTGAACCTATGGGCCTCACACTAAAACCAACCCCATGACAGTCATCGCATCCATCACTAAATGCTACAGTTACTCCGACTCCATCGAAGACATGAACGCCGACCGAGCGGAGGCCGGAGAGCCTCCCATGACCCACCAGGAGATCGAGGATTACATCCGCGAGGACATCACCAACGACGGCGGGGATGGACACAACGCGGACATAACTATCGAACCGTAATTCTCTCACACTAAAACCCACATCCTATGTGTAAAATCAACTGCTCCGGCGGCTGCCCCGACGGCGCCCCGGAAGATCATCTCCCTCTAACACCCGAACAAGCCGCCGCAGAGAATGCACAGCTAGCAGCAATCCGCGCAATCGACGCCCAGTGGGCTGTCGAACACCTTCAAACACCCATAACCTGCACGGGCGTGCGGGAATACGGCGACGAAATGCCCGTGACAATCAATCGCCTCACCCCCGCCGACGCAAAGTACTACCGCGCCGGTCAGGAGTTAGTAGTGCGCGCTATTAACGAGGGTGGTCACAACGCCACCGAGGTGGATCTGCTCCAGCTTCTTCGCTTCGTCCGCGATAACCTCCCCGCTGCGTGGAATCACATCCAACAGCAGGACCCTGAACCCAAGCTCCTCGAACTATGAAAATCCAAATCGTACCCCCACCCCCACCCCCCGCCCCACCTTCGATCACCCTCAAAGACCTAGCCCCCGGCCGCGTGTTTTATCGCAGATTTCACAACACCCTGGCAAAAGCTAAAACAGCGGCCGCCATTTACACAACTGTTCTAGGGGCCCACCCCGTCAACCTACATACCGGCGTGATGACCCAACTCTCCCCCTCCACCGAGGTAGTTCCCCTCAACGCAACCCTTCACGTCTCAGAACCTAACACTCAACCATGAGAACCTTTAACAAAGGCCGCAAAGTCAACTTTGTTGACGACAATAACGTGCTCGTCGGATTCGACGATGAGTCCTGCTGCTGCGAAAACTTCGGGTGGTTCCTGAGCCGCGCCCTCCCCACAACAATCGAAGAAGGTGACAACATCGACCCCGAAGGGTTCAACTTCGACCCTAACTTCTTCGACGAACGAACCCTCGACGATAAATACTTCGACTGCGGAGGGCTGGTCAGCTTCCGCCTGACAAAGGGGGAGGACGAAATATTCCTTACTCTCTTCAACTCACACAACGGATACTACTCGCACGGCTTCACGATGGAAGTCGGCGGCATAAAAATCCACGACGGATCTATCTAACCATGAAACTAAACGCCTACAGACCCCCTCAAGAGGGAACCATCCACGGCCCCTGGCATATATGCCGCGCGGGCCAGCCCGTCGCACACCAGTTCGCGGTCTATGTCCCCGGCGGAGGCTGGGTGTACAAAGAACACCACGACGAAGCAGAATCCCGCCGCCTCGTTGAGGCAGAACGTGATAAAATCTTCCAACCATGAAACCAAACACACTACTAGCCTATCACTTCACCGACGACACCCTCAGGGGTGGACGGCCTCTTCCAAAAATCAACACCTGGCTGTCTCATGAAGGGCCTATTGTGCCCTGTCGTTCAGGGCTGCACGCTTCTGTACACCCCTACGCCGCCCTCACATATGCCCCCGGCAGCAGACTGCACCTAGTCAAGCTGAAGGGCGACATCCAGCACCACTCCGACGACAAAGTGGTGGGACGTCATCGGAAAATTATCAAGTCCCTCGACGCCGAAGGGCTTTTGCGTGAGTTCGCCCGGTGGAACGCCCTTCAGGTGATCCATTTTTGGAAAGCCCCGCCCGTTGTTAAGCAGTACCTGGAAACAGGGGACGAGTCTTTGCGGACCGCCGCATGGTATGCCGCACAGGCCGCCACATGGGCCGCCGCACGGGCCGCACGGTCCGCCACATGGGCCGCCGCCCAGGTCGCCGCACGGGCCGCCACATGGGCCGCCACAGGGTACGCCGCATGGGCCGCCGCACGGGCCGCCGCATGGTACGCCGCAGCGGACGCCGCAGAGGGCTCCCACACGGCGAAAGCCCGGGAGAAATTTCAGCAGATGGTCAACAAAGCTTTTGAAAGCACACCATGAAACCAAACACACTACTAGCCTACCACTTCACCGCCGACACCCTCAGGGGTGGACGGCCCCTTCCAAAAATCAACACCTGGCTGTCTCATGAAGGGCCTATTGTGCCCTGTCGTTCAGGGCTGCACGCTTCTGTACACCCCTACGACGCCCTCACCTATGCCCCCGGCAACGTCCCTGCTCTGGCAGCAAGCCCGGCGAAAAACTCAAACGAAGTAAAGGACTCACAAAATGGAAAATGACTCGATACTACACAGTGCTGGCGCAGCTTGCCAGCAGCAGGCTTGTTCTGCTTTGGTGGCTATGCTGGCCGATCCCGAAGCCAGAAACCAGATCGACACCGCAGAAAAGGCGCAGGAGATCATCGACGACTTTGAAGAACACTGCGACCACGGAGAGATGCCCGAAGCCTATAACTGGGCGGTCTCGCGCAGAAACCGACTGCGCGGTGATAAGCAGAACAGGCTGCATCTGGTAAAGGTGAAGGGCGACGTCCAACACCACTCCGACGACAAAGCTTTTGAAAGCACACCATGAAACTACTACCTAAATTCATACGCACTTGGCTCCTGCAAAGGGCTTTTGCCCAACACAACGCCGCATTCGCTGAGCTTCGGCTTGCTCGGGAACGCGACGCCTGCTCCGTCGGCGAGCCGTGGGAAGGTAAGGCCTTAGCCTCCCTTCACAAAGCCCAGTCCCAACACCGCAAAGCTGTCGCCCTCGTAACCAAACGAATGAACCAACTCGGCATCTCATGAACGCAGAACTTCTCGAATTCTTCGCCAACTTCGACACCGGAGAAGGAGGCGCAACCCCACCCAGCACACCCGAAGGCACACGCATTCGGCATAACGGCAGGACACGTATGTGCGTGCCTTTCGGGAACCTCGGCGAGGGGCGACAATTCTACGTCAATCCCCGTGACGCCACCTACCTTACCCGTTCCTCTCGCCCCGCTACCCGATGCCCACGCTTCGTCGGCACCCTCGTGTGGGTTGAGTAATGTCACCAACAATTTTGGAGAACGATCTCCAACTAAAACCACACTAACACATGAATGAACCCTACCAACTCTTCGCTGGCGAAATCTCCAACCCCCTCGGGGGCTGGCACGATTACGTCGGTTCTTTCTCCACCGTCGATGAAGCACTGTCCAATGTGCCCGTCACCGCCGAATGGTTTCACGTTGTCTTTGACAACACCATCATCGTCGAAGACTGAATCCAGTCTCGCGCGCCTCTTCTCCACAATGGATGAAGTCGCGGCGCGCGACCGGGACAACAAAGAGCAAACCAAAATACAACAACTTACCAAGCGCCGCCCCCTGTGGTGGCACAATCTCTAATCACATGAAAGCAATCGTATCTCCATGCACCTGCCACCACGCCAGCCAAGACAGCCTCCACGGAAAGGGCAACCGCGTTAAAAATCCCCGGGCCAAGAAGACGGGACAAGAACAGCAGTATCGTTGCACCGTCTGCGGAGTCATCGGAAACAAATAACCCCAAACAATTTGGTTCAGTAGTGTGGACCTAAGGCACCCCCGGACAACCGCGGGGTGCCTTTTTATTTCTACCATGAAACGATATTACATACCCAAAATACTGACCGCGGAAGGGGTCGCGTCCCCTCTTCTAGTCGTCTCTGGCAACTGGTTCAAGTGGTTCGACAGTGCAACAAAAGCCAAGCGCGCGTCGCCCCCCGTCGGCATACCTACGGGACGTCAACGAGGAACTCGCCTCGGTTGGACTTTCTCGCCTACCGACGAGTACGGTCCGCGTAGAATCCATGACCGATTCCGGGAGGTGAACCAAAGGTATCTGCACCTCGTGGTAAGGCGTCTCCGCAGCACCCACATATCCTGGACGCCCGCGCTCACACAGTCCCTAGTTTATTCATACACGCTCATCCCCGCCCAGGACTACGCGCGTCTCAAAACTAATCACAAAATCGGGGCACCCAAAGGCAGACTCCCATGAAAACACGCATCCGATCCAAGCACCCATCGCACCGCGAACTTCGCGGCCTACTACACATGCCCTTCAGGGCACTCGTTAACTTCGGGAAGACAGATCCCTCATGCCTCCCCCGTGGACGCTATGTCCTGATCAACCCCCCAGAGGCGGCGGCACGGGCCGCCGACAAGCGTATGACCAAGTGCATGTTCGCCACAGCCGGAGTCAAGACAGCGCCGTGGTGGCCCGACTGGGACCCCGACAGGTTCCCCGTTGTGGTTAAGCATCGGCACGGGAGCCGCGGCACCGGGGTTTACCTGATGAAAACCCCAGAGGAACTAGCCGCGTTCTTCCGCGCCCGAGGCGAGGCCCGCGTCAAGGAGCACTTCATCGTTGAAAAGTTTAGGAACTATCGGTTTGAGTACAGGCTCCATGCCACGCAGGCCGAGGTGTTTTTTGCCAACCGCAAGGCCCGGCGCACCGGGGTCCCAGAAGACCAGTGGTGGAAGCATACCAACGAGAACAGCATCTGGTTCAACGAGGTCAACCCCGAGTTTCGCAAACCTGAAACCTGGGAGGCGATCAAGGACGAGGCCATCAAGGCGGTCACCTCCTTGTCCCTGGACTTTGGCGCGATTGACGTCAAGGTGAACAACTCTGGTGAGTTCTTCATCATTGAGGTCAACTCCGCCCCTTCTCTGGGGGGCGTGACGAGAGACGTTTACCTAGAGCTACTGCCGCGGCTGGCGCGGCAAATAAAAGAAACGCGGGGGGTGTTTGTAAAATGAACCGCTACTTCTTCAGACTACCTCGCGGCGGGGAGTACTATTACACACCCGCCATTCTAGTGGTATCCCCATCCCTGGAATACTACTGGGAGCGCCGTGGAGAATCATCTACAAATGGGCAGCACAACGGAGTATTGACGCCGGGCGAAGAAGCTATTCTGACAGGAGGCGGGACCTACCTGGAGTTGAGACCAGATTCCAATAGTGAGTTCATCCTGAATAGGATGGCCGTCGGCGACCACACCGCGGACAACTGGTGCGAAGCCCTCACCCCTTATGCCGTGGCGTCGTCACCATTCCCCAAACGACCATACTCCCGGCTTAAAACAAACCACAAACTAGGAGCCCCGAAAGGGAATTTACCATGACAAAAACACTACCCTCATACCACGACCGTCTGATATTTCTGGCTCTCGGGGCCGTCTTCACCCTGGTCCTCGGACACTGCCACCCGATCCCTCAACCCCGAATCCCGATCCCCGCACCCCTACACAAATGAAAATAACACATGAACTAGGCCGCTGGTATCTACGACGAAGCGGCACCTGCGTTAAGCTGCTGGCAATGTCAGCCGACACGGACGACGGATACCCCTTCCTGATGCAGGACGCCGAGGGGAAGCTTCACACCTACGACATGCTCGGTAGAACCGTCGCCCCTAACGACGCCATTATCAAGATTCTACCGCAGGCAAAAGTGGATGTGAAGATCAAGGACAGCAAGCCGGGAGACCTGGTCTTGTTTCGCAACCACACCGTCGGGATTGTCGAAGGCCAGGAGGAAGGCGCTTTCGGCATCCGCGTCCGCTCCTCCATCACCGGGGCGGTCACGTCACACTCAACCCATGGCTGGGCCTGGGGCGCGGAAGCCCCGGAATTTGATGTGCTCGTATGCTTCGAGAGTTCCGGCAACGTGGACCGAGAACGGCTGCACTCAGCCAACACCGGCAGCCTTCGAGCCATGATCAACCGGCTCGGGGATGTGGTCAAGAAACAGGGGGCGGAGGAGCGCAAGGCGGAGTTCGACAGGACTCGTGCCGGAGTGCTCCACCTCTTAAACAAAATGGAGGCCGACTTAAATGAAAGCCAATCATAGACTGGCGGTGGCCCGGGTGTACGCCCGCGCCGCCTCCTCCCTTTTTAACCGGGTGGCCACATCCCTGTCCAACATAGGGCTTAGCGAATCACGTTACCAAATCATACGAAACCAAATCCAACAATGCGGGCGCTCCCCTATCAGGCAGTACCGCGCCCTGCTTCAGCTCCACCACGCCATCACCACACCATGAATGAACCCAGCACATTAGATCTAACGCTAGCCGAACCAGGAACCGTGTTCCGATGCCGGGACGGCACCCGCGTCCGCTTCACCAACCGAGTTATAGGCTCGGGACAGCACGGGAAATTCCGATTCGAGATCGTGGGCGTCACCCACGCGTCCGGGGCTCCTATGGAAGTCTTCCGCTTCCAAAACGGAGCCTTCTCCACAGACATCAGCGGTCGCGATGTCATCGCCGTTGATGACACCCCATCCTATGTCGATCTGTCTAAGTGCGTCCCGGGCCAGCTTGTCCGGCTGCGTAACAACTCCATCTCCAAGTACAGCAGTCGCACCATCGGCCCCAATGACGGGCGCCCCTATAAGGTGGGTGCATTTTACTACGACCAGAAGGGTCGCACCACGGTTGGGGGGAGCACCTCGGCATTCGACGTGGTGCAGATTCTCAGCGCCGTTGTCGAAACCCCCGCACCCCCGCCCCCTCCGCGCGGTATCCCCATGGAGGGAGTGGAACCTGGCGCCCGGTTCCGACGCCGCGATGGTAAAATATCCACCTTCGTTAAGTTCGATCCGCAGAACCGTCAGTACCCATACAAGTGCGAGAGCGGAGGCGTGTCGGACACATACACCGAACGCGGCTTCTACATGAGTGGAAGCTCCGCTACCAACCCGAAGGATCTTGTGTCCATGTTCGTGGTCAGTCGCGACACCCCCGTTACACGGGAGGAAGCCCTGTCCGCGCTCACAAAACTTGTCGCGAAGCTAAATAAAGAAGACGCCGACAAGGCCAAGATCCTCCTAACCGTCCTCAAATGAAAGAACTGCACCTCCTAACCCTGGCGTCCGTTGCCGCGTCCCTCATCCTCCATGTCATCAACCAGCCTCATACGGGAGCTGGCTGCCTTTGCAGCCACGACCCCCGACTCACCGCGGAAAACCGCGCTCCTAAACCAAACCCGCAAACACCTTAACCAACGAACCGCCCAGAAAATAACAACGCAAGACCACCCCGTGGACCGTACGCGCGGGGTCATTGCGGCCATCCTGTATCTCGAACACACAGACAGAGTACTCACAACAACCCAAATCACATCATCCATCCATGAGCGATAGCCCCTACAAAACATTCAAAGCCCGGCTCAACACCGCCGTCAAAAACACCGAAGACTTCGACGCCCCAGCTCCGCCGAAGCCTCCGCCGCCCCAGGTTCCCTACGCCTTCGAGCGCGACCGCCCCCACAATCCTTTCGGTTTCCCGTGGCTCGAACTGGTGCCTGACCTGGCGGTGCTGGAAGGTCACCTGGCTCGGGGTTCCGACACAGCCGGGCTTCGCCTCGTGTCCCGGATGGAGATCTTCCTGGGCCGTCGTATCTCCCGCGGCTTTATGACGCGATTCCCTATTCCGGTAATGCAGAATAATTACGCGGTGATCCGTGTCGACAGTCGTCGACGCTTCGCCGGCACATCAATCCCCGAATCCATTAACTACGCCTACATCACCACCGCACCATACCCCGAATGGCTTATCGACGAGACGCGCCGTAATGCCGCCCTCGCTGAGCTAGCCCTCATTGACGCAGGAATCTAAACCCCAACCTCGCACACTCCACACTACCATGCCTACTGATATTTTTGCAACCCCGAACACAACCGGACAACAACTCCGCGACGAAATGTTGAGCGCCGCCGCACGCGTGGCTGCCCGCGGGAATACTACCGGCACCCCTCGCACAGGGCGGGTCACCACTACAGGTACCACTACTCCCGCCCCCACCCCAACCCCCCGCATCCGAGTAACGCGCCGAACGGCAGCCGCGGCGCCCACCGAGCAGACTGTCACCCTGTCAGGAGTATTCTACCCCCCGCACACCCAGGCTCCGGCGGCAGACACCGTCCTGACAGAGGGGGGCGACACCATCCTTCGCTCCGACTGCGTCACAGTTTCCGGTGGCGGAATCTATCACGCGGATGACATCCACCTCGGCCATTGCGGCCGTTGCAGTTGCAGCATTATCCTCGATAACGAGCCTCAAGTGGTGCATCGCCCTGCTCCGCCAACGCCCGGGGGCAGGCAGGCGACCACTCACTATTGCCCCGACTGCCGCGGCAACCACACCTGGAGCTGCTCCCGGTGCGACGTCACCGTGAGCGACAGCGTTCCTTGCGCCTATTCCCCCGATGACGACGAGGAGGACGACCCCCTATGCCCCTCATGCGCGGCCCCCCGGGCCAATTCCCTTTTTGGATGCATGATCAATTACTCCAACAAGGACATCGGCAAAGTGCCGCCGAAGGACCCGTCAGGAATGCTGTACGGCTGGGAAGTCGAGGTTCATCTTCTCGAAGGCGGTTCCACGCAGCGCGCTATTGAGGAGCTTCATCGCCTGCTCGGCCCCGGATACTACGTCACAAAACCCGACGGTTCTGTGGACAACGGATTCGAGATCGTGACTCGCCCGGATTCCATGGCCGTTCACCGCGAGGAGTGGTGCCGGTTCTTCGAGGCACTCAAGGAATCCGAGTTTCTTCGGAAACACCTACGGAGTTGGGAATCGCCGCGGCAGTGCTGCGGTATTCACTGCCACATTGACAAGGAGTCCCTGTCCGCGCTCCAGCTCGGCAAGCTGGCCACCTGGATCAACCACCCCAACAACAGGTCCTTCATCGAGAAGGTGGCCGGCCGCGGCAGCGGCAGCTACACCTCGTTCTCGGACAGTGTTCGCGTGTCCGATGGTAGGCGTCTTAAGGAGAAGACCAACGACCCCGAACGGTACGTGGCGTTGAACGTGCAGGATAAAACCGCGGAGATGCGCATCTTCCGCGGCACCCTGCAACCCCGGCTCTTCTTCAAGAACATGGACTTCGTCGAGGCCTCTGTTGAATGGACCGGCCTTAGCTCCTGCTCGGCGCGCCACGTCACCGATGTGGCGCGGTTCGCCCGGTATGTGTACGACCGGCGCGAGCGCTTCATCTTCCTCTACAACATGATGGTCGAGTGGGGGGTCGGACCGTCCAAAGCTGCTTAAGTCTCTTTCAAAATACAACCTACTTTCAAATATAATACTATGTGCGTAATCGCTGTTAAACCAAAAGGAACCATCATCTCCAAAGATACACTCAATCGTTGCTTCGACGCCAACTCCGACGGGGCTGGGTTCGTGGTCCGACGAAACTCAAGCCTCATCACAGAGAAGGGGTTCTTCACATTCGACGCGTTCTGGGACGCATATGAGCGCCACGAACGGGAAGTCGCGGTCATCCACTTCCGCATCAAGACTCACGGCAACAAGGACGCAGACATGTGCCATCCGTTCCGTGTCACCGACAAGTTGTACGTGGCCCACAACGGGATCATTGACATCAGCACCGAGAGCGACAGGACGAAGTCCGACACCTGGCACTTCACAGAGCTGGTGCTTAAGCCCGAATTGGTGCCAGACCCCGCGGCCTTGTATCGCCCCTCGTTCCAGTTCCTACTTGGCTCCACCATCGGACACAGCAAGCTGGCTTTCATCGACGCCCGGGGCAAGACCGTCATCATCAACAAGGACAAGGGTACCATGGAAGGTGACGTGTGGTACTCAAACACCTCGTACAAATCGACGCGCACGGTGTCCCGTTCCCGCAACACCAGCAGCACCCTCGCCTACGGTGCTTGGGCTGATGATGACGGAGCTGAGTGGGAGTATAGCGGTGGGGGGAACACGGGCGGGGCAGCCGCCAAAAAGAATGAACGCTGCGCCAAGTCCAAGCCTACTTACGCCACTCTGGAAGCTGTCCCCCTTGACGAACAGTGGGCTGTGCAGGTGCTCAAAGACTTCGGCATTGAGGATGATGAAATCCTCAATGAGGTCAACGCCGACACCTGCGAGGACACCGCTCTCGACCTCCTGGTCGACTACCAAAGAGCGTCGCTGGCTGAAGAGGATGTCGCGGAGGCTGCGGCTGCGGGGGTGGGGGCATGAGCGCGCCGGAGTATCTTTACCAGGTGTCCGACTCCGGGATGCTGCGAACATTCAAGGTGCTCCTCGGACACGGCACCTATGTCAACGTGCAATGCACGGAATCCCATGAGGTTCTGCAAATGCAGAATCGCTTCAATGTGTTTCGCGACACCCCGGAAAAGGCCTGGTCCCGTCATGCCGCCACTTTAAAGTGCGCGCTAAACAAAGCGCGGGGCAGCGCCAAAGCCGCCCTTCGCCGCTTCGCCATGCTCAACCGTATTCGCACGGAGTATTCGCGCAAAGAGGAGGACCTCAAGGCGGCGGAAGACCGAATCTGGACCGAGCTTACAAGCATGCTGAGGCTCCAGGATGCGGTCGCCGACGCCCAGGCCAAGGCCGGAATAACATCAACCCCTACAATAGATGCCACAACTATCACGATCCCAGCTCATTGAGTTTTCCCGGGGCCCCGGTACCATATTCTTTGCGTGGCACGAGGCCCCCGCTGAACGCTATTACCACATGATGATCTCCCCAGGCGGATCGTACATAACGGTGCGCGCCGGCTGGGAACTGCACGAATCGTACGCACTAGGCCCTATGGAAATAACCCGGCGAATACGGCGCCTCATGCTCCGGGACTCCTGGGTATCCGTAACGCGAGAGCGGTTCGTCGCGGTGATGGAGGGCCGCGACGGAGCATTCCACGGGAAGTCAGACCCCCGCCTCAAAACAAACCACAAACTAGGAGCCCCGAAAGGGAAGTTACCCTGATGCCACATTTAACGGACGAAGAACTTGAAGAGCTGTCGCGTGAGGAACCCCCGTGGAAACCGGGGGACACGTTGCGTTTGGATCACCCAAGATCCCTCTCCAGGCTTATAACTACTGTGGGGTCTCTGCATACCCTACGTCGGCTATATTTCGAGGACGGCTACTGGATGGCAGTTCTCGAAGGTTCAGCCGACGCATTTTATTCCGGGCGATTTTCACTTGCCCCCACCGCGAAGCCACGCTACAAAACAAATCACAAGCTCGGAGTCCCTAAAGGAAAACTCCCTTAAATTTCTGGCACAAGCCAGACAAACCAAAACACAAATACAACAATGCCACGTCACACAACCCGCACCCCGTTCAACATCATCGAAGCCCAGGCCAAGCTCGACGCCGCACAAGAGGCGAACCGCAAACGCTATTGGGTGGAAACCCTGAAGAACTCCACGGCCCTCGGCCAGGAAATCGAGACCCTGCGAAAGAGCGCCGGGCTCAGCCGCCGTCAGGTGTGCAAGCTCCTCAATGTTTCGTACACCAACCTGTTCTTCATAGAACGCCCCCGCTCCGCGAAGGTTCGCATCACCCCTCAGAACCAGATGCGCTACCTCGAAACCGTGACACAGCTCGCCGAGGACACGAAAAAAGCAGCCTCCAACGTGAACTTCGTCAAACGCCCCGGTCGTCCGAGAAAAGTTCTGGCCGAAGCATGATCAAACAAAAAGGGGCCCGGGTGTAACAACCCAGGCCCCCTTCTTGAACACACTAACAACCAACGGATTGAAGCATACATGAAAGAACCAAAGAAAGAAAGCCGAAAAATCTACATTTCGGGGCCCATGACCAGAATCGAGGGGCACAACTTCGCGGCCTTCGACGCCGCGGCGGACCACCTCCGCTCCCAGGGGTGGCACGTCGTGTCTCCCGCGGACATCGCCAGAGAAGAAGGAGTCACGGAGAACACAGCCTGCGAGGGCGAACAGCTTCGCCGAATCCAGGAACAGGACGTGGTGTCCTTGCTCACATGCAAAGCCCTGTTCATGCTGAGCGGATGGCACGACAGCGCCGGGGCAACCGCCGAGCACAACATCGCCAAATGGCTCGGCCTGGAAATCAAGTACCAGGATGAGCAAAGCGCCACAGCCAAAGGCGCGGACCCCAAGGGAGCCATTGGAAAAACCAAGGACCCTCTCTGGCTCCTGCCGCCTGTGGCTTCAGCCGAAGCGGCCTGGGCCCACCAGATCGGCGCCACGAAATACGGCCCTTGGAACTGGCGCAGCACGAAAGTAAACGCCAGCACCTACATCTCGGCGGCCTTGCGACACCTCAATGCCTGGGCTTCCGGCAAGGACAAAGATGAGGAGAGCAAACGCTCCCACCTCGGCCACGTTGTTGCGTGCTGCAACATCCTGATGGACGCCCAGGCCCACGGCTGCCTGGCCGACGACCGGGCTATCCCACCCCCCGCCGCCAGTGAATAACGACATCTCGGGGCTCCCTCACAAGGGGAGCCCCGCTTCCTGGCCTCGTATCAGGGATCTTCCCGAAGTCGAACGCGACCCCTTCGACAAGTTTCTTCGGGGTCAAACAATCCCTCTGCTAGAGGGGGTGCCCATGTCCGAGCAGGATGGCTATTATCCCTGGGACTACGACAACTGGAAACGAAACCCTAAACACCGATTCTTTGACTGATGAAAACCGACGTATACACAACGATCCTCCTGTGCCTCCTCATCACCTGCGGGCTGCTCCATCTGCCCGTCGAGGTCACCTACACCCAGCAGTTCGGCGACCGGGAGATCACGCTTACTGAACGCATGACCGTGGCGCAGCGCCTGGACCTGCAAAACAAGGAGGGCTTCCTCTGCTACGGCAGCCCATGAGCCTACAATGCACCTGGTGCTGCCGCGCCACCAAAACAAAACCGTGCGAACACTGTGGTCAGGGGGCCACGGTGTTCGACAAAACAAAACGACACCGCCCCCACTGGTCACAGAAAAATATGCTCGTCGCAGAGTGCCTTATCTGCGGACGCGCAACGCCCTATGAACAGCAAGGCAAACCCGACGACTTCTGCGAAACCCTCTAACCCACCAAACTACTACCATGAATATCAGCCCAATCACCATCTACCTCTGGCAGCTTGTCGACCAACTGCGTATCACCTCAATCCCCCTCTCCAGTATCAGCATTATCCTGGTCATCATCAGCATGCTTGTGTGGTGCAACTATTCCACGGAAGCCGCTAAAGAGGAAAACCGCCGCCCGGACAGAATCGACGCGGCGGACTTAGCCTCGTATAAACAACTACACCTTTTCTGGAAGGGTGTCTGCAAAATAGCAGCGGCGCTCGCAATCCTGACATGCGGGTCGTACGTCCTGGTTCCCTCAGCCAACACCGTCGCCATGATGGTCATCATCCCCGAGATTGCGCAGAGCAAGGTCATCCAAAAAGACCTGCCCGACATTTACAACGCCGCTGTCGAGGCCCTCAAAGGCGCCTTGAAAAAGTAACTCACTATGAAAACAGCATCCCAAATAATCAGAGCCTTTCTATTCTCCCCGGACCAGCATCCGGGAACCAGCACCCCCGAGTTTGAGGCTGTGTGCCGGGACGCCCGAGCTTTTCTCGCTATGGAGCAGGAGGTTCAGGAGGCACGGGTCCTAGCCCGGCGCGGTCAGTTCGCGGAGGCTAGAGCCAAGCTCGACAACCTGCGAGAGAAGCACGGAATAACGGAATCCATCCTTGTCGCCGGTCAATACGTCGGTCGGGTATATGAGGCCCACCGCACCCTGAAGCTCGAAGCCCTGCTCAAGGAAGCCCTGGAGCTGGCGTCTCAGAGCGACCAGGACTTCAACAAAAATAACCGCGGGGCGGAGCGCGTCAAGGAAATCGCGAAGGAGGCGGCCTCACTATGAACACACCCCTCAACAACGGCGGCCCCGCATTTCCAACCCACGTACCGGAGGCCCCACTCATGGCTGACGGACAGCCCTCTGAGCCTGCGTTTACACAGCCAGGCATGACCCTTCGCGACTGGTTCGCGGGGCGGGCAATGCAGGCAAGCTACCTGCTCCACATGGACGGGACGCGAAACGTGGATAAGACAGCGGCGGCACTCGCCTCGGAGGCCTACGCCGTTGCAGACGCCATGCTCGCCGCAAGAAACGCCAACCCCACTAGAACAGTCTAACCTATGAAACCCTTATTCCTCATCCTCTTCACCCTATTCCTCGTCAGTTGTCAGCGCGAACCGCTGACACTGGCACAAGGTCAAACCATTGAGCAGCTAAACCCAGGAGCCACGGTGCGCCCTTTTCGTGACAGCTACCCCGGCCCTACTGCCGTTGCGCGTAAAGCTGATGGCTCAGTATGGCTGATCGGTTTCCAAAACGAATCTTCAGAAGACTCGCTCTTCGAGGAAGAACTCATCCCCGCGCTGCAACCCAAACCATGAACACCTCACTATCTACCCCCTGCTCCGGGTGCCCCACCGACAAAAGATACAGCGCCTTCTGCGCGGGCCCTTCAACCAAATCCTGCGGCTGCGGAGAATACTGCGTTATGGCAGCCCACGCCAAGTCCTATGAGAAAATATGCGACTCCCTCAATGCCCCCTGGGCGCCACCAAAACATAGTTCCCTTGCCGAGCCTCTCGTTCTCCAATTCTCCGGCGTCGAGCTTGAGCTTAGACCTGACGGCACCTACTCCCTGGGGGACACCACAGGAGGCTAACATATGAACACCTTCTTAACCAGCGACACTCACTTCGGCCACGCCGGAGTATGCCAGTTCCTCAACGAGGATGGCACCAAGATGCGCCCGTGGGATAACGTCGGGGAGATGGACGAGGCGCTTGTCAAAAACTGGAACGACCTCGTCGGACCCAAGGACAAGGTATATCACCTCGGAGACGTTGTCATGAACCGGCGGGCTCTTCCAATTATGAAGCGGCTCAACGGCGACAAGGTCCTCATCAAGGGCAACCACGACATCTTCAAACTCAGGGACTACGCCCCATACTTCCGCGATGTCCGCGCCTACCACGTGCTCCACCGGATGCTGCTGTCCCACATCCCTGTTCATCCGAATAGCGTCGGTCGGTTCTCGTGCAACATCCACGGGCACCTGCACAGTAGAAAGGTCATGACGCTGCAAGGCGATCCAGATCTCTGCTACCTCAACGTATGCGTTGAACAAACAAATTTTCGTCCGGTATCTCTGGACGAGGTTGAGAAGACAGTTCTCGACCAACTGGCCCTGCGAAACGCCTAGGCCTCAAAGGCGGGGAACCGTCGAACGCGCATAGATTCCAGTCGGCGTCTATGTCACCAACACAATGACAAATACAAAACCAAAAAGAAAGCTCCGAGCCCTTGACTACGTGATCGTCGTCCTGGGCGCCGCCTTGATGTGTGTCGTGACCAATGTCTTCATTGCCGGCCTCATATCAATTCCCATTCACTTCATCCATAGGCTCACCCATGGACAACCCTAGTGAATTGCTGGCAGCGCTCGCCCGTATGGAAGAGATCCTAAATCGAGGTATACAAGTAACAGTCGAACCCCGAGACCCTGCTCCTGTGGTTCTGATCAAGGTCACCAACACTGAGGACCATGTGCTTGTGCCGGAGATCACAGAGCTGGCTCTGCTTCTGCATCAGTATGCTTAAGCCAGCAGTGGTCAGGGAACTCAAGCCCCTCGGAATCAATCACCGAATCCTTGAGCCAAACCTTGACCTGATTGGAGCATCCGCAGACCGTGCAGTGACGCAGGTTCTCGTCGTGGCTGGTAGCCCTGCCATTACGAACCTTGTCGATTATGTTACGAATCCCATTGCACCCGAAACATCCGGGAACGTGGGCGTTGTTAACGCACCCGACACACGTCGCTGCCCGGTCTTCGGCCTGCTTCTGCTCAACAAAGATGTCACCACCTTCCGCCACGGCGTTCTGAACCGTCTTAAGAAACCGGCGAATATCAGCCACGCCAATACGGCGCTCCGGCTTTTCAATTTCATAATTCAAGGGGCACCACTGTGTCCCCTCAAGCCTGTTCTGCACGCAGAACTCATCCTCGAATCTCTGTTCCCAGCCCTCTGCTGCGTCGTATCCGTTGCCGCGCCTGTGAGACCCAACCTGGTCAAGGAGCTGGCGGTACGAGATGCACTTAAACGCCCGCCCGCTTTCGGGCTGGGTGTAAAGCCACCCGCCTGGGGGGCCGAGGGATCGTTCAACGAGATTCATTATTCGGGGATAAGGGGTTGGCGTTTCGGGTATTGCTTCACGGCATCAAGATACAACCGGACCCGGTCCTGTCCAAAGGCTTTCGACTTTTCAAGGGCCTTCGTAAACACCTGGTCCGACACCTGGTAGGGCGTGTAGAAGTTACCCACAACCAGGGCGACCTCGTCGTCGCTAAGCTGCGAGTCCAGGAGCAACTGCTTCGCCTTTGCCTGAGGCATGCCCAGGTGTGTGGCGGCCAGGTAATCCCGTCGTGCCTCACGCAGGCTGTCCATGCGGACCTCGTTTGCCCGGTCGTACCCACGCTTAATATCGGCATCCTCCACAGTCGAGTTCGACTGCAACGGTGAGGTGATATAAGTGGCGGCCTCGCCCATGAGCTTCTTGTGTTCGTCCGCGTTACGGGCGAACCGGGTTTCCAGCATGATGGTGCGCTTCTTGATACCCACCACGCTGAGCATTTCATTCCCGACTTCCATTTTCATGCCGTCGCGAACGACTCCGTCAGCGGCTTCCATGATCAAGCGTCCGGTGCGCACGGTCCCCGGCTCAAGGGCCGAGGTGTATATGTGGGCAATCACCGCCTTCGTGGCATCCCACGTGGTGTCCGTGTCCTTGTATATCTTACGGTCGTAGGCCTGGTTGTAGTTGAACTTGGCCTGCATGATGGAACCAAAGAACAACTGCTCGTTGGTCACGGGCTCAAGCACCTGCTCCATGAAAGCCAGACCTGCGTCGGCCGCCTTCTCAGCGATACCGATTGTCTCGGGCTTCATGTAGGCGTCGAATGCCCCGCGAAGGATCTTACCCAGCACGTCGTGCGGGATCAGATAGCTGGCGTCCATGTAGATCTGCTCATCCCACTTGCCGCTGCCAAAGCGCATGAGGCTGTTGTTGCGCATGTACTCCGGCACAAACCGGCGCAGCGCAGCTTCCCCCGCACCAGGGTTGATGCCGTCTTCCTCGTCTTCTTCCCCGGCACCAAAAGCAGCCTTGCCCAGCATCGCCATAAGCGCGGGCATGAAGCCGATGGCGGCCACAAGGTTGGAAATACGAGCCAGGCCGGCGATCATCTGAGTCCGGTTGCCGTTGGCACGGCCTTCTGCGATTTCGTTTAGCCCCACCTTGATGGTACCGAACGTGGTTCGGTAGATTTCGGCAGTGAAGGTGATGAACGGAGCGACGAACGGCTGCTGACGCAAGCGCTTGATGAAATAGAAAGCCTCGGTGTAGGTCGGCATTGTGTGCCGGATCTTCCACGCCGCCTTCTCCTCGGCCTGCTCCTGGGTGAGGTTGGGTTCCCACGCTTTAACGCGGCCCAGCTCTCCTTCAAAGGACAGCACTTTCCAGAAATCGTCGGCGCCCTGATGAGCGACACCTGCAAACTTGTCCAGCTTACGTGCCGTTTCGACAGCCGAAGACAGGAACTTACGGCCCCTCGTGGCGCGGTTCATCCAGCCCAAAGCCTCTTTCGAGAACTCACGGGTCAGGTCGCGGAACTCATAAGCAGACTCGGACACCACGCGCAACTCAATGAGGCGGCGGATGTAGTTGTCATACTCGGTCTTGTTCTTGGTCTTCAACCCAAGCTGCCGGGCCACTACGCCGCGGGCGCGTGGGTCAAAGAGCTTATGCACATTGAGGTTGATGCCCGCAAACATGATGTTGCCGACGAAGTTACGGGCGGTGCCCTGGATCGAGTACTTCGTTTTGGTGGCCATGGCATAGCCCGTCGCAGCCCGGACGAAGTTCCACCAGGAGCTGGTGAACTGGGTGTTGCCGCCGAAGGCTTCCTCAAGCCCGGCCTTCAGTTCGGCGGGGCCGTACTTACCAGCCAGGATGCCGAAGCGATTCCGGTTGGCCTGGGTTCCTGTGCCGCCCAAAGGCACGGTGCGCTGGCCGTCAACGACCACGCCTTCCTTGTCGAAGATGTAGCCGCTGGCCTTGCCGTGTTTGTAGATCTCATCGAAGAGCTTCTGGTTTGCCAGCAGCGCGTTGATCTTCATCATCGTGTTGAACGCGTTGTACTCGTTCTGCTCGTACACACCCCACAGGGCCTGGATCGCAGGATGAATGGCGTCCCGGCGCTTGAGCACGTCGGTGTCGCTGTCCATGTTCTCCCCCATCTCCAGGTATTTCTCCAGCATGGTTTCAACTTCCACGCCGCCGTTGGATTGCAGCATCGCCCTAGCCCTGCGCAAAGCCTCGGCGGAATCCAGCACAGGGTTGGAACGCTGCGCCGCCTTGATGGCGGTGTCGCGATCAGCCAGAGACTGGAAGGGTCCGATAGGATTGCGGGCGCGGGTGTTGGCCAGCTTCAGCTCCTTGGCTTTCTCCTTCACGGCATCCTCAAAGATGGCGGCACGAGCCGCATCAAGGATGGCCACGGACTTCGGGTCCTTACTGTCACGCAGGAACTCATTCCACAGATTGCGCTTAACCCCTGAAACGGTGACAATGTTCTCATTGTACACCTGGTAGCTGCGGGTCAGATAAATGCCAAAAGTCTTCGTAACCCGAGCCGCGGTCTTCGGTCCGAGAACCCCGGACTGGATCAACTGCTGCTGCATGGCGTCGATGTCATCACGGATTGCGCGAACCACGGTCGAAGTTTCAGGGCTGAGAGTCGCAAAAGCCGCAGCCTGCTTAGCCTTGGTCGCGGTAACCCAGTCGGACTCCACCTTGTTGAGGTAGCGCTCCTTGATCTTGCGAGCCTGGATCAGTTCAGACTGATACGCGGTGCGGGCATTTTCCCTGATGAGTGAACCCTGAGCCGGGTCGCTCTGGCTGCGTGCCAGGTTCTGCTGACCGAGGAATTTCGAGACCGCGTTGCGAACCGCGCGGGTGCGAAGCTGCTCTGCCACAGCAAGCTGCTGCGGGTTCACAGGATTCTCGATGCTGCCAAGAGCTTCATTGATAAGGGATTCGGGATTTGCCAAGCCTCTGGAGGTGTACTCCTTTTTGACAGCCTTGGCCAGGTCGTCCTTGTGCATCTGCACCCGGGCCTGCATGGCGCGGAGCTTGGCATCACGAACGCGCTGCTGTTCAGCGGTCTCCTGGTTGAGGAATCCGGTAGTTGCCCAGCCGCCAACCTTGTAGTTGCCGAGGCGGCGGGACTTGATAGGCACCGCCACTGAGCGGGCTTCGGCAATAATGCTTTCGCGCGTTGAGCCCGCAACAAAAGATAACCCCATCAGTTCATTCTGCGCCTGGGCCAGTTGAGTAGCAAGAGCCCCCCTGCCGGAAGTAGTGAATTCCTTTAGGTCCTCGGAAAGCTTTATCAGCTCTGCCGGATACCGTCTTTTCAATTTGTCGTATAGCTGCGAGTACTTCTTAATATGGCGGGCCACGCTGGCTTCCGTGTTTAGCGCGGTAAGCCCCTGTTTATTCTTCACAAAGGTAGTACCTACGTCCGTAGCCACGTCATCCGAGGTCCGAGTAGCCTGCCGGAGTGCCATGCTTATCTCCGAAGACCAGTAATCCACCGAGTCTTCGGTAGGCGTTTGTCCACCCTCAATAGCAAGCTTAGAGGCCAGATCCTCGAACAAGAAGTTAGAGGAGGGGGGCAGTTCTAAATTGTCTATCTGGTCCTTCAGGATTTTTATACGGCGCTCTAGCTCGGCTATGCGCAACGATTTATCAGGGCTTGGAGCGATCTCCTCAATGTTGTTGAGGGTTTCCATCACTCCTTGCAGATCCAGAACACTTCCGGCGTACCGGATTTGACGGACCTTGGCAGTCAGCCGGTTAACAAAGCGCCAGAGCAGGCGTTTGATATGGTCGACCAAACCTGGATTGCTTGCTATAAACACAGCGAACTGCTCCGTGGTCTCACCCTTAAGGGCCAGCTCGACCATGGCGCGGCGGTGTTCCCACACCAGCAAGCGGCGTTGTTCCGCCTTCTGGTCGGCGTTCATTCCCGGCGTGCGGCCAAGAGCAAACTCTCGTGCGGCGGGGTCGGCGTAATACAAGGTAGCAACCCACTCGAAGTCGGCTTCGCTCATGGCGTTCATGTAGTCGTCGCGCTCTTCAATAGTGTCGGCATGGTTATCGGCACGGTGGATATTCTCGTGAAGAACTAGGCGCTTCATGTACTCCCGAACTTCTCTAGGAGACAGGCCCTCAGTGTCCGCCGAGATGGTGTCCGGGTTCATCTTGATCGTATCCGTGTTTCCATCGTACCACATCGGTGCGGTGCGCTCGGTCGAGACTTCGATACCGGTATCAGCCATGTCGTAGGCAGCCTGGACCCCGCCGTTGGCAGCGAGTTCCCCTAGCTTACGCACCCCGGACTCCCGCGAGTAGTGAATAGTTATTCCAACCTTGCGCCGCTCGGCGTCCGTCATATCGGCCCGAAGCTCCGCCATACGCGCTTCAACTTCACCTGGTTCGGCCATGTAAAGGGCGTATGCAATCTCGTCCTTAGACGGGTTAGGCTCCAGGTCTGGAAGCAAAAGTGAAACGTCCTCGGGGGACAGCTTCCCGCTTTCGACTAAGACCTTCATCTGAGACTTCGAGCTGCCGGAGTGGAACCCTTCGACCCATTGAATGTAGTGCTGAACCTCGTGGATAATAATCTTCTTAATTTGATCCGGGGTCAGGGAGTCTGAATCCCGAATCCCTATACCGTCGCCATCGAACACTCCAACGGAAGAGCTATCCTGAGGGAGGAGCCTCACTTTCAGATTCTTAATTCCCGGATATGCAAAAAACAGATCGGTATGGAAGAACAAATCTTCCAACGCGACGGCATTTTCCATGCCGACTCCTACAGGCCATTCAGCAAAGTTAACCGTGGCATCCTTGTCGTTGATCTCCCAGCGCCACTTACGGTCTGTAGGGGCGCGGTACCACCCAGTTTCGCGGCGAATAGTTTCAGGGTCGATTCCGCCAGCTTCATCCATTTCACGGGCTTTAGCGAAAGACTCCTGCAAACTGCTCGACACGCGGGCCGTCACACCGGCCATGAGGTTACGGGCTTCAGCTCCTGGTCCGCGCTCGTCAATCGACATGAGGATCAGCTCCAGTGCACCGCGGCTGACAGCTTCTGCTGTCTGCGCAAACATCGCCGGACGGTCGGACATGAGCAGCAGCGCACGCCAGGCCTTGTCCATTGTGGTGTTGGCAGGCACCTTAAGGCCGAGCAGCTTGCGAATGGCGTTAGCCACGCGAATCAAGAAGCTCTGCGGACGGGATGAAACCCAGGCGTTGAACTTTGAATCCGAGAACAGGTATGCCAGGAACTCCGAGTTGTTGTCAAATGCCTGTGAGTACTCAACCATGAGCCCCGCACCCATGGTGCGGAATGCGTGGCTCGCCAGTTCTTCACGGATAACCGTGAGTTCTTCGTCAGCTCTGACAACAGCCTCATCCGCGGTTCCCGATTCCAGATCCTGGAACGCTTGTTCCGTGGACAGATGCACGAACTCATGGCCGAGAGTCTCAGCGGTTTCCGTAACAGAGCCCGAGGGTGAGATGTTAATGATGGCGCGGTCGCGCAGCATGGTGCCGCGTGCCGTCTCCATGGGAATCATGGAGAAGCCGCGAAGAGCGGACACACCCTTCAGACCGGCGATGCGCTTGAGAAGCATACGGGTCCCAAAAGGAATTTCAAGGAGCGAAGCCGCGCGGGTAAGGGCGTCTATAGCGGATTGAGGGTCTCCATCCACCAGACCCAGGGCGTCGGCAGCAGCCTTCGCTTTACGAGCGTTGGGAATTCCTGGAGCCTTTGCGTGGGCGCGGGACATCTGTCCAAGAGCCTCCTTCACGGAGTTCGAGAACAGCTTGTCGAGACCTTTGACTTTGTCCTGGTTCTTGAACACAAGGTCCAGGGCTTCACGGAATGTGGGGCGCTCCTCAGAGCGGAGGACACCCGAGCGGATTAACGCCGAGCGCATCGCGTAATAGGATGTAAGAACCACGTCAAAGCGGTCCGTGGTCGGGGAGTTGAACACCGCGTTCTTCAGGTGGACCGGCAGATCACGCAAAATACGGCGCATGGTGGAGCGCTGACCGCGATTTCTTTTGGCCGCGATCTCGGGTGAGATCTGGAAGTGTTCCTCGTTAGTAAGCTCCGGTTCCGCCGCAACCTCCGCGGTAAGCGCAACACCCAGCTCGTTGTTCTCCGTAAGCTCCGGCTCGTCTTCTTCCGTTACAGAGGCAGTGTCCTCCGTGTCAGGCTCCGCCTCTTCCGTAGTTTCCTTGCCGAAGAGATCGAGCTGCACAGGGCGACCGGAAGTTTTCTGCGGGTTACCGAAGCCGCCTTCAGGTTCGTCAGCTTCGTCGACCACGTCTTCAAAGCGCAGGGATGAGCCAGTCATACCAACATCGCCGGCAGCCAAGGCCGCGGCTTGCTGCTCCTCATCGTTAGGGTCGATCTGTTCGGAGCCTTCCTCGTTGTACTGCGTGGTAGCTACGGGGGCCGCGAAGCCACTTTGGATACGCGTGTTGTAGCGCTGCATCACGCGGCGCAGGGCCCTGTTCCAATAAGCCCCGTAATTGATAGGTCCTCCGTTGTTGCGCAGCACCATCGACTTGGCTGCGGCCTTGACGAGATCTTCGAGACGGTCCGGGAGCACGCTCACGTCCTCGACTTCTCGCGTAGATTCTCCGAGTTTCTGTAGCGACGCCCGCTGTGTCTTGGCCTGCTGGCGGCGAGCTTCGATAAAGGCGCGGGCTGCGGCGATAGCCGCGGGCAGCTTAGCGGTGTCCAGGACCACACCATCCTTGGAGTATCCGGTCTCCTCTATCACTGGGCGTAGGAGAGCAAGACGGTTTCCGGCAAACAAGTTCGCCGTGGCAACAAGGTCAACTAACGCCCTGTCGAAGGGCTTGGTGGCGCTCGGGGAGAATCTCATCGAAGCAAACTTTCTGCGGGCTTCAGCCAGCATAGTATCTTCGTCCGCCGCTTTGGGCAGACCGTCGACGAAGTCGAAGTCATCCAGAAGGGCTTCGTTCATTTCGTCCTCGGTCGCCATGCGGGCTTCCGATTTAGCCAGCACATTAGGGTCGCGCTGCCTGACGGCAAGATGGTCGCCTGCTTTCGAGACTTTACCAGAAGCGTCAGAGGCCGAGATAACTTCACGGGTGTCGGGGTTTACCTGGATCAAGGGGTGAACAGCTCCGGCAAAACCTTCAGGGACAAAGACCTTAAGTCCCATGTTGATCTGCACCGCGGTTTCAAACACGTTGTTAGTAAACAGCGGGCGGGCTCCAGTAGAATCCTGCACCATCCGGGCATACTGAACACCGATGTTTCGGTTGTCGCGGGCCTTGAACACAGGCAACGAAGTCTGCTCCGCGGGGTAGGCAGCGTCGTACGCCTTATTGGCGGCGTCCATGGCCTTGTCCACATACTTACGGAAAGACCGGGGGCCGCGCTCGCGCACGTACCGCCGAATTTTATTGATGTCGAGGCTGTGTCCCTGACGCATGCGCTTGGCACTGATCCAGGACTCCAGGTCTGCGTAGTTCTTAAACGCAGGCTCGCTAGTCTTCGCCTTCACGCGCTTGCCCTCTGGGTTGACAGGGGCGGGGCCGAACCCATCAAGAGGGTTATACGTCTTGGACTTAGCGGGCCACGCAGCCACAACTTTTGCAGGGGTGTCGGCACTGGTGGTTCCTTTGGAATCTTCAAGTTCAAAACCCACCACAGCAAAACTATCCTGGGCAGTCTGCTCACCCTTTGTAAGGAACTCGCCGCTGCCAAAAACCCAGACGCCATCTCGAAGAGTAAAGCGTCCGACAACATCTTCGGTTCCGGCAAGCTTCACCGTGATCTCACTATCCGAGATGTCGCCGTTCACTGGGAATCGGAAGTCGTCTTTCTCGTAGCGCACAGAGGAGATCCAGCGAGCAACTTCATCGCTACGGTTAAATGCCAGACGGCCGGAGGCGTCGAACTGTGCGATCTGATTAAAGGCAATGATATTGCGGCGAGTGTCCTCGGCCACGCTGGACGTCGACTCGTTGTTCCCCGTGAACGACGCGGTCAGCAGCGTTGTGGAGTACATGCGGAAACGCGAAGCACGCGGGCCCGCGCCGACACCGTAGCCAAAGAGCCACTCATCCCCATGCCGCGAAACGCGGTCCCCGGTCCGGTAGGTCTTACCCTCGAATCGGTAAACGAGGTCATAGGTGACGCCTTCAATGACCTCATCGAGGTAGATACGGTGGGACTTCCCACCACCGGGAACAGACTCACGACCCTCGAAGAAGGTGGTGTTACCAGCCCAGTCGAGGACGTTTTCAATAGCGCCAAAGTATCCAGGGTCCTTGATCTGGGGTTCAGGGGCAAGGGATACGTTGTTGATGGAGGCGTCCATGCCACCGGACAGAGATTCAATCTGGTCCGCAGGGACATCCAGGAGCGACGCCGCGGATGCCGGATCGTCTCGAAGCATGCGGTAGATGCGGCGCAGCAAACGCATTGATGCCGGATCGTCGGCGTTCTGACGAAGGTATTCACGAGCCCAAATCTTAAAGCGAACGTAGCCCTTCTTGAGAAGCAGATAGCCCAGTTCCACGTTGGCCTTCCAGACGCGACCGTCGGCAATGGCCTGTTCAACTGGGTCTCCACCGAAGAAGCCAAGACGGCCTCGCGCAGCGCGGGCGCGCTGACGAGCCTTATCGCGCTTGATTTTATTGGCTGCTAGCTCGGCGTCAATCGCATCCAGCTCCGACACGACAGGCTCTGTGGCACTGGCGGGCGGAGTTTCAGCAGGTGCGGGTGCAGGTGCAGGGGTTTCCTGAGGAGTTTCAGCCGGTGCCGGAGCCTCTCGCTGGGCCTCCAGCTCAGCAAAAGCCGCATCAATAGCAGCTTGGTCGGCTGGAGCTTCCGCCACAGGCAGGCCGAATTCATCGACCGCTGGAGTTTGAGGGGCTGGTTTTGATATTGAGTTCCACGCCTCTTGAATTGCCCAATCTGGAAGACTCGGAGAAAGAGCGTCGCCAATAAGCATTGTGTCGCCTCTGAGTTTACCCTGCTGCATGATCTCTACCGCCAAGTCAGTGGCTTGATCGTCGGACAGGCTTACGCCGATCGCAGACTCGTATCTGTTCTTAACGCTGCTGTCTTGGGAGAGGCGCGTAACAACGATAGGGCGCACCTTTGAAACATAGTCCGCAGGGAACCTTCTTCGGGTACTAGCCTCAGGAGCAGCGGTTTCTGCCGGTGCGGCGGTTTGAGGGGTGCTGCTGTCTCTCGACATGGGCGGGCCTTCGGTAGCGGTCGTCGGCGCTCCTCCTTGCGGAGTAATTGGTGGGGTATCCAAAGAAAGTTCAGCCTGCGTAGGCTTTGGAGCCATGCGTTCCGCCACAGCGGTGCCTACTGGAGTGCCGGAAGCCTTGGCTCGGGCGGATACAGTGCGCTGCACATCCTTCGCTAGTTGCTCTGCTGCGGTGCGCTTGCGTTTGAAATCTTCCTGTTGCTCGGCACTCAGTGTCCTGGTAAAAGCCTGTTGAATTTCAGGAGTGTCAAAACGCTGGAATCGCGTGGCCTCTCGTGTAAGACGATCAGCCAAATTAGACGCGGTTTCAAAGTCTCCGTCGGTCAAAGCCTGCGATACCTGGTTTGCCAAAGCAGGCAGGCCTTCGTTAACGAGGGTGTCAATCTGGGGCAGCGCCGTGCGAACAGCTTCATCATATGAAGCTTCGACCTCACGGGCAGCCTGCTCACGGGAACTCACTACTGGGGCGGGGGCCGCTGTTGCCACAGGAGCGGGAGTCGCCTGCTGCGTAGCCGGGCGCTGCTGAGCAGGAGCCTTACGATCTGCCCGAGCCTGGGCGCGCAAAGCAGTAGCGCGCTGGCGGGCAGCCTGGGTGTCGATCAGGGCAGCCGCAGTCGCGGTGTTGCCAGCGGCGGCGTTGGCTTGAGCCACCTGTGCCACAGGGGCGGCGGCTTGCGCAGCCTCGGCGGCGGCGAGCTGCTTCTCCTGGTTGACTGCGGAGTAGGGATTGAGGTTGTCATATTCGGATACAGAAGTGCGGAGATCATCCAGAGAAATATCACCAGCCAGGAACTTGTCAGTCTGTTCCACGACCTTTTTCCCCTGTTCCTTGAATCTCTCAAGCTTGACCTGGGCAGCGGCGCGTGTTGCTGGGGCGGCCGCAGGATCATTGATGATTGCGTTAAGTTCAACAGCGCCCTGTGCAGTGCCTTCCACGGCAGACTGTCCAAGGTTGCGCATCAAAGGCACACCTTCGAGTTCGAGAAAGTCCTTGGCCTTTGTGTCGAGCGCGTCGATTTCAGTCTGGTCCTTGGGTTTGATGGAACCATCCTTGCGGGCCTTGTTCACCTTGTTCCGATAATCACGAACCTCGTTGACGCTACCGTCACCGCGCATCGCGGCAGCCACGCCGAAGGGCAGGGCGCCAATAGCACCGAACAAAGCTTCTTTGGCTCGGGCTTCAGGGTCGAGGGGATTACGCAGCTCCGCTCCGTTGTCCGTGGTGGAGCCGAAGAAGTCGCCCTGTCCGCCGAACTCTACAGCGAGCCGTGAAGACACGTCCTGCATAGCGCCGGCAATAGGTTCTTCCAGTGCTTCCTGGCCGACGGCTTTGGTACCGCGGCCTGCTGCCGTGGTTCGGGTACCGCGGAGCAACACGCGGGGAGCGTCGGACACAAGTTCCTTGGAGAAAGCTTTGGAGCCCAGACCGAAGATGGATTCACTCAACAGCTCGGAACCACCATACAAAAGTTTATTGGCGACGTCTTCAGCGGAACCTTCTTCAAGGCCCAGGCGTCGGGATTCATCAGCGCCGCCGGCAGCACCGGCAAAGAACGCGGGAGTCAAAACTGTCGCCTGTACTCCGCGAGCCCCCATGCCGCTTTTGCCCGCAGCTAAGGCTAATGCAAGCTGCCCTGCCCCCTGGCCGATAGCTTGACCGCCTTGAGCGGTAAGGGAACTGTCTAACTCAGGAGAAACAGGCGCGTTATACTTTGCCATACCGGCAATCTCTTTACTTAGGGATAGGGCCGTATCCGCGCCGATCAACTCCCCGGCACCGCGAATGGGTTCCGCCACAACGCCGGTAAGTCCCTGCAAGGCACTGCTCGCAAACGCCCCTGGCAGAGACTGTTCAAACGAACCCTCGATTTCTTCGATGCGCTTCTTCAGCTCCTGCTCGAACAACGGATGCTTCTCGTCGCCCTCCGGCACCGTTATTTTGTATTCGCTGCCTGACGGGGACGTTACATTAAACTCGGGCATATCTTATTTGGTTTGTTGAATTTTCCAGGTGCCTGCTTTTGGGGAGCCTATCGACTCTGGGCGGGCGTCTTCAAAAGTGCGAAGAGGCTGGCCTGAAATCTCGTTAGCGTTGGTACCCCGATTCCTTAGCAGATCTGGGTCTTCATTCAAGCCCAAAGTATCGTACACATCCTTCCAAGACACGCCCGTTCCACCGCTCCAGAAAGAGCGAGTTTTAGAATCGTCGAAAGCTTTGTCCTTAAACTTAGCCCCAAGACGACGGGTAAAAATATCATCTGCCAGCTCGGGGTCCCTGGAGATAACGCCAGCCAGATCCCGAAGCCCAAGCTTTTGATCCGAGGCCTCCTGTTGCAGGGCGCTGATCATGGCATCCTTAGCCGCAGTCCAGCGCTCCTCAGGGGCGGACAGACTGGCCATCTGTACAGCAGTCGATGGAGCGGCGGGAGCCGTCGTGGTAGGCGCAGTCTCTGCACCCTGAACCCCGGTTCCCGAACCCGAGAGCAGGGCGCCAAGAGCGCCGAGTTCTTCGGTAAGGCGCGCCACCATCGTGGCGTCGCCCATTGCCTGGGCTTTGGTAAGGGCCTCCGTGGTACGCGTTACCTGATGCTGAATCGTGGCCTGTTGTCCGGGAGTCAGGGTGCGTGGCGTGTTGTACATGCTCAGCCTTTTGGTGCTGATATAATCGTCATATGCCCGGTCGTTGTTCTGCAAGACCTGCTGCACGATAGGATCGGCCAGACCGTAGGGGTTCTGCATGACCGCATCGCGTCGCTGCGTGAGATAGTCGTCGCTCGCGGGATCAAGTGCTGAGAGGCGTTGGATAAGGGGGTCGCGCCCCTGGTCGATCTGCGGTTGAACCTCTAGCTGCGTCTGAAGGCGCATCTGTTCAACCTGTTGCTGCATCGGAGCCAGGGACTGCTGGCGCATCAGATCCGCGTATGTGGTAGCCGCCTGCAAATTAGGCAGGGCCTGGCGCCCTTGACGCACCGCATCCGCAGCAGAAAGACCGTAGTTCCTATAAGGACTTACGGCCGGGGCGAAGAGTGATGTTTGTGGCTGCGGGGAAACGTCTAGCCAGTCAAGGGGTGAGGGCATGAGGGATTTATTTTTTGATCATCGAGGCTGCGAACCCCTTCTTTCTTTCTTCTTCCGCCTTGCGCTTCTGCTCGTCAAGATCTTTTTGGGCCCTGTCGGCAGGACTCATCTCGGGAGAGTAAGTGGCGTCGCCCACGGTGAAGGTGCGCCCCTGGCGCCTAGCAGCTTCGTCAAAGAACTGGGACGCCGGCTTTCCGTCCATGACGGCTTCCGGGCGTTTCTTCATTTGCTCGGGGGTGAGGTAAGTGACGCTGCCCGTTCCATATGGCGAAGTCAGAGTCCTGTTTCCCGAGGCATCCCGGGCGCTGATAACGCCGCCCGCCTGAGTCGTGGATGTTCCGACGCCGGCACCGCCGCGCATCACGCCGGTTTCGTTGTAGTATTTATCGGCCTCCAGCAAGTTGCCCTGGGCGGCGTCATAATCAGCCTGCGCCTCAGGCATACCCTGAGCCTTCAGGAGATCCTTCCGGCTCCTTTGTTCAAAGGATTGGCCTGTGACCTCGTCTTGAAAGGACCCTGTCATGAGCTTAGTTCGCTCCCTTTGGGCGCTCATGTCTTCCTGCGTAAGGACACTCTGCCGCGCCCCCGGTGACATAGTTGCCCACTTGAGTCCCGCTTGGGCGTCGGAGCCTGTGGAATTAACCGCGCCCTGTAGGCGCTTAAGCGTGGGGTCGTTGGCGTCTGCCTTTGGGTTGTATCTGCGATAACGATCCAGCTCTTGCTGGGCCAGTTGAGAATTTGCAAACAGTCCGCGGGCGAACTCTTTCGAGTCTTCGGCGCCCCACGGGGCCCCGCGAGAAAGAGCCGTCTGACCTGCGGGCACTTGCGTGGGCGGGGCGGCCGCTGACGACGCTATCTCGGGTGATGTGTCTGCTGGACGGAAAGGAACCGAGGCTTTGCGCCGACCCAGTATGCTGTTCAAGAAATCCGATTCAGGAGGCGCTCCAGGAGCGGCCGCCTTGTCGAGCTTTTTACTAACCCCGCCCCGGGTCAGGGCTTCAAATGGGTTGCCGGAGGTCGGGGCTGCCGCGGGGTACACCACGTTATCGAAAGGAGAGCTTGGGGCGGCAGGGAAGTCGCCGTCTTTACGCAAAGCCTCCGACCCCAAAGCCTTACTGATTTGGTCCTCAGTAAGCCCGAGAGCCTCTAGGCGTTTTCTATTTTCTTTGTCGCGTAGGGCCTTGCTGCCTTCTGGTGTGAAAGCGCTAAGAATTTGATCGAGGACGGACTGGGTCTTGTTAGGAGTAGCCATTAGAATGCGGGGGTTTGTTCGTTGAGCCACTGCATCGGCTGGAACAGCGCCGCAGCCTGCTTGTCTTGGAAGTATTTATTCTGTGCGCGACCCATACGCTCGTCGCCCCGACCAACCGCAGAGAAAGAGGGGTCGACTCCCAGGGCATCCGCCATATGGAGGTAGGCCATAATCTGACGGGGGTCCTTTGAAAGCATGGCGCGGCGGCGCGTGCGAAGCAAGGTGCCACGAAACTTAGACAGCGGGTCCCGGTTAAAGTTGTCCTGAATCTGCTGGGCCTCTGCAAAAGGTCCAGTAGCCGGGCGGTCGATGAGGTAGTTGGAGGGCTGGGAGAGCAGGCTGTTCATATTTACATGGAGCTTCGGAGGGGCCGAATCCCGAGCCCTGAGGGACTGAAGCTCGCGCGGATGTCCGCGCGGCCTCTGACTTCCTTAAGCTCGGCGTCAAGAACTTGAAAACAACTGTTCCAGTAGGCGGCAGCAGTGTTAACGTCGGCGGCATTCTCGGCCACAACGGCGAGAATCGCAAGCTTTAAGGCGCCCAGATTGGCCGGATAAACGGGGTCAGTGTCGTTGATCAGGCGCACGAAACGGCGTTTACAGAGACAGCGTAGAGTCTTGTCTGTGAAAGTGCCCGACTTGTAACGCCGATACACGGGGTTGGTCTCGGTCGGCTCATAGCGAGAGAGCACCGTTGATCCAGCGGACAGGGAAACAAACCCCGTAGTGACTGGCTTATACACGGCGGTGATCTCAGCAAAGGTGGAAGTTGTGGTGCCGCCGTGGGTCAGGACTTCTCCGGGGGCCCCGTCAGTGAAAACCTCAACCCCTGAATCGTCGATCCCGAACACTCGAACCTGGGTCGTGGTATCGGATGCGGCGCTAAGAGTGAGCGCGGATGCGGTGTCAAACACGGCGGAGGTGACAACGTCGCCCGCGTCAACCAGGTGCGTCATGTGGCCGGTGGAATCCAGGTCGCCCGGACCAGAAATGCTGTACTCGAAATAGCGGGTGAAGGTTGAGCGAGGCGCGCTGCCAAACTGGACGCCCAAGATGGCGGAATACCGGCGGGGTAGCGTGATGAACCCGGTAGGGTTTTCAAATTCAACGACGCCTGCGAGGCCGCTCCACTTTCCGTTGTTATAGATGCGTTCGACCGCGTCATTGAGAATACGAAGAAACCGCGCGTCATCGCGGTTCCCCGAAACGAGGTCATAGTGGGCGTCCCGTACGTCGCCCAGGGTCAAAGAGGAGCTACTCATCTGGGCCCAACTTAGGCGTTTTTACAGGGAACTCAACACATATTCTGAGTCCTCTGGGTCTAGTGGTTGGGCTACAATCCCCGCAACAGAGAGGGCCCCCGGGTCACCACCTTGAATTGAGTTTACGGCACTATACTCCAACCCGCCGCTCCACCACAACCGCGACGAATCACCCCCCTGCAAGGCAGTATCGCGTAAATAAAGATACATAGGGTTTTTGGAAATGATCTCCGCTAGCTTGTCCCCGGCGAAAGAAAGGGGGACGCGTTTACCGAAGTCGAGGCACAGGAGCGGTAGGTAAACCGTATATTTCCCGGAAGGAGACCCGTAAAAACTACCCCATCCCGTGCCCTCTACCTCGTCTCCGCCGCAGGGTGACTCGGTCGTAGGGTTCTCCTGCTCGGGAATAGTTGTGCGTCTCACTACCTCAACTGAGGTAGTAGTTATGTCCTCATCCACGCACACCCAGGACGCTGGGGGGCCGGGGTCAAAGCACACGCAGGAGGATTCTACTTCGGCCACCACTTTTAGAAAGAAGAACTGCCTACCCGTTTTTCTATACTCCAGGCGAATGGGGTAGTCCCGGTTCACGGTGGTGGGGTTCCCTAAATAAAAGTCAATGTAATTGCCGTTAGCGCCCGACCCAAGTTCGTAGATAACGGGAGCAGCGCGCTCCTCAGTTGTGTCGTTAGCTACCACGCGCCCCTTCTCAGCGCGGATCACAGTAAACGGAAACCCGGGAAGCACTTTGAGGTTAGGCGACGCGGACCTCGACGAGTTTACGGCGGCAGTTATCCGCGCGCTAAGCTCGTCCGATATTTTTGATAGTAGTTCGTCGGGACTTCTCATTTAGTAATCGAAAATAATGCTGTACTTAATAGGGGCAATCGTAGCCGCAGGTCGCCCCGGGGGGATGATCCTACCGTCGGGTAAGGTAGTTTCTTTGTACTCCCAACTACCGCCATACCCGATAAATGTTTGGTTAAATACTCGTCCTTGTGCGTTATAAACCCCGAGAAGCCGGTAGGCCTTCGCTACGGGCTCTTTGAGGCCCCATGTTCCGCTAGGGACCGTTAACGATATTATCGCTTTTTCTATAGGATATGGCTGACCGAGCGCTCGGTCTACTATATTGCAGGCGATTAAACGGGCTAGGTAGGGGTTATCGTCAACGCCCGTGGACGCCTCTTCTCTGGGGTATAGCTCGAATTCAGACTCAATATACACGGCGGCACCCCCCTGTCGGCGGCCTAAGGTAGGTGGCCGCGGCTCAAAAATAGAAGTTCCCCTTATATTAGGGACCATGAAGTGTTCCAGATCCGCGTCGAGTACGCCGAAGGGAACCACGCGAACTTCATTGTCCGACACCTGTAAATCCCCGGGGTAAATCTTTAACGCCGACTCGTCGACCACGCGCGCCGCACCCGTGGGGTCGTAGCTAAGCGTGCGACCTTTGATAGATACGGGGCCGGGAAGCGCCGTTGGCGGAATAGAAGCCGCGCGTTCGTCCATAAGCGACGTTGCCCGGTTTAGTAAGTCCTGGTAGTCCTCCTCTTTCATTGTGCGAAAACAAGGTTTCCTTTAGACCGTATCGTTCCGTCCGTCACTATAGCCACCGAATCGAAGGTCATGTTTATCATGGTTTGAATCACGTGCCACAGGGCTTCTTTCTGAAGCGCGGCCCCGTCCGCACCATCGAGAATACCCTGTATTCGATTAGGTGACAGTGTAGGTGATGTTTGTGGGGGAGCTGGTTCCTGCATTATTGGTAGCGGTTAATGATATAGTGTACACCCCGGTTGTGGCGCCTAAGTCTCCTTCAATAGCCCCGGTAACGGTATTAAACACCATGCTGCCGTGGTCGGCAAAGAAGCCGTCGGGGTCCGCATCTAATGTCCAATACGTAGGGGCGTTACTGGTGGCCACGGTGTCCGTTACAACTGTAGAACTGTTAGCGTGCGTAAACGACTGAGCCGCCGTAATTCTCGGGATAGCGGTATACGTAATAACGAGGGTTTCGGAATCCGCCCCTGCCGCGTTGGTAGCCGAAATACCTATATTCCAGGTGGTGCTACTGGTTCCCGTTGGAGTGCCTGAGATAACGCCCGTGCCCGTGTTAACGGACAACCCCGAGGGGATACTAGTCGCGTTATAGCTAGTAGGGGTGTTAGCCGCAGTAATCGAATAGCTGTAAGCAGCTCCTTCATAAGCCGTGCCAGTGAGGGCGCTCTGTATGATAGGTATAGCGGTGTAAGTTAGCACCAGGATTTCGGTGTCGCTACCTGCGGTATTCGACGCCGTGATCGGGGTATCGTACGCCCCGCCGGTAGTAGAGGAAGGAGTCCCAGTAATAGCACCAGATGAAGAGTTAATACTCAGGCCGGTAACCAGATTGGTGGCTGAGTATGTAAGAGCCCCGCCAGTGGCAGTGATGGTAAAGCCACCGAAGGGTACACCCTGCATAGCCGTAGCTGTAAGGGTTCCATTAGTCACTACGGGAAGTTCATTTACGGTAGTAAATGTAATTGTGTTGGACGTGACGGCACCTATAACGACTTTAATGTCATAGCTAATTCCGGGGCTTAGCGATGAAAAAGTGTATGTAGGGCCGGAAAGTCCGGTAGCCGAAGGTGACCCCCACGCGGCGGAGGACAACTTAATGTAGACCGAAGCCGTTCCGGCAATTCCGGTAACCCACTGTACGGTAGCGTAACGGGGGTTGATGTCCGACAGGCCGGCGATAACACTAGCGCTCAGGGCGTAGTATTGAGGGTTATACACGCGAATTTCTCGCCGCAGCCAGCCCCCGAAGTAGGGGCGCACGTCAACCTGCGAGGTAACGTACGGAGGCCAGTCGACAGGGTTTGTAGGGGGATAGTAACGCTCAAGCCAGTAGTACTGGTATGTAGGGTGATCGGTACCGGGCGTCTCGTAAAGATATAGGCCGTGGTGAAGTATGTTCGACGCATTAAAATTGAACAGTCGGCCTTCCCAGTTTACATCCGAGGGATTCATGCTTATCCCTATCGTTGCGATAGGCACTGTTTTGGTCCAGGTCTCGACTACAAAGGCCACGCAGGGGCCGTTGTAGGCCTCTCTCCACCAGTTAGGCCTTACGATCATGGGGGCGTATCCGCCGGCCTTTAATCTAGGGGCGAATGTAGTAAGGTCCCACAGAACTGCGGGCCACGAGTAATTAACCACGATTGGGTAGGTACGGGTAGCGGTGCCCCCCGAGGCCTGACCCACGATCCCTGCGGCCTTGCGTGTGGTTCTAATAGACCATGCGGAGTTGATTGGCTGAACCTCTGAATAAGTTCCGTCATCCGAAATCCCAGAGCCCGGTGTTCCTGCCGGGACTTTTTGCTTTTCGGTGGTCACGAGAACCCCGGTTTCGGAATCAAAGTCTACTCCGCGTAGGGGCTCTATAAGCTTTTCACGGATCACGTTTACCCTGACGAATAGGGAATCGAAACGCTGGTCATCCATCCGGCGCTGTTGAATCTCGGTAATCTGATACTCGGAGCAGTCGATAGAGTCTGGGGGCGGCGGGGCGTAATCCTGGGACGTGATGTCGAACTCATCGCGTAGGATTACGAAAGATTGAATCACCCGGGGCCACTCGGACGAGCTGTCGGTTTCCCAGTTGTATAAGTGCTGGGATTGACGCTCGGCCACATAGTACAGGGGTTGGACCCCGTTCTGAAGGGGGTCCCCAGCCCAGCCAAATTGGTGGTTGGGGTATTTGCTGCTATTCGGATGAGGCGCCCCGAACTCTGGCAGAGTCGGAAACATAGTTGCGTTCACGGTCTCAATAACCACCACGTCCCCGGGGAACGGGGATACCGGTACGGCTTGACTTGCGCGGGGTGTGAGGGCGGCTTGAGCGTATGACATGTTAAGCTATGACAGCGGACACGTGAGCGGGTCCGGTAACAGACGTAGTTCGGCCCCGTTGAATTGTCAAGGTGGGAGTTCCAGTGGCGGTGGCCGACGAGGAGAGCGTGAAGGAGGTGGCATTTACAATGGACGCCACGGTAGCCCCGCCTGGAATCCCGGTCCCCGAAACGGTAGCCCCAGCAAAAATACCCGTGGTGCTCGGAATCGTGACCGTGTTTGAGGTGTTCGTGGTCGAGGATGAGGTTGTGCTGGAGAACACCTCCGTCGCAGTGACGCGAAGGTAAAACTTACCCCGCGGAATGGTTGCCTCTACCGTAATCGTGGCGTTGTCAGGGGGAACAAAGCCGGTGGCAAAAGTCACCGTACGGGCGATAACGTCCACCGAGAAAAGACCGCTGGGGACGGCGTAAGTGTCGGCACCAACAGTGACCAGGACGCGGAACCCTTTTGCCGTAACCAGAGAAGTCAGGTCCTCGGCAGAACCGAACACATACGAACGGTTAGAGCCGTCGCTGGTTGCCGTAGCCCAGGAAGCGTAGCTAAGCGCGTCGGTCACAGTTGATGTAGACAGGTCCAACTGCACGAGGTGCGCGTTGCTGGGGCTCTCGACAGTGTAGACACTAGTCGACGCTGCCGTGGTAGCGCCCAAACGGCCCAGGGACACGGACAGAGAGCGCAAGGTCGGAGCAATGATTGCCCCGTTGCGCAGGAAGTGAATACGTAGCTGGGGCACCGCTCCGGCCACGAAGTTAAAGGGCCGGGCCAAGGGCACCCCGCGGCTATTTGAAAACTGGTGATCGGTGAGGCTGACGTAAATATTCATTATTGTTCGTTGGTTGATACCGCGCCGACGGAGCTGAGTTTAAAGGGTACCGCGGTGAGGGGCTTCGACAGATACCGGGGGCTCCGGGCCGCGCGAAGGCGGCCCTTTAGAATACGTGTGAACCCCACCTGGTCGGACTGATTTCCGCCGAGCACGTGGTAACAGTCGTCATCTTCGCCGATGTAAAATCCAACGTGACCTCCACTAGGGCGGGAAAAGGCGAGGACATCTCCGAGGGAAGGGACCTTAGACGGAACTCCGTAGTGCGCCCAGTTCAGGGCCCACAGGGGGTCTTGCACAACTTCGGAAGCCTTGCCTACACGGCGCTTGGCTACGATGGCGGCGAACAAGCCGCACCAAGGGACGCTGTCCCCGGTAAATCCTTTGATAGTAACACCCGCCCGGACCAGCTCGTCCCTCCAGGACATGATCTCAGCGTTGTTGGCCTGCCCCTGTACCTCGGTGGTGCCGAAAAGCGCGAGGCCCTCCTGAATGGTTCGGGGGAGGACGCCAATATCGTTTAGCCACTGGTAGTTTTTAGGTAGGTTGTATTTCATTTTCTTGTCCAAGTTGAAGGTCTGATCCAGGAGCCGGGCCCGAACTTACGAACGCCCTCCCACATTGTACGTGCTTTGCTGGGTCTAGTGCCATAGGCGACCAGTCGGTGGTAGAAGTGAGCGTGGATCGTGGTGTATGCGGGGGGCTTCGGTAGCGTGCCACCAAGTTTTTCCTTCAACCACGCAGAGCCGCCAGTGGCAATATCGCATAGGAAGTCGTGCTCTAGTGCCGGGACTGTGCAAAGTCCATCGGGTGTGTAGTTAAAGGGAAAGCCCCAGAAAAAGGAAGGGATGCTGGCCTTGTCGAACTCGTAGTCCTTGGGGATGTGGAATACTTCAAATTCCTCGCCGTCCCAAACCGAAAAGGACCAGGGTTCGCAGAGACGAAACAAGGCCCCGCGTGACCACGGCCACAGGGGAAACATGATGTCGGGATCTCGAATGGCAACGATAAGGGGTGTGGGGAGATTCATCCGTCTTCGCGGCGGGCCGGGAAGTATTCGGCTGCCGCGCGTACTATCGCGCACGGGGCCTTGTCTGTCCAGCGGAGAAGACCGTGCCGGTCTAATTCCAGGTCCCGCCTAACACTGAGCGTCGACAGGCGCCCACGACGCCCCGCGAAATCCCGATCCTTAAGCGACCCATGCCACTCGTGGTAGACGGCGCCGGGTATGAACCCCACTGAGCCTCCCTGAAAGTGAGACTCCCAGTCCTTGTATAAGCTCCGGTCTACGCCTATGTGCTCCCACAAAGCGGGCCACTTGGGGCCCCCTTGAAAAGAGGCGGCCATGATGGTGTCCGAGCCGGAGATAGCAAAGGGGTACAGGCCGCCCGCCTTGTCCCACAGATCGCGGCGCATGGCCCATGCGAACCCCGAGTGGGACTCCCACGCCTGAGAAAACCTAGTTTTACCCACCGAATCCCTTGTTCGCTCAACCCCGCCGCGCTCATCCGTCCAATGACAATTCTCAAATAGCTGGACGACTTCGTAGGTTTCCAAGGCTTTTAGCGTGTCCTCGGACCACTGGGGATTATCGAACCAAACGTCGGCGTCTACCCAGGCAACGGCTGTGACATCACGGGGGAGCATGTGTGCTGCCAGGTTGAGGGCTGCCTCCTTCTGCCACACGGTCTGGGTTCGACGGTCGAGGGGTACGTGAAGCCAGCAGGGCCCCTCGGTCACAAAGTTGTTGTCGAACGACATCTCAACCCCGTAAACAGAAACCCGGTCCTTGGACATTTGTCTAAGGAACCGGGTTAAGTTTGCCTGGGGTCGGGAGAACCCGGCGAAGTTGAAGAAGCAGGTGACTACGGCCAAGCTCATTGAAGAGCTTAGGTCTACATCATTCGCTTTTCAACCGCGGAAGTGAAACTTTCTTCTTCGCCCGTGTCTTCCATAGGCGCTTCGGATTCTTCTTCTCCGTCTTCGTAGCCCGCGATAGGGGCGTCGTCGACAGCTTTGATCGTGAGCTTGCCGCCTTCGAGGACGAATGTCCCTACGGCTGAAAACTCTTGACCTTCGGTGACTCCCTCGGGGAGTTCAAAATCAGGGGGTACTGTGAATGTAGGCATATAAAAAGAAGCCCGGGGGTTTTAGCCCCCGGGCCTCGATTCAGGGTTTAGCTCAGCTCACCCGTGGTGCCAGCGCAGTTCGTCAGACCGAGGTCGTTCGGGCAGCGCAGGTGGAGGATGGCGTAGCCCCACTCAGGGCGGATCATCTTGGTGCCGTTGGACATAACACCGCGGAAGAAGCCCATGGTACCATCCGGGTTTTGGGTCGGATGCGGGATGTTCAGCCACTTGAAGTCGCCACGGTAGTTAACCGGGTCGAACTTCGTGTTACCACCAGCACTGGTGATGGGTTTAGGGATCAGGGATTCCAGGACGTCCTGATGGAAGACGAAGCTGACTTCGTACTCGGCGTCTTCATAGTCCGGGTTGATGTCGTACTTGTTGCCATAGGTCGCAGCGGCGCTGGTATAGGGCAGCACGCGCTGGATCTTCGTATCTCCGCCAGCCACAATGGTGTAGCGGGGGGCGAACTCGTCGATCATGTGGAAGAACCCACGGTAGGCGCGCTCGATGCCGAGGGGAGCCAGGAGTTCGTTGACCTTGCCGCTGTTGTAGCGGTAGTCGTCGCGGACGTCCGAGTTCTCACGGATGATACGGTCGCTGGTTTCCGGCGAGCAGATCAGACCGAACTGCGGGCGGGCATTGACGCGATCAAGCGGGTTGTTACCGGCGCCGTCACGGATCAGCTTCATGTAGATACGATCCAGGATGCCCTGAGTCAGGTAGCTAGATGGAGGGAGGATGTCCCCGCCGGAGGCATAGAACAGGGTGTTCGTAGCCGTGGTGCTGTTCGGATCGACGTTGGTCGTGGTAACCTCAGGGAGGGTCACGCCGCTGGCGCTGCCGTAAGCCGTGACCTTGTGGCCGCAGGCACGGAAGTACTCGTTACGATAGCGGTCCTGCCAGGCATACGACGCGTTCTCAGTGAGAATGTCGAAGATCATGCGAAGCTGTTCCTGCCGACGGAAGGAGTAGCGAAGGTCATTCACGCAGATAGGCGGGGACTCAAGCGCTGTATGAGACAGCGAATAAGTGCGGGCCGTCTGGGCAAACGCAATTTCCTGGGTAGGAGGGAGACAGCTACCGGAGCCGCTGGCCGCGCCACCGCCACCAGTCGTACCGTTAAAGGTAACGTCGGACCAGGAGAGGGTATTGGCAGGGAGGGAGCGCTCGTAGGTGAGCACAGTCAGTTCCTGTCCCATCTCGTCGGGCCAAGCATTCTGCTTGATGAGCTTGAGCCAGGGAGAGGTGTTCAGGGTTTTGCGGTAGATGTCCGGGCCGATTCGGCCGGATTCAGCCACTAGGATGGTATCAATGTCGTAGGGTACGGTAGCCATGGGTATGGTTTAGGGGGGAGGGTTCGCTGACGGGATGGAACGACTCGAAGTCCGCAATCGTGTGCGGTGAGTAGTTACTGATTCTTCCCGGCCAGCGGAAGTGGGGCCTATTACCCTAGAAGAGCTAAGGTGACTCGCACGTAGTCTATATTCCCTACCGATTTGGTCAACTACTTTATTCGACTTTTTCCGGTTCGGGCTCTACGGAGTCCAGTACCGGGTTCTCCGCAACCCTCTGACACCACCATTTGAACTCTGGTATGGGGGTCGAGCCCCGCATCATATTGATACACAGGGCGGCGAGAACGCAGTTCTCGGGGGTATAACCCTTGCTGACATCGAGGCGTTCTACGGTAACCAGATACGGACTGGACCGCAGTTCCATAGGCACGTTAGAGTAATAGCAACGGCCCCCCTGCTTGTCCCACTGCTGCACAATCCACCCCGGATTTATCGTGGCGGCCCCCTTTCGTCGCAATCGGGCGCGATCCCTTATACGCCACATGATCACCGACGAGAAGTCCTCGATAGATGCTCGGCACTTCGTCATCCGGTCTCGTCCTAGTTCTGCGGCACAGTCCTTGCACACCCAACGCTTACCGCGGACGGACCTATGAAACCCGCTATCAGGTTTCGATATACAGCATCGTTTACAAAGACGCAGCTCCTCCGAGGAAAGAGGAGCTGCGCTACGGCTTTTAGAGGCCATGGGTAGTTAGGTTAAGCGCCAGAGAAGCGGCGTTCGATTCGCTCAAGGAACCCGCCGGAGGACATATCCTCTTCGGCATTGGAGGAAGAACCCCCTCCGCCAGCACCGGGGGTAGCCTGGATGAACTTGGACAGGGAGGTCTCAAGCTCCTGAACTTTACCCTGCGACGAGCGTAGCTGGTCGACCAGCTTAGGGAAGGCTAATCCGGCCATGGCGAAGTAGGCCTGCTCCTCGACGGGACGGTCGCTGGTACGCTGGGTCTGAACCTGGTTGCGAATTTTCTGAACATCAACGAGGGTTTTGATTTCGGGGACCCTCGCCTCGAACTTGCCCCACACAGTCTCCTCTGCCATCTTCCAGGACTGTTCGTTGGCTTTCTTTGCAGCCTCCTGTTCCTTCGTTCGGTTATGCTGGATCTCCTGCCAGGCTTCCTGGGACCGGGATTGGAGTTCGTCGCGCTTGGCTGCGACGGCATTGAAGTCGTCGACAAGTTGATAGAACTGGAACTGGTCGCGGGCATTCATGGTCGAAGCCAGCTCGGAGACGAGTTCGTTCTGAGCCGCGGGATCAACCTCGGCAAAGGCATCCATCACGCGGGAGTTGTCCAGCTTATACCGGGCAACTAGCTTAGTGGTGGCGTCGCGGATTTTGGCCGCGGGTTTTTCCACAGCCTCCTGGTACTCGGGGGATTTTGCCACGTTTGTCGCGGCCAGCTCCTTTTCTTGAACGGTCGCTTTTTCGCGAAGCGTAGGCAGCTCGGTCGCCGCGGATTCCGCAGCAGCCAGCTTGTCTTGGAGTTCCTTTAAGGTCGTCTGAAGCGTGGTCAGCTCATTACGAGCTTCGTCTCGTTGCGTCTTGATTAGGTCAAAGTCCTTGGCTTTAGGGGACGCGGGCTTAGCGGCGGCCGGGGTATCGCCCTCCTTAGGGGCGGGCGCCTCTTTCTTTTCGGTAGGAGTAGGTTCAGGAGAAGGCGCTGGGGTGGGGGCAGGAGCGGGTTCCGCAAAATGGCTCTCGATGGCGGAGAAAAAGTCCGGGGCGTTAGCCGACGGCGACGGAGTTGGGTCCGTAGCGGGTGCTGGGGTGGGGCTAGGATTCGGAGAGGGTGTTGGTGAGGGCATGATTACTTCTTAGTTTTACTGGTTTCTGTTTGTTTCCACGGCTGCGGAACTTTGGATTCAGGTTTTTGGGACACTGAGGAAAGATGGGTTAAGAAATTGATAGCGGCATACCAACCTGCGGCACGAGAGTGATCGAGCGCATACAGAGTAAGCATGTGATCCGGGTTGTCAACTTCCCTTGCCTTCGGTGTGCATTGCGCCCGGGCCAGAGCCAGGGCTTCCTGCATGACAGGATCGTTAAGCATCTTCCGCAGAAGCTCTTGTCGTTCGGCGTCTGCCGACCATTGGTTTAGTGTTATCATGGAGATTCTCTCGTGAGCTTAGCCGCTGTGGCGGCGTCGGCCAGGAGGCGCTGCTGAGCTGCCTTTTCCGCCTCGATACGAAGCTTGAGCTGGTGCAGTTCGAGGACCTGCTTGACCTTTACCTGATGCTCGATTATGCGGCGCTGAAGTTCCTGCGTCGCTTTCTGATCTTCGAGGGATGGGCCTGCGGGTTGTCCGTCGGCTCCGGCGGGGGCCGAAGCTTGTTCACGCTGCAACCGTTGGATGTGTTCGACTCCGTTATACACGATCTCGCCGAGCTGCTGGATTCTCTGAATCATGGCCGGAAGCTCTGGACCGGCGCTGACGTCACCCGCGGCAAGAGTAAGGTGGTCGCTGCAATGGGAGTGCAGAATCGCCAGTATAGGAGTGGCCTGAACAATCTGGGCCTCGCCCTTGTCCACGGACTCGACGAGGCGATCCATTTCGGGGATATGCTGACGAAGATGCACAATGTGGAGGTCGTTAGGCCGCACAGTGACGGGGAGCTGATTCGATACCATGATCTTGTTTTCGAGTTCAGCGAACCGGTCGTCGTCTGTCGGACGGCCATCTTCCACGGCGGGGACGTATTTGTCCACGTTTTCCCAGCCAACGCGGGTCGCGAGCCTTTCCCGGAGATACGTGTTACGCCCCTGAGGGTCCATGGATGAGGCCATAGAATCAAGGTCGGAGAACACTAGCTGACGTGCGGCCTGAGAGCCCGCGCCCACGGCACGGACTGCTTTCGTAAGATCAACATCAAGAGAGGAGAATACATCGGCAGGGACGCCGCGAGCTTCGCAACGCTTGCGGCAGTCGAGGGCTTCGCGACCTCCAGGTTCCTTGGAACCGTAATCTTTACGTGTGAGTCTGCGCACCACCTCACGGAGGAGACGGCCCCAGGGTTCATAGAACAAATTCATGGAGGTGACGGAGAGCTTGGCGATGGACTCTAACTGAGTGGCTACCTCGAACTTCGTCTTCTCGCGCGTGTCCGCCAGGGCGTTCTGGGTGTACTGCCCGGACTTGGCCTGAATCTGGTTCGACATGTGCCCGAGAATAGGCATCACTGACTGAGATAGGTTGGGCGCGACGCGCTCGACGATTTTCAGGCCGGGGGTGATAACAGCGTAGGGCCCATAATAAATCAGGGACATGTCCTCGGCGGCTTCCTCGGACTGAGGCTGCACCATCAGGGAGGAGGCTAGCATCGCTGAGTCGATGACCTGGCCGTTGAGCCGGTTGGAAACTTGAATCTGGGGGAAGATCTTGTAGCCGAGGCCCCGAACGCCGTGGTAGTAGCCGTTGGTTCCAATGCCGTAGGTGAAGAACACCAAGGCCTGCTCCATGCTAGCAAATCGTGAAAGCTTTTTGTACAGGAAGTCGCCGCCTTCTCCGTCAGCACGGAACATGTAGTGGCTGACTGTCTGATCAAATTCCTGCACCCACATGTGGATCACATCAATCTCGGCGCTGTCCGCGCTGCAATAAAGGTCGTTGTTTTTAAGCTCAACCTGGAGGGCTTCCCAGTCGCCGTAGTTGCTCTCGCCCGCCTTTGCGGCTTCACTGATGGCGGCGCGAACTACAGGGACGTTCCATCCGGCGGCTTTAGCTACTTTCTCATCCTTGATGAAGGAGTAAAGTTGATGTGCCATGTAACCCCGGCGGCAACAGGCGATTTCCAGATCACCCTCGCTGGCCTGAGTCTTTCGGGGGAACACGAAATCGGCCAGACTTACGACGCGCCACTTCCAGTCGAGTTCATTTTCAAAGTAACAAATGGAAATGCCGTCGGCAATAAAGTTGCGGCAGTTCTCAAGGAAGCTGTAATTAAACCGGGGCCAAGTGCGAATAGTCCGGGATAGTTCCTCGGCGATGATCTCTTCGTATTTGATGCGGGCTGCGGGCTCCCCTTTGGTCGCCTTCACTGTCATCAGGTTCTCGACTGAGTGAAGCATGTCCACGTAGGCCGACTGTGCCTGTTCGAGCAGATTCGCCGCCTCGCCGAAGTTGATGTTGGTTCGGAACCCCTGTCCAGTGTTCACGAGGTCCGCGTCATTGTACGGGGGCTCGCCGCCGAACATGGCGTGGAAGGATGCCCGGTTTTCCGAGGAAGCGTCGTCGGCATCCTTTATGCGCACATAAATAGTGTGGGCGCTCTTCATGTCTTTGAGGCGCGACACAGGAGCCTTGCCCTTCACGGGGACGGTCTGAAGTTCCAAGGCGTCGATTGGTAGTGCTGGGGTGGGCATCGGTCTAAGTAAGGCGGTAAATAGGAAGGCGTCAACCGTTTAATGACGTAGAACGCGGCCCGCTCTTCCGGCCACATCATACCGGCGAATGAAGTTTTTCCAAGAGCTAATATTGCGGGCGGGTTTGTCCCCCGCCGAGTCCACGGTGGCCATGCCCAGCCGGGCGCGGCACAGGTCGAGCAGGATAAACGCAGCGTCGGCAATGTCGGGGGACTCACCAGTGCGCGCTTTCATCAGGGGTTTAGGTTCGACCCGAACCTTGGCTGTTGCTGACTTCTCGGAGGTGTAGAGGCGGGCGCACATCTCCTTGCCGAGGTCGAAGAAGACCCCTTTGAGCTGCCCCGTGCGGATTAACTCCTTGCCGGAGAACCAGATTTCGGTCACGCGGTTCGCGTACCGGTCGCAGGACTTGGTGGCGTCAAACACGCTGACAGGGGAGTCGGAGGCCTTACCGGCGAAGGTGACCCGGTACGGCTTGTTAGACCAGAGGGCGGTGAGCACGTCTGCAAAAGGACTGCCGCCGCCGCTGACATCGAGGGCCACGTGCTCGGGGGCGACGCCGCGGGCCTGACACAGGTCGACGAACTGCTTCACGATTTGGAAGGTGCGCGGGTTCTTCTTGTCTGTCACGTCTTCTTTCAGTGTCACCACGTCGTCGTAGGACAGGGTCATGAGGCCGTCCAGGTTGCGCCCGTACTTCCCGAAGATCGCGGCGCAGCGGTCGCCCCCGTTGGTAAACGCAGGGTCGAGGGCCGCCACGGTGATCGGTTCGTCCATCCAGATAGCCTTCTGGTCCGCCCCGTATTGTGAAATTTCAGCCTCCGTATAGATGCCCTCGCTGTTACCGGTGGGTGACCAGAATCCGCGGATCATTCGCCAGAACGTGGCCGAGTTCTCGCCGAACAGGCGCGCATCGTTCTCGTAGCGCTCCTGGGTTAAGAGATAGGGGTACAGGGTTTCCCCGGCCAGGATGTTGGGTGAGTATTTCCCGTCGAAGCGAATACAGATTCCCCGGTCCGTCTCCCAGCGTCGGGATTCAGCGGACACAGAAGCCCAGCCCGCCTTGGGTCGGGAGAAGGCACCGAAAGCGTCGTAGTGGGAGTTAGGGTTCCCCAGGCCGATGAGCTGGAAATAGGGGTTGCGGGACAGGTTTCCGTAACAGGCTTCGAGAATAGACTCGGAAAGCTCGGGAAGTTCGTCGGCGATGAGTATGACGCGAGAGTTTTTGAAACCGATCAGCTTGCCCACGGCTTCTTTGTCCGACTTCTGTTCCGCGGCCACCAGGGAGATGCCACATTTATCAGATGCGGGATATTGCCCAGTGGGATCGGCCAGGCGGATCAGACCGTAGGAGTCAACAAGCTTACCCGGCAGTCCGGGGCGGGCCTGGAAGTATTCACGCACCGAACCCCAGATTCGCTTCTTGGAATCTTTGAGCGAGGTTGAGGTGACGATGACCATGGTGTTGAGCGGGGACGCGAGCCAGTTGATGATGGCCCATATTGCGGCGAAATCGGTTTTCCCAGATGAACTGCAACCGGCAACGGCTAAGTAACTATTCTCACAAGCTGCTTGTGACATCTCGATAGCCCAGGGGTGCCACTCGAACTGCTTCTTGGACTCCGGGCAGTTGAACCAAAGGTCCACGGCGTTTTTGAAGTGCCCGAACTTTCCAAGGCCGCCGTCCTCTGGCTTGACTCCGTGCAAAAAACACCAAAGTTCCACGGCAAACATGTTGTTGAACGTCTTGCGCGGGAACTTGTGCCCATAGACACGCACCACTTCAGCATCCACGAGGGGTATGGTGTGGTCAACGGTGGTGGAGGGGACCACGAGTGGCGCTGTTGGGAATATTTCGACGGTTTCCTTGGCTTTTCGCTTTGACATGTGGGGATCTATACGTATAAAACGAACCGAACTATGAACGAATACCCCCAGGTTTTCAAGAACAAATATGGGAAGGTCACCGTATACCGGAACTTCCGAGCCAATCAGCGCGCCTCATATAAGGTGGCCTGGAGAATGGGCAAGAAGCCCTTTCAAGAACGCTTTTCCGACCCGGTTGACGCCGAAGCCCGGGCCCGGGAAGTGTTTAGTCAGATCGCCAACGGGGACGAGGTAGTGTCCCGCATCGACAAGGACAAGCTGGCCTACTACAAGGCGTGCGAGCAGATGCTGGGCGGTAAAATATCCCTTATGGAAGCGGTGCGGAAGTACCTCAAGGAACGTGAGCAGGCTATTTCCGCCGCCTCTTTAGAAGAGTGCGTCACCAAATACACGGCCTCCATGGTTTCCCGGGGCCTTAGCCGCGCCCATATCGCCCCAGTGTGCTCCCGTCTCGCCAAGTTCAAGGCCTCCATGCCGGAAAACCTCGCGGAGATCACGGTTGAAAAGGCCAACGAATACCTAGGTGGTATCGAAAATCTCACGACACGGTCGAACGAGCGTGTCGTTCTCAGCCGCTTCTTCACCTGGTGCAGGGACAACGAAATCCTTCCGCGGGGCGTTGATCACGCGATTGAGATGACCGACGTTCCCAAAAAGAAGTGGAAGGAACCCGAGATTATAACCCCCCGCGACATGGCCCACGTCCTGTGGGCGGCCAAGGGAATCTACCCCGAGATCATCGTGCCCCTCGCCCTCGGCGCCTTTGCCGGGATGCGTCGTGCGGAGATCGAACGCCTTAACCCCAAGGACATTGACATGGCCCAGGGTCTGATCACGCTCTCCGCGGATGTCACGAAGACTAATCAGCGGCGCATTCTGGTCATCAGCGACACCCTGCAAGCGTGGTTAGAGGACTACCTGCCCTACGCACAGAGCTTCAACGACTCCAGCTACAAGTACAAGGTGCTGCGCTGCACCCGTCATGTGAAGGCGACGTGGCCGGTCAACGGCCTGCGCCACAGCTACGTCAGCTACCGGGTCCAGGCGGACAAGGATGTCAACGCGGTCGCGCATGAGTGCGGCCACAGCGTTGATGTTTTGCAACGCCACTACCGCTGTCTCTGCACACCAGCCGAGGCCGAGGCCTGGTTCAACATTCTCCCAGAGACCACGAACTTTGAAACAAAGGGTGGCGTGGAAAGAGAGTTGACGCCGCCGGAACCCTACGTATAGAACCTATATGGCGAGACCACCTACCTACGAAAGCCCAGTCAAACTCACACTTTATGTGGAGTCCTCCACGCGAGATCGCGCTCAGGTCCTCGCTAAAAGCGCGTCGCTGTCCACCAGCGCCCTGTTCTCCAAGCTGGTTACCGAATACGACGCTGCGAAAAACCCCCAAAAAAGCAATGTCTCACCCATCCAAGGTTAAGGGAAACACGTTTGAGCGCGAGCTGGTTGACGAGGCTAAGGCCTCGGGCCTGCACGCGATTCGCGCGTACGCCAGCAATGGTAAGGCGCTGGGGCAGGCAGAGACCGTTGATCTCATGGTCGGCAAATGCCGCGTTCAAGCGAAGCGGCGCAAGAAGATCGCAGCCGATTTCAAGGTGCCCGAGGGTGCCGATGTAGTGGCTTTTCGCGAGGACCGGGGGGACACCTTTGTTCTCATGCGTTGGGAAACCTTTCTCGAAGTAGCAAAAACAATATGGATGCCCTAGACTATACCCCCGAACAAGCCCTCACAGACGCATTAACCTTGACGGAAAACCGTGATTTCGACGGCGCTATTATCATTCTTTTCTCGGGCTTGGACAGCCCGGAAACCGACCTGACGCACTTCATATCTGGGGCCACTCAGATTCAGTTGGTGTCCATCTTGGAAATGGTGAAGACGAAGCTTGCGCTGAGAACCCTCGGCCTGGACTTTTAATGCTGATTCCTTATCCAAAGCAACAGGGGTGCATCGCGCACCTCACTCAGATTCTCAGGAGTAGTCCGACGGCGTCGGCGCTAAATGGCTCCGAGACGGGCACTGGAAAGACCCTGTGCGCGGTGGAGATTGTTCGTAACCTCAATATCACGGTTGTGGTCGTGTGCCCTAAAATCGTCATCCCCTCCTGGGAAAAAACCTTCGAGACGCAGGGCGTGAAATACGCGAGGGTCATCAACTATGAAAAACTGCGCACGGGCAACACCGACCTCGGTAGCTGGGTGCGCGGAAACTTTGTGTGGAAAATACCGCGTGGGTCCCTGGTAATCTGGGACGAAGTCCAAAGGGCCCAAGGTGCCTACACCAAAAATGCCAAGATGCTTATCGGGGCGCGGTTGTGTGGGCTGAGAAATCTTGCCTTGTCGGCCACGGCAGCAGAAGACCCAACAGAGCTACGCGCTCTGGGTTATTTGCTAGGGCTGCACGATCTGACAAACTTTGTGATGTGGGCCAAGGAGCGCGGGTGTTCCTTCGACCGCTGGGGAAAGCTGGTCTTCACTCGGTCCCCCAGCCTGAGCAAAGAGTTCCTGTCTGTGCTGCACGACGAGATCTATCCAGGCAAGGGCGCGAAGCTCACCCGGTTTGACCTGGCTGACCACTTTATGGAGACGCAGATCTGCTCAGACCCCCTGGACTTTGGGGACGAGGGTAAGATTGCGTCCATCTACAATGAAATGGAAGCCGAGCTGGCTGCGCTCAAGGAGCGTCAGGCGGGAGACGACGACAAATCCAAGGCTAACGAGCTTGTCACGCAGCTCCGTGCCCGCCAGAAGGTAGAGCTTTTCAAAGTGCCCGCGATGCTGGAGCTGACCCAAGAAGCGCTGTCCGAAGGACGAAGCGTGGCTATATTTGTTAACTTCGAGGCTACGGTAAAGGCCTTGGGAGAACGCCTAGGCTGCGAGTATGGTCTCGTGGTGGGTGGGCAGAAGGACAATGAGCGCACTGAATTTGTACGACGCTTCCAGGCCAACGACCTGCGCGTGATTGTGTGCAACATGAGCGCCGGAGGTCTGGGCGTCAGCCTACACGACGAGGCCGGGGCCGCCCCCAGAACCGCTTTGATTTCGCCCTCGTTTGACGCCAAGGAGCTACAGCAGGTGCTGGGCCGGGTGGATCGAACGGGAGCCAAGAGCCATTCGCTCCAGAGAATTTTAGTTGCGGCGGGGACAATCGAGGAGACTATTCTCGCCTCCCTCAAATACAAAATACGAAACATGAACACGCTACACGAAGCCACGCCCACCCCAGAAGTCAGTGCCCCCGCAGTGGAAGCCGAACCGGCCCACGCGGAATACAGCCCCTCATCTCTCAAGTACCGGGAGATCTCCCCAAGATTCGTGCCTCGTGGCGGGTCTAGCGCGGCCAGCGAAAAGGGAACCAGGATTCACTATGCCTGCGAAACAGGTGACTTCTCAAAGCTCCTGGATGACGAGGAGCGGTACACGGCTGAGATGTTGATCCAGGCTGTGAACAACATCCTGGAAAAAACCCACAAGTGGGTCGACGGAACATACGCCCGGTGCAATGAGATCCGGCTCACGGTAAAGGCCGCGGACATCGAGACTTTTGGCACTTGTGACTTGCTCGCGCTTAAGGGGCCAGAGGCCGTCATGATGGACTACAAGACGGGTATCTCTGTCATTGACGACGCTGACATCAACCTACAAGCCCAGTGCTATGTGGCTGGAGGGTTCCAGAAGTTCCCTGCTCTGGAAACGATTCACTTTTATTTCCTCATCCCGGCTCGGGACGAGATCCTCCACCACACCTACACAAGGGCTGATCTCCCTAATCTCCTGCTGCGCGTCAACACGGTTATCCGCAGATCGAAGGAAGCGAAGACATGTAACCCTCAGTTCGGCATCTGCGAATACTGCGCACTTCAGAGCACTTGCAAGGACCTGGCTAACAAGATGCTGCCCCTGGCGCAGAAGTATGGCGAAGGCTATTCGCTGCCGCTCAACCTGCATAGCAGCGAAGCCCAGACCCCGGAGGAACTCTCGCAGCTACTCACGCTTGCCAAGCAGGTAAAGAAGTGGGTGGAGTCTGTGGAGAGCAACAGCCGCCGCATGACTGATGAGGAAGGATGGGAACTTCCGGGCTTTGTTAAAGTCGCGGTGCGAGGTGCCTCCTCAGTGCTGTCTTCCGTGGGGGCCTTCCGGGCACTGGAAGAAAAAATGAATCTTGAAGAATTTCTCGCTTGCGCAGATCTGGATCTCGCTAAGCTGGGGGACTTCTTCTATGACCGAGCCCCCAAAGGGCAGAAGGGCAAAGAAAAAGAAAAGCTGTTGGACACCCTGCGCGACGCGGGAATTCTCGACGAGGGTCGGGTGGGCTACCAGCTCCGAACAAAACGCAAATAACACAAAACCGAAAATCCAAAAACTATATGTCTACTATGTCATTCAGCGCCACCGCCACCGAAGCTACTGAAATCGTCCCCGCAGAAACGGAGACTCTCGCTCTGGCCGGTTCCGCACCTGGAGGTCTCCAAGGAGAAATCAGCCAGTCGGACATTCGCCTCCCCCGCATCAATCTGGTGCAGAAGATGAGCGAAACTGCCTCGGAGTTCCGTCCTGGCGATGTCATCTTTGAGAAGATGATCAAGCTCGGAGACGTCAACAACCCTGTTGAATTCACCGTGCTGCGCCTCAAGAAGCAGTATCAGCAAGATCTGCCTTTCGGCACGGAAGAACGCCCGCTGGTATTCGACCGGGCAGAGGAAGTCAAGGCTGCCGGTGGTTCCCTTATCCGAGGAGGTGATAACTACTTCTCCGAGATCGCCCATATCCAACTGGCAATCCCAGCCCCGGCCGACCTGGCTGAGGATCAGCTCGATCTGTTTCCCTATCAGTTCAAGGGTGTGGACTACGCCCTGGCTGTTATCACAGTGGGCCGTTCGGCTTATGGCACCTTTGCCAAGCCTATCATCACCCACGGGTTCAACACCCTGAAGACCGGTCTGTGGAAGGGCAAGTTCGCCCTGCACGTGGATGCGAAGAAATCCCCTAAAGGATCTTACTTCGTGCCGGTGCCGGTGTTCAAGGCTAAGCACGAGGAGGAAACCGCAGCCTTCTTCGGAGGTCTGCTGTAATGAGCGCCGTTTCTATCAAGGAGACGCTTCGTAAGCTAGTGAAGTCTGGGGCCACCGACGGGCGGCCCTGGGCTATAGTTCGATTCAAAGACTTGTGGGACGCCGGTCTGGCTAGCACCAGAGCTGATAAGCTGGACGAGGCCCTGGCCGACGTGCTAAAGGAGTTGGGAATCGAAACTCAATGGGAGAAGGAAGCACCTCTTGCAGGGTATGCTAACTTTGTATCTGCTTCGGGAGCGACTATCTACGTGGGCCGCACCGAGATCACGGACTGGTTAAACGCCGAAGAGCTGTTTAAGGCTATCAAGCCTGTAATAGCAGATCACTAAAACCCCTAAATGAAGAAGCCGCTGGGAGAAATCCCGGCGGCTTTTTGTGTTTATGAAGGCGCGACTTAAGGATGATTTCTCTTCATGGTGTCCTTGATCTCTGTCACGGCCTCACGAATGTATTCGAGATCGCGCGACTGTACTGCGGAGTCTTTCTGTACGGCCTGGATTATCATAGAGTGAGCCTTAAGTTCGCCACGCAATTCTGCCCGCTCTGTGTCGGACACACTATCCGCCCGGATGAGATTAGAGATGCGCCCCTCTTGTGTTGCCACCCAACCACCGACAGCCGCAGCCCCAGCGATTAGACTACAAACGCCACCGATCAACCAGTTGATGGTTTTGCGTAGTTCGTCAATGGAGCTGGACTCGTCGAGGCTCATTAGGGTGCCTGGATTTAGGCTAGGGAATCGAGTTGTTTCTTCAGGGCCAGGGCAACGCGTTCATATTTGCTAGACTCTTCAGCCTTGGCTTTGCCTTCTTCGATGAGACCGTTGAGGTCTTTCGGCACATTGACGGCCTCTGGCGTGTCTGACTGCGTGATTTGATGGAGTGTGTCGGTTCTCATAGTTTTATCTTCCAAGTGATCAAGCCCCCCGAGGATCTCGCCAGCCTATCACCCAATAGTAAACACTGGTGCTCGTCTGGCTGGATCTGAGGCGAATCTGTCGCGAAGCGTTTGTCAGCAAATGGTAGACTTGTGCAACGCCGGTGGTGGCCGATCCTCCAAAGTTTTGCGTGCTGCCGCCCGACGCTGAGTTAGGAGCTGTATTATACTGCAGGCTGTCTCCACCTGTTATGCGGATGTATCCGGCTGTCGTCGCATGGTAAACTTGGACACCCACCTGCACATGACAGTTGGGCGGCGCGAGAATGGCTTGAGCCTGCTCACTGGTGGTCACCGTCAGTGAGCCAGCCTGCGGAAAGAGTGAGGCGGCGGTGAGGACGTAGCTGTAATCGCCCTCGGTAGCCAAGCCGTTTAGTTGAGTGGAGGAATTAGGCCAGCACCAGCCGACGCGGCGAAAAACCGTGTAGCCAGACGGAAGATTGGCCGCGATGTTGGTGGTGGTGCGCGCATGCCAAATGTCCACATCCCCCGTGCTGGTGTTTTTAATGACATAGACAGCGATGGGGAGGCTGGCGGAAGGCGCTGACTCTCCAGCCCGGTAGCCGCCATTACCAGTGCCTGCCGCCCATGTGGTGGCAAGCAGCTTAGTCATAGGCGCTGTCAGCTGAATGTCGTGAGAGTTGGTCGAGTCCCGGCAGACCCCGGCTGTGACCGTGTAGCTGGTGGCCTGGTGCGTGGCGGAAACGGCAAATCCGGTGATGTAGTTGTCCGGCAAGCCGCCTGCGCCGCCTCCGCTGCCACCCGCTCCTGCCGCAGTAGCGGCGGCGATACGGCGCAACAGTTGGTTCTCCGGCGCGTCGGGGTTGGGTGGATCGTCCACATCGCTGGTAGCGGCGGCAATCTTGAAAAGGAGTCGATGCGCGGAGTCACCTACGCGGGGGGTCAGGTCATAGGCCATTGATCCAATGTATCCCCGGCAGAGGAAACTACAACTATTTTCTTGACGGACCGTTTTGTCCGTGCAAAATCCCCGCGCAGGTTCACCCGAACCATCAGAACCCCTGAACAGGGGACCTCAAACAACTATGAAAACCATCTGTATCGACACCGAGACATTCTACTCCGACGAATGCACGGTCAGGACGTTAGGTAACTACAACTATGTGCGCCACCCGGACTGGGATTGCTACATGGTATCGGTCGCAGGAGACAACGGCCTTAGATTCGTCGGCCCCCCGGAAGAAGCACCCTGGGATCAGATCTTCGGAACGGGAGTCCGACTCATTTCCCACAACACAGGCTTCGATCAGGCTGTTATCGAACGGCTATATGAGCTGGGCATTATCCCAGAGCCACAATACACGGTTTGGGACGACACGGCTGACCTGGTATGCTACCTGGGCTACCCACGAGGGCTTAAACAGGCGGCAAAGGCGCTTCTAGGGGTGGAAATGAGCAAGGATGTGCGCGACAACATGAAGGGTAAGCGCTTCTCGGAGCTTACGGACGCTAAAAAGAAGGAGGTAGAGGACTATGCCCTCGGTGACGCGGTCAACACCCTCGCCTTGTGGACAAAATACGCCGATCAGTGGCCCGTAGACGAGCGCTGGCTGTCCCGACACACCCGGGAGATGGGTAACAAGGGTCTTCCTATCGACAGAGAGGCCCTGGCCACTGGCATTAACGCCCTAACTGAGCAAATCGAGGCTGCCGTGGCCGACGTTCCGTGGTTTGAGCGCACCGGTAAGGTGCTTTCCCGCGAAGACCTGGAGCAGGAGTGCGCTAAGGTAGGGCTCAAGGTGCCAAAATCGCTAGCCAAGGACGACCCGGAGTGTATTGCGTGGGAAGATGAGCACGGAGACAACTTTCCGTTCATCGGGGCCGTGAGAAACTTCCGCCGCTGCAACATGTTCAGGGAAAAGTTGTTCTCGATTCAGGATCGGCTCAAAGACGACGGTTATTCTCTACTTAGCCTGAAGTATTTCGGCGGTCACACGGGCCGTTGGAGCGGCGGCGGGGGCGTAAACTACCAGAACCTGCCGCGGGGAGAGATGTTTGGCGTAAATCTACGCAATATGATCGAGGCCCCGCCCGGGAAAACCTTTGTGGTGGCCGATTTGGCGCAGATCGAGGCACGAATCACCCTATGGTTTGCGCAGGACAAGGAGACTTTGGAGCTGGTTCGCGGCGGGATGGACCTGTATGAGGCCCACGCACGTGCCACCATGGGGTATAACGACCCCATGAAGCTCAAGGATTACGACAAACTGCACGGAACGTCCATCCGACAGATGGCCAAGGTTCGTGTTCTGGGTCTGGGGTTTGGCTGCGGGTGGAATAAGTTCATCCATGTGGCCAAAGTCATGGGCAACGTGGTGCTCACCCCCGCGGAATCTGAAGCAACGGTCGCCGATTACCGGCGCTCGAATAAGAGGATCACGGGGCTGTGGCGCAAGCTTGAGGGACACCTGGCTAAGCATGCCCATACAGGGCAGGAGGCGCTATTTGAGCTGCCCTCCGGTCGCAAAATGGCCTATAGAGACGTGCGCCGGGCCGGTAACAAACTGACTGTGGTGGCCTGTCAGGGGGGTTCGATGTTTCGTAAGTCTATATGGGGCGGCGTACTCACTGAGAATTGCTTGGTTGGGAACACTACTATTATAACTGATAAGGGAAAAAAAGCTCTGAAGGATCTTCAGCCGTCCGATTTAGTCTGGGATGGCGAAGCTTTTGTTGGGCATGGAGGGTTAGTTAACCGCGGAACCCAGAAAGTTATCGACATTCAGGGGGTGAGGGCTACGCCTGACCATAAATTCCTGACTTCCGACGGCTGGGTAGCCGCAGAAAAGGCTTGCACCCTTCCCCTTAGGGAGCTAGTATCCTCGCCTTATGAGTTACAATCGAGAGCACTTACAACTGAAACTAACGGGAACCAAATTCGGACACTTAACAGTCCTGGAGAAGGCCCCGAAGCGTGTCAGGAAAACGGAATGGGTAGTTCAGTGTGCCTGCGGAAACAGGGCAATTGTGCTGGGGACGGATCTGAAACGCGGAAAACACAACTTTTGCGGCCAGCGCTGCCCCCTGCTATGCGCAATACACTCGGAGTGCCGCACGACTCACGGGAAGACGGGACACCCCCTGTATGCTATATGGCGATCCATGAGAGATCGTTGTCGGCTGCCGAGCCATCAATCGTGGAGGAACTACGGAGCCCGGGGTATAACCGTTGCGCCGGAGTGGGAGAGCTTCGACACATTCTGGGAGGACATGAGTCCTACGTGGCAACGGGGCCGGGACTTGGACAGGACGGACAACAACGGGGGATACAGCAAAGCGAACTGCCGCTGGGTGTCAAGGAGACAGAACTGTCTGAATCGACGGAGCACTCTGAGACCGGAAGGCTGGCCGGAGAACTTCAGGGACATATTGATAGACCTGGGGATAAAACCATCGACTATGTATTACCGTATAAAACATGGGTGGGCCTGGGAGAAGATGTGTTCGACATCTTAAACTGCGGCCCCCACCGCCGGTTCGTAGTTATGGGCCGGGGCGGAGAACCCTTAGTGGCGTCGAACTGTGTGCAGGCAACTGCACGAGACGTTCTGGGATACTACATCCGCATCCTGGCCGAGGAAGGAATGGACATCCGGCTGCACGTTCATGATGAAATCGTGATTATGTGCGACGAAGCTGATGCCCAAAGCGTCCTCGACAGGGCCCTGGCGGTCATGTCTGTCCCGCCCCCTTGGATTGCCGACCTTCCCATCGAAGCCGACGGCTCATTTCACAACCGATACACAAAGTAATGAACAAAGACGAAATCATACAGAAGCGCAGAGAAGTGCTGTCCAGGCTGGTCCCGGGCGGCGTGGACAGTTACGGGTTCTGCGAGTGCCCCGGCATCCGAACCCACACATCAAAGAACAACCTCCGGGACTTCCAGATCTTCGGAATCGAGGGTAAGTCGCCACGAGGAACGTGCTTTCACTCAAACTGCCGCGAGGCCGTGGAGGCCTTCAACGAGCGGCTGGCAACGGAGCTAGTGCTGGCTAATGCCCACTACTGGCCCTGGGAAGAGGCGTCCACAGGAACTGGGGTCAGGCGCCGCCGACGCGTCCCAGCCGATCCTGAGGCTATTCAGAAGGTGCAGGAATCCTCCTCGCCTACAGTGGACGTGGCGTGGCTCAAGCGAAAGAGCCCCCTCTCCGTAAACTGTGGGCCCCACACCTTTCTGTCCCACCTATATCCAGACCCGGAAGACCGCGTCCTGATATTCAAGAACGAGGCGTCCCAGGGGGAAATGACCTGGAGCCCGCAGAGCGACCCATCATGGGAAGCCCTGTATCGACACAACGGCAAGGGTGTGTGGTTCCTGGTGCAGCCTGTCTCGGGGCGATTTATCAACCTGGACAGGGCGCGTAGTCCTCGGAATCCTACGGGAAGGACGAGGCGTGCTGCGGAGTGCGTCACCAACTTCCGCTACCTCGTGCTGGAGTCTGACAACGTGGACCCGGATGTGTGGGTCAAAGTGCTCGCCAGCCTGCCGATGCCCATTGTGAGCGTCGTGAGCAGCGGCGGACGCTCCCTACACGCCCTTGTGTGGGTAGGAGCTACCAACCAGGTGGAGTGGGAGAAGTACCGTTACGACATCGAAGGCGCTGTTTCCAGCCTCGGCTGCGATCCGGCGGCGCTCAAGGCCGTTCAACTATCCCGCTTGCCAGGATGCTATCGCGCCGGTAAGTATGACAAGGCGAGCGACTCCTTTGTCCCGTTTTCTGACGGCCCTCACCTTCAAGAACTTCTTTATCTTAACCCAAACGCACGAGGCACAAACACCCTATGGGATCGACACGAGCACTAGAACAGATCCGCAAGGCCACCGAAAAGAAGGATGAGCCTGCGGTGGATATTTCGACACTGCCCCCTCCGGGGCCCAACTCCCCGCTAGCCTTCTATCACGCGACGCAAAAGATGTTCGTGTTCAGCGCCCCTCATAGCGGAGGCGGCCACGTCTGGGTTGACTTGCCGCGGGAGCGCTACAAGGTTCATCTTCTAGCCCAGGGGTTCGGTCCGCGCATGGTGGAATCCATTCTGTGTTGGTGCGAAGTGAATGAGCGTATCCAATACTTTGGTCCGGTGGCGGGCCGTGCCCCGGGTTATTACGAGGACAACGGCAACCGCATTGTGGTTGACCGGGGTCCTCTCCTCCTGGAGCCTGTTCGTGGCGACTGGTGTACTTTGAAAAAAGTGCTGGAAGGGCTGCTCTACTTCGGAGAAACACCGGAGGTAGGGGAGATTCAGATGGACAGCTTTCACGGGTGGGTGCGCAGTTCTGTGGCCGCCCTACGCGCAGGACGCCGCCAAAGCCAGCAGGTGCTGGTTATCTGCGGCCCTGAGGACTGCGGCAAGTCTTTGGTGCAACACCTGCTCACGCACTTCCTAGGGGGGCGCGGCGCGAAGGCGCACCGCTACTTCTCGGGGGCGACCTCATTCAACGGCGACATGCTGGGGGCGGAGCATCTGATTATTGAGGATGATTACATGCCCTCCGACATGAAGTCCCGTCTGTCCCTCGGTGCCCAGTTTAAGCAGTTCGCGGTCGGAACCGAGTCTGTCAGCTTTAACGCCAAGTTCCAGCAGGCCATCAACTTGCGGGCGTTCTTCCGCGTCAGCGTGACCTGCAACGACGAGCCTGAAAACTTGATGGTGCTGCCTCCCCTCAACAGCGACATTGGCGGGAAAATCCTCATCGTCCGAGCCTCGCGCTTCCCAATGCCGATGCCGACGGTGTCCGCAGAGGAGAAGGAGGTGTTCTGGAACACCCTCCACTCAGAGATCCCGGCGTATCTGCACTGGCTGCTCAACGAGTTCCAGTTGCCGGACAGTCGGCTCGACCGACGCTATGGAGTTTCCTCCTGGATTCACCCGGCGATTCTGAGCAAGGTGGCCGAAACAACCCCTGAAGAGGCCTTTTTAGCTTTAATTGATAAACACTTCTTCTATAATATTCCAGATAATAAGGGCCCGGTGGAACGAAAAGCCGAAGATATTCGGATGGACTTGTTGAGTTCTGGGGATGATTATGTCCGTCGGCAGGCCGAAAGGCTGGTGCCTCTGGCCCACTGTTCGGCCACCTACCTCACCCGACTATCAAAAATCAACAGCCGTATCACGGCACCCGACTTGGAAAAATCACGTAACTGGATCATCAACCCGCCCGAAACCAATGAGTAAATCAATCAGAATGCTAGGACACGACATCGCCGTGCAGTTCAACAACCCCGATGACTGGTGCCAGGAGGGCATGGGTCGCTCGTGTGTCATCTCCTCGCGCATCCTCCTTCGCGAGGGGATGCCAAACAGCGTGCAGTGTTCCACGTTTCTGCACGAGCTTATGCACCATCTTCTGGGGATCACAGCCCTGGAGGATCATAACACGGAGGTTCTTGTGTCCACGGTGGCCGCGGGCATCCTGGACTTCCTGCGCAGCAACGAGGAAGTCGCCGTGTGCCTGATGCAGGCGGGATCATTGGAGGAGCTGATAAGTTAACCCATGAAAGCGCCGAGACTTCGCACCGACAGCAATTTTGACTACTGGTCGCCCTTCGTCGTCATCATCTTCATCCTATTCATCGCATGGTCATCCAAGCAGCAACACCGGAAATTCGAGAACGCGTCGCCAGCGCCATACAAAGTGAGATAAAACTCCTGGCAGAAGAACTGGGGGTCAGGCCCCAGGGACCGGGATTCAAGGCCCTGGTTGATAGAATCACAAAGGCAGCCACGCTGTCCATGGAACTGGGGGACGAAGCCTTCACCCACGTCCAGAGAATCATTGACAAGGAAAAGAGGCTCTCTACTAAACACCGACATGAACACACAACCGATAGTATTCCTGGATTTCGACGGCGTAATCAGGACCCCAGGCTGGAACGGTCTGGCCATTGAAAATCTGAACAAACTGACAGAGGCGACGAAAGCGCGGATCGTGGTCTCCTCCGACTGGAGGCATAGCCACACGGACAAGGAACTCAAGAAGGTCCTGGAAGACCATGGGGTCCGGGGACTTAACTGCATGGAGACCACGCCCATCCTGCCAGGGGATCTGGATTCCCTGGAGTGGTGGCAGCCTCGTTGCAGCGAGATCGACGAATACGTGCGCGCCGACGGCGTGACCCGGTTCGTGGTTCTCGACGACATGGAACCCCTGGCGTGGAGCCCCCTGGCCCAGTGGCTGGTTCTGTGCAACGCGAATGAGGGGTTCACGGATAAGAGACTCGAAGAAGCACTGAAGATTTTAGCCCTATGACCTCGCCAAACGCTGTTAACTGTTTCTCCGCCGCGCTCAACGACTTCGTATCCAGATATGCCTACGAGTATGAGCTGTCCCCTAAGGCCGTAGCAGAAATTCTTTCCGACAAAGCCGCCCAACTGAGTAACGTAAATGAGTAACCCAAACACGAAGATCACACCCGAGGGCTATCACGTCCTCACCAACGACACCCACATCTCACGCTGGGTGGAAGAGCACAAGAGCCTGGTATGCGACCCCTATTTGTTCAAATGGCTTCTGCCAAAACTGGACGGCGTCAAGCGCGTCTGGGATGTGGGGGCCTTCATCGGCGACCACACCGCGGCCTACCTGACAATCCCAGGTATCGAGAAGGTTCACGCCTTTGAACCAAACCCGGACTCCTACCACTGCCTGGAGAAGAACTTTGGCGGCAGGGAGGACTGCTCCTGCTGGAACATCGCGGCATCCGACACGCGGGAGCGCCTGAGCTTTGAACCGGCGCCCAACGCCGGAGCGTCACGGATGAGGGAAACAGGGAAGACCTCTGTCACCTCCTTCGCCCTTGATGAGTTCATGGCTGGCACAGCGCCTCCTGAGTTCATCAAGGTGGACGTTGAAGGCTGGGAGCCACGGGCCCTCCAGGGAATGCGCAAAACCATAGAAGCCAAACGCCCGATGGTGTTCGTGGAAATCAACGCCGGGGCCCTCAAGGACAACGGCTTCTCGGCAGATGACATCTTCGGCTTCTTTAAGGAGCTGGGGTACAACGGCAGAAAACCCTACCCGGAATATGCGACACCGGACATGGATCAGTACGACATTCTTTTTATCCCCTAAAGCTAACCTATGTACACAACCCAAGACGCCATCGAAATCGCCCAGAGACTGGAACCCATATTCGCTAAGCTCAACCTGCATATCGCAATCGGGGGCTCCTGTGTATACAGGGGGTATAGCGAGAAGGACATCGACGTGTTTATTTACCCGCATAACAGACAGACGATCCTCGACAGGGGGCTAATTGCCAAGGTGCTCGCCAGTGAGGGTTATGGAGCCCGGACACCGGATGCAGAGTCCACTAGAATTGCCGATGTATACGTCACGAAATGCGGCAGGACTGAGAGGCGTGTTGACTTCTTCTTCCTGGAACGCCACAACCTGCTCAGCCCCGCTGACGAAAAGGCCGCCCCATTACAGCTACTCTCATGAAAAAACACATCCTCATCCGCACCTACGCCCAGGACCGGCAGTGGATGCACTGGTGCCTCAGGTCCTGCGCAAAGTTTGTCCCGGACCTTCCGGTGACGGTCGTCTGTCCAGAATCCGATTACCGAAAGGTTAAGGAAACGGCAGGCGACACCGTGGTGCTGGGTGTCATGCCTATGCACAAGGACGGTTACATTGACCAGCAGTGGACCAAACTCATTGCAGACCACCTGTGCCCGGATGCCGACTACATTATCCATGTGGACAGCGACTGCATCTGGACTGCGGGCTGGGAAGGGTTGTTCCGCGACGGTAAACCGCTGCTTCTCAAAACCCCGTACACGGACCTGGTAGGTTCGGGTGGGGCAGAAGTGTGGCAGGATGTCACGGAAGAGGCTCTGGGGTTCAGACCTGAGTTTGAATACATGAGGCGTCAGCCGATGGTATTTCCCCGGAAGCTCTACCAGATGGCGCGAGACGCCCTGAACGCGGCGCACGAAGAAGGCCTGTGGAAGTGGTTCCCAACCATCGGACACCGGAGGTTCTCCGAGTTCAACGTGCTCGGGGCTGTCGCAGATAAGTGGCTGAACGAGGAGTTCTGCTGGATCGACACCACTGGTGGGGCTTCCCTACCTGAAACTGTGATGCGTCAGGGGTGGTCCTGGGGCGGCATGACCCCGGAGATCAAACAGGAGTGGGAGGGTATTCTACGGTGAAAGAGAACCTACTAACCCGATCCCCTGTATGCAGAACCGAACCCCCGGAGGGGTATTCCTGGACCCCTCCGCCTTTTCACTTTGTCCTAGCATTCTGTCACAGGGATGAGGGGATGGCGGTCACGTTGCTCGACTGGATCGCGGACCTCGGTCCTGTGGACCGGAACCTGACGCTCTTTGTGGACAAGGGCACTGACACGGGTGCCGTGATGCGCTCTGCCCTCAGGGCCTTCCGGGAGGTGCGGGTGCAGGAGATCCCGAAAAGCGGGGCCCCCTGGCCTGGATGCAACAACTTCGTCTGGTATCACATGTGCCGCGTCATGGCTGCGCAGAACAGCCCCTGGCTGCTCTTGGAGACCGATATGGCTCCCTGTGCCTCGGACTGGGTTCAAAGGCTGGAGAACGAGTATACAAGGGCAAGGAAGCCCTTCCTGGGCGCGTGGGTCGAATCCTACGACATCATGAACGGCGGGGGAGTGTATCCGCCGGATGTGCGTCCCTGGTGCCCGGAGTTCTTCAAGAAGAACCCGCTGGTGGCGCGGGCGTATGACTGTGTCGTCGCCCCTGAGATCATCTGGTTTACGCACAACGCGTCGCACCTGATGCCCAATGTGTGGTTCACCCGTGGGAACGGCAGGCCTGGGGGCCAGGAACCACGAATCCCGGTCTGGGATAAGAGGCTCATGGATTGGGTGTGCGACCACAACGCGGTCCTGGTTCACCGGTGCAAGGACGGGACCCTGATAAAATTGTTGAGAGAAAGATTTGACGAAGCGGCGAAAAAAGCTAGCCTAGTTTCATACGGACAAAACTCCGTGACCAAACAGAACACATGAACATAACCATCGAAATCACGAAACGACAGGATAACCAGTATCTGGTCATCATCAAGCCAACCGGGGCTGAGCTACACGAGGGGGGCAAGGCGTGCGCCTTCCCCGATCTCTTAACCCTGGTTCTTGGACTGGGAATGCAGCTCCAGGATCTGGATTCGGGACGCAGTGAATTTGTAATCGCAGAACAGGAACCCCAGACCACTGAGTAATATGCCTACAAGCACTGAACAGACCGCACGTAGTGGGACACAGAGTGCCTGGGACACAATCACCACGGACGACAATTTCAACACTTCATATGAGAGAATAGTGCGCGGGGCCACCACCCGGGCCGCTCGGGAGTTTCCGTCAAACCTGGGAAATACGGTAAGGGCCACGCCTGACTCGGCGAGTTACGCCGGGACTTTCTCCTGGGCTAACCATTCGCAGGAGACGTCCCCGGCGGGTAACGCATGCAACCCGACTCCAGTGGCAATTCCTGCCGGGGTTACGTTTGACTCCGGCTATTATGGCACAAGGACAACCACTCCACGCCCAGGGGGTGCGGTGGGCTCCGGCACTTTTACCGAGGAATGTTGTCAAGCTACGGAAGCGCCTGACACAGAGAAAACGAGATTGAACGAATTCCGTCGACGGGTTAGGGACTCGCGGGACGCGGAGCGGAACTCGACGTACTCCAGCCGGGAGTATGTTCGGGGGCTGACCAACGGGGAGCTGGTGAACGCGGCAAAGGCCTATGAACACCTGCGCCCTGAGCTATGGCCCTTCAACGGGAGCCGCCGATTCGACGCCCCTGAGTACAGTGAATGGGATCGTATGGCGCGTGCTGTAGCTTTCTTGAAGCTGGAGCAGTGGAGGATAGAGGCTGACTACGGTACTGCTGGGTATGAGGAGGCGTATATGGATCTGGAACAGGAGATCCGCCGGCTGGAGTTCAAGGCGATTGACCTGCGCTGGCCGAGACAGCGGGAGCAGGATACGGAGATTGATCCCTTCTGAGCGCTGCTACTATAAAGGAAAAGGCCACCCGTTACTGGGTGGCCTTTTTCATTGTTCGAGGATGAGAGGTTAAGGGATAAAGGGGTAGGCAGCGTTCTGCTGTTCATGCCACCAGGCTTCAGACTGGAGGCTACGGATGGCGTCCAGATGGTGCTGGTAGGTGTCAGGCGGTGGCGGGTAGCCGGTGCGCATCAGACCGAGGGCGTATGAGCGGATCGCGAATGGAGAGGTGATTTCCTTCATATAGTCGTTACCCGGCTTACGAGCCTTGGCTTCCTTCAGCCGGGCTCTGTAGCGGCGCATCGTGTCTGCACGGCGCTCACGCTGCTCCTCTGTGGTATCCTGCTTGGATTCGCGGTAGCGCTTCAGATCGCGACGATTGGCGTTGAAACGCCACCGCTGATACTGCTCTGGGGTGACCCAGTGTTCTCCGTTCTTGCATCGGGAGTGGTAGCGCCAGAATATCTTACCGTCGGGACCTACTGTCCCGGATTTGAGTTTGGTTTTCATGGGACCCCAGGGTAGCCCGGGGGCAGTCGTCGTCAAGAAAATAACAACGGATAACGGACGAAAGTTGACACGCAAACGCTCGGGTTATCACGGGTATCCTCGTTGTTAATGGGTGAGGGGTTGAGGGGTTGACACTAGGGGAACAGGGGCGTGCAAAGGCCCCAGTTGTCATGTATAACAGACAACGCAGGGCAAATTACAAGGCAGCCACAGGGACGGGGGCTAGCTTGGCTTCCCGCCAAGCTATATCTCTTTCTCCTTTAAATATATAAAAAGTAAGGGTACCCCCCCGTTTGCGTGATAACTCCTCTGATTTACCTAGGTAAAAAGTTATCACGGTGTATAGCGTTACGCGTTGCAATGTCTCACGATGTCTACGCGTTACTAGCGATAGCTTTGGCCTGTTTTAGCCCCGCCCCCTGTTGTTCGGCTTTGGCCATTCGTGGATCACGTCGAACTCGGCGGTAGAAACCTCCAGAGCTGCGGCGGCGCCTCTTCCCTGCTCGGTGGGGTGTCGTGCTTCCGCAAATTATCGTGTTTCCACATAGGCCGGAGATTAGAATAGTGGCTGAGTTCTATAACGTCCCTCTCCGTCTCAGCTAAAACCAGGGGTACGATGTGGTCAATATGCCACTCTCCGCCGTTGCCTCACGACATCCCCGACGCGAACTGCCCCTCAATGTGGTTGCGCAGTTCGCTCCACGAGCACCCTACCATTTCGGATGTCCTTGTTGTAGGCCTAACCCCACTACTCTTCAAGAACGCCCCCACGCGGCAGCGTATGCGCCCCGCTAATGCGAACGTCGGGTCCCTGTCTCTCCGCTGTTTTTGGTGCAGTGCTACCTGAGCGCGGTGCGCCTCCTTCCAGCGCCTAGACTTCGCGGCCGCTTTTTCGCGGTTAGCCGCGTACCAAGCCCTTCGTTTCGCGGCCCTCTTATCCCTATCCACAACGTATACGTAGTTCCTTGCCCTCTCGCGGAATTTGGCGAACTTCTCGGGCGTCACCCAATACTCTCCATTTTTACAGCTTCTACTGTATGTCCAAAACAGCTTCCCGTCCTCTCTAACATCCCCGCAACGAAAGCGTTTGACTGCGGGCTCGGGTTCTTGAATGCTGTGGTAGCTCATATTGGTAGTCTCTTTACTGGTTTGGGTTAGGCGCTTGTCAGGACTAACGATCCAGGCAGGCGCCGTACTGTATCACACTAGCACCTTCTGTCCACACCCCTAATTATATACGTATTTAATACGTTCAATACCCCCGGGCGGAAATTTTTTATCGGCAGTCTTATATGAATTATTCGGAGCGTATTCGCCTACCTAGTACCCACCGGTGGCCCCCTGCGTGCTCGTGGTCCCCGAGCCCCTCATCCTCGCGACGAAGGAGCCTGTTCTTGGATCGGGTGAGCGCGCGTTTCTCCCAGCGCGTTCGAGCGTCCCTTTTTTCGACCCCCCCCCCCC
>ERZ724508.64-NODE-64-length-70103-cov-5.452004_pt1 | contig 70103 bp, 98 predicted proteins | sample MGYA00376041_ERZ724508 | MGnify/ENA primary metagenome ERZ724508 (study PRJEB28724, sample SAMN07190887) | wastewater metagenome | isolation source: effluent of sewage treatment plant in Hong Hong | place: USA: Christiansburg, Virginia | collected 2016-03-01 ...
TATAGCCAATCTGAAGGAGGAACGGCGAGTGCCTATCTCAACTACGAGTATCAGAGAAGGAAAGAAGATCAGTTATATCGGCTTCCTATTTACTTTCACTCCCGAGGAAAGTAGCTCAAGAGTGACATTTCTCATGAGATTTGAGTTCAAATCTCTTCGCGGAACCTCATGATACCTTGCGTTGACCACAACGACGCCAGCTCCTTTGCTAAACAGGCACCAGCCGAAAATTTATCCTTTTCAAACGAAACTCAAAAAGTAGAAAAGATTCTGCGAGTTTGAAACCTTTCATCAAACGGGAAGCTTATTCCTTATGGGCTTATGATGCTGGTCCAAGTAGAACCCCTCCAGTCAATTTTTATCGCTGGAGTTCAGCCAGTCCTTTGGCCTTTTAATTTTATTTGGCCGGTCAGGCATCAAAGAACGGGATTTAAATGCGCAACTGCCAAGCGTATCTATAATCAAAATTCAATGAAGTTCACAACAGTCGCACTCGTTGCTTCTCTCGGAATCGTCGGCACCAACTGCGGAGGTAGTCTCCGATCTGATGATAGCTGGGATAGTTGGCGTGGCTAGACCAAAGGTTGGGTAACCAAGAAAGTTATTGCTCCATCTTCGGTTGTTGTTGTCTCATCGGACTCTGCCGCATCATCTGCAAAGTATAGCGGCGAAGTCGTCAGAAGAGAAATCGGTCAGCTCCAGGATCAACAGGCACTTGCTCAGGTGAACAATGCCATCGGCATTCACAAGATTGAAGAGCGGGCTGAACGTCAAGCTTCAGGTCCTTTGGCTACTCATTGGAAGGATGGCAAGAAATGGGACGACAAGGACTGGAAGACCTCACCTTGGGAATCAAAAACCTGGTGGGTTTCTAAGGGTTGGGATGCTAAGGACTGGGCCAGCAAAACCTGGAACGGAAGGGAGTGGATTGCTTGGTCTGGTGGACGCAGCTGGACTTGGGATGGAAGGGAATGGGACGGAAAAGTTTGGGTTGGAGACGAATGGATTAATTGGCGCGGAAAGACCTGGAAAGGAGTTGCCTGTCGAGATGAGGATTGGACAGACAAACTATGGGTCGGCAAGCTCTGGAACGGTCAGGGATGGGTGAAATGGGATGGAGAACACGGTAAGACCTGGGACGGAAAGGACTGGACCTGGAATGGAAAGGACTGGTGGACTGCCAGGGCTTGGAACGGCAAGGACTGGGCTGGAAGGACTTGGAATGGAAGGGAGTGGATTGTTTGGGATGGTGTCCACGCCAGGAACTGGGAAGGAAAGATTTGGGATGGAAGGGTCTGGAACGGACTTGAATGGTCTTGGGAAGGAAAGAACTGGTGGAGTACCAGGGGCTGGAACAACAACGATTGGGGCTGCAAGATCTGGAACGGAAGGGACTGGATTTCTTGGGATGGAAGCCACGGTCACACCTGGGACGGAAAGATTTGGAACGGCAAGATCTGGACCGGCAAGGATTGGGCTTGGGATGGAAACTGGTGGAACACCAAGTTCTGGGTTGGCCATTGAACGTGATCGCATCGAAAATTATGTTGGACAGTCATTCAGCTCCTTCGATTTAAACTTCCTTGAATCAATTTGCAATGTCTTTGAAAGCACCATACTTCAGGAAGAAGTCATGCTTAAACACCGGAGCGCTTTGTTGATCAGCATGACGAGCCTACCGAATTCTCATCTCCTATGTTCAAACGCCGATTCAGGAGAATCTGCGATGAGACAACACTTTGTAGCTTGACCTGACCGCTGATCATCGATAAACCTCAACAAACAGCATCAATGCGATTTGCTCATACACTCGGCTGAACGCTCGCTTCTCAGGTATTTCAATGCCCATACCAAACACGTGATGATGAAATTCGATGACATCAGGCTGAGTAAAACTTCCACAGAGCAACCAACAACCATGGGATAACCAAACTTAAGTACAGAGGCTTCAGTGAAAGTCAACCTGACGTCAGTATTCCCTGCTTGTCTTCGGAGAGATTCAGTCAGTTGTCTCGAACGCTACGTAGGCAATTAACCAGTCGATAAGAATGGATATGAAGATAGGGGCACAGACTGCGAAGGCTGCATTGCTAATCAACCCAAAGGCCTCCTCTGTGGCTTGAGAAACAATGTTCGAATTCGAAGCAAACCAATGTTTGATGCAAGGTGAACTATCCCGTGCTGACTCATCATTGTTTGCCTGGTATGAGGAGTGAAATTAGCATAGAGCCCAGCGTTAGCGTTGAGTTCCATCCAAATCTCACACGTGTAGGAAGTCATGCCATGTTAACGAGACCCATATGGTTTTGACTGCTGTGTGGTGACTGTGCACTCAATTCAGTACTGACTCATGATTTCTACGTTAAATTGACGATTGGCTAATCTAGAAATTTCTACCTCGAAGGAATTAGAGTTAACGATCGAATTTACTATGCTAAATTGGCTTTGTGCCTGCCCTTGTCGCAATCTAAAGTAACCTTGGCCATCCTCGGTAGCCGTTTCACTATCCACTATAAAAGGATTCCCTCATATGGTTTAATATTTTGGTTTAATCATGGATCATCACCATCCTCATCTTGCTGGAGACTGGAACCTTATTCAGGTTGAGCACAAACTCCTTCCTGAACCCTTCGAGTTCCATTGGAAGAATGACTCAGTCACCTTCTCCTACGGTAACGGACACGTCTGCGATTTCGCCGTCGCTGCCGACGGCACTATCAAGTGGGGCAACCATCTGGAGACCCACCTTGCTCACCCCACCCCTCATGAGCCATCCGAGAAGGAAGTTGTCGATGCCCTGAAGCACTCCCACACCTACAAGATTGAGCACAACAAGCTCCACCTCTTCCACTCCCAGCACGGCAAGGAGACGATGATCTTCGAGAAAAAGCACTGAGCTGACAGTTCATGTATTGCCAATGTCGAGAAATATTTGCCTACAATTGAGAAAACGGTCCTCCAAAGCCTGGTAGAGTGAGGAACGTCATCCTCGATTGGCCAATTGCAAATTAAATTTAAGTATTGATATGAGGGTAGCGGCGGGCTCCAGGAATGTAAACCAGCCGCTAGAAAGCCATCAATAGGTCACGATCGAGACAAAACCCACAAAAGGATAATATCAACAGGTAGTTCCGGTCATTGCACCCTCACAAAGCTAAAGTCGTTCAATCGATTGGTTCTGATGCCGGTCTCAGAGTAATCCACGTCGGTGAATCGTTCCTGCGTTATACATCGGTTTACGTTAGTGAACATAGCAATTTCATCGTCAGAATCTTCACCGTTCTCGCAGTATTCGCGAGTCGCTGGCTGCAAACCTCGTTTCTCCGCCAGCTTCCAGTCGATGTCCTTGAAGAAGGGGTGCTTCTTGATCTCTTCGTATCCGTTCGCACCCAATCTCTTCTTGACGTCTCTTTACATCAATCCAGAAATGAGGCTTTTAGCATTTTCACTCATATGCTTTGGGAATCTCAGCGTTCCTGTATTGATGTTGTGGTAGAGAGTGGTAATATCATCGCTATAGAAAGCGGATTCTCCTGTGAGGCACTCATACATCACCAGTCCCACTCCATACAAATCTGTCTATTTGCATCCACCTTTTTGGTTCAACACCTCAGGAGCAAGGTACGCTGGACTTCCGCAAAAGCTCTTCGTTTTATCTGTAACGTTGTCCTTACTCAACCCAAAGTCGGCAAGCTTGATGTGACCTTCACTGTCTAAGAGTATGTTCTCAGGTTTCATATCCCTGTAGAGAATGTTCTTGCTGTGCAAATGCTCAAGCGCAAGCAATAACTCAGCGATATAGACTTTCGTTTCCTGCTACGTGAAGGTGATTTCTCGGGCCAAATGAAAACTCAGGTCTTTTCCAGGGCAGTAGTCAAGTGCTAAGTAGAGGAAGTTAGGTGTCTGGAAGGCATAATGGAGATTGATGATGAAGGGGTGGTTAGCCTGCTTGAGTACACGAGCTTCAGTAACTGCGTACTTAATCTGCTTCTGCATAATCAGCGTCTTCTTCTTCAAGGCTTTTAGGGCGTAATCTTTTCCGGATTGCAGATGTCGAGCTAGAAATACCTTGCCGAAGGCTCCAGACCCCAGCGTCTTAATGATTTCGAAGGAAGAGAAGTTCGTCTTGTCAGTAACTATACTGTTCAGTTCGCTCGCCAGTTCCTTGCTGGCAGTGTCCAGAGATTGCTTGACGGTTGCCCGATTTTCGTGAATCTCTAAGCAGATTTAACCACTTTCACCAAGCTCCTAGTTGCTGTTCACCTTGCTGCTGCAAGCGGTGATATCATACTCTCGCGAACTGTCACTTCTTTTTGAAGACACAGAAAGCAAGTTGATCTTGTTGGGCATTACTGGAGAGTGCCCATCCGATGAGCCGCTTGCGTTGCTCTGTTTGAAATGGTGACTGCTGGCATTACTGCTAATGCTCTTCGTCAGGCGAGTATGGCAGATCGAAGATGTTACCTTCGTGATGACTTCCTTGTTGGATGCCAACCGGTTAGTTGCATCATCACAATCGATGATCACCTGATCCTCTGCAGGTACGACTTCTGAAGTTCGACCTACCCGAGCCAGGTACTGCTGATATTTGACAGCATCTTTGATACCCTCGACCCATCGAACAGCGATTTGGAGATTCTTGGCAGCTAGGATTCTCTTTTGAGGACAGTGGATTTCGAAGTAGTGGTGATCCTTCTTCATATGCCAGCTGCGCTTGTCATCCACAAGCAGGTTAGTGCCTTCGAGTTTGATATATTCGACTGGAATAGTCTCATGCGGGTGCTTAGGGTACTGCTCGATAGATTCATAGATTACCAGAGAGCCTTGATAGGGGTCTAATACAAAATATTTCTGCTTGAGTTGGAGAAATACAGTCTTTGTTCGATAGAGTCCTCCACGAAGTATTGCGAGTGAGGCGAACTGGTTGAGATTCTCGGCTTGTTTGAGCCTATGCTCCTCCTTTTTAATAATAAGCTTGGCAGTTTGTTCTTTTGTGCAAACCTCAAGGCAATTTCGACCGCGATCATCGGTGATGCGCCAATCAGCTCCAGCTTCCACGAGAATGCTGACTGACTCTTCGTCGTCCAGTCTGGAAGCGACATGAAGGGCTGAACCTCTGCTAGTCATTTAGTTGATGCTGATGCGGTCCTCCTCCAGAAGCATTTTCAGCAACTCGTAATTGTGTCGGTGGACTGCCAGTTGAAGCGGCAACCAGCCATCAACTGTACACCTGTTGAGCTCTACCTTCCGCTGTAAGAGCTCCTCCAAAACATCCTTCCGAGCGCAGTAAACGGCATAGTGTATTGCCGACCATCCTCCTTCACCCACCTAATCAATCAGCCGGAGCTTGGAGCGCTGCACTTCGATTGTAAGCTGCTCGGATAGGCCTAATGGGAGGTCTTCAAGCAAGCGCAACAACGGTTTTAGTTGCCCTTTTTGTGCATACTTCAACAGCCTTTCCAGCTCGCTATCGAGATAGTTGCGCATGTTAAACTCCTTCTTCTTGACGGTCTTCTCTCGTTACTCTTCGTCCTCCTCTTCTTCTGCTATCCGACCGAGCTCTTGCTTCACGATAGGCTGAAGCTGTCCAATCACGTTCATCAAGTATCGGCTAGTACTGTGATCTGCATGTTGTTCTTCTTGCTGCCGCTCGAGCACCTCCAATTCAAGTTCGTCACCCTATTTGATTTCATAGTCAGAGAGCGTCCAGCCTTTCACTACTCGACAGCTAAGGCGATCGTTTCGAAAACGCAAGACCAGCTCATGATGGCTATGGCCAGTCTTTCGTTCCAAGAAGTCCATGATGTCGTCGGTGGTTTGGCAGCCAGGGATGAAGATACGCTCCGACTTGCGTTGGAAAAAGCCGAAGCGGTGGCGAAGGATGAACCGCATGGAATTAAATATAGTCTGGCACAGCAGTCAGTAAACCATGGCTAATCAATGCGCAGGATTTTCGTTCGCGCGGTGAGCCAGTTTCGATTAAGGGCGGCTCTTGAGTGAGGGGTTGAGCAGTCGAGCGAGCTGTTTAAGCCGTTTATCGACAGTAGGCAACCAGCTGTTTCCCGCCGCTAGCAAACTATCCTTTCGCTTTCCATGCCTATTCATTTTTGAATTTACCTTGTTTGGTTTTCTAGAACGAATAGGTGGAAGGTCCTTGCAATCCCACCATTTGATACGTTTTTCTTGCATTATTGTGTTTAACACCCTTTCGGCAGTTTAGAAGTTCTACTTGGAGCGGCCCACCCGGACAAGCCAAAACTGTGCGTTCCTCTCCAAATTCTCCGATTTTATCCTCTTCACTCTTTTGTTCAGTTACTCTTATTGGTGCTTCAGCCTTTCGCTATCCCTCTGGCTCTCCAACCAGTACTTCTCGTTCAGCTCTGTTTTTAGATTCGATTTGCTTGCTTCCATTCGAGTAAATAGTCGCTGATGCTTCGCTACCTCTAAACGCTGCTATGATAGTGACTTTCTGTAGTAGTGACGTTACACAGGAGTGGGTTCGAACAGTTCTTCGGCTCGAACGAACGAGCGCACCTTTTAGAAGCCTTTTTCGAGTCTGTACAATACTTTGATTTTGCCTTCCGGGTTGCTTGGCAAGTGGAACGATCTTCTGCTTCCCTGCTGTAAGCGACTGAGGAAAAGTTCCTAAATATGCCTTTCGACGAAGGGCACACTCATTGTTCAATCTATAATCATCCGGAATTGCAACCGCCGATGCAGTAGAAGAACAACTTCGACTCGTAGCTGCAGACCTACTTCACCGAGATCAAAAACAAGATCAAACAGGAGCATGTGGGCTACATTAAGAACCATGCTTAGCTGCGGCAGATTCTCAACGACTTCATGAGTTCGGTGCTGCTCGAACAGCCAGACAACGTATACACATATGCGCAGAAATACTTTGCGTTCTTCAACCACCAGAAGGACCAGAAGATGTACCGACCACTCGTCATTAGTGGTTGCTCCGGAGCTGGAAAGGTACTAGTGTGAGAAATGTAGGGAACTATCATAGCAGAGCTGCTTGCTCGCTACCCAAACATCTTTGAGCTGAGCATTAGTTACACAACAAGGGCACCCAGACCAGGTGAAGTTCAAGGCCGACACTACTACTTCGTGACGGTGGATGAGTTCAAGAAAGAAATCGGACGGGAGGTGCTTGCTGAATTCTGTGAGATTCATGGGAACTTCTACGGTACGCACAAAGGAAAGCTGCGAGACGTCATTGAACGAGGAAAGGTAATTGTCATGGCTGAAATAGATCTGCATTCTCGACATCGATTTGAAAGGAGCCGAGAAGATTCATGACAACTTCGACCCGTGCAACTACATATTTGTGGATGTGCCTAGTCTCGAGGAAGTGGAGCGCAGACTTCGAAAGAGAGGTATCCACACTGAATAGGAAATTCCAAAATTGCTAAGATCTGCCGAAGACGACATCAAGGCGAGCAAGAAGCTGAGTTACTACGACCACATCGTGAACGACAAGATCGAAGAGAGCGTCAAGCATGTTATTGAACGAGTCCAGAAGCTCTACCCCGACTTCAAATTCAATTGATTGTGGATAAGGCCAGTCTTTTAGAACGTCGGAGAGAAGTCGCATGCTAACGCAGGCCGACAATATTATTTTTCCACGAACAGAAGAAGTCGAATTCCATTTTAATAGCGTTCAATCGAACTTAGGAGAAATTTATTATTCATGTTCAAATCGAAGAAGCCCTCTCACGTGCAAAAGAAGACTATCATACTGACTAGTCCAGTTGAGTCACCTCCGAATGTCACTCAAGACCATCCCAAGGAATAAAGAGGAGAGCCAGACTCCATCCTCAAACGAAAGTTGGAGGAGCCTACAACGGAAGAGCCAATTACTGTGAGACCAGTTGCTACCCAAGAGGTGAGAAGGAGAACAAACCTCATCGGCGGTGAAGATTCTCGATAACAGCGTGCGACAAGTTCCCAAAAATCAAGACGTACTAGCACCAACCTCCAGGAGAAGAAATGCATCTTCGTCTCATATAACTACCGAGTTGAGGAAGATATTGGGAAATTAAAAACTGCCGGTGAAGATCTAGATCCCATCAGCAGCCGGTTCGTCAGCCAGAATCAAATGGCAAAGATACTTGACAACAGACTGTTCATTTCAAACAGCAAGAGATTTATGAGTTCGCCAGTACCTCCAGGTCGGGAGTACACCCTCGTGCTGCAGCGGTAGTCCGATGAGGAGTACAAGGTATATTTCGACCAGCAGCAAGAAGTCTTGAGTTGTGTCCAACACCGCAAGTTGTTTCTGTTGGAAAGTTCGGAAGGTCCTCTAGCCGTTCTCAAAGAACTTACCAAGAATGTGTATAGTCTCGAACCAGAGGATTTGCTAGAAGAAAGATACTTAATATGCTACGAAAGACTCAGCCAAAGGTCGAAGTACTATCTGAATTCGTCAGTTTACCGTAAGAGACAATGCCACTCCGACGAAAAGGGAACCCCGTCGTCAATCGATGCAATGCTCGTTACCAATTAGCAGGAAAAATGCTATCAAACAAGGAGTCCCGCTGTTACTAAGTAGCAAGATTAGAAAAAGCGACGATTGGAGCTCCCAATGCCTTCCAAACCAAATATGCCGAACAGTGTACTGCGTCCTTCCCAGTTTCATTGTGTGCTGGAAGATAGCCAAGGCAAAGAGAGTTGCGTAATGATCGAACACTGCGGATTTCACGTGATTTGGGTGGCATAAGGGCTTTCTCCACTTCTCGCAATTGCCTGTGGATTATCTCGAATCAACCTAACTGAAAACTTTACACGAAAGAAGCATTGCCTGCTGTCATGAGTGACCCTACATGCACTTATCATTACATTCACATTGCCTATTTTATATTGGGTTAATTGCCTCATTACCAGCGATGAGGCATCCATTCATTATGTCAACAGGTGAGCCTGGACGTATTCTACTGCCTCAACAGCGTGATAGGTGGGCACTCGTTCGTGAGGCACAGGAAATGATCGACCTCAACGACAAGATCCAAGCTGCGATTACGCGAAGCCGCATTGATAAACACACTCTTCTTAGCAACCACATTAAGTCCAGAGAACTAGATGGTAAGGTCAAGCGGGCTGTCGAGCTACGCCAAAAGAAATTTAGCTGCCAGCCTTCGCACCACCGCTCCGGTTCTTTCTCAACTTCCATTACCACTTGCAACGGCGCATCACGGCAACTCAATAACAACCTTGACGAGGACTTCGAAGTGGTATTGGATGCAAGCTTGAGCAAGCTCAGCTACGATAAACTGAAGAATAGTGAAAAGAGCGAGCTGCTGAACGAAATCAGCCAGGAGGTAAAGAATCGACTCATCAGCCATTATATGTCGTAGGCTCATAAACAACTCAATAAAGAGGAGAGCCGTTCCAACCACTGCAGCAAGAGAGCATAGGCAAGTAGTCATCCCAAACAAATGACCCCACAACAGCGTAGGAACTATCAAATCCGACCTATTCACGAACAGCGTCGCTACGATAGTATTGGGACTGCTTATGATAAGGCACTCACGGTATTGTAGTCAGCCGACAAGCTGAAGCAGGAGGATCGGAGGGGAAAACGATAGCGGCTCTATAGCCAAGTTCGTAACCCGAAACACTACTATAAGTTGATTGGGAAGGTCCGTTGCTCCGAGCTTGTTCAACCCCATAGCTTGGATCTCAACACGACAAATGAAGTGAGCGAATTGCTGGAGCTTTCTACCAATTGAAATATGATATCATCGAACATCTCTATCTCTATCGATAACCATGCTCAAATCTCTGCTGGGAAGGGTGAAGAGCGAGAAGACTGCGTCACGCATAGAAGAACCAGCCAGGCATGCACCCCAACAGTAAAACAACCCACCAGAACTGTGGGATGAGAAGGCAGTGACGGTCCCATTGCCGATCAAAGTTGGCTCAGTGCCATCAGTTTGTTACTGTGTTGTTGAGGGGATGCCTGACCTTACCTTGGCAGTAGAATCATGTGCACTACCATTCCATGAACTGCCATTCTCTAAGCGGAGGGTGAAGGAGGTGGATCTGGATAAACTTGATCGGCTACCTGCTTACCTCTCTTTCCTGCTTAAGGTATTCAGCTAATACCTGTACCAGCCGAACCACTTTCTAATTAACGACTACCCACCAGCGATAGGAATACTTCCGCACTTCGATGGTCCTGCATATCATCCAGAGGTATTAGTGTATTCGATTGGCACGGCCATTATAGAATTCAGCAGTCCAGATCGACTCTTCAAGCAGAAGCTGCTGCTAGAAGACCGTAGCTTGCACCTATTCTCTGAGGAGGCATATACTAGCTACCTCCATGGTATCAACGATTACGGTATCGACTGCGTTTTTATGCAAGTCAAATTCGATAAGCAGGGAAAGGTTGTCTAACTGCTAAACTGCTCAGTTTCCAACCTTGCCTCGACCAAAATCTATCGAGAAATCTGTAGTAAGCTTGTGCAAGGAATGACTGAGCTTATTCTCGATCGGTATGAGCTTACTGCAGTCTTGGACAATCCAAATTATAACTACAAGCTGGAGGTCTAGCGTGCCCGCCGAATCTCCATCACCATCCGGCACAAATATAGAGACCGACCATTATTGGCGTGAAGTGATTTCTCCGAAAATGGGATGTCTTTTTTGTCAAACAATAATATCTGTAAAATGAGCGACTACGATTACGAAGACGAACAGGAATACAACGAAAACGAATATGCCCGTTACGGCTACGATGGTGAGTATTAGGACGAACTTTCCCATGACGAAGAGGAAGAAGATGAGGAGTATGAGCAGAATTCGGACGAACAGGAAGATTTTTTAGATGAAGAAGAGTTGAGATAGCACTAATAGGAAGAGGAAGAATTCTCAGAAGGTGAAGACGACTATGACGATATACTAATCGAGGAGATGGTGGACTACCATCAAGATTATGATGAGTATACTCATCTACATACCTTGGAAGACTATGTCAAGAATGTCGCTCATCTTGCTCTGGTACCCATGCACCCGGAGAGTAAATGGTTGGGTTGGTGGGATTCCAACCCAACGTAGTTCTTGAACCACTGTCTGTCTTTGGCGGTTTGGTGCTCTTTGGAGACGCCCTGCTTTAACCAGGCACTCACAACGCCAACTCAATCATTGAAGATATACTAAAAAGTCCGTCAACGCTTTAAGTGTCCTGATACTTTGGCTCATGCTTTTCAAAAAAGTCAAGGAATTGGATTTGTCGATGCGAAAGGAATGTGGGTCTCCGGTCATTCGACCTGCGAGATCAACTACGAAATTAAGAGAAGTCCCGAAGACAAAAGCAAGTTCATTGTTCGTTATCAAGTTCGGCTTTATTCTGAGCAATGCCCGAAATGCTCGGGTTCATACCTTCCGGGAGAGTTGCAGAAGAAAGTTATGGTGGGTATTGTCAACCGCTTCGTTGAGAGAATAGCCAAAGCCACCAAACTGGAACCAGTAAAAAACCCTGGTGTGGTCTTGGTCGACTTCAGAAAGGTTTCTGAGAGAATCGGCAATAACCCCATTGTCGAACCAGCAACGAGTAAAGTTTGGAAGGTTGAAGATATTCCAAAGCACGACTTATTCGTGAGAGAGAGTTAGAACCCATTGTTGCCTATTTCGTTTGTCTCTCAATATCCGGAAGAGCAGCATAGTACTGGATTGAGGATAAATTGGTGGGATGTCAGCTTCTTCGAACAGATGTTTAAGGACAATAAGAACTACCAAGCTGTGCTTCGGAAGGCGCCAGGGTTTGTTCAGAAAGAAGATCAACCACACGATGAAAGAAGATGTTAGGCGTGCAGCCAAAAGAGATGTCAGTTCAGCAACGGGATCAAGTCTGACGAAGTGCAGCACTACATTATTGATGCTGATGAAGAAATGCGAAAAGTACCTAGTGCGACCCAAAAATCGCTAGAAGAGATTAGACTCAAAAGATAAATGCATGAAAGAGAAGCTGAGAAGCTAAGAGCGGAGGAGCTTGAGCTTTTGAAGCGAGAGAATTTGGAGGTTGCAAAGCCAAGACCTCCATTTGAAGAAATCCTCTTGAAGAAGAATGCGGACAACATTGCTGAACCGATTTTACAGTCCAATAGGGATGTTGCAATTGAGCCAAACCCAGAGAATAACGATTGCAAGTAACAATAATCTTCGCATAATACGTCTGTGCTTTCAGCGTTTTAAATACCCCATCAAGATGTGTCGAAGATATCGCTGCCTGATGAAATATTTGGAGATGATAAGAGCCACCTCCACCCCCAGTAACCCTCAGATTCGGGAGAACTACTTGACGACCCATGTTCTTGCTGCGAGGTGAAATCTTAAGTGTCAATTGACTTGGTTGAAATGCTCGAGAAAATGGTGACTCTCGACACCTCCTTTCATCATCTTGACAATCCAAATTGATCGGTCGAATTAGCCATTCAAACACGAATTTGAATCAAACTTGCAGCACAGTCATATTATCATTCAGGTTTTTCAATGGATTAAAGCCGTTGGGTATTTCCCAAGGACTCCTGTCAAAACATTTCACAAGGCAATGTGTCATAACTAAATGAGGAGTGGATACTTCCTTAACAAGACGAAAAAGATTAGTACGGGGGACAATAGGAGGAACCAACTCTGAAAAACTCTTTACAGATCGCAGAGGTTGTACCATACCGACCAGTCGTTGATTGGATAAGCTGTTGGGAGACATAGCCGGTGCGGTTTCTTGAGCGCTACATTCCAATAGCAGTCTGGAGTGGACTGAGTGTGACTTGTCTCAATTAAACAATCCGCTATCCTGTAGGAGCTCAGAAGGTCCCCGAAAAGGTACGGCAACTGTTCCTCTGCCCAAACATGAAGTCACATTCCGGTTATACAAGCCGGCTTCAGTACGAAACAAAGGAGTCATGGCAATCAGGGGTGTCAACTTGTTAGATAATTTATGAGCTGAAGTGGAAGACAAGAGAAAAAAAGGAGCTCTTTGTGAGGTTTCAAGTGGCTATCTATGGCGAAAAGTGTCATCGTTGCCAAGAAAATTATCTCCGGGGATCTATTCAACGCAAAGCATTAGCAGGAGTTATTAATCGTTTCGTAGAGAGAATCAAACGGAAGACGCAGATACATAGTATAGCGAGGAAACCATTCTCCAGCGAACTTCTCATCGATTTTGCTTCTGGGTCCTCAGTTCATAATCCATAATCTCCTTCTGTAAGTTCGTCCTCAGAAGATCGATAAAACGTATATTGCATCCAGAAAATCCCAAAGTACAGCCTCTTCGTGAACCCAACAGACTAACTGTTTATGCACCACTCGTTGAGAAACTATTATGAGGATAAGCTTGATTCATAGCTTCGGTCGGGTGTGGTCCTAAACAAATCCCAAAGATTGAGGATGGACTGGTGGGATTTCCACTATATTCAATAATTGCTGCTTCAGAAGGAGAACAGACTAATCAATTTCAAGAAGGATACGAATCACGAAAAGAATCGATGCGAGGCATGCTCACTCAAGCGTTGTGTCTATGCAGATCTAGTGGAGCCGGACAACATTGACTACTGTATCATCGACATCGATGAAGATGAACTTCAGAAGCCGGCACAATATGTTGTCAAAGGTAGTCCAAGGAAATAATTGGACGAAATCAAATTTGACCCTCTGATTTAAGACCAAAATCCTCCACCCAAGTATTCCCTTTGCGCTCAGAGAGATCTTTCACCGATGCAACCACAACCCATCCTAAAAATTCCAGAGGAAAGTTTAACCGAACCTCAACCAGCCTATAACGACCCAAAAATCTCACGCAAGATGCGGTCTGAATTGGCTAAGAAATAGCTCAGAGAAAAGAAAACTGCTCGATAAATGGAGGCCAACTCTCAGCAACCTCCCGATGAACCGGCAAAGCTCACTTGGAAAACTCTTGCAACTCGATCGAATCAGAAATCAATGCCGACAAACAAAAAGGAAAAGAAGACAGAAGAAAACCTTGCAGTACACATTTCGCAGAAATCAGCTGCAAACTAATCTATGTTTGTGCCGCCCAAGATGGACTTCTCCGCAGATCTTCCAGAGCATATCTGCAACTCTAGCATCATTTCACCCCCAGTAGCAGACGATTCTGATCTCCGGTCGGATCCATACACTGCCGATATGTCTCAAATCGACTTTGAGGACCTGCTGAACAAAGTAATGTAATCAGATACTCCTCCGATTGGTTCTTCGTGATATGGTTCGACAATCTTTCTGGGGACCATTCCTGCTTATTGTATTTCAATGGAATAAAACGATATCATAGCCTTGACAAGCCTTAACCAAAACATCTTCCCTGATGAGAATCCCTCGCAATATGCTGAGGAGCACAATAGTGGACAGAACGACCATGGTTAGGATGAAGTGTAGCCAACGATATCGCCAATTACTAAGAAAGATCTCATGCACGATGTTCAGTCTGTCCAGATCATTCCGTTCCATCCCGATGTTGAATGGATGAACCTGTGGGAGATAGAGCCGAACAAGTTTTTGAAACATTTTCTGCCTCTTGCTCTATGGAGTGCTTTAAAGGTGACTTGCATAAGCGAAGCAATTCGATATCCTCCTGGTGCCCAGAAACAATTAGAGAAGGTTCGTCAGAGGTTTCGATGCCCTTCTTGCCCAAAGAGAGAAGGACTATATCCTGACAAAAAGACACAAGCGTTGCGAACGAACAAAACTTGGACAGCAGGATCATCGACATGCTGGATAGACTACGAGATCAAGTGGAAGACTGGAGAGAAGAAGAAGGTAGTAGTGAGGTTTGTGCCTACAATATACGGAGAGAAATGCCCACGGTGCCGTCAGGATTTCCAAAAAGGTTGCCTTCAGAACAAAGTTTTAGTCGGAATCATCAATAGATTCATAGAAGGTATTGCCGAGAGAATCGATCGGAGAATCAGGAAATTAATTGACGTACCTCAGTCTGTAGAGGTGGATTTTACATCTTCTTAAAGTCCAAGCAAGGAAGAGAGATGGTTTGGGAAGGATATTCCAATCGATAGTCTGTACATTCGAGCATCAGAGAATCCATTGCGATAAATGTCGTACGAGGACGATAACGAAGAAGTTTGCGACTATTTCTATGAGAAGGAAAAGTAGAAGCGGGAACATGAAAACTTGAAGATGAACTGGTGGGATGTGGGTCATTTCTAGTCACTGTTTAGGCAAAACTCGGACCACCAAGCGAAGGTTAAAGAGTAAAAAGGGAGCCTTATCAAAGTAGAGGGGGATCACCCTCACGATCCACTTCGATGTGAGGCATGCCACTATCATAAATGCATTGTAGAGAACAAAATTAAATCGGACGATTTTAAGTCATGCCTAATCGATGTGGATGAATAAGGGCCTAAAAATGTAGCCACCCCGGAGGAAAACGATCACTTGGCCAAGCTGATGAGAATTCTTGATCAAGCCGAGAAGGACAGAATCTAATCTTTGAACCGTCCTCGTGAGCAGGAGTAGGTAGATCAGGTATAATAAGCAATCAATGTTTAACCAGCCAATCGGGTCAGCACTTCAGTGGATGTGCCTCAGATTGACGAGCCAATCCTTGTTGGAATTTCTGTTTCATTGGAACACCACAATTCAACAGCTTCACAGTCCAGATAATAGCCACCTAATGAATCTCCTCTGACAAGACAAATATCTAAGGACGAAATGTTCGAAAGGTCACGGGAGCTATTGGAAGAAGCTCGGAGAAAGGTTGCTGCCGATAAACTAGAAAAATAGGCAAGGAAGCAAGCTGCAAAAGATCGAAGACTCGGCAAAGCTACACAACATGCTACTGTTCAGGTGATACCCAATTTAATCCAATAGGAACCAACAAATCCCAACGATCTAACATTTGAAGTCCCACAACAAGTATCATTCATGGAGCTCTCCTCAAATTTTGACTCAAGCCAACTTAACGAGGCTCCAATAAGAGAACCGAATGAAATAGAGGACAGCGATTTCAGATAAGACCCGTACGTGGATTAGTACACTGAAGACCCAGAGGAGGTGCCGCCTCCATTGAACCCGCCTGCTTCAGGATTGGAACAAGTGCTGGCACAACTGAACGAAGAGGAAGAGAACACACTCCGGTCAACTCAACGAAAGTGATGACTGAGTAACTGATAGCCTGACGGTTGGGTTGTTGGTTGACCACTTTCTTGATCATTGTCAACAACGCATAAATTATAATTGCGGGTCACCAGCTCACGATGCTACGTTCGCTGCTTTCTTGCTCAATACCACGCTGCCTGCTGCAACGGGTGCAGTATCTCAGGCACTCCAAGCATAAGAAATGTCCATACGGTAAGGGGTGGCCTATGTAGAGGTGCTCGGTGTAGAACGTGATTCCGATACCAACTCCATCAAGAAGGCGTACTATAAACTTGCTCAACAATACCACCCGGATAAGAATAAGGCTCATGACGCAAAGGAACGCTTCTCTGATATATCCAAGTAGTTTGCGAGTGATGCAGCGCCTATGAGATCCTGTCCGATGAAGGAAAGAGAAAAATGTACGATCAAACTGGCTCAACCGAACAGTTCCAGGGGTTCGAGAACGAGGATATGTTCAATGGCTTTGGGCAGGGAGGGGGAGGATTCGAAGAGCAAATGTTCGCCAACTTCGCAGAAATGTTCATGGGAGGAAAGAAGTAGCAGAGCAGGCGAAATGGGCCTGATGTTGTCCTGAACATGGAGCTGGACTTTATGGATGCTGTCAAAGGTGTCGAAAAGGTAGAATTGTTAGCTAAGGCAGACAGTTAACTACAACAAAAGATGTCTGTGTGCATCATGCAACGGCACCAAAGCAAAGCCAGGCACGTCTCCCCAGAAATGCAATACTTGTCAGGGAAAGGGTAGTGTCAACTATAGGCAGGGAGGCTTTGTTATAAGGATGCCTTGTAATGCTTGCTAAGGAGCTGGAACGATAATTAAACAATTCTGCACAGGATGCAAGGGAACAGGCTTCCAACGGAAGGATGTAGCCGAGAAGGTGTCAGTGCCAAGAGGTGTAGATAATGGCGTCACACTAAAATTCGGAGAGAAGGGAAATTGCTCTGAGTCCGGAGGTCGATCGGGTGACCTACTGATAAAGATATCGGTAAAGAAACACCCGAATTTCAAGCGATAGAATCACGATATACATTCGACCTCAACTATTTCTGTTTGGGAGGTACGAAAGCTCTTATTTAGGCTGTTCTAGGAAGTGAAATTGAAATTTAGACTATCCATGGAACAAAGAAGAAGATTAAGATAAACCCCGGTACACAATCGGGTGACTTGGTTCGACTGATCGGCGAGGGATTCCATCGGATGGGTTCGAACGAGAAGGGCAACCACTTCGTAAACGTAAAGGTTCAAATTCCGAAAGTGCTAAACGATAAGGAAAAGGAGATATTCGAAAAGCTCAAGCAGACCAGCCTGGAGAACAGTTCCTCCTGAGCGTGTCTTTCAGTGGACTGTATTTATACCTGCAACATATACAAGACTCATCGTCAATGTTTTCGAAGTCTTCTGAGGAAGGAGGGACGGACGCGAAGTGCATTTGCATTGCTGAATGCGAGTTCGAAGAGGCTGCTGCTCTTCGATGGCTGGTACGTGCGTGCAGGCATAATAACATGCAGTCCTTGAACCTTTCGGCTGACAGTCTTCGACTGCTGGAAGGTGCGCTGTTCGTGGCTGGTAGGTTGAACATGCAGCAGCTCTGGCTGTTTCTACTTGCCTTGTGCATCCTCAGCGACAGTGAACTTCTCGCTGACTGCTTCCTTAAGCCTTTCGCTGACTCGAACCATATTGTTGATGGGCTTCTTCTTAATTGCTTTCTTCTTGGCTGGTGCCTTCACTTATTTCTTTCTGATTGCTCGAATGGATTGCTCCTGGGGTTGCTCGTCATCACTGGCTGAATGTGAATCCATCCCTTTTTCGGTATTATTGTAATGATAGCGAGGGCGATTGTGTGGCGTCAGCTTTATCTTTTTGCAAGAGCTCCTCCTTCTTTTCAAAGCAAGGGAGGCAATCGAAACGAAGATTAGTAGCCTTTCCATGAGGATACCAATCCCGAGAGCATCTTGAACGAAAAAATTCGCCGGAAGTTTGATCCAGCATACAACAACAAGGAGAAGGTGGAAGAGCGTGCCAATTCGGCTGGCGATCGTACATTTATGAACGAATACTCGAGCTACCTCGACAACACCTCCATACTCAATCGTTTCAGGAAGCGCGTGTTCCAGCGTAGCACCTGCACCCCAGAGGAAGAGCAGATTGATCGTAACATCAAAGAGTACGACTCAAAGCTGCGGCAGATCCTCGACAGTGGAAGCAAGTAAGAGCAGTTAAGCGCAAGTCAAAAGCTCGTTTAGAAATTCATGAACGACAAAGAGATGTACTTGGTTGCTTTGATGTAGCTTCCACGGCAAGACGAACAAACCGAACGGCATCAGTGAGTACGCAGACTACTCTCCCTACAAAACAAATCGAGTGATAATCACCGATCGAAAACTTTCAGCAGGAGAGGATCTTTCGAGCAGGCACATGAAGCGTAGCTACAAGTTCCTTAATGAGCTTGGACCGGAATATGCAGAACATGTTGCCATTCAAGAAGCAATAAGCATGGAGCCAGGCCTAACTGTCAATGAATTGGCCAATAGGACTGAGAATATCTATCAGACCAGCAAAGGGTTTGCTGCGATAGAGGACAGAACGTCAATAAAAGCTTCCCAGATACCAGCGAATGAAGATCTCGACGTCAGTGAGTCGGCTGGGGAAGTTCCAGACTATATGGAAGAAATAAATTCTGCTCGACTGTCACCGCATGCGACATTTAAGATCTACCAGCTCTATACCGAGGGGTGGAGTGTGCGAGATCTGTCCAAGAGATTTGGAATACTGCCTTCACGAGTTAAGTTTATCGTTTGGTCGAAGGCTCAGCTGTTTATGGAAGTACTGCCTCGGCTGGGTTTTGAACATTTCAGGAAGTGCATGAACTTTGAGATGCAGTATGGCAAGGAGTTCGGTTTCATGGACTACGGTATCGATCTCGACGAAATGTCGAAAGACACAAGAAGCATGAAAAGAATCACCAGCTGGAACAAAAAGTTACTCGATATCAGAGATCTCGATAAGGAGAGGCAAGAGCGTGCTGTCGAACGCGTTTAGAAACGTACCGATTTGTCGAAGAGTCACGTAATGGTGGACAATGGCACTCATGGTACAGGCAGCTATATGTACTTCATGCGGGAGTGGAAGATCTTCAGGGGGAAGGGCAGCGATTATTACCACCTGAGCCGCAACACATTCAAGAGGCTCTACAAGAACAAGGGAAGACGTGTCTACTGTTGATAGCCTGCAAGATCAATTATGATAGATTGTCAATCGGCTGCCATGGGGCTTTGGTAGCCCATCCAGACTGGATTAAAACCATGAAGTAGCTTATGCTTGGAGGCTTAAGGACAGTTTGAGCATACGGGGCCTTCGCAAGATAAACTCCTGCAATCTTGAAATTTCGAAGTAGTTCGTTGAAAGATCCAACACCTGGAGGCACTGAAGTTGCTACAACCATTTGATGCCCTCGTTGCCAATGCTGTTGTATCCTATGTTACGAGTAGCAATACCAATTGAGAGACGCTGCAAGAAGGGCACTCTCTTGACGATCAAAGCTGCTCCTTCTGCTCCTATACTGTCGTCCTCTAAGATTCTCTGTGAGAGCTACTGTAGAATTTGAGGTGTAAGACTAATCCTGCCAAAGATTTATGACTCTTGAAGGGCCTGTACCTCACCATTTATTCCATTTCTCTCGTAAGTGCCGTGTTGCGATGTATTGGGTTGGGTTGGTAGGTCCCCGTCCACTGTTGTCCTGCCAAGTACCGGGTGACATTTGTTTCCGGGAGGGTAAGCCTATTGCTCGACCCTTTCTCAATCAATTCTTACCTAGCTTCAAGGTAGTTAACCAAAGCAGGTTGCTCGTCAACAAATCTATTTAGCGATCTCCAACTGGTCTTCGTTTGCACTATGACGTGGATAGCTCGAATTCTCGAAGATGAGGGAGAGGAAGCAATAGAGTCATGAGGCTCTTTAGTTGCTGGACCAAGAGTCGAAGTGATTTGACTGTGAGTCTGTTGTTGCCTTCTATACGATCGAACATGCGTTTACTTAAGCTCAAGACTCTGAGACTATCCATCCTCGTGATCTCTTCGACACTAGCATCTGACAGATCATTATCATCTGCATCAACGTCCCTGTACCGAGTATGAGCACGACCAAATTTCGAGGTTTGATGCTGTGGTAGAAGGAGGTGAACATACCATCATCCAAACTGCACTTGTTGAGTTCCAATACTTTGAGTGCATTCGTCTTCTTGAGTGGAACCAAGTTCATCCATGGAATCGAAGTGAAGGGACCGTTACACAGCCGAAGATCCTCTGTTTGCTCGCCCAGTTGGTTGATGTTGGAAAGAGGCCATTCCTTGCCGTCCACCATTAATATGAGCGCACTCTACATTGAAATTATGTTTATAATTAAAGCAACTGCAGCCTGAAGAGGCATAGCCACCACCTTCAATGCTGCTGCCAAAAGATTGGATGAGAGAGGATTTGTATTCGGGTGCGAGATAATCGGGTCTCCGAGAAGGGTCAACTGATCGAACGTTGTTACCTGTCAACTGTTGATTTATATTCAGGCCTCACACTGTTTCAATATACTCTTACTCGAAACTCTGTCAAGAACATGGGAATGTGCTATTACCCGTCGCCCTGTGACCCGGCATTTTGCTGCCCTTACACAAGCGTCGGCTACGGAGGCTTTGGTGGCTTTGGTGGATACGGCTATTCACCATTCATGGGACCTGCAGTCATCGGTGGACCAATCATCGGTGGACCGATAATCGGTGGGTACGGAGGTGTTGTAGATGTATACGATACAGGGTACGTTGGAGGTGTCGGAGTGGTCGACGGCGGTTACGACACTGGTTACGTATCAGGAGGAGGCGATGCCTACGAGACAGGCTATGTATGATCACTGCATCATTTATCGACCAGCTATACTGTAGAAACATAATCAATCGATGCCAGTTCATCATCAAGTCAAAGCACAAACTCCCGTTGAAAGTACTGTTGAACGTGTTCAACTACTGCCACAACCCAATCGAGGTGCGGGCGTCGTTCGATAAGTCTGTTTCTGGAGTTGGTGTCCGTTTGAAGCTTGAGCTCCCATGAACAGCTTTCTGTGGGTTTTGCGACCTGAAACGGTTGCATTCCTCGAACGCAATGAGAAGCAGCTCGGAGCACGAACATCCCAAGAAGTCGCATATGATCGAATTGGAAGTCTCGAAATTTGTCGAAGGCAAACACGGGTCTGCGGCACATCTTGACAATCGAGTCGCTTTCTGGTTGCTCTGCTATGGTTGTTGGCTTGATATCGAAAATGTCTCGTCGAAACAAAGTTCGGAACATCATCGAACCGAGGCTGAAGACATCGCTTGATTCGCACTTATGAGAGTTTTCTTCTCCAAGGTAAGCGTGCGAGATGTATGGCAAGTCGTTTCGACAGCCCGACGAATCAATCTGATCGCTGCTAATGCTAGAATCTGAGAGCAATTCAGGTTCGTGAGGGTTCTTGCTATCAAGGCTCTCTTCGATTGAGGGATGAAATGCATTCCAAAGACAATCCATCTCCAAATGAAGCCCTTTGGTGACCGTGACTGAAGACGGCTTAAGACTGTTGGAGACGATATCGTTGTTGCGAAGGAACATCATGGTTCTAGCCATGTCATTCAACAGTTCGAGAACTGTCACCAAAGGCATGACAACGGAGTTCCGCTGGAGAAATTGATGGTAGTTAACTCCAAGAGTTTATCTCTGAACCGTATAGTCCCGCCAACTTCCGTTGTCGTTTTTTAAGTTGTAGTACTGCGGAAGTGTCGGAAAGCGATCAGTGAAGAGCTCGTTCATAATTACCGATTCCTTTTGAAGTCGGGCTCGATTCAGTTTCCGAAGCCGAAGACATTATCCATTTGGGAGCTGGAGTTTTGTTGTCTACTTTAACTCCTTCAGCTGGCTCGGTGTCAGCTCAATATCTTCGATTTGTCTGCTACCCTAAATAGGTTTGAGTTGAGGCTTTTGGACATAATTTTCGTGGACGTATTGGTCATCACCATCCGTAAGTAAGAAGAACCGACTAGCTGCCTCGAGAGGGCCATTGCTAATTGCAGATAGCAGTAGACAGTTGTTGGGCTCAGTCTTGTTCTTAAGATGCTGCCGGAATTACTGTTTTAACCGATTCTTTTCAAGGCTTCGAGCACGAAATCGAAGAACTTTCCAAGCGTAGCCTGAGCTACTCAGCACATACTTTTTCAGTTCCTCAAGGGACTGCTTAATGACTGGTGGATCTTTCTCAGGGTTGTCCAGCGACCTATAAAACTCCTCTTCCGACTGACTGCTAAGCTCACGTATGCGAGTGAGCACATCTTCCAGACGCCTTCGAATGGCGTTTAGCCGTTCCTCAGCTAACTCTAACAGCTCAATGTAGTTGTCTAGTGATTCAGGAAGATGGCTTTGAACCCCGCAGGAAAGCCGTCCTGTTTGCGGATGAACCTTTAAGTGATAAGGTTCAACGGGTTGCCGCGCCTGTAACAGCAGCCTTACCAGACTTGCAGTGTGGAAGTTATCAGTTCGATTAGAGTTAGTCGCACCAACTTCAACCATGAGGTTGTTTTGGCGCACATCTAGTGCAATACGCCCAACAATTTCGTAAGTGGTCCAGCGTGGTAGCTGGAACGTCAGCTCCGCTCGACCGTCAGCCAAGCTTCCGAAGAAAGCAGGTTCACGCCTCCTGATGTACCAGCAAAGGGCAGCGGAGAGTCTCGCCTCCCTGCTCGAGACGCTTTGCTGCTCTAATCCATACCGTTCAATGAGTTGCATAAGATGTTGGTTGATGTATTTTATATTATATAGAGCCCGTGGTTACCATCCCTTCTATTGGAGTAAGTCCATGCTTTGTGGAGGAGAGCAAGAGAAACGGTAAGGAAGCGCTCGTCCATGAGTATATTTGCCCTGGTTGAGCTCGCGAACTCCATGAAAGACAACCGAATCTTGAAAATTCCTTTGACTGGAAATCCATTTAAAGAGTCGTAACATTAACCAGAAGAATTTTTGAGAAGTTGAGCTTGTTTGTAGGGTTCTGCTTGTCTTTCCTTTCAAGAGATTTGCGGTTGGGGAACTCCTAAACATCTTCTTCCCGTCAACTGACCGAACAACGAATGACAAAAGCTGAAATTTCATATCGTTTTCAATCGGATGTTGCTGTTGCCCTCCCAATATTTCTAACTGTCACACGGGCAGGCTCAGCCCACTTATACTACCTTCCTGGATGACCAAAGCGATTTGGGTGTACCAGGAATCGCCTGCCGCCAACTGTTCAATATGCATCGAAAAAGTACGAAATATTGCGTAAAGACAGTCAAGTCAGCAGCTGGCTAAAGCTCCTGACAAGCAACTTAATGAAGGCATGGTCGGCGAGGAAACTGACGTGAGCGGCTCGACCGATAAAAGTGTCTAGAGTTCTGAATCAATTCAAGTAAGTACTTTTCTCGAATAGGAAAGATGGCGTCGATACGATGCAGCCTCCCACATTCCACCCCAGCTGTAATGTTCCTTGCCATGTCGTTGAGGAGGTGGGTTCTGCATTAGATCATCGCATACTTCAAGGAGATGTGCTAGCTTGCATTTTCAGGCAAAAGTTGAACTCGTGCTGAAGGATACGAAACATACTGGTCTTGGTAGCTGCTCACGAAGACGATATTCTGAAAGTAGCGGAGCTCCTTGCGCAGGGAAAGCTTGTATAGAAAGCATTCTTAAGGCACAGCGGAGTCTTCCATGGCCAACTCTCGAATGCTTTGACAGTTCTCCCAATTCTTTAGGTACCAAAGACCCGCTCCCACAATCCCCGTGCTATGAAGGCCTAAGTGAGGCGTCGAAAGAGAAACATAGCAGTGAAATTTGGAGGCGAGTCCTCCAATAAGGTGAAGCGCTTCTCGAATTATGATTCCTCCCATGGAATGCCCAATGAAAGTGAGCTTATATTTGTAGCTGATCCCCGCCAAGTATAGTAACAACTCCTTGGAGAAGGCGCTAGCCAGGACTGGAATGCTCTAATCAGTTCTTCCTTCGTTGATAGTGCTGATGAAAACCTAGCAGTCAGGAATAATTGTTTCAAGGAACCCTTTGAAGGTGATAAAATCCCAACGAGTTGCTTGGAAGCCGTGTACAAGCACAAAGATGGTTCTACACCGAGGTGGCAGTATCATACTCTTCCGAGTAGCGTGCTCATTAAAATACACCTCTTCAAAGAGTTTGGGCGCTCTCGATCTTCTTAGATGCTCGTTAAATCCTTCAACGATGTGCTGTAGATCCTCGGTTGGTTCATAGTTCCAGTGGTGCTACGCCTCATGAAGATTCGAGCGTCCATATCCTTCATCTTCAACAAGCATAAGTCGATCGTTTCGGATTGTCTCCCGATAGAGATGCTTCTGGAGACGTTTGCGATAATAACTTTCATAGCGGTTGCGCTGCTTCCTCATATAGTCTTCTTAGCACCTCAAAAGAGCATCCCCTAATTTCGACCATAGCTGATTGACCTCAGCACCGAGCCTTGCAAGTTCCTGATGAATGAGTTTAGCAACACATGAGTTTGCAGGGTCCATGGCTTTGATGTGCCTTTCCCCAAGGGAAGATAGCTAGCGAAGCAGCTGCGGGTTCGCATTCAGCTTGGTTATCGTTCTATTTTCCCCTTCAAAGGATTAAAGAAGCTGCTGAAGCCCTTCGTAAGACCTATTGAGTCGACCAAATAAGTTATTGAACAACTGTTGAGTTTCCTGTTGCCGATCTAGGTAGCGATATGGTTTACATCCGTTGCTGTGCTGCTGCACGTATTCGTAGAAGTTGTAGTAACGCGATTCTTCCTATTTCCCTCTTTCGAGCCGAAGAAATTATATTTACGTGAGACACTGATGGAGACTGCTATGCACCACAATCGATTCGAACTCATCGAAGTACATGGGTACGTAGTCACTTACGATTGGTTGCTGAGTCACCGTGCCTTCATAGGTTGAATACACCCTATATGCTGCGAATTCCTAACTCAGGTCAAGTATACGTTTTTGTCGGCGTTCGGGTCGGTCGAGAATAGCATTTCGCAGCGGATGTAGAACACCGGCTTCACTGACACTTCGATGTATCCCCGAAATTCACAGACTTAGCTGATTGCAATTCGTTAGGCGCCGGGAACTACCCGTATTGCTTTGCTGTAATAGGCCGAACTGTCACGCTCAGTGCTGCACATCGCAGTTGCGTATGGAGACTTCCGAGTTGTTCGAAGAGTTGTCGGTGATGCGTATGTTTTCTGAATCGACCCAGCTTTACATTTTCTGAACTCGGGGACTCAGCGTAGTAGAGCCAGGTACGAAGTCTAACAAAGCATTCCTGCCGGTTGAGTCGTGCCTCTAGGTAGTGTAGGTGAACTGCCAGTGAAACGCCTGCGCATAGTGTCATCGATAATAAATTTGAATCTACAGCGTCAGAGAGCAGGCAGGCACTGCTGACAACAATAATTTTTTCTCCCGTAATGATCGGAAAATCAATAACAACAACCCACCAGGAACCTAGCGAGATAATGCTCTATGAGAAGAGCAGAAAGGTTGTACCATTTGAACACGACTACCTGCTGGATGTACTGCCTATCGGCAGCAGGTTGGTGCTACTGTACTCTCAACATCTTGTGCTTTACGATCCTGACAATCATGTCATATTGTTCCAGCAATCTATTTCACTTCCAGCCAATGTCCTATCCTGTTCTCTTAATGCAGATGAGTTCGTGCTGTACTTCCCAAACGAATTACGCCTTTGCATCTTCCAAACGCAGACTCTCGAGAAGACAGTTGATGAGGAACACCGATTCCTGGAGACAGCCGACATGGAACAGATGGTATACCATCTTTTCTCCTTTGAGCATACACCGCTGCTCTGCCTTACTCGTCGGCATTACATCAACTCTAATGCCCACTACTTTGATCATTCGGGGCGATCGATTGGGAACGTACCGCTCAACGGACTTGGATTGAAGTTTGATGAGGAAGGCAGAGTAACTACCTACTCCCAGAACTGCCGCGAAAGAATTCAGCTAGATATCTATTCGAATGCTAGCCCTACAATGAACTGTAGCTTAATAAATCCGGTCGGAAGGAACGTGATGGTGGCTTACTTGAAGGCCATAACCAAGGAGGAATTCCTCGTGATTGTGAACGATAGTGAGGCACCAATAGCAACCGAGTGGGTGAGGTCAAGTTGGATGATCGGCAATATCGGAAGCTAGCTCCTTCGAGTTGTCAAGTCAAGCCATTGTATTATGCTTCGGATGGTGAGTCAAACCCCAAAGCAGCTTGTGTTCATAGAGCACGAAGTGCAGGTCGACTGCAATAAGCAGTACATTGTAATAATGGATCCAAAGAGCTTCAAGGAACTTGATCGGAGGCCACTTGGAGGCTAGCTGCTGTTCAATATGAAACAGTTCAGCGAGGGATACTTCGTTGGCTATGGCAAGCAAACTGAATTGGACTGTGATATGCCCAGCGAACTGACACTCTTCAAGCCAATGCGGAGGACGACGCTACTCGTACACCTACTTCTCAAGCTTGGCCTGCCAGAACAATACGGGCAGGCAATTTTGCCAGCAGTTCTGGGCTTGATGTGAATACTTCAACTTTGATTTCGCAAGAATGTCATGTCGGAAGGAGATCGTTCAAACTCACTTTGATCTTCCGAAGTGACACCTTCTAGCTAGTCATGTTTTGAGTCCCAGCCGAATATTATTCGGTGTTTGGCAGCCGAATGACCTGCATCACAGCAATTTAGCGATGGAATCAATTCAACTCCAATGCTTTATCACTCCTCAACCAATAGATGGCTGCTGAGACAACATCTGCTCCATCGGCATCCCTGAGATGACTTACCCGCCAAAGTATATTAAATGTGCCAGTCCAGTATGGACTTCTTCATTATTCCGCAGCGAATTCGGAGATAAATTAAAGTGACACGTACTCCAACAACCTCTTCTCGTTCGGGTGGGTCGAAGACCGCTATGGCATTGAATTCAGGAGGCTCCTTCAAGCTCGCCGATGAAGACAAGTTTGTCGCATCGATTTGAATTTCCACCCTCCATTTGGCTGATCTGAGTATGTTTGAGAATAAACTTGACTGTCCGGATGAGGACCCTTCTCAATAAATATTCAAGGGGCTTTGAGTTTCTAATTTGTTTCGTTGTGAATCACCCACGTTCGGATCCTCTGCCTGGTTCTTCTACTTTCGTTGTCCACCGAGTGTTGAGTGATGGTTAACAAAAGGTGTCGAATTCATTCGTCAGTTTTGACACTTGAATGCTGCCGCTGGACGGTGGAACACCTACGAACATGTTTCCTTTGGAGGTTGCTGAAATCCCCTTAGCTTTGAAACCGAGACTGACTCCTGCCGATATCTTCTATTGGTTCTTTGTTGTTAAGCTGCAGCAGGTGGTAGCTCATGGAGAAACTTTAAAGTGAGGAGGGTGCCTCAGCGCAATGCTGTACAAAAGGTACGGGAAGAATCCGACGGCGGAACGTAGCAGACTGCAATGCTTATAATCGATTCCGCCTTCGCAATTGATTCTAGCCATTATATATTTCGTAGATCCAGAAAATGCTGCGGTTAAACGACAAACTGCGCCGAAACACCTCAATTTTGAAGGGGTAGCAGAGAGAAAGGTAGGATCAGTGATGGCGCTCAAAGTCTCGCTTGAACTCTTACAGATAACCCGGGGGAAAGTCGATTGTAATGTCTGGCATTTCGCAGCCCTTTTCTTCGGCGAGAATGATCTGTTTCTGAATAAATAAATCGAGTACCGCTAGAGTTTACCGCTCCGTTTTGCTCCCGCCATTGTGCTTCGTGCGGATATGGAGGTTAACAGCCAGCTAAGAGGCGTATTCCTTATCGCAATCGGGGTAGGGACAACGATATTCCATTGAGAGTTCCCGAAGACCCCTTCGTTTCCTTTTCTCGGATTTGCATCCTGAGCTCCTCTTGACCTGGCAATAGGTGGTGGCCCTGAGCTAGTCGAGTTCCATTTTGAGTTTCTGATTCTAAGCATGAAGGTTCCGGCATTCCTCCTGGAGGCTATCGTAGAGGCTATGCACTGAAGGATAGTCAACAGCAGGGGCGGGACAAACATATCCGACTCCAAAACTGACTTGTTGCACGTAATTCGGGTGGACCAGGAAATTCATTAAATTAAATTATTATTCAATGAAGCTATGGCCACATTTCTAGGCTGCTGCCAGTAATTGAGCTCTCCGATAGCCGAGATACTCTTGGAGCGACAGCGGGTCATCTTGGCTAACATCGATTTGAACTTGGTTGCCTCGAAATCCGGCTCCGAAGGCTTAAGAACCTCGAAGAAAAATAAAGCCGGGAATCATGAGCAGGAGCCTTAGGATAGTCCTGCCATGGGCTTATATGGGACCTATGCTTTCTTGTTTGCTCGCTGGAGTCGTTTCGTCCAATAACGCTCGATACAGAACCATATACTGAACGAGAGTGGATAGTTGCAAACCATGCATTCGCAAAAGCTGCCCCTTTCAGGAATCACATGGCCTAAGGTCCTGATGTTCGGTACCCAACTAGGTTTGGCGGAGCGTTCCAGTCGCGTTCATTTGATGATAGATGGGAGTGATTCATATCACTCCGGACTGCCAATCGTTTAGCCGTCGTCGATGGCATGCATAAACTAACTCAGGGCATTAGCCTGAGCAGAGAAGTGCGATGGCAAAGCCTCCGGGTATCTGCGACGTGCGGCCTTTTGTGAGATAAATACATAAGTCGAAGGGAACAAAGACTGTGGATTGGTTTGAAATTTTCACGAAGCCTTCGCATGATGAGACTGTCTCGGATGAGGCCGTCACGGACTGAGTCGAATTGTTCGGCAGGGAGGCGAATATTTGTGTAAATAGCTCAAAATGCGTGTTACCTGAACTGAAAATCGAGGCAAGGTTTCACGGCTGCGTATTAACTTCTTTCCAACTCGCCGAGAAGTCCGCAAAAGACGAGTCTCCATTGGCAATTTAATGAGCGACAAATCCAATTCTTTTTCAAATATTAATATCCCAGCACAGGCAATCCACGCACCCTTCACGAAATCTTCATTGTGGAGGTTGGATAGTCAAGTTATCGAGTGACTTCAAAGTAACCCTCAATTGGTACCCATAAGGTTGGTAACGATCTTTTTGAAAGAAGCAGCTAGTTTATGAAGGAGTGCTGCTGGTTGGCTGCCCAAGTCCAATTCGAGCAGCATAAGCACAATCGCGATTCATTTATAAAGCCCGAGGCTACGAAAATTAATCTATTCGATGTGCTTCCATTGAGAAACCAACAGTTTGAAGGCTGAATCTGTTCTTTTTAAAGGAAAGCCATGATCAGAGCAAAGTCGATTCGGCTCTTGTTTTCTGGGGAATCGTTGATTACGGTTTCGCGTTTTCGATGTCCCAGCATATTTTGCCAACCACTAGCCAAACCATTTACAACTTGAATTCAGCAGCATTGTCTCCCCAATGCCTTCAATGCACATCTTTAGCACTTTCGACTGATCAAGAGATTGAGGACTGGCACTACATCTTCACCATTTAACAGTTTCCCGAGACTATCTCAAACTAAATTGGTGCGCTGCACAATGCGCAATGTTTGAACCCAATAGCCAGCTGGTTTTCAAGTCTAATGGCAGGCTCTTTCTGCAGGAACCGAAGATCAGAGAAAAACAAACTCACACAAGCAATGGCAGTACAAGCGAGTTCCGCCGATTTAGGTCTTGTTTCGACTGTATGTGAGACCCTTAGAGAACTAAGCCTCGGGGTGCAGGTTTGCTGGAAAATTGACTTGTTATCGGTGTGGATCCTTCGTTGTTAGGTTACGCTCAAAGTTGGATTTCATTATAGGTTAATATTGCTTGCCGAGATGTTCCCGCCAAGCGATCGGCTTACCTCTGAAGGAATACTAAAGCTATTCTGGCAAGAGCAGAGAGGAAACAAGGACCATCCACCGCTGGAGCCACCACTGCTACAAGTACTCAGCATAGAGCGCCAAGAGCTGTTCAACATGATGCTGTAAGAAGCCTTCATCAATGTAGCATGGTTCTTTCGGATGGGTTCGTGAAGATTAAGGTAAGGGTCACTGGCAACGCTCGCATGCTTGCTGAGCAAAGTATATAATGAATTCAACGCAGACACGCTCGAAAAATTTGATGTAGTGGCAGTCCCTCTTTCTGCAGTAAGGCTCACTGGCAGCTCCCCTACAGATCTCAGAGGCAATCCGTGGCTGCAGGCATTGATCATTAGTGACATGGTTGTCAGGGTCAAAGGAGTTTGTCAAGCTATAGGAAGGCCAATCGACTTGGACGAATTCAAAGAAGTAAAATATCGAAGTTAAGACAGAACAATGGGAACCCTCATGGAAACAGCCTCATCGAGCGACCAAAGCCGGTTGTAGATATAATCGCTCAAGATCGTACTGAACAGTTCAAGCCCAATGAAAATATTGTGGATGTCCAACCAGAGAAAGAAAAAGTCTCCGCGGCAATAGTAGCCGAAAACGGGGACCGATAAGCAATGGCGCCACCAACGGAAGACGATCTGGAACTTCTTGAGCTTCTTGAAGAGGAAATCGGACGGACACGTCTGCAATAAATCTGTTATGAGTCGCCTTCTGCACTCGAAGGACACTCAGTTCCTCGCCGGGTCAATTACAAAGGACGTGTGAACTTCCTATCTGCACTCAATCAGAAGAAGAAGACCTACTTTAACTTTAGTCTGGTCAACCGAAACAAGGAATTCATTGATGTGGCCTGTTTTGGATATGACGCCCCAAGATTCTACAAGTAACTTCAGGTAGGTCATCAGTACCGACTAAAAAATATAACCTGCCGAAGGAACAATCTTCACCCTGAAAAGCTCTAACTTGTGCTTGAGCGGGAGTCTGAAATTGAAGAGTGCAAAAACGAGCTGATTGAGCTTGAAGTGAGCAATTTTCACGACGCCAAAGAACATGGGCAAAATAATATCAACATTTTGGCAAAAGTAAGGGGAATCAGCCAACGAGAAAGGAACAGGACAGTGCAACTCGTGGATAATCACGACGACTTCATCACGTTGGTACTACAAGAGGTTATCCTAGACTGTTTGGTAGGAGCACAGGAACAAGCCAATAGAAATTGGCTTGAGCTATCTCTTCCTAAATCTACGAAAGGTTACAAGTAAACTCGACCGGCAGGAGCTCAACAGCTCGAGAAACACCGAGATCATTCCTGAGGAAGAAGCTCGTAAACGATATAAGTTTGATGCCCCAGCCGAAGAACAACAGGAAAATGGAAAAACCGACAAAAGTCACCATTCTATGCGTCCAATCAACCTTGCCACACTGAAAGATGTGGCGTCATGCCAAAAAGACAGAACTGCCTTTCAAGTCAAGGCACTTCTCACCTTTCCAGAACTTCAGATGTTCACATTGAGGCACCTATTCAGGGTTCGATGCGTGCTCTGTAAGTCTGATCCATTCGATTTGAGTCGTACTAACTGCCAAAACTGCGGGGCTGACCTCGATGTAAAGTTCAATGTTCGTTGCGAGATTGAGGACGAGTTCGAAACTCTCTCGGCAGACCTGTCGACCTTCGTCATTGAAAAGGAGTTGAATCTGCCCGCTGTGGACGCATTGACTATGTTCCATAACAGCCAAGCCGAGCTAGTGAAGAAATTTCGATAGCTTGAGTATCGCTAGTTACTGCTGAAGGTACAAGTGAACATCGCTACTGGCAATCGCAGGTACATTAAGGTGAGTATGATACTCACCGAAGAACGAGGACAGGTCGAACATTGCATGCAGATCGTCCGCGCGAACCTCGAACAACTTAACCGAGACAAATGACTTCAGTTCTGTGACTTTTCGTTATGAGTCTATTATATTAATGATCGACTGGAGGCGACTCAAGCAAAGCTATCTGCTATTCGCTCTTCTTTTCCTTTCAACGATGATGATCGTCGACGGCTGCAGCTGGAACCCCTGGGTGCTGTTTGGTCTGTTAATCATCCACTCCTACCTCGCAGTCATGGAGGATACCTTCAGCTATCTATTCAATCTCATCAATGGAAAACCCCAACGCCAACCAGTCGAACTTAACCCCAACTTTGCTGCGCAGCCGATTCGTAACAACATGTCGACTCAACAATTAGCTTTCAACTACAACCCACCATCCTATCCCACAGCTGTCCGGGATCGGGTACAGCCATACGACTTCTCAAGAGAGCGGTCGAAGACTCTCAGTAATGAGTAGTCACTCATCATCGAGAAGACAAGACACGAACGGATGACGAACCTCAAGGAGTTCCTGTAAAAATCAGATTCGCCAATGAAGGAATCGCGTTCCGGCAACTAACATAAGGAAAATACCGGCGCCTTGAATAAATCTGGGTACTGGAGGTCTCCACAACCTGACGTCAGCCAGTTCGAGTTGGAGATGAGGCATCAGGACATGTAGCTTCTCAAAAAAATGCATCAGGATACCCTGCAGATCGAGTTGATGCAACATTAATGGTACCTTCGTGGTCTCGAGAACACTGTGCACTTGCTGGCGTTGTTTGTGCAAAGGCTTTCGGATTTCCATCAAAAGAATATCGAGGCCCTGAACGAGTTATTGCTGACCAACTTTGGCTTGGAACTGGTGGTGAATGGACAGCAACGCTACCGATCCGCACAGCCTGTAGACTTCGATGAGGTCCTCAACGCAGCTTCTTGCTTCCGTACGGTAAAGGTTATGAAGTGGAAGTGGCAAACGTAACTACCGACAGCAACCAAGATTGCAGTTGCTACAGAATTGGCAAGACTTGCCTCAGAAAGAGCCGAACTCGATAACTATATCTATTTCGAAGGCAAGGATAAAGGTCCCAACTATCGAGAACTCGCAATTAGTCGCTTACGGACCATCGTCGGCGAACTGCTCCCAAGTCACACCCTGGTTATTACATCTCGGCAGCAAGCTGAACTCAATGAGATCAGCGATAAACTGCTTCTGTTTACATTCTTCCGGCATGCTCTCAACAGGATGATACTGGCAATGACTACCCAGCATATCCGAGTTCGCTGGTAGGAGCAGTGTAAGCATCGAGATAACTCTATGACATTCCTGTTCGACTGGCGGGACAGCGGGATCTTTCAAATCAACATCGCAGCCGACCGTATCTACTACTGCGAACCAGGAGACAACAACATCTTCAGCGCCTTCTACATGTATTTCTACATCCTGAAAGTGAGGCATAGGGATGCATTGAGACTGAACCCCGAACTCGAGCAGGTAGTGGAGCGAACTGTATAATGATAGTGTTTGTCGACCTTATCTGTATTGGCGTATGTTTTCACAAATCGATCGTAAACTCATTGATATAATTTCCAAACAAACTTGATTCTATAATTGAACTCGAACATCCGAGTTGTTCATTAATCTACTGATGAAGATGATAAGCTGCGGTCAGCTCACCGTGTTCGTGTTGACATTCCTTGGCTATGCCGGGCTGCATTCGATGCGAACGAGCTGGAGCTATAGCAAGAAACTCTTACAAAATACTGGTGACGCTGAGCTTACAAACCAGAATCTAGGTGTGGTTGACACCGTTTTCATGCTCAGCTACTCGTTCGGACTCGCTTTCATCGGGCCTCTTGGGGATCGGATCAACAGAAAGTTCTTCATGGCAGTTGGGTACTATACATGTGCATTGGCCTTTCTTGTCTACCCACTGTGCCGACTCCTCACTGACCAGTCATCTGTCTGGATACTCATCATCTTCATGGGGGTCAATGGATTAGGCGAGTCTGTTGGCATGCCAGGTTCCATGGGAGTACTTTCAAGATGGTTTCGACCAGAAAATCGCGGTTTGATCATCGGTATATGGGCGGGATGTCTGCCATTCGGAAACATTCTTGGTCTCATGTCATCGACCGTCATTACACAATACATAGAACTTAGCTGGCACTACAATTTTATCTTTACCGGGACCTACACACTGATCCTCGCGACAGCTATTCTCATTTTCTTAAGGCCCAAACCGGAAATAGAGGAAGGTGAGAAGTTGTTGTTGATACGATCAGTTGAACCTGGGTCAGTAGCTGCTGACGAGCCTCCAATGAAGAAATATAACCTTATCACGTGCCTCACAATCCCTCGCGTGATACCCTATACTATCACCTACAGTTGCCTCAAGTCTTCGATCTATGGGCTCTTGTTTTGGCTACCAAAATATATCCACGAAAAAGGAATGACGACCCAGAGTGGGTACATTCCAATGATGATGGACATCGGAACTTTGATTGGAGGAATCACTATTGGATATCTCGGAGACGTCATAAAGAAAAGATCAATATTCTTGGCACCATTCATCTTCTTCAGTTGCGTTATGATGCTCATCGCACTTCTCATCCTTGATACTGAACCTATTCCCTACTTCTTCGTCATCTTCCTCATGGGAGTCGGGCTTGGAGGGCCTTACAACATTGTTGGCACTGTTGTTGCACTCGATCTGGCCTCTCAAGATTGTTTAAAAGGGAACAAAAAAGTCATCTCAACCATCACAGCTCTCATCGACGCTAGTGGAGCTCTTTGTTCAGCTGCAACTCAATTCCTTCTGTCAAGTATCCCCAACGATTGGATATTCGCTGTCTTCACAATCTACACTTTCTTGGCAGCAGTGGCGCTTCTTCCCTTAACAATTTAAGATGTCAAGGCTTATCAACAAGGGAAAAAAGAACCGTTGGATCCAAGCTTCCCGTAATTACCGTCAGCAGAAACTGCAGAAGGATACGTACCTCCACCTCAAAAAGATGAAGCCAAAGCTCCAGCTCAACACTTTAAAGGAACATAAGAAGACCTGTCGTGATCCTCTATGAAAAGTGCGTCATTAAGCCTTAATATTTCAACACGAATACATCATGGAGAAAACTTTAGAAACATACGGTTTGCTGGACATCTATTATGGGACAACAAGCGGAAACTCCAGAAGACTTGCTCACGACTTCAGTTTATAGGCCAAACGCCAAGGCTTTTTGCCTCGAGTCATTGGTCTCGGAGACTTCCAACCGGAGCAATTCATCGCCTCACGCCTAACTTTCTTGTTTCTATCGACCTATGGAACAGGAGGGCCAACAGAAGATAGCGAGCGGTTCTACGAGTGGATTGAGAAGCTAGCAGGCACCAAATAGCCCTTGCTGAAGCACTTGAAGTATGTGATATTCGGCTTGGGTAACACCAACTTCGAATTCTTTGCCGGAATGAGCAAGAAGGTGAGAGCCTTCCTCTACTAACTTGGTGCTGAAGAACTGCACTAGTTTACAACGACAGATGCAAAAGTGGAGTAGCCAGATCATCGGTATGGTAAATGGAAGGAAGGACTTCTGGAGGGAATGGTAAAGCGTTATCCCCAGTACTTCGAGAAGAAGTCAATGACGATGGCAGAGGTGGCACGCTTGAGTGTCAGCTTCACTCTGAACCTGACAAAAGAAGTACCTGAGCATTGGGAGGAAGAAGCACTCTTAATGAACAACCTTCAGCACGATATGAAAACGTATTTGAAGGCAACGAAGCTCAAGGTATTAGAAATCAGGGAGATTCGCTAGAACGACGAAACAAGGTCGACTCTATTTGTTCGATTGGAAAAGGGGAAGTTAGAATTAACACCAGCTTGCAACGTTCAGCTATACCCTCTCAACATCGTGCCAGAACATAGCTATGTTGGGGGAGCAAATCTCGGATTGGAAGGAGTGTTACCATTTCCGCCAATGCCTCTCAGGAACTTAGTGGAGCTACTGAATGTGTCTCAAAGAGTGCCCAAAAGCTTCCTGCAGAACGTGCTGATGAGCAGCAGCGACTAATCGAAGGTCTTAAAGTACGAATAGCTTCTGCAAAACGAATATCAGTGGTAGCAGGAACACCTTACAGCCTAGAGAGTTATCGAGGAGTTTAAAGTACCTCTCGAGCAGCAAATTAGCTTAGGAATCAATACCGTCAGAGTCTATACACTCGCTGGATGGTCAGAAAGTGAAATTCAGCTGTTAATCTCGTTATACGTCCACGATGGAAAGCTTGGGCTGGCCAGTAAATACCTCAGCATGAGACCTCAAGAGGTTCGTTTGAACGTGATTGGCTCCAGCTTCAGCATGCCGAAATCAGTCACTACTCCCATCATCATGGTAGCAAATGGTTCGGGGATGGCACCATTCCGGTCCATAGTAAACTATTACAAGCATCTGCATTCACAGAACCAACCAATCAACCCATTGGTATTTTTCTTTGGGTGCCAGAAACTCAATTGTGATTACTATTTCCGAGGTGAGTGGGAGTAACTCTAGAAGCAAGGGATTGTGAAAATGAGAGTGGCAACCAGTCGATAAGGCGAGCAGATTTACGTGCAAAAACTCCTCGAAAAGAACGAAGAGGAAGTTAAGCATTATCTGCTGGAGGCTGACGCAGTATTCTTCGTCTGCGGCTCAGAGAAGATGGGAAGAGAGTTTAACAACGTGCTGATCAACATAATAAAACGGACAGGCTCCACACCATACGCGGCGATGAACAAAGTCAAGGGCTTCGAAAAGGCGGGAAGGATAGTCAAGGAAATATATGGTTGACAGTGCAAGGACAAGTTTGATCAGCAATAAATTTATCGTTAAGCTAGTCTGCTATAAATTCGTTGACCACTGTTTGGTAGCAATAATTTAAATGTCAAGCAAGGAAACTCACAAGGAGAAGGAGAAAGGCACCCTCAAGAATGTAAACAAGTCCATGACTCGCTCTCGACGAGCCAACATCACCTTCCCGGTAAGCCGCATCACCCGCATGCTCAAGGCCCAACGCGAAGGTGGTAGGGTCAATCCTGCTGCCGGAGTATTTATGGCGGCAGTTCTCGAGTACCTCACTGCTGAGATTATGGACCTTGCTAGTGAGGAGGCGAAGAGCGCAGGGAAGAAGACAGTCCAGCCTCGCCACATTCTTGTGGGCATTCGCAATGACGAAGAGTTTAACAAGTTCCTGTACTCTGCCACGATCTCTGAGGCTGGAAGCTACCACAACAAGGAATACGAGACGGACCTATCGGGCCCCTCCCAGGTTATCTGATCCTATATTGATTCCCCACACTCGGAAAATATGTCGTTGGAGCATTGCTAAAATGTTACCGACGATTGGTATAGGCGAAGAGAGCAATAGCCGGTTGATTAATTTCGAAAGGTGACGATTGCTGGAAAATTCGGGTCTCCTTCTTTATGATTTCAGATCATTCTGATCAAAATATGAAAGACTTCCTTTCCAAGCAAAGCAATAATATGCCATTTCCATTTCATTCAATTCATTTCATTGGTTTAATCATGTGCACGACGTCTTGATGGCATTTAGGACTCTGTTACCTGTGCACTCACAAAGTTTTGTCACTGCATTGTAGTTGATGTTGCTACTGAATGGGCATTGACATCGCCCTTGGGTTGCGTCGGCAATAATGTATAGTTGCTTATTGGAATTGGTAATAGTGCCTTTTGGACATTCGCAAAGCTGGTTGCTAGGGTTGTAAACAAACCTTGCTTGACGACTATTGACATTCGGAGACGGGCAAGTGCACCGGTCTTTGTTTGAAGATAGTGTAGGCACCATTTGAGCACTCGCATTCGTTACAGAGCCTGCTGTACACTAACACAGTTTGTTTGCAGCATTATAATACAATCCGAATTCTCCAGATGCCAAAACCGGTCGTATGCATTCACAACGTTTCGTTGTACTGTTGTATGTGATGCGTACACTACTGGTTCCAGCAGCGGCAACTGGGCACTCACAATAACTGTTGGTCGGATTCCAGACTGGACTGGTTTGGTAAGATGAATCAGCAATATTATCTCGTCCGCACCTGCACAAACTCAACGCTGAGGAGTAATACGCTGTTGTCTGAAGGCTTGAGTTGGTAATTGCCCCACTTTTACAAGTACAAAGGTTCGATACACTGTTAAAGGTAAGGGTGGATTGGTCTGTTGCACTGGTTATGGTGTTAGTAGGGCAAACACATTTGTTTGTGCTTGGGATATATGTTGTTAAAGCCTGTGATTATAGTGTGACTGAGGGAGCTGGGCACTGGCAAAAAAGCGCAGGTGAAGTCAATTGTAGCGGCGTTTCTATCGCAGAATTTATATTCGAAGTTGGGGCAGGGCAACCACATATATAGGTCGAAGAAGAGAGCAGAACAAGAGCTACTTGGCCTGCTCCTAAAAGAGTTGTTGGTTGAGGACACTGGCAAAATTGATTGTTCGAGTCAAGTACGAGTGCTTTTTGATTGGAAGTCAGATCCCCAACGGGAGTGGGACAATAACAGAGATTATTTGTGCCGTTAAAGGACAGCGGAATCTGATTGGCAGTAAGAGCTGCTGCTGGAGCAGGACACTGGCAGAGGTTATTTGTACCGTCAAAGACGAACGCGACTTGATTGGCAGTAAGATCTGCTGTGGGAGCAGGACAAGCACAGGTGTTTGTGGAGGGAGTCAGCACAAAAGCCTCTTGAGTGGCGGTCAGACTTGCGGGTTGAGGACACTGGCAAAGTATGTTTCCGGAATCAAATACGAGTGCTTTTTGAGTAGAAGTCAGACTTCCAGTGGGAACAGGACAACTACATAGTTTTGTTGTTGTGTCGAGCACTAATACCACTTCATTTGACGTTAATCCTCTTTTCGGTTGTTGACATACACATAAGTTGGTACCACTTCCGATTTCCAAACTGCTTTATCCTTCACCAGGAGGACGAGTTGGATCTGGGCAATGACACAGCCGATTGGTTTAATCTAAGATCAGACTCATCTGGTTTGCTCCGGGTGTGGATATTGGACACACGCATGCGCTAGTTGGAACGTCAAGAACTAAAGGCTTTTGATTGATTGTCAAAGGATTCTCGGGTTGTGGGCATTTACAAAATGTATGAGTTGCGTCGATTATGATTGCCATTTGGTCTGCCGTTAAGGGATTGAGTGGATCCGGACAATAACACACGTTGAAGGAGGTATCCAGGATAAGCGCGATTTGATTTTACACAAGGGCTGTTGCTGGCTGAGGACACTCACAGAATCCTGCGTCGTTGTTCCAAATCATTTCCGCTTGACGTTCATTTGACAAACTTGAATTTCGTTGACATTCGCATAACCTCTTCGTTGGATTATATTCAATTTGAACCTGTGTATTAGGATTCTGGTTTGTGCCGACGGGGCATTCGCAAATTTTGCGGGTAACATTGTACAACATCGCTGCTTGATGTGATACCTCATCGATAACTCCAGCGGGGCATTGGCAACATTTGCAACTACTAGTCCATTCGATCCTTGCTTGGTATTCGGTGTTTACTGATCCACCATAGGGACATTCACAGAGATTTTGGGCAGAGTCGTACAATATCTGGAGTTGAGTGCTAGAAGTAGTTGTGGCAATCGGGCATGTGCAATAGCCTGATGTACCTGCGACCCAGACTAGGTTGGTTTGATAAAGGGTTCTTGTCAAGGTCGGATTTGGGCATTGACAAAGCGTCAGATCAGGGAAGTAAATGGTTGTTGTCTGGATAGTGGAGTCACTAATAGCGTCAGAAGGACAATCACATTGCATAGTGTCCGTATTATAGATTGTGTTTGTTTGTCCAGCATTAAGTGAATTTGCTTGGGTGCAGACGCAGGCCCCATTGACTTCAGTGGATCCAGCAGGGCAACCACAAACAATAGTAATGTTGTTCCATAACTCCCCAGCAACACATGGACATTCGTACCATCCGGTTGGGTTTTTAAAGAAAACTCCACCAGCAACTACACCTGGAATATTTGCGCAATCGGGTACACAAGTCTTCTCGACAGTGTTGTAGATCATGTTGGTATACTTGGTACAGTCAGCAATGCATCCCTTCCCGGGGACCCAGTAATTGTTGGGGATGCATTCACACTGAGTATCTGTGATATGGAAGCCTGTCGTGTTACTGAATCGTAATGGGTTGCAGCTGATCTGACAAGTCAGAGTTGAAGCGTTGAAGATAAACAAAGACTGGCAATAACATTCTCCGGTGTATCTGTTGTATCCAGTGCTGTATCGAATGGTTGTAGAGGTGCATGGGGCCTTGCAGTTGCTGTTTGTTGTATTCCAAACAGCATTATTAGTGCAGGTGCAACTTGAGGTTGTGACTTGAGTGCCACCGAACGGTACATCAGTGCAGTTCACAACACAGGCTGCATTGACGTTATCCCAGATGAAGTGAATAGTGCAGATACACGTCAGGAGGTCATCGGTGTAGTCAATGGCATTAGGTACGTTGTCGCAGTAGGCCTCACATACCAAAAAGTATTCGTTCCAGCGAGTATTAGGTTAGTAGCATGGGCAGGAAAATTGCGAGGCAGGATAGCCTATCGGATCGGAATATTGCATATTTGAGCAGTCATACTGGCAGCGTAGGAAGAAAACACTCCAGGTGAAACCGCTGTCGCATATGCACTCTGTAGTAGTTGTCACACCTGTGTTGACTTCGATACCTGGCCACGCTGTACAGTCAATTACATTCGGCAAAACACAGCTCAGAGTTGATCCTCTCCATATCTGACCTGCTGGACAATCACATGTTCCAGCGTTGGTTCCGCCACTGACTCCTGTCAACGAACTGCATTGGACACAGCCTGGGACTGATGCATCCCAGATGTAGCCAGCGTTGCACATACACTAACCGGTAAACATCGGAGTGCCACCGGTGTTGACGTTACTGCCTGAAGTGCATGTAACCGTCGAATTTGTCGGACCGAACAAACAAATAACGATTACGGCCAACAGAAGAGCCTTCATTATTGGCCCCCTGTGTTGAGTATTTAGAGGCAAACTGCCACCCAACGAAAGGGTTTGCTGGGTTTGCATTTTTCCTTTCCGACTGCTTTGGCAGTCACTTCGGTCTGGTACCATTGAACCTGTTGAATGGGTATCATTCTGATGACCTTCGGGATGCATTCCTTCGTAGTTCCTCTTGACTCTGAGATGGTGATTCATGGTCTGTTCAAATAAATTATAGAAAAGCCACCCCGATCAAGGATTTATACTCGATATCTGAGGGATGTCAGTGAGAATGCTGACGTTCGTCTGGATAGCTGGACGACAAAAAGGCATCTCCTGAACTACAAGTGTTAGCGGCCTTCTTTACCCTTTCCTTAAGGCATTCACCAACCGTTAATCTTCAAAGTAGGTCCTCAGAAGGCGATCCAGACGAACCTCGACAGTTTAGATGCTGAAGTTCGATCGATAAGTTCACGAATGCCCTTCAGAGGCTGCTGGCTGGCCTCCAGCCTTTTATCCTGACGGGGATTCTGGTTAGCCAGTATATTACCATATGCTACTAATATACTGCTGTGCGGCTGTTGAATCTCCTCAGACGATAAACAGCGGCTCTCGAGACTTATTTGCGATGTCCACAGCTATCTGGCGTTTCGAATAAATCAATGCGAGAGGGTCTCCGGACAATTTGGAAGAATTCCCATTTTTCCACTAGGTATAATCATACCCAGGCCTTAGAATTAAGACAGCGCACTGATTTGACTTCAGCCAAACATGGCAATGTCTGCTTCTGCGAAGATGTAGGTAGCCTCGAATCTCGTTCTTTAACACCGTTACGTCGATCAACTAAAACCTCTTGGGGGCCCTTTTTAGATTGGAGCTCATGAATTGCGAGCCAGCCTCGCTGATTGAACTTTTCCGCGATGGTATTATTTATCATTAATTTACATTAATTAATTGGGAAAATCATGTTCATCTCAAAAGCGGGTGGGTTTGTCAATGTGTTTTCTAAATTCAATAATATTCCTGTTGGTTGTATTATCGGGCTGGCGGCTCAGTTTCTTTGAGAAAGGGAGTTCATAAATTACGATCCGTCCTTTTCACACTAAGTAAAGATAGAAATCATGCTTGGTCGCTCGTCATCCATCCGCTGAGTTTCTTGGTGTCGACATATGTGGCAGCCGGGTAGCCTGATTCAGTGCGACGGTTCCGAGAACTTCGAGAATATGAGCTAGTCCCCCGTTGATGTTCGGTCTCAACGCGACTCTGGTCGACCATTGGTGAGGGCTCCTGTAACAGATCTAGCCCAACTTTAATCCCATGGACAGGCCCTGTGAAGAGTCCAAGGAGCCTGTGGAGTTTGTTCTTCTCTTTAATAGAAGGTTCAAGCGTCCTCGAATGAATCTATTCGTTGAGTTGGTAATCCTTCAGGAAGCAGGCAGCCATGAAGTGCCTCATATTTTCCCCTCTTTTGAGGAAAGCAAAAGTCTTCCGATGAGAAGATTCAGAGTTCTCACCTTTTTAAATTGGATTTGCATGGGTCGACTAATGGCTGAGCCTCTTCGAAGCCTTTTGTCGGAACTATACGCCAGGCGGAAGCTGTTCGCAATGTGCTTTTGTCGTCGTCTTTTCTTTAGGTTGTACTTTTGATATCGAGAGGACCGGAGTTGCAATTTATTGTACCTCAACAGGGGCTGCTGCTTGAGCTTTCTTTGAAGAACGGTTGTGTATAGGCTCGCGGCCTGGCCTTTTGCCTTTCATCTTTTCGATCGATCTCAATTCTTCCTGACGAAACATGCTGATCTTGACCACTGATCCTCCATGTCCTACTCCTTTCGAACTCTAATTACGTCTGCGACTCAAACTCAACCGGTGTCTTCTCTCAAAGGAGCTCTCAAAGTTCAGCAAAGGTCGACTTCGAGTCTTGGCTGGTTTGTCCGTCAGAGAGTACTTTACCGAAGTTAAGTTGTTTCGACTAAGAAGTTCATGCGCTTGAGTTTCACCGAAGACTGCTAGACATGGTTTGGAGGAATAAGCTCTTGCTCTCTACTGGAGTAGCTCGCGCTAGGTGCTGGCCAATGGGTTGACTTTAATTTGTTGTGGTCGAGTCGGCATCATTATAGCAACTCGCCAATATATTTAGGCTGCACCAGCATTCCCCCTCAAAGTAAATCTATCCAAAGAATTCTCTCCTGCTGAAGGAAAACATTTTGAATAGTCATTCCCTTTACGAGCTGGGAGCCGACATCATCTCAAAGGACTCGCAATAGCTTCCGCCTACCAATTCTTTGCTGATTAGTTTTGTTGGCAATAACGAGCTGAGTTCTTTTGTATTCCAATGGATGAATTTTATTTGCGAAGATTTTCAACATGGAGATCGACGACTAAGCAACTTTATCTACCACTAGATAGTTGACTGCGTATGGAAGGATCGACGATGATGCCATCTACCGCCTCTCCACTATACGTGCCTTCTGTTTAAACGTCAACATTCACGACTTGAATACTAATTAAAAAGTAGAATGACGCCACCACAGACCAGCTCTCCAGTCAAGGAGGATTCCAAAGCAACTCGCTACACTTTCATCTACAAGAATGTTGAGTATGATGCTACTGACTACCTTGGAAGGCATCCAGGTGGAGCCGACTTCATTCAGAACATGAAAGAGGAACGCTCAGACCTCACAGAATACTTTAAGTACGATTCTAGTCAACTTAGATCCCTACACAGTAAGCAGGCCGAGAAGATCCTCGAGTCGTTCCCTGTTGTGGGACACACGAGGCAATCCAGCGCATCTGTGGACTATATGGAGCTGTTGAGGAAAGTCGAGCATCTCTACCAGCCCATCTGGATTATGGAACTCGGTATCTGGTTCATGCTTGCCCTCATGCTCTACGTGGCCCATACGTCAGACATTTTCTTTGTAAGCGTCATCATGTTCGCTGTCCAGCAAATCATCACTGGATGGCAAAGTCACTCTGACGCTCATAGCCGGCATCCCACCGTCACACTCCTCGGAACAGTACATTTTGTATAATTCAGCGCTTCGCAAGTCTTCTCGGCGGCTTCAGCATCAGCTGGTGGTCCCCAAAACATAACATGCATCACATGTTCACCAACACCAAACACGACGGCGACATCCAGCATGAGTATAAGGTTTACCTCTACCCGTTCCTGTACCTGAAGTGGAGATTCGATAGCATGGAGGAAGCAATCCGCACTCGTAACATCGTAACTAAAGTATCCTAATTAAGATCGACATCGTCCTGATTCTCGTCAACTACAGCTTCCTGTACATGAGTGGCAAGTGGGTGAGCTTCCTTGTTGGAATGCTCATTGGAGGCTTCTACTCAGCCTTTGTTTTGATCGGAAACCACGAAAGAGAAACCAGGATAAGCACTCATCTCGAAGGTCAGACCTTCGTTGACCATCAAATAACGACCTGCCGTAACTACAACACCAAGGGCTTCTGGTGGTTGATGATGATGGGCGGCATGCAGTACCAGACTGAACATCATCTCTTCCCTCAAATTCCATTTTACCGACTTCCCGAATCTGAAGGCATCATTACTGAGCACCTCGAGGCAAAAGGACGCAAGATCTGCTACGGACCAGTGTTATGATAGTCTGAATCTGTTCAAGTTTGTTATGTTTGAGGCGGTCAGTGAATTATCGTTGAGTCGATGCCCAATAGTCAGTCAGTTGAGTGTGGTGGAAAGGGTCTTGAGGTGGAGTTCGTTGCAAAGGAGCCGAGGCAGCAGAGATAGTTAGTTCAATATTGGCTTTTCCCCTTTCCTTTCTGGAAGTGTATATATTGTTGTGCCAGCCCATCGGGCATATAATAATAATCAATAATGTACAAGCTGCTGGCTGTAATGCTCGCATTGGCTTCTGTCATGGCCTCTACCGGACCGTGTTTCTTCACCTTCAACGAGATGTCGAATGGAAGAAGCTATGTCCTGAGAGGTAACTGCAACATCGCCGTCGATGAGGGCACCTTCACCTTCACATCAACTGTAGACTCCAGAGTTAGCTTAGACAATAAGCCTTGGTTCATTCAACCGAGCGCAGGAGGTGCACAACAGCATCCTCGTTCCACTCAGCGATTCGAGTTACAAAGTGGAAGTTAAGGATCTGCAAACCGAATTCGGTGCTCAGGAATGGATCGAAGACGACATTGAGTTCGTGCTTCATAGCAAGACTGGTAAACAATAATGATATGCAGTGCACAACGTTGCTGTCCTTATCTCAGTCAAGAAGGAGGGTCCCCAATAGGCAGACCTCGAAGCCTACCTCAGAAAGTATGCGGGCCAGCCAAAATCGGCATGAATTGATTCCGTCAAAGCAACTCCTCTTGATTAAAGTTATAAGAGGATTTCGTAAATAACTGTAGAGGTAGGAAGGAGGCGAAGTCTGCACGCTGCTTACTGCTAGCACTCTACTGTTGCCTGTCAAGCAATATAACCCCATTTTTATGCGAGCTAAACGCCCACTTATCAGGAACAGGTTTGAAGCATTCCTCGAGCACAAGAACGTTATAAGGCAGAAGATCAACAGGTTTGCCAAGCCAGGCCTAACCGACCGAAGCAGCTTGAAAAACAATCTACTGGACAAACCGATGATAGAGATGACCACAATGAGTTCGCTACCGCCTGAGTGGGTAGAGCAGTACGAGCAGTGCCAGGATATGCTGCGAGACCTCACGGAGATCAGTACGATTCGGGTTGATATAGAGAAGGAGATTTCAACCTTAAATACGAGGAGATTGAATACCATTCGAGAGCGGGAGGAGCAGGAGATCGATAGAGCTATCTACGAAAAAGCAGAGGAAGCAACCAGTGTAAGCATGGAAGTTACGTAGAAAATCCGCAGCTGTGACAAGCTACTCAAAGTCATCAGTTCGTGCGAAAAGGCAAACTATGCTGACGAAAGATTGTGTCAGCATATGTGCCAAGCATTGGCAATATCGCTGCAGGAGAAGACCAGAGAGATGAGGATGCAGCAACGGTCCTACGTTGACCAACGAAAGAAACTTGAAGGCAGCGCAAAGGTCTCATTTCTCGAAATCGCAGCCGATAAAGCATTGGCAGAAGACTACGCAGAAGATATGACATAACAGCTGGAGGAACAGTTAGCGAACCAAGAACTGGATGGACGCAACGAATAGATATTGAAATTGGTCTAGTCAATCCATGAGCTCCACTAAATCTACAAGGAGCTGAACAGTTTGGTGATCATGCAAGGCACCCTGCTGGACCGCATCGATTTCAATATTGAGGAAGCCTCCCATAATGTGAGTAAGGGCAAGTAGAGTCTAAAACAGGTACGAAGGCGATATAGCGTAGGCACATTAGCATCAAAAGAGTCCAATAGCTTGCCGATGCATCATCGGAATGATCCTGATCGTGATCATACTGGCCATCGTACTCGTAGTCAAGTACGCAAGGAAGCCCGTTTGATGGGTCTTTACAATATATTTATTATTAAACTCAACGATGGAGCATCGCAAAGAGCTCCGAAAAGTGCTTCTAACCAACCTGTCTCAGACCGAACTGATGGAACCTACAACAATCATGCAAGTTAAAAAGTTGCCGGAGCTACGGCCTATACTTCGATCGGCTCCAAGGATGCAGCCTATTGAGGGGCTGCAACTTCGAGGGCGCTTTCCTATCGACTTCTTCGACACCTCCATGAAAAAGGTTAGAGAATCGTGTGCAAGACGAGGCTCCAAATCAATTGAACAAAATTTTGCGAAGAAACTAATTTTCGAGGGGTAGAAATGTGTGCGGCACAAGACTGAGCAGTCACCTGACGCATACCAGACACCTACGTTCCATCCGAAGCACAACGATGACCCTACTAACCCTTTCCGGCAATACAAATAGAATGAGCCTTCCGAAAGGTTTTTAGTGCGATCGAATACTCACCAGCAGACCCGACTACCATCCCTAAGCACAATATCGCCCACCGTAGAGCTTCCAATACGGAACGGCTTTCGTGTAAGAAAGGTTCTTTGAACCGAAAGGTGTCTATTTCTAATTACTTCCGTGATCTCTTCCAATTTCTCGTCTCTGAAGAATAAGATCTTAGGCAATGGTATTTCTGGTTTCAGGATCGGTTTAAGGAATACAGGCAGTCAAGTAACATCAAACGAGTCATTTGGCTGGCATGTTCTACAGGATAATCTCTGCGAAGTGCAGAGAAATCTGATTGGGGTTGTCCAGTACTCGCACAATCATAATTTCGAACAGTAGCTGTTGCTAAACTGAAGTCCTAATTCGTACTCCCAACCGAAGATATCGTCCCTCTTCGATACCCATCTTGTCCACATAGCTGATCCTGTCGCCTTTCAGCAGCACAAACCCTGCGACTCCGGAGCCGTCGGTTAAGACAAAGCTAAAGTATGTGCCATAGTCCCGAATTTCGAGCAGCTTACCCACGACGAAGCACAGTCGACTGTCTTCGAGTAGTTAAAACTTGTCGACGTTCAAGAGCATGTAAATGCTGCATCTGCTGCATTTGATCTTGGGATATTGCCGACTGTGTTGCTGATCAGTGGTAGCATTCGCAATCTCCTTGAAGTTGTTGGCCAGCTGTGGTTTGCGCGCAGTGCTGCTAGTTTGGCACTCCATTTTATGATTACAGTGAAGCCGTGGGTAGTCTTGTTAAGCTGCTCCCAGTCAGTCATATATTAACAAATTAAACTGTCTGGCGCTGACAGACCGTACCGAGCATCAATTAGGCTGGAGTATCTTCTCGTACTTCTGGAGTTGCTACCGAAACGCTGCTATCGGGTTTATCTCAAAGCGCTTGTTCTTGAGTCGTTAGAAGGCTTGCTCGTAAGTCAACTTGCCAAATCTCATCAGGTAGGCAAGGATAATTGTTGCGCTTCGGCTGACTCCCAGCCTACAGTGTACCAACACGTTCCCCTTGCTCAGTTCTTCGTGGATGAACTCAGTGGTCTCGTTGAAGTGTTTGGAGAGATCCTCAAACTGAGTGTCCTTGACCTTGATGTGCAGATGTCGAATATCCGTTCCTTCGTAGTCGACAACTTGAGTAGAAGATAACAAGTACATACGTCGTTGGCGACTGTAAGCACTGCTGTCACTCTCTCACTCTTGAGTAGCGGGAAGTCTTTGGCTGATTTTATGCCTCCGAGGAACAGCCCACCACGAAATGCACGCGCCTTAACTATCGTCGACATGGCATCGGTCGGCAGTGCTTCTTCTTCTTTCTTCCACATTGCTACTAATATAGTAATAACCCACACAAATCATAAATCGTACAGAGCAAGGGATTGATGTTAGAGGTGCAGAGGGTCTTCCATTATCTTGCAGATTTATTGTTCTCTTTCAAGCAATTCTGGCTCTCCCTCGGGAAAGGCTGGTTCAAGGATGTTGAGATGAACTGAAGTGATTGGTGACAGCCATTCCAAGAGATTGTTTCCGAAGAGGGCTTTGAAGTTTGTCATGAACCTAAGCTTTCTGCCTCGAACTCGCTTGTATCCTTCGACTAGTGTTTGGTTCGTCTTGATAGCTTCATATTGTTCAGAGAGCAGTCTGTACAGTTAGAATACTGAGATCACTGCCAAAATAGAGAGGACTCCACCACACACCGTAGTCAACAGAGAAGATTCTCTGCGGATGACTGATGGAATGCATTTCATCAATTCCAGCAAAGTCCAACTGGCGAAGACCAAGGCGATTAACAGAATTTGCACGTATAGTTTGATATTGGGAGCAAAGATGCATGTGCCGAGCCATTCACAATGATGGTCCATCCGAAAGCGACATTGGTTGCAGCTACGGCAATGATAGAAACGTTGAGGTTTCATCTTCCCGCATTGTACACACTCTTTTGTCACGAATTTCGACCTAGCCGAAAGCTTGAGGTATGCCTTATCCTCACAGTGCTTGATACGGTAAAACAGCAGAAGCAAGTATCCGACTATTGCTGCCTGGAGTACCCTGTTCCAAGATTCCAGCAGAAAAAGCTGCCCTGCTATAGTTCCTGCTGCAATGAATGCCAATGACAGTTTCCATCCGTGATAAGTGAACCAGGAGGGTGGAGTCCCAACACCTCTGTTCATATAGTTTGTATAAGTTATGATAGCGAGACTGAGAATTTGGTTCTGCTCTGCAAAAAAGTGGGAAGCGAGAAATGGCTACTTGGTAGAACCGCTACCAAAACCACCTGCAACGAGCTTTTCTCGGTTTCTCTTAGCAATCAAAGGGCAAGGCTAACAACGAATAAGCGAATCAATGACAACGTGGAGAAACATGTCCAATGATGAGAAGAAGCCATTCATCGATGCGTTCAACAAATAGATGGCGGTGTACGAGTAGAAGATAACGAAATATCGTCAGGAGTATTCCGTAAATACTCCTACTCAATCTTACTTCAACTACATCCGGAAGAGGTACGCACAGGAAGCAAACAAGGAAAGACCAGTGATGGGATCGGGAATAGGCTCGAAGATGAAAACTCTTTCAATGGAATGGCGCTTGATGACATAAAATGAAAGGAAAATATTCTTTTAGCAGGGGACGGGATAAATTGCCAAGCACCGTATCCCTGAAGTCATAAAAGTGAAGGCTTCATCTTTGTATAAGGGAAAGAAACCAGACTGGGAAGCACTCCCGTAAGAGCAAAAGGATATTTATCGAAGCCGAGCTAGGGAAATGGAATTGCAGCACGCTCGGAACAATGCTGCTTTTTTAATTCGGCATAACATTACCTTAGAGTAATTGCGAAAACTCGTAGCAGATAGTCAAACAGAGCTGACTCCATCGCAAAGATAGTTTCTCGAGTCAAAACCAGATCCCTAATCCCCAAGGCAGGGAGAAATATAAAGAGAAAAGCCAAATATTTCTGGACCGCAGTGAGGATAAGGAATCGTTTCGGGCCAAATTGATAGACTACAATGTTTCTGCATGCGCGGTTGAACAGCAAGTATGGTCAGTGATGGCGACGTCGATGGTTCTTCTGCTGGTTAATTTGCTGGATAAACTGAACTTCATCGTTGTTGAATGCCTGCCTATAATCGCGAAGATCTCCTCGAGAAGCATGCCTATTCTGGTAGGGGTGTTGCTGCCGATTGTTCTACTCCTGCTGACGATGTCGGTTGTCCTGCTAGAACTGGTTTGAATGTTCTCGTGAACGATCGTATCGGTTGTTGGTGTGTTGGTAGTTTGATTGCTGCTGTTGGTATCGTCTGTCGTGGTTGTTCTGTTGTTAGTTTCTCCCTCGATTGCCTTGCTGAGGCGAACGGTAATGACTGGAATGGTGTTCGGATTGGTGGCCTCGATTGGAATGCCCACGAGATTGATACTATACTTCATCCTCGTATTATCTTGTGCTGTCTTCATGATGCTTCCTTTTTCTAAGTCTTTGAGCACAAATACTTTCGAGGTTTCTCTTCGTCGATGATTATCCCAGCCTCCTATTCGTCAACAGGAAGTGGTCTCTTACGTTTTTGACTTGACCGCTCTTCCCGGTCTTCCTTCCTTCGCCTCTTACTGCTTTTCTCTTTCTCTGGGCTGGATCCATACTAGTCCTTGTCAATTTCCAATACTTCACTTTCTTGGTACAGGTCGTCTCCTAAAGGAGCTTTGAAGCAGTTCATATGGTCACGTTTGCCACAGGCCAGACAGACCAAACGTTTTAGGTCATTCGAACTAGATTATGTACTGTGTACTTGTAGTATGAGTTGTTTTGCTACTCGCGCATAATGAGCACCCCACACTAGTTCTGTCGATGCCCATTCTTACCACAGCGGTTGCACCTGACTGATCTCACTTTGCAGTCCTTGCCCATATGACCCTATTCGTTGCAGTTGAAGCATAAAAACTTACCGCAATCAAAGCGTGAGTGTGTTCCCAAACAGTAGATGCAGCTCACCTTCACTTCCTCTGTGCAGTTACGCTGGAAGTGACCTGGCTGGTGGCATCGCCGGCACAGTCCGTACTTCTTCTTTTGTTCCGTGTTGGCAAAGTATCGCATAGTGGTGCGCTCCTCTTGTTCAACTTCTTTTGACTATTCTTGATCCGGCTATTCGGCGGGTTAATTGGTCTCATGGCTGAGAAGGTTGATTTTCTGAAGGAGATTCAGCTCGTTTGTCCGGAAAGGGTGGTCAACCCCCTCGACAACATAAGTATGAACACGACTACGGCTTGTGGAGACCGGATTGATTGGTGTCTCATTGTCATCAATGTTCAATACAGTAACGTCGCCAAAACGCGAGAGAAGGGAAGGCTTGTTCTGCTGCGTTTGGCCCTGAGATATCGGTTGAACCTTCAGCGCCTGAATACAGTCGAAGTTGAAGTTATTCGGGCGACTGCTAGTATTCGAGGTATCTGCAAGTTTCGATGGGCTAGCCTTGGAAGAATCCTCCTGGGTGGCAACATCGATCACTGCGACCCCGCCTTTCTCCTACTCCTGGAACTACTTATCGACGATGATCGTCATTACCCCTGCTTGTTGTTTCATGCAGGCTGTTTATACAATTATACCGGCGACTCAGCCATGAAACACCTTGCTGAGAGCCTGCGTAGTTACAACTAACTTAAACAGCTGCTCCGAACTGGAAGGCTGGAGTAGGCTTATCGAGCAATAGAACAACTTCCACGTCGGAGACGGAGCTACAAAATTGTGAAGGTCAATCTGTATGCACTGCTTGCTACAGCCAAACAGTAAGAGGATAGAGCCTTGCGCTCCTTATCGCTGATCAAAGAAGGAAGCAATATACTGCTCGGGTTGACGCTCAGTAACATCGGCTATCTACATTTCCGGCAACGTAAGATTTTTGAGGCAGAGAGTTGTAGCCTCAAGGCCATACCGTTGCTTGAGGCAGATCTCACTCGATTTACGGCTAAAAGGCACCCTTCCAAGACGATTATGGCCCAACTCAAACTTCTATTAGCCTTTTGCTACCTTCTCATGATCTATGCTTGTTGCCAGAATGACTAGTACAAGCGTGCGTACGACTACATCCTGAAAACTAAGAGAATCTGTGGGTAGGTGCTACGATAGGAACTCGAACATCAGCTCAAGGCAGTCAAAGAGGTGTACAAATACAAACTCGCTTTCGGAGGTCTACACTAAGAGAGGCTTCGGCATCTGGAGCACCACAGACTCATAGTCAAGAGCCTTTAACAGGAGACTAAGTATCACCACGAGGCGAACTAAAAACGTGGCGATAAGATTCAGCTGAAGCTGGAACGGCTAAATCGGGAACTTATTGAGCAAGCCAATCAAATGAAATTGGAGGATGTGAAGAAAACAGACAACGTTCCCGAAGGCCCTTCAGAAGAAGACAGTCAAAAGAGCGAGGATGAGCACCACGAAGCTATGACTACAACCACACCTTTGGCAACTCTTCAGGACACTCGGCAATACTCTCTGGAAGTTCTACCAAAATAATCGTCAACCATCGATCAAAACTTGATAGGTGTAGGATCGAAACTTGAGAAGCACAAGCGAGGTAGGACATTAGGCTCTGCAAGACCGAAACGTAGAGAGTCTGAAAATACAAAGACAGCAATCGGAATCTACAAGCAACCTTTGGTCGAGCACAATATTCAAGTGAGCAACAATATTCGTTCAACCACCCGACTGTCGACCCGAAACTCTCTCCTCACGTCTGAGAGAAAATCTGCCAAAGTAATGCATATCCTCTAGATTTTGGACAACCCAATATTTTCAGAGAGTCATCATCCTGAGACTATCTTCCTATCGGGCGAGGCTAAGGAATCGGCATCGATTAAATACCTTAAGAAAACCATCCAGGAACGTAAAGACATTTTCCAAAGCAACATCAAGAAAAAGACTATGAAAAATACGTCATCCACCAACACGCCAAGGTTCAATAGTAAACGCTCTAAGAAAACCCCAAAGAAGGAGAAGTCGGAGTCAGAGCAGTCGATTGGGGAGTCAAGTTCAGATGGGATGGTCTCCGCCGAGATGGTATTCGTACAGGGACAAGTATTTCCCGCAGAAGAAGCCATTAAGCTCTCTCCTCGAGAAAAGCAGGAGAAGAAGGGTCGCAGAGCTGATTCAATAGGATCCAAGCATACCCCAACAAAAAATATTCCAAGTGACGAAAAACTTCCGAACTTTCATTCTTTTGGTGGCGACAAGTCATCCAAAGAAGTATAAGCTCCTTCTGCTGATAAATACCAAACAGGTTCCAACTTTCATCGAATGTCGGAACTCAAAGAACCTCCTACATTTTCAAAGAAAAACCACAGTGAAGTTCCTCCAGAAATACAGCTGTACGACCCTCTGACGCCAACTCTAAAAAAGACAGGGTCAGTGGTGATGCTCAACCAAGCTGAAGATGTGGAAATGCAACATACCGTCAGTCTTCTTAGCCATCAGCGAACAATCGGAAAAAACTAATCTCCATAGCTGTAGCCCGGGAGCAGTCTAGAAGTAAACCATTAAGTGCAACACTAACCTATCCACAGAGCATCCACACTAAACTTCACACTACAGCCCATAGAAATAGCCAGTAAAGGTCGAGACAAACTGGGAAGACAACAGTTGGTGAATGAAGAGTCAGAGGAGTTAGAAAGGGAGTCCAAACCAAGCAAATCACCACGATTCTGTGCCAACGATGACGACCCGTAAAATTAGCAGAGAAGGATGACGTTCGGGCCCAAGAAGTCAAAGACAGAAATACCCGAGATAGCACCACCTTTAACAACTATCAAGACTCGCGTAATTAAGTCTATCATCAAGAAGAATACAAATCAAACGGACGGTCTTCCTGTGCCGGACTCACCAAATCTTCTATCCAAATCTCACAATAAAATATCGATCGTCGAGCACGCGGCGGAGTACCACTCAGAAGGAGAACAGGAGGAACCTGAAAAAGCTAAAGGTTAGCAGAGAATTAAGTTCATTGGTGAAGAAAAAGTCAACATAACTCCGACTCATTCTCAACTGGGGCCTGATCACTCCGATCCTTTGGAAAGAGAATCTGCTAGCGAACCCCAAGAAGAGCAACAGTCTTTCAAGACTGAAAAGGAAGAGGAACACTCTCCCTTGATTTCTATTTCCCCGGCAGGAGAGGTTGTGGAACCCTCATTCAAGAAAGAGAAGCCGATGAAAACAGAGCCAGCCGAACAAGAACAAGGGAAGGTCGAAAGATAGAAGTTTGCCTCTGCAATGTTAGGACAGCGAGGTTCAGCTAAATAGACCCACTCGTAGCATGATTTCGATAGTAATGGTCGTGCTCGCCCAGTTGTGGAACATGTAAAAGAGCAATCGGTTAGCCGCCAGGATAATCTAAGCGAACGAGGAGTTAGCCGCAACAAAAAGTCTAGGAAAGGCAGCCACCACGAAGGTGCCAGTGTCAAGGCTGCTTCGGTAGATCTTATAGCCGCGAGTAACGAGCTGATACGAAATGTCAATAGCTGCTTGGAAGGTGAACGCGCAGAATACCTCGTGCAGTATACATATCAAAAGGCAGGAACTGCCAACTGCAACCAAATCCTCCAACTCTTCCTCAACGAAATACGTTGCGTTGATGAACAAAAGCGAAAGGCTGCAAGTGCTTTTGTTTGGGTGCTGAAACAGTGCATTGACGAGCAATACGGCCCAACCTACGGTGAGGAGAATGATGCACAGGAGATAGCCCTTCTTGCCAATAAGTTTGTGTTAGACGTACATCCAAAGTACAAAGGGCAGGCTCCGTTCAGCTTCGAAGTATTCATCGACCTCACTGAAATCTTCTTCCTGTGGCTGTACCGCCGCAAGCTTACTAAATACATGATCAGGGAGGTCTAAGATTGACTGCACTCCGCAGCGCCTTCTGCTTCTAATATATATTCGTTTTCGTCGGTTTATAATGTAATTTGATGGAACCGAACTACACAGCAGTTCTCAACGAAATGGCAGAGGTGATGAAGCACCGACTCGAACTCATTGATTTCAAGACCCTCCACCCTCCCTACCTACCGAAGACACTCAGCAAGTTTAGGTCGGACCTGTATATGGAAGCCAAGAAGAAGTACAAGCTGGGACACGACTACGTGCAGCTACCTACGAGCGACAAGAAAACCTCAGTGACCAACCGGTTCCTTCAGGAGTTCATTGCTCGATTCGATGAAGATCTCGTGGAGACTCTGCTAAATCGACTGCGTGAGCCTTACACCAAGAAAATGGTTGAAGAAAACTATCAGTTTGACAATATGTCAGTACAGCAAGCCAACACCGAATACATGCTTCGCACGGAAACCGAAGAACTTATGGGTTTCGCATGTGAGTGGCTATTGCAAGTGGAACAGTGCTACGATCTGCTAGAACGCGGTCGGCTTTATTTTGACTTCAAAGACCTGGAAGAGGACTTCGAGGATGTGAAGGAGAAGCTCACTGTGAAGGACCGTTTTAGCCTCAAGGGCTTTTCTGTCGGAATTGTTCGGAAAACGCTGGTGTTTCTGCTCAAGCGTGCCAGTCAGCTGCTGGACATCTATGGTAAAAGCCAGATTCAAGCACTGTTTCCGTCGATGTTTCTGCTGGTCTGCTCAATGGTGGGAGGAGTTGGAATGCCATGGGCCCTCAAACTTCCAAAGACAAACCTTGCCGTTGCTGTAAGCAGTGAATAATGTAGGTAGGCGCAATGTTTGGACCGATGCTACTTAACAACATCGCCACTAGCATATCCAAGGACCAGACAGCCGACTTGATGAAGAAGCTTTCGAAGGCAATGTCATAGACTGCACAGAACCTCGAACAGTACAATTAGCTGCTGGCAATTGCAATCAAGGATTGCGTAATGTGCCACGAATTCGCTGAGTTCAACAAAAAACGAGCACGTAAGCCTTCATTTTACTCAGTGCTTTACCGATATATCAAAGAGCTGGAAGTGCGAGAAGAGACAGTCACGGACTTCGACGAGAAGAAGTTCGCATAAATACGCCATGAAGTCGACCAACAGTTTGCTCGATATTACGAGCTGAGCTTCCGCGAAAACTGGACTCTGTTGTTCAGTGAGGAGGACTATGAATAGTACCGAAAGGCTGTTGCCCGGCTTGAGCAGACTGTCGCTAACGATTTGTGATCAACACCAATCACTCTTCTATCATTTCAGTGCAGGTGGGCTATTCGACTGGTGCTTCGCCCTTCCGGATATGGTTCAACCAGTCCGTAAATTTTTTGCCAGTTCGTTCGCTTTCGAGGATCTTTCGGTGAATGCGAAGGCGCATTTCATCAATTAGAGGTTGTTCAGTTGTGAACTCCAGCTTCTCCGGAATGTTATCAAACTTATTGTAACCATCGAAGAGCAGAGTCTCTAAGAACAGTCCTTACGGAGGCGCCAGTAAGATCTTGAGCTGGTTGTTAAAGAACGTATTTTCGATGAGTTGCTATGGTTCAGAGAAGAGGCACACCTGCATGATCATCCCCACCATCTTCCGGATTTGATGATAGATGAAACTTTGCCCATGAAGGATGAATCTTACCCAGCAGGGAGCTCCATCCCATTTCTCCTCTAGGATTCCCTCTGTTGGAAAAAGTTCACATCGCATCGAAAGCATATACCGCTTCGCAGATGGATCTTTAGCCTTGATGCCACTGCTGTAATTGTGGTAGTTTCTAGTTCCCAAGTAATACTTACAGAGCCGGTTAATCTTCTCAAGAGTTTGCTCAACAGATAGCTTATCCTCTGGTTTTTCGTTGTTGGGTTCAAACAAGAACAGAGGACACACGTAGCAGTATGTGCGAGTCTTCACTGCTTGGCGAATATCGAAGTGACCAGCCACCTCCTTAATCGAATAGATTGTCAATGGCGAGGTGGAGAAAAGAGATCGAATAGTCTTTAGCAACTTGTCAGTATCCAAGCGGTAGCGAGGCTGACGCTTTCCTGTCTCCTTCGTAAGCTCCTCGTTCGGTATCTGCTCTCGGTCTTCATGCTTCTCAGCAGTTTCACCGATTGGCCTTCGAATATCCTATGCTGGCTTGTTTAACGCCCAAAAGTCATCCTTCAGTGAGAAGACACACGACACTCCGTTGATCAGTGCATGCACTCCCTTGTCAGTTCTCGCCGCTCGCGACCACTTGTAAAGCTTGACCAGCTCAATGAACGAATCCGTACGGAGGAGTGCCTCCCCGTGCAGCTTCCTCACCAACTCGTTCTCGATAGTTCGGACGTGAGCCTCCTTTTGCCATTGCATGCCATTGTACTCTTCGCCGGTGTAGCCAATGAATAGTGCGAGCCTCGCTTTTTTCATACAACACGATAAATATCATTAATCGTTGTTCGCGTTTGTCTCCTCCTTCCAATTGTTGTACACTGGAAAATAGAACTTATTGAAGAACAAAGCAGCAAGTGCTCCACCAAGCAGCGGACCGAGCACCATCGTTAGTGAATAGACCACCAGAATTGGTTCGCTATTAACGATGGCTTGCACTATTTCAACGGCGATACCGATGGCTGGGTTGAGGCAACCGATTCTAAACGAAAATCTATTTCAATGAGTGGTGTACGTGCGGCAGATGTAGAGCAGGACGGGAATGAACAAAAATTTCCAGTAAGTGTCGCGGACAAAGGTTGTCTCCTTTGTGGTGATGAGCAGCACGAAGAAGCTGAAGAAGAAGGTGCCGAATACTTCACTGAGGAAGTCCACAAATAAATGGATGAAGGTGATTCCAGAGTGGTGATAGGGAGCCGTATCGTCATCAAAGAAGTTCCATGCAGCCTGAACTAACAATAGTGATTACAAATGCTGCGAGGGTGGCTCCTACTAGCTGCGAGCTCATGTAGACCAGACCTTGGCGCAAAGGCATTCCATTAGTCTTGACCATCTCCGCCATAGTTATGGCAGGATTAACATGCCCACCGGTGAACATGCCTGACCAGCAGATTGCTACAAACAGCGAGCAGGAGATGAATACGTTGTGAAAGGGGTTGGGTAACCTCTTCTCGATAGGCAGTAGATACTGACTGCAACAGATACCGTAGCAGAACAGGAAAGTACCGAAGGTTTAGAAGATCATGACGCACTTGGTCTGGAGGTTGTTCTGCAACCACTTCGGCAGTTTTTCCTTGCGTTGTTGATGCTCCTCTTCAGATGATAAGGCAAGGGGATCAGACATAGATTTCCTATCGGCAATAGCAAGAATATTTAGTTTAAAATTGCGAGCAATGGACGACTACTACGACAAGCTGCCATTTGTGCTCGATCGCGAGCAGTACGAGCAGGAATTCCTTGTGCTTGGAACCGGGTTGTTGGAGTGCCTTCTGGCAGCCCACTTGACGAAGATGCAGCAGCGCAAAGGCATCGTCATTGACACCGAGAAGACCTACGGATCAACCATGAAGACTCTCTCACTCAGGGAGTTCCACGAGGCCATGTCATCACAGCATCAAGACACCGAAAGCAAACTGCCCATCAAATTGCTGCTCACAGAGAACTAGCTTCAGAGAAATGCTGAGTGGTACGAGCAGAAGCGCACAGCCAATAAATTTCGAGGATATAGCATTGACTTGCAGCCTCGCTTCTTCTTTGGTAGTAGCGCAACCTGCTAGCTGATGAAGGACGCCGACATGGATAAGTACATGGACTTCCGCGTAGTGTCCAACATTCTGTTCCTGCACGACGGGAAGTTGCAGAAAGTGCCACTTTCCAAGGGCACGATCTTCGAGAGCAAGGCACTGTCGCTGTTTGAGAAGAGACAACTGCTCAAGACATTGCATACAATGATGAGTCTCCATAGCCATCACAGAGAAATCGAATCCGATGTAAACTCCACCAATGAGTTCGATAAGGACCATGAGACTGATGAAGCATTACTTGCAGAGTTCAAGGCTTCCAAGGATCAATTCTGCCTGCCATTTCTAAAAAAGGTATGCAACAACAACGAGAAAATCATTAAGATGTTGGCTTACGTTATACTGGGCTACGGATACGATCTAACGAGCAAAGTGCCTGAACACGCCAGGCACGACTACACTGTGGAGTCCATGGTCGATAGGTTTGGAAGGTTTGTGAGGTCTTGTGGCATCTACGCTGAGACTCCATACTTATACGTCGATAACGGTATCGGAGATATCCCTCAAGCGTACAGTCGAATTGCGAGCATCTTCGGAACAGTGTTCATTCTACACCCTCGAGTGGAGCTACAATCTATCGCCAAACAGTAGAATGGCTTCCACATTAAGACTAACCTCTGTCCTGAGGGGGATCTTGTTGCCAAGGAATTGTTCATCGGCCTTCCATTTGTCCCAATGGTGTATGAGAAGCTTGAGCAAAAGATAGTCCAAACAAACGAACTTGTGCTGCGAACAATCTTGATTTGCAAGAAGAATGCCCTGGTCGGAAGCTACTCATGCCCTGCACTCTGTCATTTGTATGACTTGAAGGAAGAGCTATTGCCAAATCCGGTGACCATGATGATCTTCGACAACACTTCGTCGTCATGTCCGCAGGAAGAGGTGGTGCTTGCCCTCGAGACCATTGTTCCTGAACAAACGAATTCAGAAGTTGCAGCGGATAGATTGGTTGCTCTTGCGTCTAAATTGCTCAACCCCGATAACCAACCAGATTTCTTGTTGTATACAACAAAGTTCTGTCAGACAAACTCCTACTTCCAAAATGATAAGCAGATCCTTCAAGGTGGCAATTGGGCAGTCGATCTCGATCCAATTTTTAACGCCTTTCAGTAGAGGATCGGGCCAGCAACCAACTACTTCCGCAATGAAGCACACCAACCTCAGGAGGAAGAATAGGAGGAAGACTACTACGTAAACCTCATTGGCCAGCTGGATAAGGTAAAGTAAACCACTGAGAAGAAGCAAGAATAAGTAAAGTAAGAAGTAGAAAAGGAGACGCCAGAAAGGCAAGGAAAGGAATAGGAACAGCCAATTGAAACAGGCTCGTCGGAACCGAGCCCAGCTTCACAACAAGCCCCTCTCAGCGACCAAGCACACGAGCAAAAAGTGTAGACGTCTCAAGAAGCTCCTGCACCCGAAGCACCTCCTAGCTAGAAGCCATGATTCAGTTTGTTGTGAATGGCATGTTAATGGCAATACAGAATCATCAGTCGATTTCCTCTTCAGTAACCTCCGTCATTTCTTCCGAAACTGCAAGCCCAACCACTTTTACTGGACTATCGACTTCCGCGATATGCTTTGGCCGTATTTCTCCCTTGAGTTCATCCAGCGAGTGTACCTCTGTAGGCACTGGTGGCTGTCGTTCAGCTTCTTCTAACTTCCGTTGCTCTTACTCCTTCTTTTGCTGCTCCATCTTCTCCTTTATACTCAGGACACTCCCTCGCTGCACAGCCTATTCTAGGTCCGACGTAAACTCTTTTAAGGATACAATGAGGACGTCTCCCAGCTTGAATATCGTCTTGTCGTAATGCCTTGTCGAGAAGTATTTACGAATCCTCTCGAGGATCTTATAAGCTGCTGTTTCCTTATTGGCTCCCTCAAGCTCATACTAGTAGTTATCCTTCGTTGTGGTCGTGATTATCAGTCGGTAGTTATTGTCGTCAATGAACACCTCGCAACTCGCGTCGCTGTGCAGTTGAACTCCAAACGGTTGGTGCCTATTTAGCCTGAGTTGCTTGTCTTTCATCAGGTTGAGTTGTGAACGCACTGACTTCAGGTAAGTGACATCTCCTGGCATAGCGATTTCCATGCATGACAGCACAACGGCTCGGTAGGCAACAGTCTTGGCTGTCAACCATGAGTAGCTGTTATCAAACTCAAAATAGTAGATACCGGGGAGGATGACCTCAATTGAGCCCTTGAAGTTATCCTTGAACTTCAACCTTTCTCGTTCGAATATGGTGCGGTTCTCCTGCAGTCGGCTATTGAACGCACCTGCATACACAAATCTCACCCCGATGTCTGCAGATCGGCATTGCACGTCGAAATAAACCAGGGAGTATTCGCGGTATACCTCCAGAATGCGCAGTGTTCTCGTTCCTCGAGGAATAGTGAGCTAGATTTCACTACCGAACAATGGTTCAAGGTTGTTCTTAGGACAGGCCATCGGCGGCGACTTTTCCATAAGCTCTTTTACCCAAGGCAGGTTTGCCTTCATGGAAGTAAGCAGCTACTTGTGGCCAAGTTTCTCTACGATTGTCAGAAACAGCACGACTTATTGATTTAGGGCATATCGTACGGGGTTGGCCAATCCGTTGAATGCGCTCAGCAGGAGCGGATAGATTGAGCCCTTCTCCTCTGTGTGATAAGCATAGTAGAATCTGAAGGCTAGATCCAGTAATGTTGGCTGTTGACTCAGATCCACTCTTTGAAAGTTTCTTATCAAACCGGCGAGTGTAGATCTCACCAGTTGGCAGTAGTTTCCACTTCTGCCAAGTAGGTGATCGATGCCTTCGTTGAGGTACAGCAAGTCATATTCAGGTCGTTAATCTATGAGCATGTCCCTTGGAAAGGCTTCAGCTCTGATCAAGATATTGTAGAGAATCTTGGGTAGTGACTGGCCGAGGAATGTTAGCGCTGAGGCAAGTTGTTACGAGCTCGGCAGGGCAACCGCCTCTGAAGTCGGAGTGCATGTGGTGTCTAGTTTGATCTCCAACTTTTCTTCCGTGGGTTCGTGTAGTTTATCCGAAGCCAGCAACCATTGTGGTAACAGTGACACCAAGTCTTTATGGATGATGCTCAGAAAAACGACTCTGTCCTCCACGTGGTTGAATGCGTTCAAACGGTTGAGCAATGTATTCAACTTCTCGAACAGGTCGAAGTCCGCTCTTTCGCGATGTTGCTTCTGCACATCGGCGAGCTCGCTAACCCACATTGTCATCAACTGTAGGACGTTAGTGGAGAGCTCCAGAGATAGTGCTTCCTTGGTGTTCAGCATGTACTTGATTGCGCGGTCATTCATCTCAAAGTTCAGGAAGGAGCCTTGGGTGAGTGTGTTTAGTGACGGGAACTTATGGAGGAGATCGTTGATTAACTTTTTGTCTGATTCGCTGTAGTTTCCCAAACCGAGCAGGCTGCGGAAGTAGGCTGCTAGAAGGTATGCTTGCTGCAGTGTGTACGCAGTCTCCGATTCCCGAACAGCAAGCAACGGCTTGAGTTCTGGTAACACTCCAAACGGATCATCCGTGAAGCGATCGGATTTGGTGAGTTAGTACTCTTGTAGAATCATATCTATTAGCCATCAATGAGCGGCACGGGGTATTCTTTCCTCCCGCCAAATGAGCATATCGAGCACCGTCTTATAATCTATCAGTTTCCGTCGAATTAAGCATGTTCAACCGCAGAGATCTCCAACCTCCCCGAAACTTGGAACAGAGTGAAACTATCAGTGATAAACTTGTACTGCTCGAGGACGTGGGTCATCTACGCCAAGACTGTCCTACCAAGATATTCCTAAGGTGCCGTTCGCAATATTGGGCAAGCATCTTCGCGACAATCAAGGATTACATCCACTCACTGACTCTGGACGAGTGTCTCATCACCGACGAAGTCGTTGGGCTGCTCGAGAAAGGAGGTTGCCGCTAGCTCAAGGTGCTGAACATGCGTACTCCATGAATGATGCAGCTAACAATCGCATCACAGACAAGTCCATTTAGCACTTTAAGAGACTATGGAGTGTGAATCATCTCAACTTAGGTAGGCTCAGCACTCTATGCAGATAATAATCCTCGACTGACATTCAGAGGATTCATCTCCCTCCTGCGATAGCGTGGATCTCAAATCGAAGTTTTAGAGATGATGATGTCTTCCACGAAACTAGAAATACGTACTGCTGGGTTGCTATAGACAGCCGACTACTACCTCAGAGACAAGGGTTTAAATTGGATCATACGGAACTTTCCCCAACTAACAGAGCTCAACGTCGGTATGATGTCGCTTATATCAGCCAATGACTCGGTTCAGGCGTCTGGAGCAGAAACAATTGCCGCAACATACCCACGGCTGGCTCACCTCGACATTCGCTCCAACGACATCGGCGATTAGGGAGCTCTCTCATTGAGCAGTCTTCGCAACCTCGTTAGGTTGTCAGTAGCCACCAACCGCATCAGCTATGAAGGAATCAAAGTTCTAGGAGCAAACATGCCGAATCTTAAGTCTCTCGATATAAGTTAGATAAGCCTTAAGTCAGAGGAAAACCCCATCCGCGATGATGGTTTGAGAGTAATCGGGCACTCATTTCCGAATCTGCTATTGCTGTTCATGGGTAAGTGCTGATTCGATTCAGACGACTGCGAGGCAGGAAATTAGGGTCTGAAGCAATTGTCAGTTGGTCTGGTTTACTTGGAGTGGCTCCACATGACCAAGAACCATTGCGAGCCCGATTGGTTAACGACGATGGTGAAAAACCTCAAGTATTTGCAAAATCTACGCATTGGTGAGCGGTTGTCATAGCGAACAAACTTTGTTGTTAGCCGATTCTTAGAGAACATTCGAGTCTCGTGACGTGTTTGTGATGTTAATCTCTCATTCTCATCGCAACTGAAGTGACTTGGGTCAACTTCACTGTTGCAGTATTCGATAAATACTTGCAAAACGAAACATTATGAAAACATGCGATCGGAGTAGAACGCTCTCAAGAAAGATTGGAGACAATGGAACAGAGCCGAGTACAGGCAAACCATTGCAAGATGCTGGCTTCTTTCGGTATAATCTAAATAACTTTGTTTTTTATTGCTTTCGTAAAAGATAATCTTACACTGCTCAGCAGTGGACCTGCGTCGATGTCAATGCCTTCCAAAGGTCTTGCTGTATCGTTCGCTGCATTAAACAGTTATCGCGTCACCACAGAGAACAGTCATCCGAATTAGAGCCCTGATATTCGTGCAATGCTATAATATTGTCGCCGCGCTACAACTCTGGGGCGACAAGCCTTGCAATATAATTTATTTCGCAAACACTTCTCATTTATGCGCAATAACCCACCTGCTGACTATGCTGCCAGACGTAGATTCAGTGGATAGGGCAACGGTCTCAACGTCAACACCTCCAACAATGGAAATTTCGGTTTGCAACTACAGTTCCATGGAGCAGGCCAACCTATACGCACCAACCCAGAGTATTACCAGGGACAAAATAGTGCCAGGTAGATTGACAAGGAAAGCGCACCTCAAGACAAGCTGAGGAAACCCTTAAGCTTTAAGGAAGGAGACAAACCAGCTGATCAGCAAGCACTTGGTTTTGGAGTCAGGAAGACTCCTCTATCTGGGACGACTCTAAACGTTCCAGCATTCAAGCCAAAGTATCGGAAGGCCTCTCACGACTTCGTCAACGATAATTCAACCAACATGTTTGCTTCCGAAGTCTTTGTAAGACCATCTGAGAAGGCCAAAGATAACACACCACGAGCACCTACAAATCAGCTTGGAAGCCTCGAAGGTCTCGCTCGAAAGGTCGTTGCGAAGGACTAGGGAGAGCCGTAGTCTCCTCTGATGAAGTTCAAACATACTATGCTTCAAACACCGGCCGGTGACGATGACCTTAGTAAGAGTGCTATTCTTGGACTCGGCAGCAATGACTGGAAAGAGAACACAAATAACGGAGCAGTGAAGACTACAACCAAGATAAACAACCTCGATTTCTTTAGGCATAAACCCATAATTCCCACCGGTGACGGTCCCGTAAATGGAGGTTCACCGTTACTTCCTGTTGGCTATTAGCCAAAGAAGCCTCCTCAAACATTACCGAGCAGTCAGTCTGAGCAGAACTCCCCGATACGTATAGACCTGTTCAAAAGAAGGGTTGTGATGCAGCCGGAACAGCAACAGCCTTCATACACTCAACCCTCACAACCACAGGAACCTGTGGGCGTTGTTTCTGAGACAAGTAGTCCACTGCGGCATGCGCTGAGCTTCAGGCGGATGGACATGCGGTCAAACCAGAGTATCCCGTCTGATGGAAGCTCCCCGACAAGGTTACGTCAATCCACACAACCCCCAAAATTAGATGATTTCATTCAGGGAAAAAAACTTGGAAAGGGAAGATTCGGAGATGTCTTTGTCGTCAAACACAAACATATCGGCTTTGTGTGCGCAATGAAAGTTATTTCGAAGCAGGTGGTCAGACAGGAAAAAATTGAAGAACAGCTCACAAGGGAGCTCAAACTTCAGAGCTTCATGAAACACCCCAACATCGCAGCACTGTATGGCTGCTTTGACGACTCGTAAAACGTCTACCTTCTGATTGAGCTCTGTGCTGACGGTCACCTACAAAAGATATTGAAGGAGGAAAAGAGGCTGCCAGAGGATCGTGCTAGGGAGCTGCTTCTTCAAATCTGCAATGGCATGGATTTCCTACACAGAGAAGGTGTACTCCATCGAGATGTCAAACCCTAGAACATCGTAATGCATGAGGTATGCCTGTTTAGTAATGTAGGGAATGGCCAAGATTTGTGACTTCGGATGGGCAATCCACGCAGGTACAGGCCTCCGTCAAACCTTCTGTGGAACACCTCTCTACGTCTCACCGGAACTACTCCTGGGCTAACAGTACGACAATTCAGTAGATGCCTGGGCTGTCGGAGTACTCGCCTTCGAAATGCTCGTAGGAAGAACACCGTTTAAGGTGACTTCAGCCGACGACCTCGGAAAGATAGTACTGATAAAATGAAACTTAGATTACGGACGACCTGGTCTTCCCAAGTTACGTGTAGCTCTCCCCCCAGGCCAAAGACTTCTTGGTCCGAGTGCTGCAAAAGAACCCCGCAGAACGAATGGACCTCGATGAGATGCTAGCACACCCGTTCCTGAAGGAGCACAAGAAGGAACTCCCCCAATTCGAGTTTAAATTGTGATCAACCTCACTAACACTGACTTTACACTGAGGAAAGATTCACAGCAGACGTCGAATGCGAAAGGTTTGCTGGTAGCCTGTAGGTCCGTCTTGCTGAATGGTGTATTATTTCTCCTTCTGAGGCTTCTGGCTTTGGCTCCGGGTTGGCCTACGACTCACCACAATGTTTTCCTTGAAGGCTTGCAAAGGGTTGAAGATTGATGGCTCTGGTGGCGCTTCTTTCTGTTGGAAGTTTGGTGTGCTGTACATAGATTGGTCCATCGGCTGCTGCTATATAATTTGTGCCTTTTGAGGGGGCTGTAGCGCTAGAAGTTACTTGAGAGTGCTTCCCTCGTGGTTACTCACTCGCTTGAAAAGATGCATCGATCGTTTGGAGAGACGGTGCTGCGACTTCTTTTGATTTTCCTTGAGTTATTCCTGTTCGACTGAAAAGAAGTCTGCCGGAAACTTTTTAGATAGTTTTGGTTGCAGGCATTGTGCCTCTGCTGAGAGAATTCTCGGGGCAGAACGAATCACCGGCCGTGCTTTCTTAGCGGGTAATGCTGAGGTAAACTGAGGGAGATCTGGCAACCCTCCTCTTCGGATGCTCTTTAGTATGAGTTCTTTTAGCAGGTTGCGCTGCTCCATCGAGCTGTTGGCCGCTTACGGTTTAATAATAAATATATTCGAGGAGGTTGGAATGCAGGTGTCCTGGACACTTTTGAAGCAAAGAGGGTGATGCTGATGTCGTATGGGTTTCCTCCATCAAATTATATTTAACTGTCATTCTTAACGATCATGTAGGCCGCTAACCAGCAAAGAAAGATCATTGAACACTACTCGTTCAGCCTAGCAGCTAAGATTGGTAAGGGGTTCAGCTCAGTGGTCTACAGGGGCAGAGACGATATTACAGGTAGTTCGGTTGTCATGTAGGCGAAACTGTGGCTGTCAAGGTCATTGAGATGCGCTTGCTCTAAGAAGATGAGATCTACAAGTCGCTTCTGCGCATGGAGATTGAGGCACTCAAAGGCTTAGCACGTCACCCACAGATCCTGCACCTTCACGATACGTACAGCACTAAGAATAACACCTACCTGATGACAGAGTTCTGCTAAGGCGATCTTAGTAAGCATCTCAAGGAGCGGAAGGTATTGCCACTTGCTGAAGCAGCTTCGCTGACTGAGCAGATACTCAGCGGATACCTCGCCGTGCATCGAGCAGGCTACGTTCACAGGGATATTAAACCAGCGAACATCTTTTTGAAAGAAGGGAAGGTTAAGCTGGCAGATTTCGGCTTTGCAGTTCCCTTGGCTTAACTGACCAAGCACCAAAACTACAACGTTGGCTCACCCCAGTACATGCCTCCAGAAGCATTGAAGGAGAACCTGTACAGCTTCAGCAGTGATGTTTGGGCAGTTGGCGTTATCTTTTTCGAAATGATGAAAGGCTGTCCACCCTGGAGAGCACGCAGCGAACAAATGCTTTATTCCAAACTACTCAACGAGCCCATCGACCAGATGCTCGCAGACATACCCAGTCAGTGCAGAGAGTTTTTAACCAAAGCTCTCAATATATCGGTTGACGAACGCTTAACAATACAGGAAGTCGGTAAGTGGGTAGATACCTTCCGAGAGATTGCGGCTGGTTAGCATGTCCCATCTGAACCTGTACTTCGCCCAACCCTATCGAACCAGCCACAACGATAAAACAAATTCTCGGGTGCAGCTCAACTGAAGAAGGACTCCAACAGCGAAAACAGGTCAGAAGCATCAACGCTGCAAACAATTAATATGCTGCCACTGAGAGAGGTGAATCTAAACAGCGGAGCCCTTACACTGCAACACACAACATCTGCCATCGGCCCACAACATTCTCAACATCCCAACCAGAAGCGATAGAGTTCCATCCCCAGTCATCTCCCAAACAAGCTCACAGAGGCTAGCAGAAGCCCAATCCGTGAGGTTTCCATCAAGGGCACCTTTAAAACTCGTTATAATGCCGTCACACCCAAGAATCGGGAGAATGCGTTTCCGTTCGATGAGACTGTTCGAGTACCACAGACAGTCCATCAAAACCAGCCGATTGTATTCCCTTAGATGAGGACCTAACCTACAACTGTCATCGGCCCCCTGTCAACCGAAGCGACAGTCACAAGCTACCTTAACTTCTGCAAGTTCTTATACAAACTACTGCAGCTACTGAGCAGTCCTCTTAAATACCAGTTTGCAGCAGCGAACATCATTCAAAATTCTCTCACCAACCTGCTGAACCACAAAATGAAGAAGCTCGTTGACCTATTCGAACGTGGCCACAGCGTTTCACTTTTTATCGAAGGATGGACTGATTTCCAACCGACGAATGGATATACCGCCCTCAAAGCAAAGGCCTTAAGGCTCCACAAGAAGTACAGCATCATGTTTCCACCAGTTGTGGAAGAGCGGAACAGTCTCAGCTTGACAACTTAAACAATTATCCAAAGAGGCATTCATGAACTCATAGAGTACCTGAGGAACGCATTCGACGAGAAGTCCGTTATCCTATTGGACTACCTCACCACTGCCTTCCAGCTGTTGGATCTCGATCGAAAGTACGAGCCTTCTCGCTTCGCAGTGGTCAGCAAAATCGACGTGATAGTTCAAGGTTCTCCTTTTAGCGTGTCAGCTGAGCATCTCGGCCGGCTGCTCAACAAGATTGCCATCATAGGAGTCTGATGTTTGCATTTCAATAAGTTCTGTATGCTGGCCTATAATATGTCGGGTATAAAATGGCAGAGCGCTACAGCACCGAATTGAACTTCTACAGTAGGAACTCCAGATCTAAATCGAGGCAACAGATTTACAGTCTCAACGATACCCTCTCAGAGAAGATAAAGGAAAAACGGGCGAAGCAGAGTAAAGACCATACACCGCCCCACAATCGAACTCATGAAAGGCACACCATTGAACTTGTCAATGAATTTAAGGAACTCAACAATGTCGCCAATTAGCGCAAAGGTGAAGGCTCAGCAAAAAATACAACACCCCAACGGTTGCACACAGATCAGCAGCATATCCATCATAAGAGTACTATTGTTCATCAATCGACAAGCAAGGACCATCATGAGAACTCCCGAGCAAAGAAGAGTGCTGTCAACCGGAAGCTGCCTAACTCACCTGCTCTTCCTATGGTCCCTGATAGCGGCATCAAAGGCTCTGAGTTTCATCATCGGGTTTTGTCGGATCGTCTGAAAAACGAAGAAGAATAACTCTCAGAAAGCAAGGCGAACAACCCACACACCCGAGATGAATCGATGAGGCAATCCGATCGCTTTTTCGACCAAATTTCTTCGATCTATCGTTATCCGTCCGAACAGGAATAAGTGAATAATAGTGGAGAGTCTGTCAGACTTCCAACAAGTTCTGATCTAAGCTAAGTGTTTGTGCCCACTGGTGCGGAAGGAACCCAGGAAGGGTTGTCTGTCTTTGCTGAAACTGGAAGATTTGGAAGTCCAAGGCCCATGGAAAATCGGGAATTTAAGATGCCCTTCCAGGATACGTTCTACAAGCCAATGTAAAGTAGCAAGAAGAAACACGGTGGGATCTAAAGTCCCGAGCCCATTGCCTTAAAATTAGCAGTATCGATATCCATCACGGACTCAGATGCCAGTCTGAAATACTCTCCAAAAATATCTGTTCAAACCTCTCCGGAAATTCTCCAAATTGAATCGCCTCACCTAAGGAAAGATCTTCTTGAACACTCCCAATCATTCAAGAAAACGTTCTAAACACCTGAAAGGAACCATCAGATCGAGACTAATGTCGCACAGCAACTTACCTCTAGTCCTTCACAAAAACTCGAGGAAAAGCCAATAGTCCTTCTCCCTCCAATCGACGACACCCTATCTTTTAAGGAACGTGTTGAGAAAAGGCTGTCTGAATTAGATGTGGACGAAGACGAGCCTCCACCGCTCATTCAAATGCCAGGTTTTGTTGCTGAGCCAATTCTAAAGTAAAGTACTGTATAAGAGCCCTCACTATTCGAACCACCCCTCTAACTTGAATACTAAATGGAGGCCCTTTACAACAAGGCATTCTCAGCCGAGAGTAAACACGAATATTATTCAACTAAAACTGTCACATAGCTCCCTTTCCGTCCTTTTCAAACCGCACTCGATAAACTTACTTCTCTGAGAGAGAGGATCCTAACAACTGAATCTCTGCCTCCTCATACAAGAGAACGCCTGTTGATTAGCCACGCAAGTATCTCATAAACTTTGGCAAGCCAGCAACAGATTGTACAAGCAAGCAAAACACAACTTCAATCAAAACTTGATGAACTGACTGGGCGAATGCATTTAGCTGTAAAGTAAGATGTTATTGTATTTCTAGAGCGGAGGTATCAACTGGGAGACCACAGCAGTTTTTCTGGGGCGGAAGACAGGATCCGCCCTCGACGAGTAGATTG